>Ga0073932_1005859_pt1 | contig 13011 bp, 7 predicted proteins | sample DewCreD2012metaG_FD_76967 | JGI IMG/M metagenome (GOLD analysis project Ga0073932, IMG submission 76967) | Hot spring sediment bacterial and archeal communities from British Columbia, Canada, to study Microbial Dark Matter (Phase II) - Dewar... ... | reverse complement strand
TGACGCCGGAGCAGAGGCGCTGGCTCAACGAGCAGTATCAGCTTTTCCGGCAGCTTCCGCCGGAGCGGCAGGAAGAGATGCGGAGGCTCTACCGCCGCTTTAGCGCCATTCCCGAGGACCGCAAGACGGCATTGCAGCGCGAATTTTACCTTCTGCGCCGGCTGAGCGAAGCGCAGCGGCGCGCCCGGCTCGACAGTAAAGAGTTCCGCGCCCGCTTCACTCCACAGGAGCGCCGCCTCCTCGCCGACATGGCGGACGTCGTGGCTGCCGCGCCGGCCGGGGCGAACGCCCAGTAAAGCGCATTTTTTCGATTCCCTTCGGCGGAAAATTGTGGTAAATTCATCCAACCCATAATCCTGGGGCTGCATTCTGCCGATGAATGCGGTCAGCTTACGCCGGACGGCGCAAAGCCGGGGAAAGGAGGCAGGGCAGTGAAGGGAACGGCGGCGTTACGTCAATCTCTCCTGGAGAAGAGAGCTGAAATCCTCAAAATGCTCGGAATGCGGTTCGATACCGTCGCCCTGATGGGGCGGGTGGCGGAGGACGACCAGGCGCAGATATCGCACGATGAATTCATCTCGCTTCAGGTGAACAGCATCGGATACGAGAAGCTGCGGCTGGTGGATGAAGCGCTGGAGCGGTTGGAGGCAGGAGATTTCGGGCTTTGCCTGGAATGTGAGAACCCGATTCCGGAGAAGCGCCTCCGGGCCATACCGTGGGCGCGATACTGTGTTCCCTGCCAGGAGAAGGTGGCCCGGCGGAGTGAAGCGTCCGGTCATTTCCACGAACCCGAACTGATCCACTCTTAGACCCGTCAGAGTTCGCAACTATAAGATCCCCTTATGCTTATCAGTTGCGATTTGAATTGCCCGCGGCTTTCGCATCTGTTAACATTGCTCCCATGACTACATGGGTGGTGCGGGCGATACTCGCCCTTTGCTTAAGCACGCTGGTCTTCGCGCAAGGTACCACTTCGCGCGTGTTGGGGGTGATTCAAGATCCTTCGGGGGCGTCGGTGGCGGGGGCCAAGGTCATCCTCCGCAATGAGGGCACGGGGGTGGAGTTTTCCACCAGAAGTTCGGAAACCGGCGCTTACGTTTTCGAGGCTGTTCAGGTGGGCAGCTATTCGGTTGCCATTGAGGCGCAAGGTTTCAAGAGGTTCGTTTCGCGTAACAATCAGGTGACGATCGGGCAACCGGCGACCGTCAACGTCACGCTTCAGGTCGGCGATTTGGCGCAATCGGTGGAGGTCAGCGCTACTGCGGAACTGGTGCAGACAAGCACGTCCGGCAACTTTGGCAACTTGATGTCGGGAACGCAGATTCGCGATCTGCCCATCGTGGGCATTCGCGGGCGCAACCCGGTGAATCTGGCTCTGCTGCAACCGGGAGTGGTGTCGGGCGCGTTTACCGGAGGCGGCAGCTACGTTTTCGGCGCCCGTGACCGGGCGTGGAATTACACGCTCGACGGCGTGGACGTAAACGAGTCGAGCGCCGGCGGCTCGGAGACCACTCCGACGAGGATGAATCCTGACTCGCTCGCCGAGTTCCGCGTGCTGACGTCGAATTTTACGGCGGATGCGGGGCGCAACAGCGGCGGGCAGGTGGCTATGGTGACCCGCTCAGGCACCAATGAACTGCGCGGTACGCTGTTCGAGTTGTACCGGACGCCGCGGTTGAACGCCAATGAGTGGGAAAACAACGTCACCGGCGTCGGCAAACGGCAGTTTGTCCAACACACGTTCGGGGGCAGCCTGGGCGGCCCCATTATCCGCAACAAGACGTTCTTCTTCGTCAACGGGCAAGGATTGCGGACCTTGGAAACCGGGCTTGTGACCCGCACGGTGTACACGGCGGACGCCCGGCGAGGCGTCTTGCGGTACGTGCGCGGAGGGCGCAATTTCCCCGCCGGCACGGCGAACGCCTCGGTGGACGCGCAGGGCAACGTGCTGCCCGGGGTCAACATCGGCACTTACAACGTGGTGACGAGCGACCCGCAGCGCTTGGGGCTGGACCCGACCGTGCAGGCGGATATCGCCAAGGCGCCCCTGCCGAACACATTCACTACGGGCGACGGGTTGAACACGGCGGGCTTCCAATTCACAGCGGCGCAGAAGGAAGAGCAGCGCGACCTTACGTTCAAGGTTGACCACACGCTGAACTCCAAGAACTACTTCTACGCCCGCATCTATTTCGGCAAGCAGGACACCAACTGCGACAACGTAAACGGCGGCTATCCGGTGTTCCCCGGCACGCCCTGCCTGGTGAACACCAAGCGGGATCCGCATAATCTGGCGTTCAACTGGCGTTTCAATCCCACGCCGCGCATCACCAACGAGTTCGTGTTCGGGAAGAATTACTTCAAGTACAACTTCGCTTCCCCTTCGAGTTTCGACCGGGTGAGTTTTAGCGGCACTCCGGTGTCTAACCTGGAGCAATGGTATTTCGGCAACGCCCGGGGCATCACCACCTGGCAGATCGTCGACAACGCCGCTTACTTCCGCGGGGCGCACGCGCTCAAGTTCGGAATCAACTTCCGGTTGCAGCGCCATAAGGACCTGCGCGGTTCGGTGGCCGGTCTGAACGTCAACCAGGACGTGAACTTTTCGACAGCCATCAACACGGTGGACCCGGCGACGTTCGGACTGCCGGCGGACATTAACATTTCCAACGACCGGCCGAATTTCCAGAGCCACATTAACTACCTTCTGGGGCGCGTGGGGCGAACCACAAAGGCGTTCGTCTCCGACGGCAATCAATTCGTTTCGGCGTTGTACAACGTGACCGCGCACTGGAACGAGTACGACTTCTATATTCAGGACACCTGGAAGGTGAAAAAGAACTTCACCGTGGACCTGGGGTTGCGTTGGGAGGTCAAGATGGCGCCGTCAACGCCCGACGGGCGGCTGGCGCGCCCCGATCAGGTGGTGTCGTCGGCGGCGCCTCCCTCGTCGACCCTGAAGTGGGTGAAGGGCAGCTTGTTCAACGACGCCTGGCGGAATTTCGGTCCCTCGATCGGGTTCGCGTGGGATCCGTTTGGCACCGGGAAGACCTCCATCCGCTCGAACTACCGGATCGCTTTTGACCGCCTCAACACGTTCGTCGTTTCTTCGTCCATTCTTCAGAACCTGCCTGGCAGCACGTTCGGCGTGACGAACGACGAGTACGGGCAGAGGGGCGGGCGGCTCGCCGGATTGCCGAAGCTTCAGCCGCCGTCGCAGAAGCCGTCCGACCTGACGCAGCCGGCGGCGTTTTCGAATAACAACATCACGGTGATGGATCCCACGTTTAAGACCCCCACCACCCATCAGTGGGCGGCCGGCGTGCAGCGCCAGATTGCTCCCAAGACGGTGCTGGAGGTCAACTACGTCGGGCGCAGGGCGTATCACCTGATCGGCGCGTACAACGTGAACCAAGCCGAGATCTTCTCGAATGGTTTCGTGCAGGCGTTTAACATCGTCAAGGCGGGCGGGCAGTCGGATCTGTTCAACCGCGTATTCGCCGCCGACAGCCGTATTACGGCGGGGCGCACGGCGTCCGACATGCTGCGCCAGCAGTTCACATCGAGCATCGAGTTGAACTCGGTGGCGGCGATCGCTTCGAGCATGGGCACGCGCATTCAGAGCGGGCGTTCGGTCACGGACCTTTCCGGGGCGGGGCCTTACCTGATCATTAAGTATCCGCAGTTCGGCGGCGGTTTGAACGTGATCGACTCGAACGATTTCTCCACCTACCACGGGTTGGTCATACAGGTCCAGCGGCAATTCAGCCGGGGCATGTCGGCGCAAATCAGCTACACGCGGTCCCGCTCTCTGGACACCCGCTCGTTCGATCCGGCATTCACCGTGGTGTCCACGGCGAATAACCAGCAAGCCACCTCTTCGCCTTGGAACATGTACGACCGGAAATTGAACTACGCCACATCGGACTTCGACCGTCCCAACGCCGTCCAAGCCAACTGGGCGTACGAACTTCCGATGGGAAAAGGCAAGAAGTTCGTCAACACTTCGAATCCCATGTTGGAGCGGCTGGTGGGCGGCTGGTCCCTTAACGGAATTTTCAGCTACTTCACGGGGCGTCCGTTCACGGTCTTCTCCGGTTCGAACACCTATTCGAGCGTAGTGCAGACTCCGGCCAACTGCGGCGGTTGCCCGCGAAGCCTGGGCAAGGTGTTCGACGATCCGAAGACGGGCCTCAAGTGGTACTTCAACGACACGGAACGCGCCGTGTTCACGACGCCTGCTGCCGGGCAGTTCGGGGACACCACGCGCAATTACTTCCGCCGGGACCGCACCTTGGGCATGGACGCCGCCTTCATCAAGCGCACGCGAATCACCGAGAGATTCAATCTGGAGTTGCGGTGCGACGCGACTAACATTTTGAATACTCCGACGTTCGCTTTCCCGACGGCGACGATCACCTCGGCGACCTTCGGGCGCATCTACAACTCCGTAGCGACGGCTTCGCGCAAGATGCAGCTTGGAGCTAAACTGCATTTTTGAAGCTGGATGTCATTGTTCTGGACCTGCGTTTCCGGGCGGAGGACGTGATCGAGTTTCCGCCCGGGCGCGCAGCGAACATTCTGCGCGGGACCCTGGGAAAGGCGCTTTACGGAGCGGCGTGGTACGAACGCTTTTTCGCGCCGCGAAGGGCGGACGGCCCTAGCGGGTGGAAGGATCCTCCGCGCCCGTTTGTTTTGCGCGTCAGCCATCTTGACGGCGCGCGGATCGAGCCCGGGCGGCTTTTCAGCGTGCGCTTGAATGTTTTCCTGGCTGAGGCCTGTGATTTCCTGGTTCGCGCCGTTGAGAGGGCGGGCTTGGAGGGTTGGGGGCCGGGCCGGGGAAAGGCGAGGCTGGTGAGGCATGTCCGTACGCCGGTGGAGGTGTCTCTGGCGCCCGCCGGCCGCGAGGTGTCACGGGTTCGAGTGCGTTTTCTCACGCCGACGGAACTGAAGATCGACGGAGGATTGGCGGCGCAGCCGGACTTCGGGATTCTATTCGCCAGGTTGCGGGACCGGGTGAGCACGCTCCGCGCGGTCTACGGCGCGGGGCCGCTGGATCTGGAATTCGCCTCGCTGGGCGATCGTGCCTCCCGTGTCCGGATGGTAAGCTGCAACGTGCGGCAGGAATTCAGGCGGCGGCATTCGTCTCACACCGGGCAGACACACCCTCTGGCCGGGTTCACGGGAGAGGCGGCGTATGAAGGCAGCCTGTCGGAATTCATGCCTTTCCTGCACGCCGGGTATTGGACCGGGGTCGGGCGCCAAACGGTGTGGGGTCACGGGCAGATGGAAGCGTTTGAAGAAGCGCCGGTCACATCTTGAGAATCTTGATCGGGCCGTTGGAAGTGCTGAGATCCAAAGTGGGACCGCCGGCGCCGATGGTTCCCTGAAGCCGTTTCTTCGAGACTTCCCCTTTGGAGGTCATTGCGAAGTCCGTCGAAACAGTTGCGTTGGACGAGCGGGCATCCACGCGGGCGCCCACGGACGGAGGCAACCGTAGCGTGATGGCGCCATTGGTGGTCGAAGCGCGAACGTTGGCGGACTTCAGCGCTTCGAGCGTCAGCTTGATGGCGCCGTTGGTGGTCGAGAAGCGCATGGGGCGAGGCTCGCCGGCTTCGGCGACGCGCGCCTCGATCACGCCGTTGGACGTGGATGCATCCAGCGATCCGCGCACGGCGTCGCCGCGCACACTCCCGTTGGTGGTGCGAACGGCGACCGTGCCTTCCACGGAGTAGAGTTCCACCGCTCCGTTTGTGGTGGAAGCATCCACCGGTCCGCGCACGCGTCTGAGGTTGAGAGACCCGTTGGTGGTGCTCAGCCGCACCGCACCTTCAATGTCTTCCGCCCGAATCGCTCCGTTGGTGGAGTTGATCTTGTCGAGGTTCACTTTCCGCGGCGTCCGTATGACGTAGTGAACTCCATAGTTGCCCTGCCACAGAGACGGGCGGTGGGTGCGCACCTGGGCCACTCCCCCTGACACGCTCACCTCCACGCGCAGAGCTTTCAAAGCGTCATCGGAGGCGGCATACTTATAGCCGCTCACCTCGATCTTGTTCTGGTCCCAACCGCGGATTTCGACCGAACCGTTGGCGTTGTCTACGGTCAGCCGTTCGCCGGGCTTCATGTCGAAGACGTACTGAAAATTCTCCCGGCGGCGCTCAGCCGGACCGAAACCTTCCACGTCGCAACTCAAGGTGAGCAGCCCGGCGGCGAAGGCGGCGCCCAAACGGATCGTAACGTGCATCACACACCTCGCTTACGGATTGGTAGACGGATCGGCGCGCGAATTGTTCCGTGCTATTCTGACTTCAAAGCTCCTCACTGGTTGCGTAGTAATGAAAAAACTGTTGGCTCTCAACCGCGGCGAGATTGCTATACGCATACTTCGAGCCGCCAATGAATTAGGCTTGCGCACCGTCGCGGTGTACTCGCAAGAAGACCGGCTGGCGCTGCACCGCTTCAAAGCCGATGAGGCGTACCCTATCGGCGAGGGTAAGGGCCCGGTGCAAGCTTACCTGGATATCGAATCCGCCATGGAACTGGCGAAACGGCGCCGGGTGGACGCCATCCATCCGGGCTATGGGTTCCTGTCGGAGAATCCGGAGTTGGCCCGGGCGTGCCGCCGGGCCGGAATTACATTTGTCGGACCGGATGCGGAACTGCTGGAGACTTTAGGGGATAAGACCGCCGCGCGGCGCCTGGCTCAGAAAGCCGGCATCCCGGTGGCTCAAGGCGTGGAAGAGCCCTTGCGCGATGACGCCGCCATCGGGGAAGCCGCGGCGCGGATCGGCTATCCGTTGATCGTCAAAGCGGCTTTCGGCGGCGGCGGACGCGGCATGCGGGTAGTGGAGCGCCCGGAAGATCTGGCGGCGCGCGTGGCGGAAGCGAGGCAGGAAGCCGGAGCGGCGTTCGGCAACGACGCCGTATTCCTGGAACGCTACATCCGGCGCGCCCGGCACGTCGAAGTGCAGATATTGGCCGACCACCACGGCAACATCTTGCACCTGTATGACCGCGATTGCAGCGTGCAGCGCAGGCATCAGAAAGTCGTCGAGGTGGCGCCGGCGGTCGGGCTGAGCGGCTCGATCCGCAAGTCGCTGGCGGAAGCAGCCGTGGCGCTCGCCCGCATGGTGGAGTACCGCAACGCCGGTACTTTCGAGTTTCTGGTGGATGCCGACACCGGGGACTGGTTTTTCATCGAGGTGAACCCGCGCGTGCAGGTAGAGCACACGGTGACGGAGATGGTGACGGGCATCGACATCGTGCGCAGCCAAATTCAGATCGCGCAGGGGCTGGCCTTGCACTCGCCGGAGATGAATCTTCCGCGGCAGGCTGACGTGCCTCAGCACGGATTCGCGCTCCAATGCCGCATTACGACGGAGGATCCGGGAAATCACTTCATACCCGATTACGGCAGGATTCAGACCTACCGCTCCCCCGCCGGCTTCGGCATCCGGCTGGACGGAGCCAGCGCCTATACGGGCGCGGTGATCACGCCCTACTACGACTCGCTGCTGGTGAAGGTCACCGCTTGGGGGCGGGAGTTCGTCCATGCTTGCCAGCGCATGGACCGGGCGCTGCGGGAGTTCCGCATCCGGGGCGTCAAGACGAACATTCCTTTCCTCGAAAATGTCGTCAACCATCCGGATTTCCAAGCCGGACAGGTGACCACTACGTTTATCGACGACACGCCGCCGCTATTCAAGTTCGCTCCCCGGCGCGACCGCGCCACCAAGCTGCTGAACTATCTCGCCGAAGTGATCGTCAATGGGAATCCGGAAGTGAAAGGCAAGCCGCGCCCGGAGCGCTTCGGCCGGGCGCCCGTTCCCGAGCTTCCCGCCGGTCCGCCGCCGAAAGGCACCAGGCAGCTTCTCGAGGAGATGGGTCCGGAGAGATTCACGCAATGGACGCGCGAGCAGACGCGGCTCCTCATCACCGACACGACGTTCCGCGACGCCCACCAATCGCTCATGGCCACCCGCGTGCGGACGTTCGACATGCTGGCCATCGCCCGTTACAAGGCGCGGACCCTGTCCAATTTGTACAGCTTGGAGATGTGGGGCGGAGCGACGTTCGATGTCGCGCTGCGATTTCTGCACGAGGATCCCTGGCACCGCCTGGCGCTGCTGCGCGAGGCCATCCCCAACATCTGCTTTCAAATGCTGCTGCGCGCCTCGAACGCCGTAGGCTATACGGCGTATCCGGACAACGTGGTGGAGGAGTTCATCCGCGAGGCGGCGGCGCAAGGCATCGACATTTTCCGCATTTTCGACTCCCTCAACTGGCTGCCGAACATGCAGGCCGCCATGGAGGCGGTGCGGAAGACCGGGCGGGTGTGCGAGGCGGCGATCTGCTACACCGGCGACATCCTCGACCCGAAGCGGGACAAGTACCCGCTCACATATTACGTGCGGCTGGCGAAAGAGCTGGAGCGCATGGGCGCGCACATGTTGGCCATCAAGGATATGGCTGGACTGTGCAAGCCGCACGCCGCTGAGAAGTTGGTGAAGGCGCTGCGCGAAGAAACCGGGCTGCCAGTCCATTTCCACACGCATGACACCAGCGGCATCAACGCGGCTTCGATTTTGAAAGCCTCCGACGCGGGCGTGGATGTGGCCGACGCCGCGCTCGCTTCGATGAGCGGCGTCACCAGCCAGCCGAACCTGAATTCCCTGGTGGCGGCGCTGCGGAATACGCCGCGGGACACCGGGCTGGATTTGGAGGCGCTCGACCGCTGCGCGGACTACTGGGAAACGGTGCGCACGTGGTACTTGCCTTTCGATAGCGCGCCCAAAGCGGGCACCGCCGAGGTTTACCTGCACGAAATGCCCGGCGGGCAGTACACCAACTTGAAGGAGCAGGCGCAGTCGATGGGCCTGGGTTCGCGGTGGAAAGAGATCGCGCAAGCCTATGCCGACGTCAATATGGCGTTTGGCGACATCGTCAAAGTGACTCCTTCAAGCAAGGTGGTCGGAGACATGGCGCTGTTCCTGGTCGGACACGGCATGACGATGCGCGAGTTTTGCCGCTTGGGCCCCCGCCACAACCTGACGCTGCCGAATTCGGTCATCGAGATGTTCCAAGGCGCTCTCGGCGTGCCCGACGGCGGCTGGCCGAAGGAAATGCAGGCCATCATCCTTCAGGGGCGAAAGCCCATCGAAGGGCGTCCGGGAGCGCACCTGCCGCCGGTGGATCTGGAGCAAACACACGCGGCTCTGGAGAAGAAACTGGGCCACAAGGCGTCCCGCACGGACTTGATGAGCTACCTCATGTACCCGGACGTCTACCTTAAATTCGCCAAGACCAAGCAGCATTACGGCGATTTGGACGTCCTGCCCACGCCGCAGTTTTTTTTCGGCATGGAGAAGGGCGAGGAAGTGTCGGTGGAAATCGAGCCGGGCAAAACTCTCATCGTGAAGTTTCTCACCGTGGGCGAGGCTCACCCCGACGGAACCCGAACCGTGTACTTCGAACTGAACGGGCAGCCGAGGGAGATCACCATACGCGACCGGAGCCTGCAACCGCAGCGGGAACCCCGCCAGAAAGCGGACCCCAACATCCCCGGGCAAGTCGGAGCTCCGATACCGGGCGCCGTTTCCAGCATCGCCGTGGAACTGAATCAGCCGGTTTCGAAAGGCGACAAACTGCTGGTCATGGAAGCCATGAAGATGCAGACCACGGTGTATGCTCCGGTGTCCGGGCGGGTCACGCAAAAACTGGTGCATCCCGGCGACAAGGTGGAGCCCAAAGACCTGCTGATAGTGATCGAGTGAGGAGGCTGGATCCCCGGTGAGCGCGGCCGCTTGACGCGCGGCCTTTCGATGTGTAATTATTCATTTAGTTGAATAAACATTCAACGCTGGATTATGGCGGCCGCGGCATCCATCATGAAGGCGCAGGGCAAGGACCTGCGCAACGATCTGGACCTGAGCGTGGACGAGGTGGTCTATCTCCTCGAACTGGCGGGTGAGGTCAAGCGCCATCCCGAACGTTACGCCAACCTCCTGGCGGGGCGTTACCTGAGCTTGCTCTTTGAAAAGCCCTCGCTGCGCACGCGGTTGACGTTCGAACTCGCCATCAAGCAACTGGGGGGCGACTCCATTCTCAACGTCGGCATGGTCGCGGAGAGAGAGCCGATCAAGGACGTAGCCCGGAACCTGGACCGCTGGACCAATGGGATCGTGGCGCGGACGTTCTCGCAGCAGACGGTGGATGACCTGGCCAAATGGTCGAGCGTGCCGGTGATCAACGCGCTGACCGATCTGTACCATCCCTGTCAGGCGCTGGCCGATTTTCTGACGCTGAGAGAGCATTTCGGCAAGCTGAAGGGCTTGAAGCTGGCGTTTGTGGGCGACGGCAACAATGTCGCGCACTCGTTGATGCTGACCGGGGCGCGCCTGGGCGCTCACTTCGCGCTGGCGCACCCGAAGGGTTACGAGCCGAAGGCGGAGATCGTGGCGAAGGCGCAGGAATTGAGCCGGGAGAGCGGCGCCAAGGTGCTCATTACGAACGACCCGGTAGAGGCGGTCCGCGGCGCGCACGCCGTGTACACCGATGTGTGGGCGAGCATGGGGCAGGAAGGGGAAGCCGACCGCCGGCAGCGGGATTTTCAGCCCTATCAAGTCAACCGCAAGCTATTCAGCCAAGCCCGGCAGGACGCCATCTTCATGCACTGCCTGCCCGCCAAGCGCAATCAGGAAACCACGGACGATATGATCGACCAGGACCGTTCGGCGGTCTTCGACCAGGCGGAAAACCGGCTTCACGCGCAGAAGGCGCTGTTGTTGATGTTGCTATCGTAGGAGTTTAGGAATCCATCATGGCAAAACCCAAGAAAGTTGCACTCGCCTATTCAGGCGGTTTGGACACCTCGGTGATCATTCCGTGGCTCAAGGAGAACTACGGTTGTGAAGTGGTTGCCGTTTGCGGCGACATCGGGCAGGGCGCCGATGAGCTTGTGGGACTGGAGCAGAAGGCGCTCAAGACGGGCGCCTCGGAAGTCTATATCGAAGACATGCGCGAGGAATTCGTCACCGAGTACTTGTGGCGGCTCGTGCGCTCGGGCGGCGTCTACGAGCACAAGTATCTCTTGGGGACTTCCATCGCCCGCCCGCTGCTGGCGAAGAAGCAAGTGGAAGTGGCGTTGAAGACGGGCTGCGACGGCTTGGCGCACGGCTGCACGGGCAAGGGCAACGATCAGGTGCGCTTCGAACTCACCTATAAGGCGTTGGCGCCGCACCTCGCCGTGATCGCTCCATGGCGCGAGTGGTCGATCAAGTCGCGTGAGGACGCCATCGAATACGCCGCGGCGCATAACGTGCCGATTTCGCAGACGGCGGCGAAGATTTACAGCCGCGACCGCAATATCTGGCACATCTCGCATGAGGGCGGCGCGCTGGAAGATCCCGCGAACGCCGCGCCCGAAGACGTCTGGATGCTCACCAAGAGTCCCAAGGACGCGCCCGATCATCCGGCGGAAGTGACCATCGGTTTCGAGAAAGGGCGCCCGGTTTCGGTGAACGGGCAGCACCACGTCTCGGGTGTGAGCCTGCTTGAGACGCTCAACCGCATCGGCGGCGAGCACGGCATCGGACGGATCGACCTGGTGGAAAACCGCTTTGTGGGCATGAAGTCCCGCGGGTGCTATGAGACTCCGGGCGGGACGCTGATCATGGCTGCCTACCGTGAACTGGAAGCTCTGACGCTCGACAAGAACCTGCTGCACTATAAGCAAAAGCTGGCGCTGGACTACGCCGAACTGGTCTACAACGGCTTCTGGTTCACGCCGCTGCGCGAGGCGCTGGACGCGTTCTTCGAGAAGGTGGCTGAGCCTTCGACCGGCGAAGTCACGCTGCGGCTGTTCAAGGGCAATCTGGAGCCGGTTTCGCGCAAGTCGCCCAACTCGCTTTATTCGCTCAATATCGCGAGCTTCACCATGGGCGCCGAGTACGATCAAAAGGATGCGCTGGGCTTCATCAATCTGATCGGGCTGCCGGTCAAAGTGCGGGCGATGCTGAAAGAAAAATGAAACTCTGGGGAGGGCGGTTCGAAGCTGGTCCGTCGGAGATTTTCGAGCGCTTTTCCGGCTCGCTGCAATTCGACCGGCGCCTGGTGGACGCGGACATACGCGGATCGCAGGCATTCGCGCGGGCGCTCGAACGAGCCGGCATCCTGACCGCCGGGGAGCGGGAGCGAATCACATCGGCGCTGGAAGAGCTGCGAGCCGAAGCGGCTGATCCTGCATTCTTCGAGGGCGCGGCGGACGAAGACGTACACACCCTGGTGATCCGCAAACTGAAGGAAAAGACCGGCGCGCTCGCCGATAAGATTCACACCGGGCGCAGTCGCAACGAACAGGTTTCGCTCGATACGAGGCTGTGGCTCCGCGAAGAGATCGACGTCATACTCAGGGCGCTCGGCGGACTGATGCGGGAATTGCTGGCGGCGGCTCGCCGTTATCCGGACGCCGTCATCCCCGGCTATACGCACCTGCGCCGCGCCCAGGCGGTATTGTGGCCGCATTACATTCTGGCGTACTTCGAGATGTTCGCGCGGGACCGAGAGCGGCTGCTCGAAGCCCGTTCGAGGGCGGATGTGATGCCGCTCGGCTCCGGGGCTTTGGCGGGCAGCGGTTTTCCGTTCGACCGGGAGGCGATCGCGCGGGACCTTGGTTTTGCAGAAGTCACGCGCAACAGCATGGATGTTTCGGGCGACCGCGATTTCGTGCTCGATTTCCTTTACGCCGCGAGCGTATGCATGCTGCACTTGAGCCGGCTGGCGGAAGATTGGATTCTTTACTCGAGCGAAGAGTTCGGCTGGCTGGAATTGGGCGACGAGGTCACGAGCGGTTCAAGCCTGATGCCGCAGAAGAAGAATCCGGATTCGCTGGAGCTCATCCGCGGCAAGTGCGGGCGGGTTTTCGGCGCGCTGGCGTCGCTATTCATGACGATGAAGGGGCTGCCGATGACTTACAACCGGGACATGCAGGAAGACAAGGAGCCGCTGTTCGAC
>Ga0073932_1005856_pt1 | contig 13016 bp, 7 predicted proteins | sample DewCreD2012metaG_FD_76967 | JGI IMG/M metagenome (GOLD analysis project Ga0073932, IMG submission 76967) | Hot spring sediment bacterial and archeal communities from British Columbia, Canada, to study Microbial Dark Matter (Phase II) - Dewar... ... | reverse complement strand
TTAGAGCCGGCGACCCGTTGGCGATTGCGGATGTGTGCTCGCCCGACGCGCTTTTTTGCAAATCGCACCGATGCCAGTGATCCCAAGAAGATCGACCATGGTCGGGAAATCACTGCCGCGCAAGCCTTGCACCAAGCACAGGCTGCCCTCTGGCTCTTGTGCTACTTCGGTGGCATCGGTTCCAAGGCCCGCAAAGGCTTTGGTTCATTATCAACCAACAGTCTTCCGAATGACGTTGTGGACGTTTGCAAGCGATCGGCTCACCAACTTCGGCAACAACTACAGTTACCAAATAAATTTGACGAACATCGCGCTGAGTCGCCTTCGTTGGAACGGATCCTCGGTCCCGAGGAGATAGCGTTCGGCTGGCCCAACGTGTGGAACGTGCTGGATCAGGTGGGTTATGCCTATCAAACCTTTGCTAAGAAGTACAAACACAATCGAGCAAAACTAGCCCTCGGTTTGCCAAGACGTCTTGGCCCTAATGTCCGGGGGCAGTTTCACCCCACCCCGCCGGTGACCCCAAGCGGTCGCCACGCTTCGCCGGTTCACATTCACCTCCAGCGTGAGGGCAACGGTTACCTGGTCCGCGTGGTGGCCTTCCCCGCGGCACATTTGCCCGATCTCCAAACCAGCCGGGCGTTCCTACAGGCATTTCTCCAAGACTTCGAGACCGACCTGCACCGGCGAGCCTCTTTGCGACCTCCCTCGGCTCCTCCCAGTCAAGCGATTGGCTCTCCACGTCAACGCGCCATGTCGTCTTCGACAGAAGTGAGTTTGCCCCGGTCTGGAGAGCGGGTGGAAGCGGTCTTGCTTGAAGAGAGAACCAAAAAAGGCGGTTGGAAGGCTCGACATGTGGCCAGCGGCATCTCAGGCCCGATCGTTAACTCCGCGGAAGTACCTGCGGGTCAAAACGCAGGCGACACCGTCACACTGATCGTCCACTCCGCGAGTCAGCGTGAAATCTCCTTCTACTGGCCTACTATAGCCGACGGATCAAAAGCCAAACAACCTGGTGGGCAAAAACCTTCCAAGAGAGATAAACGATGACCCGACCCAGCATCCTTATCTGTACCGTTGGCACCAGCCTGTTTCGACCCAACTTGGAGGAACTCAAGAAAAACCTGGCTGAGGGCAGAATCCATGATGACCTGATACCGCTGGCTCAAGCCTACCAGCAGCAGGACTGGTCTGCTGTCGCGGGGGCACTCACTCAGCTTTCCCCTAGTGAGCGTGTCTGTGGCGCCGAAATCAACTCCATCGCTAGCATGATCGTCAAGGAGTATGTCCCCGCCGACTGTGGCTTGTTCTTCTTCCATTCCGACACGGACGACGGTCGTAGCATCGCTACCATTCTGAAGAAGTACTACGAGGCCAAAGGTCACGCTCCCGTCGACACGATCGAAGTGCGTGACCTGCAGGACCAGGACCCCAAGCGGTTCCGCACCAAGGGACTGCGGAACCTGGCACGCGAAATCTGCCGCGTAATCCGCGAACGCTCCGCCGCCGCCTGCGCTATTAATGCCACGGGCGGCTACAAGGCCCAGATCGCCATCGGCGTACTACTCGGACAGGCCATCGGCGTTCCGGTCTTCTACAAGCACGAACTGTTCAGCGAGATCATTGCCTTCCCGCCGATGCCGGTCGCCCTCGACTTCGAGGTGTGGATGCGGGCTAGCGGGTTGCTCTATGACCTCGAACGTACTTCGGAGCCGCTCTCTGCGGCGGTTTACGCGGACGACTGGGACGAGAAGTATGAGAGCCTCGTCGAAAGGGTCCCGATCGAGGGGCAGGACTATCTGGAGTTATCTCCGACCGGCCAGATCTTCCACGAGACCTTCCGGGAGCGCTTTCGCACTGCTAAAGATCGAGTCTTGCCACCACCGGTCCCGCCGGCACAAAAACGCCCACCACGGCTAGAAAAAGCTGGCTGGCCAGGAGAGCATCCCGAGGTTGAGCGTTTCATGGCCAAGGTCACGGATGAAGTCCCCCAAGTGGTGCATTGTGCGACTTTCTATTACAACCCGGACCTTACTGAACGCACTCGCTTCCGCGTTGGGCGCGATGGCATCGAAGGCATCTACTCCGACGGCCGTTTCACGGTCAAATTCCGTGTGGAAACCACGGCACAGACCTCTGGCCAGCAAGCCGCTGTCGTCGCCGCGCTGAACGCATGGCTGCACAGCTAGCTTGCACCTTCTGCGCGGTTGCCGTGAACATGGCCTGTGGCCCTGCGCAGGCGTGCTGTCTTGCGGGCGCCACCCTGCGCGCATCGCGCCCGTGGTCCGTTTTGGGGATTGCGGTCGGGTGGCGCGGAGGCATCGGTCGGGCCTGCTTGGCGGAAACCGGCCGTGCGCGGCCACGACGTTGTTAGCCGCGTCATCGAACGGGAGGGCCGTGGGGCGGGAAGAGGCCGGGCGCGGCAGGAACGGACGGCACGCGGCGTTTGGCACTTGCGTGTCAGGTCGTACAATAGCGCAGCGATGCGGCGGGTGACGGTGGCTGGCGGCCTGACGCGGGGTGCGATCGGCCGACCGGAGGCGCTTGCCGGCAGGGAATGTGCGACACGCCGCAGTAGCCCTGCGCTCGCTTCCGCTGCGTGGTCCACATTGTCGTGCCCGCGGCGTGCAGGGCGGCACACCGCCGCCTTGCCGGAGGAGCTGCGACCGGATCGGCGGGATGGGTACTTTCGCACGCGTGGCCAGGACAGACGCTGCGAGGAGACGACAAGGGAACCATGGGCTGGCAGTGGCTGCGGGGGCAGCAGCAAGTCGTGGAGCGATTCCGGCGGGCGGCGGCTCGCGGCCGGCTGGGCGGCAGCTTTCTGTTCGTCGGGCCAGAGGGAGTCGGCAAGCGCAGTGTCGCGCTGGAGCTGGCCCGCAGCCTGCTCTGCCAGCGCTCATCTCCCGCGCAACTGGAGGCGTGCGAGCAGTGCCCCGGCTGCCAGCAGGTCGCGGCCGGAACGCATCCCGACCTGCTCACGGTGGCCAGGCCGCCCGACAAGGCGTTCCTGCCGCTGGAGCTGTTGATCGGCGATGCGGAGCACCGGATGCGGGACGGGCTGTGCTACCATCTGGCGCTGAAGCCTCTGGCCGGCCGGTATCGCGTGGCGATCATCGACGATGCCGATTACCTGAACAAAGAAGGCGCCAACTGCCTGCTGAAAACGCTGGAGGAGCCGCCGCCGCACGCCCTGCTGATCCTGATCGGCACCAGCCCGCAGCGGCAGTTGCCCACCATCCGCTCGCGATGCCAGATCGTCCGGTTCGCGCCGCTGGAAACCGAGGCGGTCGAAGAGCTCCTGCTTCGCACCGGCCAGTGCTCGGACCCAGAGCTGGCGCATCACGCGGCGCTGTGTAGCGGCGGGTCGCTCGAACAGGCCCGCTGGTGGTGCGACCGCGATGCCCTGGCCTTCCGCGGCCAGATGCTGAAGTACCTGGCTTCACTGGGTGAGGTGCCGGCGGCGGCTCGGCTCGCGACGGAGTTCGTCGAAGGGGCGAGCAAGGAGTCGGCGGTTCGCCGACAGCGGCTGAAGCTGGTGCTGAACCTGGGCCAGGAGCTGTGGCAGGCAGTCGTTCGTCAGCAGGAAACAGGGGCTATGCTCGGCGAGGCCGAACTGGCGCAGGCCGCCGGCATTGCGTCCCGCCAGATGCCGCCCGGCGCCGCCCTGAGCTGCCTGGAGGTTGGCCTCCAGGCTCTGGCGGCCGTCGACGCGAACGCCAGCTTGGTGCTCGTCATCGAATGGTGGCTGGATGAATTGGCGCAGGCGGCCCGCGGCGGGTATCGGCCGACGCCGCTGGCCACACTGAGCAATCTCTAGAAAGGGCAGCCTTTAGACAGGGCAGGCGCTCGACGTGCTGGCAGGCCGGCGTCTGGCGCCTCAACCGTCGCTGCCGGCACACGTCCCTGGGCCTGCTGTAGCGCTTTGGGACAACCCGGGGTCAGCACCGCCGCAATGATCGCCCTATTTTTTCAAAAAAACAGTTTTACGCGACTTGCTGGCCCCACAGCGTGGCGATCACGTTCCGGCGGCCGGCCCGGTTGCGGTGTTCGCACAAGTAAACCCCTTGCCAGGTGCCCAGTTGCAGCCGGCCACCGGCAACGGGAATCGTCACGTCGCAGCCCAGGAGGGCCGATTTGACGTGGGCCGGCATGTCGTCGGGCCCCTCGATCGTGTGGACGTAAGGGAAATCCTCAGGAGCCAACTGGTTGAGCGCGGTCTCTAGGTCGCTGCGGACATCGGCGTCGGCATTCTCGTTGATGACCAAAGAGGCCGAGGTGTGCTGCAAAAACAGATGTAGTATCCCCACCTGGATGCTCCGCAGTTCGGGCAGGGCCGCGAGAATCTCGTCCGTGACCAGATGGAACCCTCGCCTGCGGGGTGCAAGCGAGATCTGCCGTTGAATCCAGAGCATGAAGCGTCCCGTTTCCCAAGTGTCCACTTTGCCCGAGCCTGCCGCGATGCGCCAATCCGCAAGGCACTGTCGGCGTCCTTACTCCAGCATACCGACCAATTCCGGCGCGGCGAGCCGCCGATGCCCGAGGTAATCGCGCGCGGCGCGGAACCGGTCGCCGTCACCCCAAGCCCCACCTATAAGGAGGGGTGCCGTGATGAGCAGCAGATCGTCGGTCGATTGTCAAGCAGGCTCCCTAAGCTAGTCGTTAATGGCGTTTAAAACCTCGTTCTTTGTTTCACAAAGTCTGGGCGTCTAAAGGCACCCGTGAGCCATCGTGTTTCAAGTCGCTGATTTTAGGGGATTTGCGAGCGGTCAATAAGCGACTTTTCCACACAGGCTGTACGTGCGTTTGCGAGGGCCTGTTTGGGTTTGGGAAGATTAAATTCCCTCAAGAAATCAGCTCTCCTAGCCCCAAAAACCTTGACGGACGGCTTGCGCCATGAAAAATGAGAAAGACCGTTCGTTACGCAGCCCCACAGACCTCTGCGACTGGTTGAGGGGGTCCGGGAAAGGTTGGCTGCGATCTGCTAACGGACTTTAACCCGCCGTAGGCTACGGCGTGCCGCAAGCTCTGGCGAGCGGCTTGCTGCGGCACGCGGGCTAGTGCCCCACGCCAGTTGCCCGGCTGAACGTATCGACTCGTAGGAGGAACCATGGAACGCTGTAAGAACGTATTTGAGGCCATCTTAAAGTATGGCCACGACGAGGAATGGTCTCCCGATCCGAACGTGGAGTTCGAGCCGACGGACGCCCCCGCCGGCTCGCCCGAGAAGATCGAAGTGCTCCGCAAGCGGCTGGAACTGGGCCTGCCTTTATGGCATGAAAACGACCGTTACGACTACAACGGTCTGACGGGAGCGATCCGGCCCCGCGACTCGATGTAACTGCGCTGCAGCCGGTGACGGCATGCGGTGATGCGCATGCCTGCGACTTGCAAAATCGTAGCCAACCCGCGACGGGAAAAGCTCCGCGCGGGTTGGCTTTTTTCTTGGACGCGGCAGACGATGTTGGCCGGCAAATCGGGCCGGCGGCGTGTGTGACGGGCGGCTTCGTATCTCGTGCCGCGCGACCTCATGCAGCGAGTCATGCGGCGACGCTTCGTGCCGCATGCCTAGATACCAGTCCGCAGCCAGCGTCACAGTCCGCCCGGCACGGGCACCCGCTGCCGTCGCGCAAGCAATCCCGCGGAAAGGTTCGCGCAGACGAGCCAGCCCTTACGGAGCACCGTAGGCGGCGGAAAACGCTTCGAACTCGGACAGAGCGGTCGCCGCTTCCTGCTGAACCTTCTCCAGTGCCGCTTCCGCCTCAGCCAGCGCTTTGGTGGTTTGAGCCGCTGCCTGCTCAGCCGACTTCTGCTCAGCCAGGACTTTATGGAGCTCGGCCTGGAGGGCGGCGATCTGCTCCTGGAGGCTCTTAGCGCGCTGAGCGAGCTGCTGCGATCGGTCGCTGGCCGCGGCGACCTGAGGCTGCAAGCCGTTGACGGCCGCCGTGGCCGCTTCCAGCTTCTCTTGGGCCTGGCGGGCCGCGGCAGCGAGTTTTTCACGCAGGGCGGTGAACGCGGTCAACTCCGCCTTGGCGGCATCGAGCTGCTGGGCGGCCTGTGCCACCGAAGCTGCGGCCTGCTCGGCCGCACGTTGTTTTTCCGCCAGATTCGCCGCAAGTTCGCTTTTCTTCTTGGCCAGCGATTCCGCCGTCGCATTGGCCGCCGCCTCGGCCTCCGAAAGAGCTTTGGCTGCCGGGTCAGCCGTCTTGGGGTCCATGCCAGCCGTCGGAAGCTGCTGGATCGCCTCCTTCAGAGCTTTCTGGCCACCTCCTAGCGAAGCGAGCACGGCTTGGGCCGCGGTCAGGGCCTGGTCTGTCCGTGCCAGGGACGCTTGCACCTCGGCCAAAGCCTGCTGCGCGGCTGCCGCTGCAGCCTGCCGCTGCTTCAGTGTTTCCTCCGCAGCAGATACCCGCATCTGGAGGGTCGGCGGATTGGATGCGAAGTTTGCCAGCGGCTTGGCGTCCGCCACGTTCCACAGCGTTACGTGCCCTGCCCAGTCGCCTCCGACCACCGCCTTGCCATCGTGCGCAAAGGCGCAGCGCAGGGCTGGCTCGGGAAACGCCGGCATCGCCTTCAGCGCGGAGCCATCGGCTGACCAGACCCGCACGGTGTTGTCGCGTCCAGCGCTGACCAGCCGGCCATCCTGGGCGAATCGCAAGCAGAAAACGCCGCCGGCATGGGCATTGAACGACTTGAGCACCTTGCCGTCGTTCAGCTCCCAGAACTTGATCGTATTGTCTTCGCCGCCGCTGGCGAGCAGGCCCGAATCGAGCCGCCAGGTCACGTCGAAAATGGCCCCGCTATGCCCGCGCAGGTTCAGCACTTCCCGGGCCGTCTCCGCTTCCCACACGAACAAGCCCGCGCTGCGGTCGCAGGTCGCCAGAAGCTTGCCATCCGGGCTGAACTCGATGCCGTAGATCCAGTCGGTGTGCTTGCGGATCTCGTGCACGAGCTCCCCGGTCTGGACCGCATAGATCCGCACGACCCGCTGCGGACCGCCCAGCGCCACCAGCGTCTGCGTCGGGTGGAGGTCGGCGGCCAGTACGGCGTCCAGCTCGTCTCCCAGCTTGGCCAGCCGCCGGCCGGTGGCCACGTCGTACAGCACGACGCAGCCCGAATGGCCGCCCCGCCCGCCGCCTACCAGCAGCACGCTGCCATTGCGGCTGAAGCGGATGATCTGCGGCACCCCCTCGGGGAACGGCAACACCCCAAGCAGCTCGCCAGTCTCCTGATGATACAAGAGCACCTGCTTGTGCCCGGCCAGGGCGATCAGCGGCGCCCAGGGGCTGGTGGCCAGGGCCGTGGTCTGTCCCGGCCGCGGGGTATAGACCACCGGTTGCCGCGGCACGCCTTGCGGCATCGCCGGCGGGCCTTGGGGCTTGCCGATTTCGGCGGTGCTGGCGACGGCCAGCGGGTTCTTTTTGACCACCACCCGCGAGCCCGCGTTTTCCGGCGCACCCTGCTCGATCCACTTGCGGATCAGTTCCAGTTTGGCGTCGGCCAGCCGGTCCTGGCGGGGCGGCATTTTCGGTTCTTCGGCGTGGCTGACCAGCGCCCACAGCCGCGAGCTGGCCAGATCGCCCGGCAGCACGACCTCTCCACTGGAGCCGCCCGCCATCGTCTTGGCGTAGCTGTCCAACGCCAGCCCGCTTTCCTGCTTGTCGGCACTGTGGCAGGCAAAGCAATGCTCGCGGAAGATCGGCCGCACGTGCTCATCGTACGTGATCTTGGCCGGGGCGGCACCGGCGGGCTTGGCTTCCTGTGCCGCCAGCGGCAACCCTCCCGCCAGGCACAGACCTGCCAGCGCCAGCACGCATTGCGATAGGGCACGCATCGTTGAGCAACCTCTCTTCTTTCCGGTTTCCGGCAAGCCTCGGCCGCTCGGCTGGCCCTCCCACCCACGCACCCACGGCGCGGGACGCGTGGCGACGGCATTCTGCACGGCCCGCCGGCGCTTTCAGCGGCCGATTCAGTGATTGAACAAAAACTCCCGCGAGTTCAGGATCGCCCAGAACACATCTTCCAGCCCCTGCTCCACCGACGGCGCTTCGGCGGCGACCGCCAGGAGCCGCTGGCTTTCCTCCGCGGTCGGCCGGCGGCACAGGCAGCGGATGTAAAGCTGCTCGAGGATCTGCTCGGGCGGCTTCTTTTCCGCCACGAGCCGGCGGACCAGACCGCCCTGCTGGATCTTGCCCTGGATCGTGCCGCCGTTGAGCAGGTGCAGGGCCTGCGACAGCGTCGGCTCGGTCTTGGCGTCGCACGCACAGACCGTGTCGCGCGGCGAGCGCCCGAACGTGGTCAGGAAATAGTTGCTTGTCCTTCCGTCGGCGATCTGCACCGCCCGCGCACCGGCCGGCAGTCCGGGAAATTTGTCGGGGGCGCCGGTCGCCTGGCTGAGGCAATCGAGAAGTTGCTCGGCGGGAATCCGCCGGGCGACCGCATGGGCGAAGTTGCGCTCATCCGCGGCGTTCGACGCGTTCCGCTCGCAGGAGCGCTGGTAGGTCTGCGACGTGCAGATGTCGCGGACGAGCTTCCGCAGGTCGTAGCCGTAGGCCGCGAACTTCGCCCCCAGGGCCTCGAACAGTTCCGGATTGCTGGGGGGGTTGCTCACGCGGATATCGTCCACCGGCTCGACGATGCCCTGGCCGAAGAAGTGCGCCCAGACGCGGTTGGCCACGCTGGTGGCGAAGAACGGGTTGTCCGGCGAGGTGAGCCAGTCGGCCAGCACTTCGCGGCGGTCTTTGCCTGGAGGAATGTTCGGCACGGGCCCGCCCAGGAACTTGGGGGCCATGACGCGGTTGCCCACGGGATGGCGCACCTCTCCTCCGCCGCGGTTGAAAATGATCGTCTCGCGGTAATCCTCGCCCGTCTTGCGGCCGACCTGGGCGAAGAATGCCGCGAAGCTGTAATAGTCATCCATCGTCCACCGGTCGAACGGATGATTGTGGCACTGGGCGCACTGCGTGCGGATGCCGCAGAAGACCTGGGCCACGTTCTCCGCCATCTTCAGCGTGTCGCGTTCCACCTGGTAGAACGTGGCCGGCGAATTGTGCAGCGTCACGCCATTGGCTGCGATCAGGTCCCGCAAGATCTTGTCCAGCGGCCAGTTCTTGGCAAGCTGCTCGGTGAGCCAGGTGGCGTAGAGATAGGCCGATTTGTTGCTCACCTGGTTCGTCGTTTTGACCATCAGCAGCTCAGCCCATTTCATGGCCCAGATTTCGGCGAACTGGGGACGCTGCAGCAAGGCGTCCACCAGCCGCTGCCGCTTGTCGGGCGAGCTGTCGGCCAGGAAGGCGTGATATTCCTCCTCGGTGGGCAACAGGCCGGTGATGTCGATCGTGACCCGGCGGAGGAACTCTTCGTCGCTGCACAGGGGGCTGGGCTGGATGCGGAGCTTGTTCAGTTTGGCGATCACCAGCTCGTCGATATAGTTGCCCGCGGGCGGAGTGGGCGTGAACGATAGTCCCTTGGGCAGCACCAGCACCAGATGTCCCACGGTGTGCGTCTCGAACCGGGCCATGATGAACGCCTCGCCGCGGCTGGCCGCCGTCACCACGCCGTCGGGCGAGATGGGCGCGGAGGTGTCGTTGTTCGAGAGGAACACCACCAGATCGGTCACGTCGCGGTCTGTGCCGTCGGCATAGCGTGCCCGGGCGATGAACTGCTGCGTGGTCCCTTCGCCTTCCAGGACCGCTGCGGGCGGGTACAGGTCGACCGCCACCACGGCCGGCGGCGGCTGGGCATCGTTGGGGGCGCCGTCGCGCAGCCAGCGGAGCAGCGTCTGGCAGTAGCTGCTCTCCAGAGCGAACCGTTTGCCGCCCGTGTGCGGCACCGCCCCAATCGCCTTCTCGATCAGCAGGCTTTCCTCGGGCACGGCCAGGTTGACCCGCCGCGTGCCGATCTCGCGGGTTAGGCGGTAATAGTCGCCGAGCGGATCGAAGCCGAACAGCGACAGGCGGAAGCCATCCTTCCCGCGGGCCGCGCCATGGCAACTGCCGGTGTTGCAGCCCCCCCGCATGAACACTGGCATCACGTCGAGCTGGAAGCTGATCGGCCGCTCGGCCTGAGCCTCTTCGACCTGGACGCTGGCCGAAGCGGTTAGGCCCTGATAAGCCACGTGCAGGGTGGTCGCGCCGTCCGCCGCAGGGAAAAGCTGGTTTCCTTCACGCCGGCAGAGTTTCTCATCTGCCAGGCGGACCTCCGCCGACGCCGTCACATCCAACGTCACGCCGTCGTCGCGCGTGGCCACCACGATGAACCGCTGGCTGTCAGCCGCCGTCCGCAAGTGGATATCGGGCGGGTACACGGCCAACTGGACCAGCTTCTCCTCCGCCAGCGACGGCCCCATCCACCCGAGGACCAGCACCCAAAGCCAACCGTAGTGCGCTCGCACGGTATGCTCCTTGAACCTCGATCGTTCCACTGTCGCACGCCCCTCAGGCCCCTGCCGCACTTCCGCGCTATCAAGGGGTCACTTCTTGGCGGCCGACTTCTCCGATTTGGCAGCCGGCTTCTCCGACGCCTTGGCCGGCAGGGGGGCATCGACTCGCAGTTCACCACCCCCTTGGGTGTATGTGACCACCTCGCCTTCCCACGGCACCCGGGTCACGCACACCACGGACGTGTAGCGCCCCGGCCGGGCATTGGCGGCCGCCGAAACCTTGAACACCAGTTCGCTCGTATCTTTGGTGAACTCAACGGGCGAGGAGGAGGTGTTGGCCGGCAGCCCCGCCAGCTCGGCTGTCGCCGTGCCCTCGAAATCCCGCAGCTTCTCGACCTTCACCCGGAACTCGACCTGGCGGCCTTGCTCGACCGCTACCTTGGACAACGCCAGTTTGTGCAGCGGCTCGGCCACGGTCAGATCGGCAAGCTGCGTGCTGCAGCGCAGCGCTTCGTCCGGCCCGCCGCGGCTCGGTGCCCCGGAGCGGCCGGTGACGCAAACCTTCCAGGTGCCTAGCGCCGCTCCGCCGCTGGCCGTGAGTGGGATCACCGCTTCGCTCTGCTCCGGCGGGATGGTGACGAACCCGGAGGAACTGATGCCCGGTGGGTTGTACAACATCCGCAGGGCGATCGGGTCCTTGAATCCTTCCGCCCGGCGGGCCACCACCTTCAGCGGCAGCGAGCCGCCGCGCACCAGCGGCGCTTTCGGCGGGACGATCTCCAGGCTGTAGGGGATCGGCTCGGCCACCACCGTGGCCATCCGATCGGCATTGTGTCCCCACACGTCGACGTTGTTTTGGCCGCGGACCAGCATCGTCCGCTGGTCGAGGCGGCCGACCACGTTCAGGCTCGGGTCGGTGGTCCGCCCCACGATGCCGACCAGTGCCCCGGCGGGCGGAGCGTCCGCTGCGGCGGTGAACAGCACGGGAACCTCCTGCATGCCGGCCGGCATCGGGATCACCGTGGCCGTGACGCCCGCCGGCAACCCGACAAATTCGAGCGCCAGCTCGCCGCTGAAGTTCTGCCGCTGGGCGGCAACCATCAGCGCATTGCGGTTGTTCTGCGGGATCACGAGCGTCGTCGAGACATATTGCCGCCGCTCGGGCAACCGGATGACCAGCGACGGTTTTACTTCTATGACTTCTACGCGATAGATGTAATCCGGCCCGCCCCGCGCAAGCTGATCGGTCACCGACACCAGGAACGTCCCGTCCGCCGGCACATTGAACCGCAGGTAGCTATCCGGGCCGCCCGAGTCGTCGTTGCTGGCCAGCGTGCCCCCTTGGGCGTTGTGGATCGACAGCACCGCGTCCAGCGGCGAGCGCAGCGGCCGGCGGGCGTACACGCGCACATCGAACTGCTGCCCTTTGCGGGCGGTGAAGGCGAAAAAGTCCACGTCGCCTGGGGCAGCAATCACGCCTTGCAGCGCGACCGGCGCCGCAGGACCCGGCGTGGCGCTTTTCGGATCGTGGTTGGGCTCGACCTCGGTTGCCGCCGCTAGGTCGCTGACCCGCAGCACGTTGGGCGAGGGTGCCTCCTGCACGCCGTCGCGTGGAACGATGGCCACTTCGCTACGGCCGTCGCTGGGCAATGTCACCTCCTGGGTGAACTCGCCCGCCACGTCGCCGATCCAGTGCAACGTCAGCTTCTCCCCTGGCCGGCCGCCAGGCGGGAACACCGCCGTGGGACGAGGGAACGTGCCCACGTGCATCCGGTAGACGGCGGCGCCGCTACCGCCAAACGTCACATCGCGAAGCTGGATGCGGTACGATCCGTCCTGCGGGGCGACCACCGAGCACAAACAGTCTTGCGCCAGCAGCGGGGCGTCGTCGCTGCGGGCCAGTTCGCGCCCCTGGGCATCGTGGATCGAGACGAGCGGATCGAAGAAGGTCGTCCCGATCCGCAGTCCTTCCACCTCGACATTCAGCCGCTGCCCTTGCTCGAGCTCCACGACGAACCAATCCACATCCTCCGCCTGGACCACGCCCTCCACGGTGACGTTGAGCGGCACCTGCTGGGCCTGGTCGGGGCGGCTGTTCGGCTCCACCTCGGCCACGGCGGGAAACGGCCCCACGGTAAGCACGCGGAGATTGCTCACGCCGGTCCGCGACCGCAGCCGCAGCGCATGGATGCCCAGCTCCGCCTGGGGAGAAACCTCCAGTGTCGCCACCAGCGTGTCGTCCTTGGGCGCTTCGAGCTTCTGGACCGTGAAGCCCGGCGAATAAAACAGGATTTCCTGGACATTGGCCAGGCCCGTCCCGCGGATCGTCAGCGTGGCCTGGCTGCCGCGCTGCAGCCCCGCCGGCGACAGGCTGTTGATCTGCGGATCGACAGCCCAGGCGTGCCCGGCAGCGACCAACAGCAGCACGGCGGCCGCAGCGCCCCTCGACCACCCGCCACGGAAAGGACTGTTCATCACCGCGCTCTCCCAAACTAGGCGCGTGCCACGCAAGGCCGACCTGCCCCGCGCGGCACACGGTGTGACTGTTTGCGATCCTGCCTGCGGCACCCCAGGGGTGCGATCGGATCTGCCGCACCGCTGGGCACGGCGGCCGATCTTATGCCAGCAGGTCCTT
>Ga0073932_1005852_pt1 | contig 13018 bp, 6 predicted proteins | sample DewCreD2012metaG_FD_76967 | JGI IMG/M metagenome (GOLD analysis project Ga0073932, IMG submission 76967) | Hot spring sediment bacterial and archeal communities from British Columbia, Canada, to study Microbial Dark Matter (Phase II) - Dewar... ... | reverse complement strand
TCGCTTCGATCTTTTTCCACGGGACGATGTTCTGCTCGTAGAGCCATTGCCGGCCCTGGGCGGGCAACGTGGGGAACGGGCCGTTCGCCTCGCCCGGGGCGAATCGGAACGGTTCGATCCGCTGCCCCCAGCGCGGGATCAGCGTGAGCGAAATCTCCGTCGATGCCCGCGGTGTGAACCCCAGCGCGCGAATCTCCAACCAATCGCCGTCGGTTACGCGCAAGGTCGCCCGTTGCGTTCCGGCCGGTATCTTGGCCGTGTAGTCGCGATCATAGAGATTCTGGTAAATCTTCCACTCGGGCTTGTACACGGCCTGCTTCCATTCGCCTTCGCCCGGCCCGGGAACAAATGCCTTGCGAAACACCTCGTTCTTATCCGCCTCGACCACCAATGTCGCCTTGGCCGAAACGACGCCCACCCGCATCCGCAATTGCGTTTCGGCGGCGAAGGGACCGTCGATCACCATCGGCTGCGAGTCGCCGCCCTTTTGCGGTCCGAGGAGCAAGCCGTTGGGCGGAACGAGCCGCGGCCACTGCGGCTCGGGGAATTGACCGCTGTTGACCCAACTGGCCTTGTAATGGCTGATCTCCATCGGCGAATAGCCGCGCGTGGCCAGGGCGATCTTCAGTTCCTTCAGTTCGGGCAACGGAACGGTCCCCCATTGCAATCCGTCGGAGATGATCAGCCGATTCGGGTCTTCCGCGCGGATGGCCGCCGCAAGCTTGCGGACGACCGCCAAGTACTGCTCGGCCGAAACGCCGGCCGGTTCGTTCATCAAATTGAAACTGACCCGTTCCGGCGGAATTCCGCGGTAGCGGCGTGCGAACATCGCCCAATGCTTGGCGCACACCTCCTGCGTTTTCGGATCGGTCCACAAGCTGGTCTTCTCCGGCGGTTTGGCCACCGTGTAGCCCGGGGCGCGATGGAAGTTGATGCAGACGTGAATCCCGTATTTCTCGCCCCAAGCAACGGCCTGATCGATCTCGCGCAAGGTCTGCTCGTCGAACTGTTCCCAATCGCCGTCCTTGATCCAAAGGCGGTAGTCCATCGGCAAGCGGACGAAGTTGAACCCCCACCGCGACATCATGCGGAAGTCGTCTTCAACAAACGGCTTGCGGCCGCTGCCCAACATGAACTTTTCCAACAGATTGAACCCGCGCCACCGAGGGAGCTTCTCCGGCGAGGCCGGCAGGAACCGCGGTCCGGCCGCGGACGAACCCGCTGCTGCTTTCGGCCGCTCGCCGGCGGCAACCGCTGCAACCGCTGCAACCGTAACGAGCGAAAACAATGCTGTTGCCAGCCCGCAAGACAGCCCAAAAGACAATCGTCGAGAGTGAGTCATAGGCTCAGTTCCTCAATCAAGGCGGGAACGTTCGTTACAACGCAGGCGGGGGACGAAACAACATGGTTGGGCCAAACCGCTCGGCCGCGGGAGCGAATCCGCACCGCGGTCCGCGAATGATCTCGACGCACGACGAGCTTTCGATGTGCAACGACCGCCGTGGAATCGTCGCCTTGCGATCGCCGCCGACAGCGCATCAGGCGCCGCTGGTTTTCAACAGTGTCTGCCGTTCATCGCGGGGCCGGTTACGAGTTGCCCGCGGTTTCCGGGCCTTGGCTCTCGCTCAAGCGCCGTTCGAGCTGGTTGATTTTTTCGACGCGGGCGGCATGGCGCCCGCCTTCGAACGGCGTGTTGAGCCAGATTTCGATGATCCGTTCGATCAGCCGCTCGCCCAGCAAATCGGCCGACAAACAGAGCACGTTCGAATCGTTGTGGCGGCGCGACATTTCGGCCGCCAAATCGTTGTTGCACGGCGTGGCTCTCACCCCGCGTATTTTGTTCGCTGCGATGCACATCCCCAGTCCGGTGCCGCAGATCAAAATGCCGCGATCGACTTCACCGGAGCGGACCTTCTCGCCGACGGCCAAGGCGATGTCGGGATAATCGACGCCCTCGGGCGAAAAAGTGCCCAGGTCGAGCACTTCGTGTCCCAACTGGCGGACGAAAGCGGCCACCTGCTCGCGAATCTCGAAGCCGCGGTGATCGGTTCCCAATGCAATGCGCATGTCTGATTTTACAATTCGAGGGATGAAACCCGCTGCGCAAGCGCCTTCTCTAATTGGGCAGCGCAACGGCGGTAGCGATCGATCGGACCGCCGATCGGATCGCAAATGTCTGCGCCGTCGGGAGAAACCAACAGGGTTCTTTCGGCGGCTTCGGGCCAATGGCCCACAATGGCTTCACGATGTGCGCGGGTCATCGTCAGCAGCAGGTCGGCCTGGCGCACCAACGAATCGGTCAGCGGCTGCGATTCATGGCCTGACAAATCAAGCCCGTACTCCCTCATCACCGCCACGGCCTCGGCCGACGCCCGGCCGCCGAACGCCGCCGCCAACCCCGCCGAACTGACCATCACGCCGCGATCTTCCAGTTCGGCAAGGGAACAGCCCAGCCGATCGGCCAGAAAACGCTTGCTCAGCAATTCCGCCATCGGACTGCGGCAGGTGTTGCCCGTGCATACCAACACGAGATGAAAACACGCCAACGACCGCAAGGTTTTTTCGGGCACCGCGCCGGCGCGAAGCACCTCCAACTGATTGCCGACGATCTTAACGACCGACGAAGCCTGCCCGTAACGGCAGGGTCCGTCGTCGATCACCAAATCCACCCGATCGCCCACTGCGGCGACGGCGTCGCGGCCGGTCGTTGTTTCCGGCTGTCCGCTCAGGTTGGCACTGGTCAAAACGAGCGGACCGGCCAAGTAGCGCAACGTTTCCAAAAAGAACTCGTGTCCGGGAACCCGCAGCCCGATCGTCTTGCCGGGCAAAACCGCACGTTGGACTTCCGCCGGCAGACGATTCAGCAGACTCTCCGGGTGCGCATCTTCGACCACCAGCGTTACCGGCCCCGGCCAACACCGCCGCGCCAGCCGGCGCGCCAGCGGGCAAAGATCGGGCACAAAATCAATCGCTTCCTCCAACCCCTTGATGGCCAGCGCCATCGGATGTCCGTCCGAACGCTCCTTCGCCGCGCAAAGCCGCTCGACAGCCGCGGCATCGAGTGCGCTGGCCGCAATGCCGTACACCGTTTCGGTCGGAAAAACGACCAAGCGCCCTTCAACCAGCGCCTGCACCGCCCGATGGACCACATCGCGCAGGTCGTCGGCCAAACGCAGGTCGATCACCGTGGGCATGCACAATCCTCAAGGAAACCTCTGCACCCAAACAACGGCGGCCCAACCGCTTTCGTCGCTGGAACAAATTACTATACCGTGATTTGCGACGATCGGTCAACACGCCGAATGGAGCAGCCCGAATTCCCCGCGTCCGGCGCGTCCTCTTTCGCGAAAAAGCAATCTTTTCCTGAATTACCGAGCACACCATTGAGAGCGATACCGGAAACAGACACAATAGTTCCACTCAACCAACGGAGCGATTCGGTCCCGAGGGTGTGAAGCCGGGGCGAGGCAGAATTGCCGGCCCGCGGTGTTTCGTTTCTCTCGTCTCTTTCCTGGCGAATCACTCCCGGTGAATCACTCGCGCATGAGAGCAAGTATGACCAAGCCGCACGAGCGGATCGAAGTTGTTTTCCGGCCGGCAGGCCAATCGGCCTACGTGCTGCCCGGCACCCTACTGACCGAAGCGGCCGCCACGGTGGGTTTGGCGATCAACTACCCCTGTGGAGGCCGCGGTACGTGCGGCAAATGCCGTGTGCGCATTATCGAGGGCAACGCGCCGGCCGGCGACGGCGACATTCGTGCGCTCTCGCGCGACGAGATCGCCGACGGATGGCGGCTCGCCTGCCAAACTCCGGTGTTCGGCCCCATGGTTGTTCAGTGGTCTTCGGCCGCGACATCCGCGGCGCAGATTCTGACGAAAACCGTCGCCCGGCAGGGTCGCGATGCCGACCGGCAACCGCTCATCGAAGTTCGCCCCGTCGAGCTTCCGCCGCCGACGCGGGGAGACGATCGGCCCGACCTGATGCGGCTGGAAGCGGGCCTAGGCGTTTCGCTTCGCGCCGGACCGGCGGTGCTGCGCGTTCTGGGCCGGCAGCTCGCCGACTGGGGCTATCGCGGGACGGCGCTGCTGCGCGGCGACGAGCTGATCGACTTCGTGCCGGAGGCAAGCCCCAATGCCCTCGTTGCCGCCGCCGACTTGGGCACCACCACGCTGGCCGCCGCCTTGATCGATGCCCGGAGCGAACAAGACCTCGCCGTGGCCGCGCGGCTGAACCCCCAGCGGCGCTTCGGCGACGATGTGCTGTCGCGGATTCAAGCCTGCATCGAACGGCCCGACTCTCTCGCCGAAATGTCTGCCGCGGTCATCGAGGCGATCAACGATATGATCGATGAGCTGTGCCGCAAAGTCGGGACGCCGCCCGATGCGATTTGCGAGCTGACCATTGCGGGCAACACCACCATGCAGCAACTGGCCCTAGGAATCTCGCCGGCGGGGCTGGGACGAGTTCCCTTCGCCCCGGTGATGGCCCGCGGTGTCGAAGCCGCTGCCGCCGAACTAGGGATTTCCATCCATCCGCGCGGCCGAATCTATGTGTTCCCGGTGATCGGAGGATTCGTCGGCGGCGATACGGTGGCCGGGCTGCTTGCCTGCGGCCTGACGGGCGACTCGGGCCCGAGTCTGCTGGTCGATATCGGCACCAACGGCGAGATCGTCGTCTGGGACGGCCGGCGTTTGACCGCCGCATCGACCGCGGCCGGGCCCGCCTTCGAAGGGGCCAGAATCTTGCACGGCATGCACGGGGCCGACGGCGCGATCGAAAAGGTCGTGTTCGACGGCGAGCTTCAATGCAACACGATCGGCTCGGCCGCCGCCCGCGGCATCTGCGGATCGGGGCTGATCGACTTGGCGGCGGAACTGCTGCGCCTTGGGCTGCTGACACCCCAGGGCCGGTTGCTCAGCGCCGAACAGGCCCCGGCCGGCACGCCGCCGAGCGTACGCGGCCGATTGATCGAATACGAAGGCAAGAGCGCCTTCTTGTTGGTGAAGGGCGAGCAGTCGCAGCACGGTCGGCCGATCGTCGTCACGCAGCGCGACTTCCGCGAACTGCAACTGGCCGCCGGGGCCATTCGGGCGGGCATCTCGATCTTGCTTTCTCAAGCCGGCTTGAAGGCCGAGCACTTGCAACGGGTGGTTGTCGCCGGTGGGTTCGGCAACTACATCCGGCGGCACAATGCGCAGCGCATCGGGCTGTTGCCGCCCCAGCTTGCCGCCGAGCAGATTCGCTACGAAGGCAACACCTCGTTGGCCGGTGCGCGAATGGCGGCCCTTTGCCGTGCCGCCCGACAGTCGGCCGAGGAACTGGCGCGGCAGACCGATCACGTCGATCTCTCGACCTCGCCTCAGTTCGCATCGGTGTTCGCCGAGTCGATGCTCTTTCCTGAGCGTGAAAGCAACTGATCTCGCAATTGCAACCGGCCAAACCGCCCTCTGCCTTGCGCGTTTCTTGCGCCCCTAATTTGCGGTTCTCATTCTCGTGCCTCGTTCGCGGTTTTCATTCGCGGTTCATTTGCGGTTCTCGTTCCCGTCCCTCATTCGCGGCTCATTCGCGCCCTTCATTCGCGGTTCTTGTCCCCGCCCCTCATTCGTGCTTCATTCGCGGTTCATTTGCGGTTCTCATTCGTGTCCCTCATTCGCGGCTCATTCGCGCCCTTCATTCGCGGTTCTCGTTCCCGTTCCTCTTTCGTGGTTCTCGTTTGCGGCTCTCTTTCGCGGACGCTTTGCGAACAGCACGCTCGCTTCCGGTTGCCGGCCTCGGCCGCTCAATTCGCGCGGACCTCGGGCAGAGCCGAGATGTCGGCCCCCAACGGCCGGCCGTCCATCGTTGCCATGTCGTCGCGCGGAAGATCGAGCAGCAGTTCCGAAGGATTCGTTTGCCGCGCCGGACGCGCGGGGTCGGGCCGCGAGCGCCACGGCACGGCCGCCGCCGTCGAGCGTTCGCGTTGCGGTCCCCACAGGGCCGACCACTCGTCGAAGTTCAACCATTTCGGCGATTCGCTCGGGTTGCGGTGCACCGCCAGATAATGATCAAACCCGTCAAAGAGATTGCCGTCGCCTTGGTATCGCAGCGATCGTTGCACATCGGCCGCTCCAGCGAAGCCGAAACACTCGATCAGCGGGCTGAGCCGGTTGCCGGCCACCACCGAGTCGCTCACTCGCAATTCGATGGCGTGCGCCCCCTCTTGCTCGGCCGGGCGAGTCCAACGCAAGATCCCACCCGCGGCCAACGCGGTCAGATGATTCAATTCGACCGATAATCCTTCAGACGTCTCTGTTTCGTCGCCGGCGGAAAGCTCTGCGACCGCCAGCAGCGACTCGCCGCTGGCGAACACGCCATTGTTCCAAATCACCCGTCCCGGCGCGGCATCGTCTGCCGCCAGCAGATGGGCGTCGCCGCGGACAACCACATTCGTCAACTCGACGCGCGGCGGCGTGAACCAATGCCGTGCGTCGTCGGTTTGCGGCGAGGCCGTTCGGCCGGAAAACTGGAACACCGCCCATCGGTGTTCGGCGGCCAGCGGCTCGCCGTCGCTCTCGACCGACACGACGCAGCGCTCCATCCGAATAGATTGTTCGGCCGCGACAGCGAACGCCGCGTTGCTGCGACGAACCGCACCGGCGTCGATTCGCAGATGCACATCCACCAAAACGAGCTTTCCCCCAAGAGTCACCAGGGTCGCAGAATCGAAACGGCTCGACTCGTTCGCCGGCAATTCCAAAACAAGAACCGGCTGAAAACCTGCCGCAGCCCGAATCGTCAGCCTGCTCTGCGTCACCGTCCAGGGACAGTCGATGGCGGCACGCGCGCAGGCCAATTCCACCACGTCGCCCTCGTCAGCGGCCGCACAGGCCTGGGCCACATCGGCGAAACGCCCGTCGCGCCCGCCCGCACCGTCCACGATCAGCACCCGTTGCCTTCGTCCGAAGGGCGCAGCCGGCGGGGCGAGTTCGATGCGGCCGGCCGAGGTGCGAATCTCGCCCGCGCCTTCGGTCGCCGGCATCGCCCACAAGGCGCCGTCCGACAGCCCTCCCAAGGGAGCCAGCACGTCGCGGGCCGTCGTTCCGCCCGGCGACGGGCCGGCAGCCCAAGCCCCAGACAACGGCCCCCACGACGTTCCGCCCGCCGTCACCGCCGGAGGCGTGCGCGCCGGTTCGCCGGTCGGCGCGGCCGGCAGTTCGCCGGTTGCCGGCTGCATCGCTTTGCCATTGCCCCCGTTCGATGCCGGCGGAAGGGGCGGATTGCCCGTCGCGGCCGAAGCCCCAGCGGAATCGGCGGGCGCCACGCCGGCGGTCCCCGATGCTTCACCCGGAGGCAACGCCCGATTGGCGGAACGCTCATCGCGAGTGCGCGGCAACCGATCATCGGCCGGCGGCGCGTCGGCGGGCGAGTCCGGCGGATCGGCTTCGCTGCCGCGCAGGGCCGACGGCCGCGGCATTTCGACGCCAAGGCCGTCGTCGGCCGGGGGCAAACGCGGCGGATACTCCACTGTCGCACCGCCTCCCGAATCGGTCAGCAGCGCCGCGGCCCGATCGACCATCGGCCACAGCCAGGGAAACGCCGCCACCATCGCAAGCAGCATCGCCAAGGGCACAACCCAAGGCAGGTGGCGCTGCCAGCGATCGGCCCGCCGTTCCCCTCGCCGCATCCACACCCGTTTGTTCGGTCCGATCGGCTCCAATCCCAGCCGCTGGGCCAATTGCAGCAGTTCCTCGACCAAGGGCTGCGGCGATTGGTAGCGGCTTCGCGGATCCTTGGCCAACATCTTTCGCATGATGCGGATCAACTCGTCCGGGATATCCGAGCGGAATTCTCGGACGTCGGGCGGCTGATCCGCCTGATGCTGCAACAGCTTTTGCAGCACCGTGCCGGTGGGAAACGGCGGCCGGCCCGTCAACATGAAGAACAGCGTGCAGCCCAGCGAGTAGATGTCGCTGCGCACGTCGGCATTGCGCGGGTCGCGCGCCTGTTCGGGCGAAATGTAGTCGAACGTGCCCAACGTCACGCCGCTGGCCGTCAGGTCGTCGGTCGCATCGACCTGTCGCAGGCGGGCCAAGCCCATGTCGATCAATTTGGCGTGGCCCTCGCGGGTGATCAGCACGTTCGAGGGCTTGATGTCGCGATGCACAACGGCCCGTTCGGCCGCATGGGCAAGCGCATCGGCAATTTGCAGGGTGAAACTGATCGCGTCGGCCGGCGAAAGCGGCCCGGTGCGATCGACCAAGTCGCGGATGTTCTCGCCCTCGATATACTCGAAAACGATGTAGAGCAGCCCGTGGTCTTCGCCCACGTAGAACACCCGGGCGATGTTTTCGTGATCCAATCGCGCGGCCGACTGCGCCTCGTTCTGAAATCTCAGTCGCGTTTCTTCATCGGTCGCCTGATCCGGCGGGAGAATCTTTACGGCCACGTAACGCGCCAGGCGGGTATCGTAGGCGCGAAAGACGCGGCCCATCCCGCCGCCGCCCACATACTCGAGCAACTCGAAATGTCCGAGCCGGTCGCCCGACTCGATCGTTCCGTGCAGAATGCGGTACGCCGAGTCGGACACCGCGGCCGGCGCACCGAGCGGCGGATGCTTCGAAACGACGGTCGGCTGATCCATCCCCCCGGGCCGACCTACGCTGCTGCCCGTCCGCGCCCGATCGGCCGCCCCCGAAGGCGGCTCGGGATGGCGCGACGTCGATCCGCGAATGTCTGCTCGTCTCTCGCTCATCGGCCAACGCTGTTGCGTCCCTTTTGCGGCACGGCCCGCGTCAGAAACCTGCGATAAAACACGAACCGGAGAATCCTCGAATTCTCACACACGTGCGGCCGCACGCCCACAAAAACCCGAACGACCCTCTTTTCACGAGGAATATTCCGTTGCTGATCGCCCCCGCGACGAAAGATCGATCCGTTTTCGGCAAAGCCATTCGGCAACGACGTTGAGGACCGGCTTGTGCCGGCCCCGACCGCCGCCCGGCCGCCGATGCCGTTGCGGCCCGGTGCCTCGATTGTGTTATACCTCGCACGGCGCGAAATGGCTTCTTTTTTCGCAGAAGAAAAGCGGTCGTTTCAGCGCGAGAAGCGTATTAATGGTCGAACCGACCGATGGTGGAAAAGAACTTGCCTGCACCGCGGACACTCCGCGATCGTGCGGGCGAAACAAACCGCGGTCAAGACCTTTTACCAGCATAACCTGCCGATTGCGGCTTTGGCAATCTTCGGCAGACCTCGACCACTAAACGATTGAAGCGAAATGCCTTTCGAGCAGCAGACGCTCAACCACCCGAGGAGCGGAGATTGGCCGGTTTGCACAATGCAGCCGCCGTGAAACATCTGATCACTTCATCGGTCGGCTTGGAGCTGAGGGAGTCTCTCAGTCGCCGGTCGCTCGCGTTTTCGTTTGACATACTCGGCAGATATTCGCATAATCGAGCCGTACCTACCCGAGGCCCCGGCCTGCGCGGCCAATTTCGCGGCTGCTTTCGCGTTGATGCGTGCGGATTGTCGGGCGACTCGCCCGCGGCGCCGCGAAAAGAGCCGCTTTTGTCAGTCTCCGAGGCGACTTCACTACCTACCCAGCCCTGTCCGGAGGAAAACCTCATGTGCGAGTCTTGCGAAGCAAGGTTTGAACCTTGGGCAACGGCCTCGTCGCAACAGCCCGGCCGCCGCGAGGGTGTCGATCGTCGCGCGTTCCTGGCCGCCGGCGGGGCGATGGGCGCCGCCGGGCTGGTCTCGTCGGTCTTCGCGGCCGAGGGCGCGGCCAACCCGCCCGCCCCTCGCGAAAAAGAGCCTGCCCGCGTCCGCGCCGTGTTTCTCTTCCCGCCGGCCCAAGTGGTCAACGACGGCCAAATGGAAGACTCGTGGCGGCCGCACCACTGGTTCACCTGGCCGGGCAATCAGTTCGAGCCGGAGAAGCAGCAGCAGAAGTTCACCGAGGTGATTCGGAAGATTGCCGACCGTTTGGGCGTGAAGGTGGAGTTCGCCCCCGAGGCCATCTACCAAGAGGCCAAGGCGACGGCCTGGTTGGAAGAGACCCGCCAATCGAAGCCCGACGCCGTACTGATCGTCAACTTCTGGAATACCCTTTCGAAACTGGCACTGCGCTTGGCCACGGAGGCCGCCCCCACGGCCATCGTCTATCACCCGGTGGGCTCGAACCACCAACTGCCGCCGGCCGAACTGCGGAAGCAAGACGGGTTCTACTACATTCACTCGATCGAGAACTGGGACGAGATCGAGCGGGGGCTGCTGGCCGTTCGCGCCAAAAAGATGCTCCAGCAAAGCCGCCTGTTGCGGATCGGCCCCAGCGCCGACGCCGCCGCGGTCGAGCCGCTTCTGGGCGTCGAAATCGTCTCCGCGCCGGCCGACGAATACAACGCCATTTTCGACGCCATCGCCATCGACGACGCGCTGAAGAGCGAAGCGATGGCCTTCAAACAGCGGGCCGCTCGCGTGGTCGATGTCGAAGACGCCTATTTCTTCGATGCGATCCGCGCCCATCGCACCGTGGCCGAGATGATGCGCCGCTACCAGGCCGACGCCATCACAATCACCTGCCTGCTGTTGAAGCACCGCAAGCCCTGCGTCAGCTTCGCGTTGAACAACGGCAACCTGGTGCCCTGCGGCTGCGAGAACCACCTCGACGGCACCCTCACACAGATGCTCGGGCGCTGGCTGCTGGAACGGGCCGGTTTTATGCACAATCCGGAGTTCGACACCAGCGAGAACCGCTATTTCGGCGCGCATTGCACCTGCGCGGTCAAGCTGCACGGCCCGGAGGGAAAAGAACAGAGCTTTTGGATTCGCCCCTTCTTCCATCAACTGCCGAAAACGCCGGCGCTCGACGTGCAATGGACGCCGGGCGAGCACGTGCTCGTGGCCAAGTACCTGACCGGCAAGAACACGCTCGTTTGCCGAACGGGCCGCGTGATCGAGTCGCCCGCCTCGCCGCCGACCGGCGGTTGCGCCACGCGGGTGCTCGTGGAGATGGACAACCTGCCCGACGTCTGCGAGATGTACAGCGGCACCCATCCGATCATGTTCTGCGGCAACGTCGGCGATGCCCGCCGCTTCCGCGCCTTCGCCCGCATGTACCGGCTGACCTTCGAAGGAAATCTGGCCTGAGCGCTCCTTCAACGCCCGAAGCGCCGCCACGGTTGATCGCGCGGCGGAAGCTCATTCGCCAGCGCCCGAGGTCGTCGCGCCCGGTACATCAGCACACTCGGCAAATGAAACACTTCAGATACTCGCTCTCCGCGCAGGTGGCCGAGGTGGGATGATCGGGCGCGGCGCCGTGCTGTTCGAGAATCTGGATTTCGCGCCGCGTTTGCTGCGCCACGCCCAAAAGCATCTGTTGGAAATCGTGCCGCGAGACGTGCCCCGAACAACTGCACGTGACGAGGATGCCGTCGGGGGCCAGCAGCTCCACTCCCAGACGATTGAGGTAGTGATACGCGCGGAGCGCCTCGTCGAGCGTTCGTCCTCCGCGGGCGAATTTGGGCGGATCGAGGACGACGGCCTCGAACGTTTCCCCGTGATCGCGCATCGCCTCCATCGTTTCGAAACACGATCCGCACGCGAATCTCGCCTGCCGCAGCCCGTTGCGCGCCGCATTCCCTTCGGCCAATTCCACCGCCTTGCGGCTCGAATCGACGCCCAGCACTTCGCGCGCGCCGGCAGCGGCCGCATGCAAGCTGAAGCCGCCGGTGTAGCAGAACATGTCGAGCACGCGGCGCCCCGCGAAGAACTGCGACGCGCGGCGGCGATTCTCGCGCTGATCGAGGTAGAAGCCCGTCTTGTGCCCCGACATCAGATCGACGGCGAACCGCAGTCCGTACTCTTCGATTTCGACCGGCCCCTCGGGCGGCGTTCCCCAAAACGGCCCTTCGGCCAACTCGATTCCCTCGGCCCGAGCCATGGCCTCGTCGCACCGCACCAGAACCGCTTTCGGCGCAAGCAACTGCACCAAGGCGGGCACGAGCACCGCCAGCCGCAGCCCCATGCCCAACGAAGTCGGCTGCACGACTACATACGGACCGTAGCGATCGACGATCAACCCGCTCAGCCCGTCGCCCTCGCTGAAAACGATCCTCGCGGCTCCCGCGGCCGCATCATACCCGAGCACGCGGCGCAGCGATGCGGCCCGCTCCAGACGAGTGCGCCAAAAGACGTCGTCCAAATCTTCGCCGCGATCCCAAGTGAACAGCCTCATGCGGATGCGGCTGCGGCTGTTATACAGCCCCCGCGCAACGAATTTGCCCTCGTGAGTGACCAAATCGGCGGCATCGCCGTCGAGCAACGCCCCATCCACGCGCGCCACCGCCGTCGAGAGAACCCAAGGATGCCGGCCGAAAAACGGCTTCGCCTTCCGGGGCTTGAGAACAACGCGGGCCATCTCGATATGCCGATCCGTGACTGAGGAACGATATTTCCGAAAGCGGAACACGGCCCGGAGGTGAAAAGCCGCGAATGGAACCGGGCGTCACCCGGCCATCGCTTCCCTGGGCTGATAACGAAACGTGCTTGGTTTGCTCCCGCTCACGGCTGTCAACCGACGATCAACCGCGACGGCGGCAGCACAGCCCAATGGGCCGCACCTAACGCCCACCGCACCGACGAGGGCCGCGACGATTGCTTCTCCGCAGGCGGCTGTTCGCCCGACGGTTTCTCCTTCTGCTCCTTCTCGGCCTTTTCTTTCTCGGCTTTCTCTTTCTCCGTCTTTTCTTTTTCCGCCTGTTCCTTCTCGGCCTTCTCACGGGCGGCCTTTTCGGCCGCTTCACGCTGGGCCTGCTCAGCCATCTGCTTTTCCTTCTCCGCCTTCTCTTTCTCGGCCTTTTCTTTCTCGGCCTTCTCCTTCTCCGCCTTTTCTTTTTCGGCCTGTTCCTTCTCTGCCTTCTCGCGGGCGGCCTTTTCGGCCGCTTCACGCTGGGCCTGCTCGGCCATCTGCTTTTCCTTCTCCGCCTTCTCTTTTTCCGCCTTCTCTTTTTCCGCCTTCTCTTTTTCCGCCTTCTCTTT
>Ga0073932_1005849_pt1 | contig 13020 bp, 9 predicted proteins | sample DewCreD2012metaG_FD_76967 | JGI IMG/M metagenome (GOLD analysis project Ga0073932, IMG submission 76967) | Hot spring sediment bacterial and archeal communities from British Columbia, Canada, to study Microbial Dark Matter (Phase II) - Dewar... ... | reverse complement strand
GAATGTTGCGGGGTTGGACACCAAAAGCCGCGAAAAAGTTCAAACGCCACGCCAAGATTCGCGCCTCATCGGCGCATAAAAACTCAAGGCGGGTGCTTCCACCACGCCTTTTCCGCCAGACACAAATTAGCCAAGCCGGAAGCCGTTGCGGCGGCGAAGAACGGACGCCCGCACCTTGAACGATGGGCGGCCAGCATTGAATAATCGGGTGCATCACGATCTTGAAATTTTCCCGGGCTGCCGCATATTAAACCCATGCAGAGCTTTAGCGCATGGGGAGCAGCCATTCTGATGTTGTTGTCCGCCCGGTTCATTGCCGCCGCCGAGCCGTCCAACCCATCTGTCCCGCCGCGTCCGCTGGTGCCGGCAAACGCCGGTGTCACCAACGAGGCCGCCGTGGCCCGGCTGCCGGAGAAAATCAAGGCCATGCTGGCCGAGCCGCTGCCGCCGGGAGTGCGAAGCCTCGCCATTGCCGAGGCTAAAGTTGAGAGTATCATCAGCCTGCCGTTCTGCGGCGGCCAAGGAGAGAAGTGCGGTAAAAATCCCACCTGCGACCACTACCCGACGCGGCTGGTGCTCGGCAATTTTGCGGTGACAGACATCGTCTTGACGGCGAACCGGGGTTATATTCCCCGCGCCTGGAAGGAATACGAAAATCCGCCCGGCGCGACCAAATTGAAATCGGGCGACCGCGTTTGGATTGTGTGTCATGTGCCCCAATACCATCACTTGGTGCGCATGGTTTTAATCGAAAAAATGCCGCCACCGCCGCCCAAAGGCCCGGATTCGGCAACCCCGCCCGCCGCCGCGCCGAATCCGCCATAGCCGGGCTTCCGCCACCCATGCGCGCCCTTCAACGCAGATTTCGCTCCACCGGCGCGCTGGCGGTGTGGCTGGCGCTGATGGTGCCTGTCCCGCGCGGAATAGCCGCCACCACGTCCATCCGTCACGAAACCGCCGACGTTTGCGTCTATGGCGCCACGCCGGGGGGCATCCTGGCGGCGCTGGCGGTCAAACGGGAGGGGCGCTCGGTGGTGATCATCGAACCGAGCCGTTGGGTCGGCGGCATGCTGGGCGCGGGCCTCAAACCGATGCAAGATTGTCCCAATTACGAGGCCACCGGCGGTTTCACGCGGCAGTTGCTCAAAATCCTCGGCCAACCGGAATGGGATGGCAACCAGGTCCGGCACTCCTCCCTGGCCAAGATCAGTCCGCTGGCCGTGCGCGAAGATTTCCTGAAATTGCTGCGCGATTACCAAGTGCCGGTGATATACGAACACCGGATTACGTTAGTCGAAAAGCGGGATGCCGTAATCCAGGAGGCCATTTTCGACCTGGCCCCGTTCGACGCGCTGGGATGCCCCGCCGCCGAACCGAAAGCGCGCGCCCATTTGCGGGTTGCCGCAAAAATATACATTGACGCCAGCTACGAAGGTGAACTGATGGCGCGAGCCGGCGTGTCCTATCGCGTGGGGCGCGAGGCGGCGGCGGAATTCGGCGAGGAAAACGCCGGGGTGCGGCCCCCGATGGAGGAAGCGCCAATAGATCCCTTCGCAACCCCTGGCCAGCCGGCCAGCGGCCTCTTGAAATGGGTCGAGAACGACCACCGCCAGCCGGTCGGCGCGGCGGACGGCTACACTCAGGCTTACAACTACCGCTACTACACCACCAGCGATCCGGCGGTCCGCATTCCGATCACTCCGCCACCGGGGTATGATCCCAAGGATTTCGAACTTGTGGGCCGCTATGTGGAGCATTTGGCGAGAACCATCCCCGACGAACGCCAGCTTTTCAACCGCCTGGGCCGCATTTTCCCCGGCTGGATGAACTCGGCGGAATGGAACTACCACCGCGAATCGCTTTTTTCGATGGCGCCGGTGGGCATCAGCCACTTATATGCCGATGGCGACTACGCCACCCAAGCCCGCGTCTGGAAACTCCACCAGGATTATTTGCGCGGCCTGCATGCCTTTATGAGCGCCGATTCGCGGGTGCCGGAGGCCTTTCGCCGCCAGACCGCCGCACTAGGCCTGGACCGGCGTTTTCACCCGGAAACGCAGGGCTGGCCGCATCAACTCTATATCCGGGTGGCGCGCCGCCTTAAAGGCAACTACACCATCACGGCGCACGATGTGTATAACAGAACCCAAATCCCTGACCCCATCGGCCTGGCGCAATACGGCATTGACACCTACCCGGCCCGGCGCATCTGGTTCGAGCGCGAGGGAAAAATTTGGGTGGGAATCGAAGGCAAAATGTTCATTGGGGGCAACCGTGGGCCGACCAATGTCCCCTACCCCATCCCTTATCGGGCCATTACCCCTTTGGCGGATGAATGCGCCAACCTGCTGGTGCCGGTATGCTTTTCGGCGTCTCACCTCGGCTACGCCTCGGCGCGCATGGAGCCGGTTTTCATGATCTGCGGCGAATCGGCGGGGCTGGCCGCCGTCCGCGCTTTGGCGGAGGGAGTGGCGATCCAGCAAATCAATCCCTCCGCATTTCGGCAGGCGCTCGAAAAAGCCGGCCAAAAACTGGTGTGGGACGGGCCGGCCCGCGCCGCCAGCGAAAATCCCGCCAGCACGCGCGCCTACTCCATGGACCATCTGCTCAAGGAATGCGATCACAACGGGGACGGCCTGGTTTCGTCAGCCGAATGGTCGGCGGGAAAAGCCGGCTGGGAATGGCTGTTCCCGGTGATTGACTCCGACAAGAATGGGCAAATCACCGCCGCCGAGTATCAGGCTTTCCAGGAATACAAGGCGCGCCATCCGGATTGGGCAAAGCAACGGCCCCGCTAGAAAAGCGGATTTTGGAACTGGCCAAATGGCGTGGTTGTGATAGGAAGAGCCGCAAATGGAACAAGTCATACTCATTACTCATGAGTGCTTGCGATAAAAGAAACGCGCCCCCTCACCCTGCCCTCTCCCCCCAAGGGGGGAGAGGGAGAACCTCGCGCACGGTGACCAATTGTGTATTGCATCCCGGAGACTGTGCAGTATTACTTGTCAGCACGATTACGCTTTCCCTGGCCGCTGGCTTGCCAGCCGAAGAAGCCTCGCTCCCACCGCTGGCCAAACCGGGTGAGGGCGCCTATTTGAAAGGCGAATTGATTTATGACCTCGAAAACCGGCCCACCCCGCAGTGCCACGCCTCCACCATAGTGGAAGTCCCCGGCGGCCTGGTCGCCGCCTGGTTCGCCGGAACGCGGGAAAGTCATAATGATGTGGGCATTCGCGTGGCGCGCCACGATGGCCGATCCTGGGGAAAGTCGGTCGAGGTGGTTACTGGCGCCGAGGGAGAAGCCCGGGATTACCCATGTTGGAACCCGGTGTTGTTCCAGCCCAAGACAGGGCCCCTGTTGTTATTTTACAAAGTGGGCCCCTCCCCCAGCTCCTGGTGGGGCCTGCTCATCACCTCCAAAGACCATGGCCAGACCTGGTCCAAGCCGGTCAAACTGGGCCGGCACGAGGCCATTGGTCATTTGCTGGGGCCGGTGAAAAACAAGCCTGTCCAACTGCCGGATGGGGCGCTGCTGTGCCCTTCGAGCACGGAGCACCAGGGCTGGCGGGCGCATTTCGAGCTGACGCGGGACCTGGGCAAAACTTGGGAGGTCATCGGGCCGATCAATGACGGCAAGGAATTCGGCGCCATTCAGCCAAGCGTTCTGTTTCACGGCGGCGGACGTTTGCAGGTTCTTTGCCGGAGCCGACAGGAGGTGATCACTCAGTGCTGGTCCGAGGATGGCGGTCGCACCTGGGGGCCAATGACCGCGACCACCCTGCCCAATCCCAATGCCGGCACCGATGCCGTCACCCTTGCCGATGGCCGGCATCTGCTGGTCTATAACCACACCACCCGCAAGCCACCCTTCCCGTCCGGCCGCAACATGCTGAACGTCGCCATTTCCCGCGACGGCCAAAACTGGCGGCCGGTCTTGACCTTGGAAAGGGACAAAGGCGAGTTTTCCTATCCCGCCGTGATTCAGACCGCCGATGGGCTGGTTCACATTACCTACACCTACCAGCGCCAGTCGGTGAAACATGTGATTGTGGACCCCAAAAAAATCGCCGGCCCATAGGCGCCGCCTGCACAGGCCTGATGGCATGAAACCTGAAATCCAACCAAGCGACCGGCGAATTGACCGATCGTTTTCTCCTCTTTTTGCGCGCGGGAAACGTCGAAGCTCCGCTTGTCTCGTGATCGCGATGATGGGGCTTTTTTTGCCCCTTTTCATGCCCCTGTCAGCCAGTGAATCGCCGGAGGTCCTGCGCCTGATCGCCGAAGCCGGCACAACCGAGAACGAAATGACGCGGCTGCAATGCTTGCAAAAGCTGGCGGCCCGCCCGGACCTGTCCGCCCATCTGAAGGCGGACCTGGCCAAGTTAATGCCCGTGGTGGACGATTGGGCCAACGGGAAAAGCCGGGCCGTTGCGGATCAATCGCGCGCGGCGGAAAACGGCTACCTTTGCCGGTTCATCAACAGCCGGGTCAAACCGTCCGGCCAGGGGACGCCGCACCCGCCCGTCCTTTCCGAGAATTCGCCCTTGCAGGCGATTTGGGCCTATTACCGCGGACGCATGTTAATCTGGCGGGTCATTCAAAGCGGGCCGCTGCTGCGCGTTAAGGAAAGCCGCGATGCCTATTACCACGAGGGCCGACAGTTGCTCGAACAGGCGCGCCAGGTCTTTCCCCAAAACCGCGTCATCCGGATGTATTTGGGCGAGCCCATCCCCTGGCCCAAAGATTATCCGCCGCATCCCGCCGCCCCCGCCTGGGCCAATCTGCAAAGGGAAGGACTGGAAAAGCTGGCGGATGTCATCCATTGGTGGATTGCCGAGCGTCAATTGCCGGACGGCCAGTTTGGCGGCGGCTGGGGCGATGATGTGGAGATGTGGCGTTGGTGGGCGCCGGCGCTAATCGCCTTCGAGGACCCGGTCATCAACGCCGCCCAGGAGCGCATTTCCAACGGCATTTTTCAGCAGCCGCACCTGGCCAAAGGTTTCACCTCCCGCCTCACGGATGTCGAGCATTCCAACGAGGACACCACCGACACCATCCTGCCGATGATGCATCTCAAACCCGACGATCCGCTCTGGAAAGGACGCGCGCTGCGCCTCACCGATTTGATGCGCGGCGAGTGGACTGGCCGCAACCAGCGCGGCTGGCGGCAGTTCAAATCCATTTATTTCAGCGTGGACAAAGTGGACTTGAGCGCCCAGCGCGCCTTCGACACGGTCTATCATCCCTCCATCATCCAGCCCACCCTGCTGTATTGGCAGCGCACCGGCGACACCAACCTGACCGCGCTCCTTGGCGAATGGCTCAAAGGGTGGGTGGACGCCGCCGCGCGCGCCGAGAACGGCAAACCCGCCGGCGTTTTGCCCTCGGCCATTCGCTGGCCGGAAGGAGCGGTGGCCGCCCCCGGCAAACCGTGGTGGGAACCATTCTCCGCCAGCCACAACGATGCCCTTTACAACTGGCCCGGCGCCACTCGCCTGATGACTTCGACCCTGCTGCTCGCCTGGCATATCACCCGTGATGATTCATACCTGGCGCCTATCCGCTCGATGGCAGCGCTGCGCGCCAAATACGCCGGCCAATCCGCCGCGGGCGAGCCCGGCGGCGAGGCTTGGTGCGCCCGGCAGATGGGCGGATTCCTTTCCGATACCCTGTCCAAATACCGGTTCCTAACGGGCGACACCCGCTACGATGAGTTGCTCCGCGCCGACGCCTCGGGTTACACGCAATACCGGCTCACAGGCGACCTCAAGCCGCTGGAACGCGCGCTCCTGAAAAACGCCCTGGCCTTTCGCTCCAACTGGGAGGCATACACCAGCGAAATGCGCTGGACCGACCGGGTGATTTCCTTCACCCGCAATTATCTGAGTTATTTTCCCGATGCCCCGCCGCCGCCTTCGCCGGATATTCTTTACGCCACAACCACCGGCGACCCCGGCAATCCGCTGGTGTTCCCCTTGAACGCCGTGCGCTGGCTGACCCCGCCGCGCGAGCTGGCGGCGTTGGTTACCGAGTCCAGCCGCGGCGCCTTTGCCGCCAAACTCTTTCATTTCGGCGAAAAAGCGCGCGAACTGGAAGCGGAGTTCTACCTGCTGCAACCCGGCGATTACACCCTGAGCCTGCAGCCCGTCTCCGGCCCCTCCAGCAACCAACGAATCACCGTCAAGGGACCGCGCGCGCGGGCAAGGTTCACCCTCCCCCCGCGGAGCTTGTGCGCGCTGCAAATCACCCGGTGAAGCAATGCGCCGTTGGAGGTCGCGCGCCAACGTTACTCATGAGTGCTTGGGATAAACGACACGCGCCCCCTCACCCTGCCCTCTCCCCCCAAGGGGGGGAGAGGGAAAACGCCGCCCACGGTGACAAATTGTGTATTGCATCCCGGAGACCATACAGTAATTTTCCTAAAAATTGTCCGAACGGGAAGCGGGGCGCGCCGGCGAAGGAAGACGGGCAATAGCCGGCGTCAAACGGTGGCTTCGCAGGAAAAACTCCAGGAAGCCGCGGATTTCACAATAATCCCAAACACTTGCGCAGCACCGCCATGGTTTCGCGCTGGCGAGTGGTGACAAACTCCCGCGCTTTTTCAACCCTGGCCCGCGCCGCCGCCGGGTCCTTGATCATCGCCAGCACGGCGGGTGTCAGGCGGGCAAGGTCTTCGGGCCGGTCAAAATCAAACAGCCAATCCCCCAGCCCAATATCGCGCCACATGAATCCTTTGCTGGTTTGCTCGGCAAAACGCCCCACCAGGGCGGGGATGCCGTTGCCCACGCACATGATCGGCGAGTGCATCTCGAGACCGAACAGCCCCGCCGAACGCACATAGACGCTCAGAGCCTCGTCGGTCAGCCAGAAATTCTCCCGCCAGACCACTTTGGCCCGGACTTCCCCGGGCAGTTTCTCCAGCAGCATCTCGCGTCCCACCTCCATCTGGGTCATGTCCTCGGGACAAAGCAGCACGCGGCATCCGGTTTCGCGCGCCACCGCCGCGATGGCTTCGCCCAGCGGCGCGTGATCGCGTTCCTTCATTTCCTCGTTGCGCGCGTGCTTCTGCGGGTCCAGCGCGCGATCCTTCTTGATTTTCCAATAGGGCGTGTAACGCAGCCGGGGAATGCAGCAGACGAATTTTTTATCCTCCAGGTTTGCCGACCGCAAAAAGGCCGTCGCCGCCGGGTCATCGCGCAAATCCGCCGCAAAAGCGCCGTCCGGGCCAAACTCCATCACCGGGCATTTCACCCCCTCGGCGCGGGCTTTTTCCAGCGACACCGAATCCCGGAAAAAGACGAACTTCGCCCGGCCGAGCAGGTCCCGCTCCTCCGGTCCAACGCCGCCGCAGGTGATGCCATAGACCCCATAAGGTTTGCCGGTGCTCTTGACGAAAGCCGCAACGTCATGGCGGGCGACAAAAGAGGGGCCGGAGCCGTGAAGGAGAAAATCCGCCCACGCCACGGCGTCGCCCAAGTCAGGATTGGACGCGCGGCCATCCATCCCCAGGCCGCCTTTCACGATGCGGAGGTTGGGAAAACGCCGGTGTTCCATGGCGGCGACTTCCGGCGAAAGGTCGCCGGAGGCCCAAAGCCGGACCTCGGCCTCGGGAATGTGCTTCTCCAGCAGCGCCAGCACCCCTGGCGTATGCGCGATGTCTCCAATGTTCACCACCTGCCACGAGGACCGCAGCAAAATACGCGGCCGACGGGCGGCGGACGCTCCGCGAATAATCCCGGCAAGACCGGCCGTCGCGGCGGCTGAAAGCGTTAAAAACCGACGGCGACCCATCAAAGCCTCGCCTTGGCCGCGCGGAACTTTCCGACAAACATGAATCCCGTTCACCGTCGGCAATCAAATCCGGAGACCGCCGGAAATCAAACTTTTTCGAGTTTTTCGTAAACGACCATTTCGCCGCTGGGGCGGAGGTTCTCGGGGTGGTATCGCGGGATGGGAAATTCGACCTGTTTGAATTGCACCGGCGCGGTCTTTTTGTCCACCAAGCCGACAGCGACCGCCACGCCATAGATGATGGCCTCCGGGCGGGGCGGGCAGCCGGGGATGTAAAAGTTCACCGGCACCACTTTCTCGACCGGACCCAGGACGTTGTAAGTGTCGAACCAGATGCCGCCGCCGCCGGCGCAGGAGCCGATGGCGAAAACGAGTTTGGGCGCGGGCATCGCCTCGTAAGCGCGGCGCAAGGCGGCGGCCGTGGGGCGCATGGCCGGCCCCTGGCAGAGCATCACATCGGCATGACGCGGCGATCCGACGAGCTTGATGCCAAACCGCTCGGCGTCGTAAAAGGGTGTCAGCGCGTTAAGCACCTCGATGTCGCACCCGTTGCAGCCGCCGCTGTTGGCGTGATAGACCCACAGCGACCGCCCGAACATCTTCCGGCAAAGTTCCTTCAACATCATGTCTTAACCATTGGAAACCGCGGTCGGTTTCGGATGCTCCAACTCAATTTTCCGGCATTCCTGGCCAACAGGCTCCCCCAAGCCGGCCCTGGGGCACGATGGACGGCCAAGGATGCGCCCGTGACCGGGCAACCTTCCCCTTTGAAAATAATCTCCGCCATGTCATTCACCGTTGGTTCGTGTTTTTGGCGCGATGTTCGCGTTTGTTGCGTCAATATCCTAGTCCAGTTCGAGGTCTATGTCGCCGACGGTCTGGTCTTTTTCGAGGTAAGCCCGCGAGCGGAATATCCAGCGCTCGTTTTCGAGATCATCAAACCGATAGCCTTTGAGTTTCAGTTGCTCCAAGGGAGTGGGCTCCTTGAAACAGCGGCCGCAGCGCTGGCAGGTGCTCATAAACAATTCCAGCCGCTGTGCGAGATCGGTGACCTGGTTCGTGGCGTTCTCGAACTCCTGGCTCATGGTGATGGCTTTTTCCGGACAAAGATCGGCGCAGCGACCGCAGTAGGCGCAGCGCCGGCCAAGGTATTTCAGAATGCGGATCTCCTGGCAGACATCGAACACCAGGATTTCCCGCGCCGGGCAGTTGTTGGCGCAACCGCCGCACCCGATGCATTTGGCGGCGTCAAAAATGGGCCGGCCCCGAAAACGCGCCGGTGGCGGCGACGGCTCAAACGGATAAGGCCGCGTCACCTTGCCCGCCTTCAGGCAGATGACCGTTTCTTTCAGTTTGCTGATGACTGACATGTTCTGGTCCTTCCTTTAATAGCCGTTAACCGCCAGCACCAGGGCGAGAAACGCGACTCCCAGCAAAGCGGCGTAATAGCGCAAGGCCTGATCAATCCGGTAGCGCGCATGCGTCGCCGCCACCAAGGTCACCAGCAGCACCAGGCCGAAGACCTTGAGCCAAAACGCCGCCAGTCCCAGGGGAAAAGGCAGCGCGCTTCCCCAAGGCAGGAACAACGCGACCAACAGGCCGCTGTAGATCACCAGCTTGGCCATGCGCGCATACTTCAGCAAGGCCAGCTTGGGACCCGAGTATTCCATCACCGGCCCCTCCATGATTTCGGTTTCCGCCTCGGCCGTGTCGAACGGCACGCGCTGGACAAAGGCCTGAAAAGACAACAGCATCACCGCCAGCATGATCAAACCGGACCAGGGAATTCCGGAAGCGCCGTAAACCGAACCGTCCAACACCCGGTCCAGCCGCAGGGAGCCGGCATGCGTGGCGCCCACCACCAAGGCCACCACCAACAGCGGCTCCAGGGTGATGACCGCCATCATTTCGCGGCTGATGCCCATCAGCGAATAGGTGGAACCCGCGGCCAAACCAGCCAGCAGTGTGGCAATGGCGCACAATCCCAGCAGGTAAATCAACAGCACGATGTCCCCGCCCGCGTTCAAAGGCGGCGCAAACCCCATCGGGACCAGCCAGGCCACTGTCAATACCGAGCCGAGGGCCAGACAGGCCGCCCCGCGTTGCATCAGCGGAGACTCGCCCGCCTCCAGGTCCTCCTTGCCCAGCAGTTTCAGCAAGTCGTAATAGGGCTGCCATAGCGGCGGGCCCTGCCGGCTTTGTATGCGCGCGGTCAGTTTGCGCAAAATTCCCTCGAAAAACGGCGCCAGCAGCAGCACCAGGAACACATTGGCCAGCCCGCCCAAAATGATTTTGATTAACTCCATCGCGGTCATAGACGGCAAATCCGAAATACCGAGCCCGCGCGCCGAACCACCTGCGATCCGGCAATCACAAAAAGAGGTCTTTGGCAAGGCGCGCTCATTTCTTTTGGTTTGCGTTAATAAGGCCGGTCCGACGAGATTTGATCAGTTCCTCCTGGGTGTAAACCCTCGTCCGCCCGCTGCGCAAGTCAACGGTTTCGATCCGATCAGTGCAGGAAAAGCAGGGATCAATGCTGCCCAGGGAAATCGTCATGTCGGCCAGTTGTTGATCCTTGATCATCGCGGGAATCCCCTGCAAGTTCTGGTAAGTGGGCGCGCGCACCCGCCAGCGGCGCGGGCGGTTTTGCTCGCCGGTAATGACAAAATGATGGGACTCGCCCCGCGGCGCTTCTACGGAGGACATGCCCATGCGCCCCGGCGGCAACTCGTCGGTGATGGCGGCCTGAATCGGGCCATCCTCGATTTTCTCCAAGCACTGCCGGATAATGTGAATGGACTCGAACACTTCCATGAGCCGCACCACGATGCGAGACCAGACATCGCCGTCTTTTTCCACGATGACCTTGAACTCGACGCGGTCATAGGCGGCGTAGGGGTGGTCGCGCCGGCAATCAATATCCACCCCCGCGGCGCGGGCCACCGGACCAATGAGGCCGGCCTCCTTGACCAACTGCGGCGTGGTGACGCCAACCCCCCGCGTGCGTTTTTGCAGGTTGCGATCGCGCCCGACGGCGTCCGCGACCGCGCGCCATTCCTCCTCGAGCCGGCCCAGGACCGCGCGCAATTCGCTCATTAATTCCGGGTTAAAATCCCAGCGCACCCCGCCAATCAGGCAAAGGGCGTAAGTTTTCCGGTTGCCGGTGATCTTTTCCGCAAAGCGCATGATCGGCTCGCGAATGCGGAAGCTCTGCATGAAGAGCGTGTCGAAGCCGACAATATGGCAGGCCAGACCGACCCACAGCAGGTGGCTGTGCAATCGCTCGATCTCCAGCATGATGGTGCGGATGATCTCCGCGCGCGGCGGCGGCGCGATGGCCGCGGCATTTTCAACCGCCTGGGCGTAAGCCACATTATGCACGCACCCGCAAATGCCGCAGATGCGCTCGGCCATCATGGGAATGTCGTTGTAGGTGAGCACGGACTCGCCGAGTTTTTCAATGCCCCGATGCGCCATGAATCCCCGGTATTCGCAACCGCGCACCATCTCGCCCTCGACATAAAGCCGGAAGTGAGCCGGTTCATCCAGCGTCGGATGAAAAGGGCCAAAAGGCACGACCACACAGCCTTCGGGCGGGTCGTCGAAAGTGAATTCCTGGTCGGCCTTGAAATCCGGGGGGCAATAATTCCACGGCACGTCCTTGCGCAAGGGATGCGCGCCCTCCGGCCAGCCATCCGGCAAAACCAGCCGTTTGGGATACCGATGCCCGCGCGGCTCGATGCCCACCAAATCCCGGAATTCGCGTTCCGCCCAGTTGGCCGCCGGCACCGCGTCGGTAATGCTGTCCACGGTCGGCTTTTCCCCCGCCAGATAGGCCAGCACGCTGGCCAGCAATCCCTCGCGATCGAAGGCAAAATTATGCGCCACCAGGAATTTTCCCGAAATGGGGCGATCATCAGCGCCGATGCTGATAATGTAACGGGCGTCCAGGTCGCGGAAGATAAACCGGCAGATTTCCTTGAGGCTGGCCGGAGCGACAAATAGATAGAGTCTGCCGTCGTCGGGCAGGTCAACTCGCTGAATGGCCTCGCCGAAATTATCCTTCAGCCGTTTCAATATATCTCTGGCGGTCATGGAAATAATTTGGCTCAACGTGGCGGCGCGGCGGCGCTGGCGCGCGTTTTTTCTCCTTGTCCAAAGCCGGCAAAAAGCGGCCCAATTGGGCGTAGAAATGGCGGGCTTGATAGCGATTTAACTCGGTTTCGGGCGCATAACCGCAAAGCCAGGGCGGCACGGCGCGCCGCGGCGCGCCCCCGGCGCGGGCCAGGCCCCAGGCCAGGCCCAACATGAGCGCCAAAACCGCGCCCACAGCCAGCGGCGACGGTCCTTCCCACCCGCCGCCCAAAGCCAGCGCGGAATCCGCCAACAGCACGCCCAGCCCCTGCCGGCTTTGATCCAGGGCGTGCTGCACGAACCGCGTCAGGAGGGCCGGGGCGAGCCCCGCCGCCACACAAATGGCCGCCAGTCCGAGCTTGGGCGCCAGCATCATCCAGCGCACCTCCAAGGTTCCCCGCATTTGCGCCCGCTCCCCCACCAGCGCGCTGGTGCGGGACAGAAAAGCGGCGCCGAAAAAGCGCAGGAAAACGGCCAGCGTGAGCCCGCTGGTCAGGATGGCCACGACCGCGTAAATCGGCAGGAAACGCGCGCCCGGCGCGCCGCCGATGGTGGCGCCGTAGAGGTGCCACTTGCTGGCAAAACCGCTGGTCAACGGCGCTCCGACAATCGCGGCAACCCCCACCAAAGTGGCCAGGGCGGTGGCCGGCATGTGTTTGGACAAGCCGCCCAACCGGTCCAGTTCCTGGGTTCCGGTCGCGTGCAGCAGCGAACCGGCGTTCAAAAACAGCAGGCCCTTGAATATCCCGTGATTAAGCGTGTGCAACAGCGCGCCGCCCAAGGCCAGAACCGCCAGTGGCAATTGGCTGGAATCCAACAAGGCCAGGCAAGCGCCCAACCCCATCAAGATGTAACCCACCTGCCCGATGCTGCTGTAGGCCAGCAACCGCTTGGTCTGCCCTTGGTGAAGAGCCTGCACTGTGCCCGTGAAAAGCGTCACCACCCCCAAACTCGCAATCACCAAACCCCACCCACCCAGCGGATACTCCCCCCGCGATCCCGCCGGCACCAGCCACAAAAAATACCGCATCAACCCATACACCCCCGTCTTGATCATCACCCCCGACAACAACGCGCTCACCGGCGACGGCGCCG
>Ga0073932_1005847_pt1 | contig 13025 bp, 13 predicted proteins | sample DewCreD2012metaG_FD_76967 | JGI IMG/M metagenome (GOLD analysis project Ga0073932, IMG submission 76967) | Hot spring sediment bacterial and archeal communities from British Columbia, Canada, to study Microbial Dark Matter (Phase II) - Dewar... ... | reverse complement strand
CTCCCCACATCCACAATCTTCCCCTTCACCTCATATACATAATATACATAAACATCTCTTCTCTTATGAAGTAGCCACGGGATAATCATTCCTGGAGACTCAGGGTTACCCCCATCAGCTAAATACTCCTCGACCCACCCCCTTGTTTTTTCTGGGTAATAATATATCGCTGCTGCTGCCAAAGAACTTATTGCAACCGCTGGCTTCTCTACAAACTCAATCAACTTACCAACACTGTTAACCTTCAAATTTCCAAATTTACCAACAATCTGCGTTTTCTCCACCCTTCGCGCCAAGACAGTCAAACCACTAACCTGCTGTTTTCCAAACTCCACAAAATCACCAAACTTAAACACTCCTTTTGTTACCGTATCACAAGGCAAAACCAAAACTCCCCCAGCCTCACATCTTGCAAGCCCCAGCTGCAAATCAACTATTGCCCCTCTTGCCGCTCCACACTCACCCGCTCCATCAGACACAACCTCAACTTCAAGCTTCAAACCGCTTTTACTTAAAAACTCTCGATATAATCTCTTATGTGCCTCATTCGTTACCAAAACAATCCGCTTATATACTCCAATCTCCTCAATTTCTTTCAAGCTATACCAAAGAATAGTTTTTTCCCAAATAGGAATCAGTCCTTTTGGCGCATCCCAGACAGATTTTATCCTCTTCCCAAACCCTCCAGCAAGAACCACTACATTTTCCATGTAATCACATCATACATCAAGAAACTCAGCCTATCGCACAGAGTGTCAGGGTTTCGTTTACACTCCCCTCATATAACTTGCTCGTTTTATTGTCAATAATCCATTACCCCTCAATCATTGGCTCGAGAAATGGGTACAATTTCGGACAACTGACTAGATGACTGAGTTGGATTATCCAGAGTACACAACCAAAGAAATCAATCACTTCCTACAGACTCAAATCAGAGCTTCTCAAGAAAAACTGCCAAGCAGGTACTACAGTTATTTTTATATCCTCTTGATCCGGTTGTTCGGTATGATCAAAAGTCAGAATGATTCCACTCGAGAGACCGAATTTTAGACAAGCTTGCATTAACCCTTTTATTTCTCGTTCTCTTGTTTTGGGATCAACAAAATCAGCAGCTACTTGGATGACCGCAGTCACCCTTCCCTTTTCAATCACCACGAAGTCACATTCACTGCCATTTTGTTGGTAAGCAATCTGCTTACCCTGTTTCAAAAGCTCCAATGCCACAGTAGTTTCCAAAAGTCTGCCTCTATCAAGGCTTAGTTTATAATCCAAGGCTGCGCCCATTCCCTGATCAATAACATAACACTTTTTCTGTGAACTCTCGGCTTTAACCACAGAATGTGAGTATTTGTTAATAAACCGATTTAAATAGATTGCCTCCACATAATTTTGGTAAAGGTAAAGTGTGTCTTTACCAACCTGATATCCTTGAGACTTAAGCTCGTTATAAATCTTATTAACACTAAACTCCCCTGCGCTTGCGCCCACTACTCGTTTACAAAAATACTTAAGCGTTGAACTATTAGATATTTGATAGCGTTCAATTAAATCACGCAGTACCATTACATTAAAATATTCCTGCAATACCTTATCTTTTAGTTCATCTTCTTGGCGAACCAGCTCAGGGAAACCACCTTGATGCATAAAACGATCAAAGAGATTAATAAGCGTCGCTTTGTCGGTACTACTATGAGCATTTAATCCAGGCGACAAAACCCCAACATATTCGGCGTAAGAGAGTGGATACACTTCAAAAGCGATGGTTCTACCACGCAGCGCCGTAGCAATCTCTTTCGATAATAACTTAGCGTTGGAGCCAGTAATAAACACATGTTGACCTATTGAGGCATAAATCCGACTAATGAATTTTTCCCAACCTTCAACTTCTTGAATTTCATCAAAGAAAAAATAACAATCGGATAGTTTTTGAGCTGGATAAAGTTCTTGATACGCTTGGAGGATTAAATCTAACTCTTTACTGGAGAGCTGCAGTCGTTCGTCCTCAAAATTAAAATACAAAAGCCGCTCGTTTGGTATGCCACTAGCCCTTAGTTGATTCATTAGACTAAATAAGTGGTACGTTTTACCACTTCGTCTCACTCCAACCAGAGTTATAATCTTGCCACTGTCGGTGGGTATTTTAAGGGTTCTCTCCCACACCTCTGGGATAGTTCTCTGCTGGCTGTCAGTAATAATGGTTTTTAGTAGATCTTTCCCTGTCATAAGGAAAGTATGTACTAAATGTTTCCTTCTGTCAAGGAAACATTTATAGTCACAATAATACGCCCGTTCAACTTATCTGTGTGTATACCTTCTAGCCTTTTGGCATATAGCCCATGATCTCTGGTGAGCAAGTACTTAATGAGGCTCGCTTGGGTATATTAAGTGCAAACTTGGCTCCCCCGGTAGGTCTCGAACCTACGACATCCTCCTTAACAGGGAGGCGCTCTACCAACTGAGCTACAGGGGATTGATCTAATCTCTCACACCCAAGTTTAAAGACTTCAACTCTACCCACCAAAGCCTTGACATAGGTGCAAGCTCGATTATTTTATTGTTAATGATGATATTATAACAACATTCATCATTCTTGAGAAGAATACAGAAGATCACACGCTATGTTAGGTTTGTGATACGCTAATACTAGCTTTAGTTATTTATCATCTTTGGTAGTAAGGAAAATATGCTACGCGAACTAGGAACTATTGGAGCCGATAGTTGGGGAATGTGGCTCCTCCCAATAATTATCTGGACTGCTTTCTGGAAAGGTCTCGCCCTCTGGAAAAGTGCGCGCAGTGGCGAGAAGTGGTGGTTTCTCGCTCTTCTCCTCATTAACACCATGGGTATTCTTGAGCTAGTTTACCTCTTCGTCTTCGCCAAAAACAAATTGACGATCGCCGAAGTTCAAAAAACCATAACCAAAAAAATCGAAAAATAAGCTATACTCTCTCTTCATGACAGAGTCGCTTCTTTCTCGTTTCGGTAAAATCCCCGACATTCATCAAAACCCCCTCTATGCTCAGGCTATGCAACACATAGGGTGGAAGGTTCTCGGCAAAAAAGGCAGCTATCTTTATCTTAGAAAACTTGGTCCTCTCTGTGTTGGCAGAATCCAAAATAACAAAACTCTTGACCTCGCTTGGCTCAAACAAGCCAGAAAAGAAAACCACATCCTTACAACCTATGTCGAACCAGGGCTAACTCAAACCCACTTTAACCAAATTGGTTTCAAAGTCGAACCATTTGCCAACAGCAAAACTGCCCTCGTTGATCTAACTCTCTCACCCAAAACTCTCCTCTCTAGTTTCAAACAAAAAACCCGCTACAATATCAATCTCGCAATAAGAAAAAAAGAGTTAAAAATAGTTACCAAATTATTCAAAAATCTCACTTCTCAAGAACTCTCAATTTTCCAAACATCTCGTCAAAATTGGAGCAAAAGAAAACATATTATTGGTTACGAAGAAAACTTCATCCTCGCGCTCATCAAGAGCTTTGCCGACTCTGGCTACCTCCATTTCGCCTATCACCATAACGACTGTGTCGCTACTCTCATGATTCTTCAAAACAAAAACTCAGCTATCTACTACGCCGCCTTCTCCGAGAATCTTGGTTATCATCTCTATGCCCCCACTCTCCTTACTTGGACTGCTATTACTAACGCCCAAAAACAAGGTTGTACTATCTTCGACTTTGGTGGTATCTACGATGAAAGGTATAAAAAAATGTATAAGAACTGGCAAGGGTTCACCAAGTTCAAGGAGGGCTTTAGTCCAACAATTGTTTACTATCCCCCAACTCAACTATTACTAGGCTGGTAGCTTTCTTGAAACTATTCAAGATAATCCTGCAACATTCTTCGACGGCTTGGGTGTTTGAGTTTGCGCAATGCCTTAGCTTCGATCTGGCGGATACGCTCGCGTGTCACTCCAAACTCCCTCCCCACTTCTTCCAATGTCATCGGCTTGGCGCCCCTTAATCCAAAGCGCATCTCCAACACCTTACTTTCACGCTCCGAAAGCCCCGCAAGAACCTCGTCAATATTCTCCCGCAAGAGTCTCTGTGAAGTCAGTTCATACGGAGATAGTTGTTTAGTATCTTCAATAAAGTCGCCAAGATACGAATCTTCATCATCCCCAATCGGCGTCTCCAAACTAGTTGTTTTCTGGCTAATCTTCAATATCTCCCGCACCTTGTCTGCCGAAACCTCCATTTTCTCGGCAATCTCCTCAGGTAACGGTTCGCGACCAAGTGTCTGCATCAATTTGCGACTAATTCTTATTAGTTTGTTAATCGTCTCTACCATATGCACCGGGATTCTAATCGTTCTAGCCTGATCAGCAATCGCTCTGGTTATCGCCTGCCTTATCCACCAGGTTGCATATGTCGAAAACTTAAACCCCTTCTTCCAGTCATATTTCTCAACTGCTCTAATCAATCCTTTATTTCCCTCCTGAATCAAATCCAAAAAGCTCATTCCTCGCCCAATATATTTCTTGGCAATAGACACCACCAACCTCAAGTTAGAAGACGTTAGTTTGTCTTTGGCAGTAAGGTCGCCTGCCTCTGCCTTTTGCGCCAACTCAATCTCTTTATCTCTAGTTAAAAGCGGGATTCTCCCAATCTCTTTCAAATACATTCTTACCGGATCGCTAATTGATCTTGAATCCAAAGATGACAATATCTCCAACTCCTTTTCAAGTTCAGTTACCTCTCTATCCTCACTTCTATCTGGAGACTCCGCCACACTCTCAAAAACATCTATCTCTTTGGCAAGTAGCTCATCATAGAGATCATCCAAAATCTCAATCTGCTCTTCCGCATCCGGAAAAAGCTCCAGAATATCTTCTTGTGTCACAAATCCAACCGACATCCCCTTAAGCACAAACTCTCTCAGCTTCTTGCGTCGTGTTTCCCCAAACTCGCCCGATACAACCTGTAAGGGTTGTGTCACAGGAGCCGACGGCGCCCGCTCCGCTTTTTTCTTCAACTTTACGCTCCTGGAGCTACTACTCTTCATTTGGGATCCTTTCACACAACAAAACGACAAACCAAGTCGTCTTCCTTAATTTATTGTCGTCTCACCCTGGATCCCTCTTGCCCTATTTTTTACTATAGATCAGCATACACTGCTGTCATGGTCTTCAGAAGGTAGGTGTGATTAGACGAGATTATAGCACTTTTATCCGTTGTGACAACCTCACAAACTCTTGTTGCAAAGCAGTCAACTTCTCTCTATCTCCCTCAGCTTCAGCTTGCGATATCTGCGGTGTCAATCTTTTCATCTCATCTTTCAAAGCCAAAGATGACAACTCGACAAAAGTTTGTGTGTATTCTTTCTTCACCATATCTTCAGTCTCTAGTAGAGACAAATCTCGCAAATATGCTCGGTCCAATACTTCTCTAAGCTCTTCTGGTAAATTCTTGGCAAACTCGCCTATTTTCTCTCCTTTTTTCCTTGTCAAAAATAACGCAATTATCTTTGCAATCGACCTTGTCACAAACAATTCATCCACCAAATCATGAGCATAAGCCAACGATAATTCTGGGAACTGTAAAATCAAAGACAATAAATACTCCTCAAGTTTTTCTCGTCGACTAGTACTAGACTGCTCAATATTCTTTACCGCCTCAGACAATATCCTCAACTCTCCCTTCTTTCTTACCCGCTCAATCTCTTCATACACCATGTTTTCTGAAACTCCAAGTTTCTTAGCAAAAACTCCCACATAGTGAGCCAAAATCACTCGGTTGCTAATGCTAGACAAGGTTGGGATTACTTCAGCTGTAACTTGCTTGACTCCTTCTCCAGATTTCGGATCTATCCGCAAACAAGCACTCTCAATCAAAAAATCATAAAACAACACGCTTCCTCTAATCATCTCTTTCCACTTCGAAGCATTTTCGCTCGCTACGTCCCCCGGATCCTTGCCCTCCGCTATCTGAACAATTCTTATACTCAAATCATAAGGTTCAGCAACTTTAACCGCTCTTTTCATCGCCTCTTGACCAGCCCTATCCGCATCAAGCGCAAAAACAACATTCCTTGTGTATCGCGCAACCAACCTTGCTTGCTCATCAGTAAAAGCGCTCCCCTTAATCGCTACCACTTCTCTTACCCCAGATTGAAAACTAGGGATCACATCTAACTCGCCTTCAACCACAACTACGCGATCTGCTTTGCGAATATACTCTCTATTCTCATACAAACCATACAACATCTTCCCCTTACTATAAAGTTGTGTTTCTGGGGAGTTAATGTATTTTGCCTCCTTCTCATCCCTTAACAAAGTTCTACCAGAGAACCCAATCACATCCCCCTTGTGGTCGCGTAGCGGGAACATCACCCTCCCCCGGAATCGATCATAATATCCGCTCTCTCCCGTTATCACAAGCCCTACACTTTTTAACTCCTCAATTGTGTAGTTCTTTTTCTTAATCAAAAAATCCGATACTCCTCGCCAACTATTCGGCGCATAACCAAGTTGAAATCTCTCTCTCGTTTCGTTAATTACTCCTCTTTTTCTTAAGTACTCTCTCGCTTCCTCTGCTATCTTATGCTCTATCAGAAGGTAATGATAATACTGCGCCGCCAATCTCATAATCTCCAGTTGTCTTTTCTTTACCAAATCCTGATTACTTGGCCGAAATGATTCAAGTGTTATCCCAACACGTTTTGCTAGAGTTTCAAGCGCCTCCAAAAAACTCATTCCCTCATACTTTTGCAAAAACGAAATAACATCCCCCCCTTCACCACACCCAAAGCATTTATAACTCTGCCTTTCTGGAGAAACAATAAAAGAGGGTGACTTTTCCGAATGAAAGGGACACAATCCCTTAAAGTGTCGCCCTGCCTTCTTGAGGATAACTCTCTGTCCGATAATCTCAACAATATCGCTCTTACTCTTAATCTCTTCTACCTGCTCATTCATATACTCACATTCTACCAGACAACAATTACTATCTTAATCTCTTTTACCCATTGGCTTCGCCACAAACGGCCGAAACTCATCTAGCTTGGTTAGCTCGTTACCAAACACGAATAATAATTTGTTCATCCAGTTGTGCAAGTCTTCTGCAAAATGGATATTCTCAATCTTAAAATTTTTGATATTTCCCGCCGAACTTCTGGCTACAAATGTTCCCAAGTTAAAAAATGCTTGTATGTATCCTTTGCTATATGCCGCCGAATCAACCACCTTATCAAGGGTTAGCGACATCTGATATCTCGTCCAGGGAGTAGTATGAATAAACTTGGTCAGACGCCTAGTTGTGATAATGAACAAGGTTTTGCGATACACCTGCCACACCCACCAAAGCCCACCAAACATAATAACTCCACCAAGTATAAGCAGTAATAAAACCAAAAAGCCAATCGCAATCTCAAATGTTTCACCAATAGAGTTAAGTAGCAAAACCCCAACAACTAATATTGCTCCAATAATCGCCATAAACGAAGTAAGCTTCACAAACAAAATATAAGGAGACTCGCGTGTCACATACAGTATGTTCTCATCCTCAGCCTGTCCTGGGAAAGTCAAATCCTTATAAGGAGCCAAAAACTCCATCTCGCTAAACACGCTTTTCATAAGCGTAATTATACTCGCTCCCTGATATAATTCACCTATCTGTGGAGGAGTGGCTCAGCGGCTACAGCACACGCTTGGAAAGCGTGCGTGCGAAAGCACTCGCGGGTTCGAGTCCCGCCTCCTCCGCCAATTTACAAAATTAGAGTTTTGGGCGATTGTTGCCTCGCCACGCCAGAAGCGGGGCTTCGCTTCGGCAAGGATTTTGAAGGGATTTTTGAAATCCAAAAACAATTTCTGCCCGCTCAAACGGAAGTTCGAACCAATCTTTTTGAGAAAATCCCGAATCCTTTCGGGATTTTCTTGTTGAGCGTATTTTTCGGCTTGGTTGGCGTCTTTTAGAAAGGCAATGGCAAGTTCGAACCGATTATTACTCTTTCGCCCAAAAGCGGATATTTTTTCTTCCAAATCTTTTTTAGCGAGAATGAGCTTGTGCTTTTTAGCGGTATATTCCGTTTGCGACAAATTGCCGTTCAGTTGTAAATCAAGCAAACGATCAAGTTTTGTTTCTATCTCTACAAGCTCATCTCTCGCTTTTTGGGCGAAAGAGCTTTCCGCTTGGGCAAGTTTCATTTTTTCGTTTTCAAAATAATTGATTGAAGCATTTGCCCAAGCGGAAGACAAAGAAACTTTTTTTGATTTCTTCTTTTATTTGAGAAGTGATGGCGTCCTCTCTGGCGTACCTTTGTGAGCAAGGATTTTTCCGTTTGGTACATCGCAAATAGTTATGTCCTTTTTGCGTTTCGGTGGTTATGAAACAGCCACATTCTCCGCAACGGAAAAATCCTCTAAAAATGTAAGGTTTGAGTTTTGGTGATTTCGGTTTGCTTTTATTCGCCATCACTTCTTGAACAGAATCAAAAAGTTTCTTTGTGATAATCGGTTCATGCTTTACGTCATACAATTCACCATTATATTCAATCATTCCGTAATAGATTTTGTTTTTGAGCATATACTGATAATTTGAGACGGAAAGCATTTTGCCTTTCTTGCCAACCAAGCCCAAGGAATTGATAATCTTTCGGATTTGAGCGATGGGGTATTCGCCAGTTGAGTACATTTCAAAAGCCCGCTTGATATACTTTGCCTTTTCTTTGTCCACGGCAATACAACGGGCGTTTTTGTCGTTCACATAGCCAAGTGGCGCCCAAGCGGGCCATATTCCATTTCGGAGTTTCTGGCGAATGCCCCTCTTTATATTTTCCGAAAGATTATCCACATAATATTTTTGGGTCTTGTAACCTTTAGCGCATAGCGATGTGCTAAAATGGTTATCAGATCAATGAAAAATAGGTATTGCGAACGATCACGACTCAGTGAGTACAAATTTAGACAACTTTTACAATGTTTTTGTGATGACTTTGACACTGCTTTAACAGCTAAAATCGTTGGAATTTCTCGTCAAAAGCTATCAAGATACTTTGGTGCGTTTCGTTTGCGAATTGTCTTACTGAGTCAATATGAAGTTTTAGAGGGCAAATTTTCAGGTGAAGTGGAAGTGGATGAGAGCTACTTCGGAGCCAGGAGAATTAGAAGCAAACGAGGTCGTGGTGCCGTAGGAAAGATACCTGTAGTTGGGGTGTTGAAGAGAGGTGGAAGAGTTTACACAAAAATAGTCAAAAACTGTTCTAGAGAGCAAATATTACCAATTCTGAAAGGTAAAATACTTGAGGAATCAACTGTTTTTACAGATGGATGGAAAAGTTATCATGGATTGATTTATCAAGGGTTTCAACACTACAGAATCTATCACTCAAAAAATGAGTTTGCTAGAGGAAAAAATCATATTAATGGGATTGAGAGCTTCTGGAGCTTTTGTAGAAGAAGAATGTCTAAACAAAATGGCGTTAGAAAAGATAAATTTATGTTACACTTAAAAGAATCTGAGTTTAGATGGAACCACAGAAACGACATGTATAAAACGCTACTAAATAACTTAAAAAGGGAGCCGCTTAGACTCTAAAGGTTACAAGACCCATAATTATTGAATATGACGACTTCAGAGAACACTTTGAAGATATTGATGAGATAAACGAATTTAATTATCAGGATTATTACACCGATTCTGATGTTTATAGGCAAAAAGTTTTGGAAAGTTATGGTTATAAGTTTTTGAGAATAAATAAATTTAATATTGGTAATGATCCGATTTCAACGCTCAATGATCGAATCGGTGAATTGGTTAAAAATGGAGTAGAAAAAAATAATGTAATTAACCACATACACAATACGATTGAGGGTTTGCAAAACGGGGACATGAAAGAATGTCCGAAATGTAAGGAGATAAGGGATTATAAAGATTTTAGAGACCCTGATTTAATTACTGGCTACGGGCGATTTTGTTGCCATTGCAAGGGCTACACTTTGGTAGAAAAGCCCGCACATGATAATATTAAAACTGATAACGCAGTTGTTAGCGATAAAACTTGCCCGAGATGTGGTTCAAAAATGATTTTACGTAAAGGTAGGTATGGCAAGTTTTATGGCTGTTCAAAATTTCCGTATTGTCGAGGAACGAGGCAAGCGTAAATTTAAAATTTAAGGCGGCGCGCCAATGATATTGGCACGCACTCCAAATCTGCCGAAAAAGAGCCGTCGGAAGCGAGGGCGAGGCGGAAGGGGGGTGTGGGGGGAATTCCGCCTCGCCCGAGCGAAATCAAATTGTGGACAGCCCCGCCGTCCTGCTCATTAAGAGCAGAACCCAGCAAAAAAGTTTTCTTTTCCTTTTAGAAGAAAAAATCGGCGCGCGCAAATCAAAAAATGTGAAGAAAACTTTTTTGCGGGGTGGCGAGGTTTCCGAGCGACGGCGGGGCTGGCTTCCTTATTGGGGGTTTTGCTCAAAAAATGTTCGAACTTCGTCCAAAAAACACCGCCAAGTTTTACATTCAGCGAAGAAATCTACGCCCGCATCCACTACTACAACCACGACCGAATACATACCACTCTCAAAATGCCACCCGCCGTCTACGCTACAAAACTCTTAGACACCCTGTCCCAAAAAAGGGGGGCTTGACATGACAATATGTCCACAAAAACTACACCATCATGAATCGTGGCAAATACATTTTTGCCATTCTATATCAATTAATCCAACTCAAACACTCTCCTTATCCCCTCTCCAATCTCCCTTATCGCCAGCTCGCACTCCCACCCAACAGAGATTCGCAAAAACATCCTTGCATACTCCGTTTTTCTCGCCGTCAAATAAATGCGAGTATTAGGTAGTCCAAAAGACGATCCCACCGCAAGCTGAACTCCTCTCCTCCTTGTTTCTCTTATACACTTCCACACCCAATAACTAATCTTAATTGAGCTTGTTTTATTTACAGGTATCACAATCTGCGCTCCCCCAAATCCTTTTCTCTCAGCCATCACACAGTTAGAGAGATACTCGCTCAATATCATCTTGTTTCGCTCCATTCTCGCTTGATAAACCTTCATCATTTTATAATCTTGTTTTGGTATCATAGAACAAGAGATCTCGCTCATTATCGTCCCCGCATGCATCCGAGCATCAAACAACTTCTCCGTCATCTTACCACGACTCCAAATCACCCCTCCCATTGTCAAATCCATTCCATACTGGAAAAACTTATTCAAGCTCTCCCACACAATCACTTCTAATTTGGCATTAGTCAACTTCCATAATTCTCGATAATCAACTCCAGGTCCAAGCATACTATTATCAATTACCAGATATACTCGCATATTAGCCACTTTTTTGATAACTTTGGCAACTTGTTCAATATTCGCAGCTCTCAGCTTCTCTGTATTGCTTAAAGAATCAATCAAAACTACCCGCACTCCTTCCTCGATCAATCTCTTCACTTGTTCCTGCTTAGTTTCATCAAAAACCTCCACTTTTATTCCTTTTAACTGCTCACGATTCTGAAAATAACTTTCCTCTCCAATCGCTACTTTTCCACCAATTCCCGCTCTCTGCAGAGCCAACCTGATTGTAGTTAGTGCCGCCATTCCAGAAGATGTAACCAAAGCTTTCACTCCTCTTGGTTGATATACAGACATAAGCTCTTTTTCTAGTTTGTGTGCCGCTTCGTGTTGATCTCTTGTGTAGTCATTTATATTCCCTAGTATTTTTCCCTCTCTCTTTCCCGCTTCGCTCCACAACGAGTATCGAAAGCTAGGGGCTTGATAGTTACTTTTCACCTCATCACAAGCTCGCTCAACATAAACTTCTCTCATTTCTCGCCAAATTAAACTCTTCTCTCTCTCGTAACTACGCCACTCTTGCTCATCACACTCACCCAATCTCCCAATTCTTCTCAATAGTTTTTCTTCTTCAATTTGCTTAGCCAAAAATAGTAGCAGTTGTTTATCATCTCGAACATCGTTTGTATAACTCATTTCTGCTATTATGATGCTCTCTCATAAATCTAGCAAATAATCCTTCATTTTTAACCAGAAACGAAACATTACCCAATAAACCAAGTAGTAAATTACTCTGGTAAAATATGGGCTATGCTCATCCCGTCCTTCACCTACTTCAAATCTCCTCCCCCATTCAAGGTCTGGCGTTCTCACCCAAGAGAGCAATCACAAATCCTCATAACTGCAGGTATTGACGGCGACGAATATGTAGGGATAAAAGCCGCTCAACTATTAATCAAAAACTATACTCAAACTCCACCCCTCATCCCACTAACTATCATTCCTCTCGTCAATATAACTGGCAATCGTGCAAAAGTAAGCCACAACCCACTTGATGGTCGATTCCCCAAAAGCATCTACCCAGGTTCTCCTTTCGGCACCTCGTCTTCTCGCCTCATGCACAAGCTATCGCGATACACCCAAGGGATCAAACTCTGGATCGATCTTCATGGAGGAGCGCATAATGAGCGTCTTCCTACTCCTTTTGTTTGGGCAGATCAAACCAATACTCCAATAGTTGACAAACTCACATCTCATCTTCTCTCATCTTTTAAGACCATCACTCTCTACTCTCACCATACTCTAACTCCCGCTATCCCCCTTGCTCAACGTGGCATTAGCTACCTAGTCCTCGAAAGTGGCGAACTGGGTCAAGTCTCACAATCGCACCTCAAATTCCATCTTGACTCTGTCCGCTCGCTTCTCTCCTTTTTCTACCATTTCTCTCACCAATCTTCTGTTTCTTTTATCCCAACCTATACTTCTCTTCATTATCACAAACAAGCTCCACCTCGCAATCTTCCTCGCAATCTACTCTGGTCATCCCCTACTTATTTCGTCACTGGTAGCTGATATAATAAACATCTCTGGAGAGTGGGCAGGACGGTAATGCGCTGGTTTCGAAAACCAGTGGGAGCAATCCCTAACAGGTTCGACCCCTGTACTCTCCGCAAAAAAGGAGGGGTCGCATAGTGGTCTAGTGCAGCGGTTTACTAAACCGCCGTGGGGCAACTCACCAAGGGTTCGAATCCCTTCCCCTCCGCCAGTTAG
>Ga0073932_1005843_pt1 | contig 13036 bp, 9 predicted proteins | sample DewCreD2012metaG_FD_76967 | JGI IMG/M metagenome (GOLD analysis project Ga0073932, IMG submission 76967) | Hot spring sediment bacterial and archeal communities from British Columbia, Canada, to study Microbial Dark Matter (Phase II) - Dewar... ... | reverse complement strand
TCCCGGCGCTGCACGTGGTGCAGGACGCCTACGGCTACGTCGGGGCCCGCGCGATGCGCGAAATCGCCGAGTTTCTTGACCTGGTCCCGGCCGACGTGTTCGACACCATGAGCTTCTACACGCACTTCTGGTCGCACTACCGCGGCCGCAAGGTGATCGTCGTCTGCCGCTCGCTGTCCTGCCAGGTGCTCGGCCACGAGCGGCTGCTCGATGCCCTCAAGCGGCACTTGGGCATCGACGAGCACCAGACCACGCCCGACGGGCAGTGGTCGCTGATGACCGAGGAGTGCCTGGGCGCCTGCGAGCACGGGCCGTGCATGCTGATCAACGAACGCCTGCACTCGAAGGTAAAGCCCGAGGATGTCCCCCGCATCCTGGCCGACCCGAACTGCGACAAGCCGGACCTGCCGCCCATGCCGAAGGTCAAGCCGCAGGGCCCCATGCAGGCCCCGCCGCTGGCCGGCGAGCAGACCGGGTAACGGAGACGAGGACATGACCGTGGCCTTCGAGCCGGTACTATCGAGAAATTTCAACGTCCCGGGTTCCCACACGCTGGAGGTCTACCGACGGCGCGGCGGCTACCGTGCGCTGGCCAAGGCCCTCGAGATGGGCCGCGAGGCCGTCGCCAACGAAGTCAGGAAGTCCAACCTTCGCGGCCGGGGCGGCGCGGGTTTCCCGACCGCGACCAAGTGGGGCTTCCTGCCGCCCGACCGCACGGTGACCTACCTGTGCGTCAATGCGGATGAATCCGAGCCCGGCACCTTCAACAATCGCTACATCATGGAACTCGACCCGCACCAGCTGCTCGAGGGCATCCTGATCGCCGGCTACGCGACGCGAACCAGCGTCGCCTACATCTACATCCGCGTCGAGTTCCACAAGGCCTACCGAATCCTCCAGAGCGCCCTGGACGAGGCCTACGCCGCCGGCCTGTTCGGCAAGAACATCCTCGGCAACAGCGACTTCTCCATGGATTGCTACATCCACCGCGGCGCGGGCGCCTACGTCTGCGGCGAGGAAACCGGCCTGATCGAGTCGCTCGAAGGCAAACGCGGCTGGCCGCGGATCAAGCCGCCGTTCCCGGCCATCGCCGGCCTGTTCGGCAAGCCGACGGTCGTCAACAACGTCGAGACCCTCGCCTGCGTCACGCACATCATCGACCGCGGGTACGAGTGGTTCTGCCGGATCGGCGAAGCGCCCAACTCCACCGGTCCGAAGCTCTACACGCTCAGCGGCCCCGTCAAACGCCCGGGCTGCTACGAGGCGCCGCTCGGCCTGACCGTGCGCGAACTGATCTTCGGCAACGACTTCGGCCAGGGCATGCGCGACGGCCTCCGCGTCAAGGCCGTCATCCCGGGCGGCCTGAGCGTCGGCTTCCTGACCGCGGACGAACTGGACTGCAAACTCGACTTCGATGACCCGCGCAACTACGGCCTGCTGGGCCTTGGAACCGCCGGGGCGATGGTCATTGGCGACGACGCCGACCTTCGCCAGGTGCTGCTGAATCTGGCCCGCTTCTATTCGACTGAATCCTGCGGCCAGTGTACCCAGTGCCGCGAGGGCACCGCCTGGATCTACAAGATCGCCCGCCGGATCGCCTCGGGCGCCGGCCGGCTCGAAGACCTCGACCTGATCACCGAGATCACCGCGACGATGGGCATGATGACCGGGCGCAGCATCTGCGGCCATTCCGACGGGGCCGCCTTCCCCCTGCGCACGCTGATCAAGAAGTTCCGCAACGAATTTGAAACCTACATCCGCAACCAGAAGGATGTGGCACAAGTGATGGCGGCCAAGTGAGCTGTCGCGACAAAGGCAGTATCCACGCAGATGAGCCGGTGGGCATAGTGATCCGCAGGAAACATGGAGACCAGCCGTAACATGACAACCGTCGTACCCGCTGCCGGCCGGGCCTTTACGGTCCGCACGGCCGCGCGTCACGCGCTGTGGCTGGCCGCCCTCTTCGTCCTGCTGTCAACGGCCTACTGGGTAGCTGTGTACCAGGTCGCCGGCGGTCCCGGAATGCCCCTCGACGACCCCTTTATCCACCTGCAATACGCCCGCTCGATCCACGAGGGGCGCCCCTTCCAGTACAACCCCGGCCAGGTCAGCAACGGCACCAGCGCCCCGCTCTGGACGCTCATGCTGCCGCTGGCCTACCGGGCGACCGGCGACTGGCTCCCGGCCGCCTATGCCCTCGGCGCTGTCTGGACGATTCCGTGCGTCGCCCTGACCTACTGGTTGACGCTGCGCTGGACCGGCCGGACCGCCTGGGCGCTGTTCGCCGCCGTCTTGCTTCTGCTGATGCACCCGACTGTTCTGTCGGCCTACGAGGGCATGGAAGTGCCCGCATATGTCGCCGCGTTCCTGCTTGGCCTGCTGCTATATGACCTCAGCCGTACCGCCGAACCGGGCAGGGACCTGCGCTGGCGTCTGGCGGGTTCCGCGGCCTTTGCGGTCGGCTGCTGGCTCCGCCCGGAGTTTCTGCTGATGGCCGCGATCATCGCGGGCGAGAGAGCCCTCACGCTTGGCCGGCAGGGCTCCGCCTGGCATCGCCGCTGGCTCGGCGAGATGGTCTTGCACGCGGTTGTCTGGCTGGTCTTGCTATGGCCCTATTTCGCGTTCAACCGGTGGGCCTCGGGCTCCTTGCTGCCCAATACCTTTGCCATCAAGGCAGTCGCCCGCAACGCCACCGGCGAACTGGCCGGACTGCCGAGCCTGCCGTATGCCTTGCGGAACCGCGACGCCGGGGCGCTGCTTCGCTGCCTGACGTTCTGCCAGCTCCTCGGGATCAGCGCGTTCGTGGGCGGGCTGCTGCTCAACAACGTCATCCTTGCCTGGAACCTGCCCGGAACCCTCCGGCAGGCCTGGCGGGGCGCCTTCGGGCCGGCCGGGCTCCTGGCCGGGATCAGCATGCTGGCCTTCCCGCTGGTCCGCGGCCTGGTCGACCCTGGTGCTGTCTTTCAGTTCCAGTACCAGCGCTACTTCGGGCAGATCACCCCGCTGATGATCCTGCTCGTCCTGGCGGCGCTGGCAACGCGAATGCCTCTGCCCGGCCGGCAGCTTGTTATCGCCTGCGCGATCGTCTCGGTTCCCCTGCTGGTCTACGAAGGCCTGAACGCCGCCAAGGGCGTTGACAACATCAACGACATGCAGGTGCGCATCGGCAAGTACCTCAACCAGGCGACTCCTGCCGATGCCGTGATCGCTACCAACGATGCCGGGGCGATCGCCTTCTACGCCAACCGGCGGATCGTCGATACGGTCGGCCTGTGCGAGCCGAAACTGGCGGAATGGTACTTGAACAAGGGTGACCTCGAAGGCTACCTCTGGCAGGTCCGGCCCGACTACGCGTGCCTCTTTCCTGACTGGCATGGCCAGATCGCCAGGCGAGTCGATCTGTTCGAGCCGATCGAGAAGGTCCGCGTCGACAGAAACGTCATCTGCGGCGGAACGACCATGTGGGTCCTTCGCACGCGCTGGAACAAGGACTTCAACCCCAACTGGCTCGCGGATGCCGAGGCAAAGGCCAAGGCCGAGGCCCAAGCCAAGGCCGCTCGAGTTGCCCGGCGCACGGCCGCCGCCCGTTCCGGCGACGGTGCTCCAGGTGGCCGAGGCACGAAAGGCTTTAAGGGACAGTAGATATGGCGAGAATCATCATTGACGGTAAGCCGGTGGAATGCAGCGAGGGAACGCCCGTTCTGAAGGTGGCGATCGATGCGGGCTTCAACGTGCCGTTCTACTGCTACCATCCCGCGCTGTCGATCGTCGCCTCCTGCCGGCTGTGCCTGATGGAGATGAAGACAAAGGATCCCAAGACCGGCCAGATGCACTGGACGCCGCGGCTTCAGCCCAGTTGCCAGACGCCGGCCAAGGACGGCATGGAGGTCCGCTTCGACAGCCCCAACGTCCGCCAGAACCAGCGCGCGGTGATGGAAGACTACCTGCTGAACCACCCGCTGGACTGCCCTGTCTGCGACCAGGCCGGCGAGTGCTGGCTCCAGGACTACAGCTTCAAATATGGCAACGCCCGCAGCCGGATGACCGAGCCGAAGACCACCAATCCCAAAAAGAGCGTCGGCTCCAAGACGCTGCTCTACCAGGACCGCTGCGTGCTTTGCAGCCGGTGCGTCCGCTTCTGCCGCGAGATCGCCGGCACCGCCGAACTCTGCGTCATCCGCCGCTCCGCCTACGCCGAAATCGACGCCTTCCCCGGCATGCCCCTGGAAAACAAGCTCCAGGGCAACGTCGTCGACCTCTGCCCGGTCGGCGCCCTGCTCGACAAGGACTTCCTCTTCAAGCAGCGCGTCTGGTACCTCCGCGCCGGCAAGAGCGTCTGCCCCAACTGCAGCACCGGTTGCACGGTCAAACTCGACTACAACGCCGGCCGCGTCTGGCGCATGCGGCCGCGGTACAACCCCAAGGTCAACACCTGGTTCATCTGCGACGAGGGGCGCTTCGGCTGGAAGTACATCCATAGCAACCAGCGGATCATCGCCCCGGCGGTCCGCTCCGGCGCCGGCCGCCAGCGCGTCACCTGGGAGGATGCCTTCGCCGCCGTGAGGCGTCTTCTCGAAACAGCCCGGCACAAGGGCGCCAGGTCCACCGCCGTGGTGCTCTCGCCGATGATGAACTGCGAAGAGGCCTGGCTGCTGGTCAGGATCGTCCGCGCCGCCGTGCCGCAGGCCGAACTGGTCCTGGGCCCGGTGCCTAGCGGCCCGGCCGACGAACTCTTCCCGGTGACCGTGAAGGACCAGGCCAAGGCCAAGTTCATCATCCGCGCCGAGAAGTGCCCCAACCGCCGCGGCGTCGAGGCGGTGATGAAGGCCGCCGGCGCGCCGCAGACGAAACTCGAGGACTTCATCAAAGGCGCCGCGCACGGACGGTACAGCCTGGCATGGATCGTCGGCGGCTACCCGCACGAGTGGGTGTCAAATGAACTGGCGGCCGCGGTCAGCAAGGTCGAGCACACGATCGTCCAGGATATCTTTCCCAGTGCCCTGGCGCAGGGCGCGGAAGTGCTGCTGCCGGCCTGTGCGTTCGCTGAGCGTGAGGGTACCTTCATCAACCATGCCGGCGTGGTGCAGCCGTTCGACGCCGTTCTGCCGCCGCCGGTCGGCTGCCAGCACGACGGCCAGTACCTGTACCGCCTGGCCGGCCTGGAAGGCCTCTACCGCGGCGCGAAGGTCCGCGAGCAGATGGCAGGGCAGGTGCCGGAAATGAAGGAAGTCTACGAGCCGCCGGCAGAGAGCCGGTCGATGCACTGAGCGGTGAATGGTTCATTGCTAATGGTTAATTGTGACAACAACAGCAGCCGGTACTGTCAACCGATCGGGTTGTTACCGTACGCAGTTGACGTTTGACAATTGACGCCGAACGGACAAAGACGTCCGACGTGTGCTGTTCGTAAGAGGAAAATGAGCCGTGGAGTGGATCAAGTCCATACTCGCCAGCCAGGTGGGCTTCAGCGTGGTGTTCGCCTTCCTGGTCATCAACATCATGATGCTGGTGGTCACCTACTGCATCTACTTCGAGCGGAAGATCTCCGCCTGGATCCAGGACCGGATCGGGCCCAACCGCGTCGGCCCGGCCGGGGTGATCCAGCCGTTCGCCGACGGCCTGAAGTTCTTCCTCAAGGAGGACTGGGTCCCGCCGTGGGCCGACAAGGTCCTGTTCGTCCTGGCGCCGATCTCGCTGTTCTTCCTGGCCCTGATCGGTTTTGCCGTCGTGCCCTGGGCCGGAAAGCTGCACTGGCCCTGGATGCCCGAGGGAGCCTGCGTCGATACCCAGGTTGCCAGCATCGATATCGGCCTGCTCTACGTGCTGGCGGTCGGCGGCCTGCACGTCTACAGCATCGTGCTGGGCGGCTGGGCCAGCGGCAGCAAGTTCCCGGTCTACGGCGGGCTTCGCGGCACCGCACAGGCCCTGAGCTACGAGATCCCCATGGGCCTGGGCCTGTTCGTGATCATCGTGGCGACAGGGAGCCTGCGCCTCGAGGAGGTCCTCGCCCAGCAGGCGCGGATGTGGCATATCGGAGGCGTCCCCGTCTGGCCCGCCTGGCAGGTCTTCCTCCACCCGCTGACCTTCCTGCTGGTGGTCGTCGCGATGTTCGCCGAGACCAACCGCCTGCCGTTCGACTTCACCGAGGCCGAGCAGGAACTGGTCGGCGGCTATCACACCGAATACAGCGCCCTGAAGTTCGGTGCCTTCTACCTGGCCGAATACGCCAACATGATCACCCTCAGCGCGATCGTGACGGTACTGTTCCTGGGCGGCTGGCACTGGCCGGGCGTCAGCGGCGAATGGACCAGCATCTGGGCGGTGCTGCTGCGTTTCGCCATCATCTGGATCAAGATCATTCTGTTCCTGTTCCTGTTCATGTGGGTCCGCTGGACGCTCCCGCGGTTGCGGTACGACCAGCTGATGCACCTGGCGTGGCTGGGGCTGGTGCCGATGGGCCTGGCCCTGGTCGCCTGGACGGCCGTGCTGGCGCTGTTCGGCTGGCAGAACTCGTGGCTGGCACCCGTCGGCGAGATCGTTATCTTCGTGATCGTGGTGGCAATCGCCGCGCTGCGGCCGGCGGTCGTAACCGGCCGGCAGCCCGACCTGCCGCCGATCCCAACCGGCGCGGAAGGCGCCGGCCAGTAATGGCGAGGACCAAGCGATGGCAGACTGGCGTGATACAGACGTGATCCGGCTCGAAGCGCCGAAACTGACCCCGCTGGAGCGGACGTACCTGCCGCAGATCGCCCAGGGGCTCGGCGTGACATTCCGGCACATGTTCCAGAAGAAGTTCACGCTGCAGTACCCCGAAGAAAAGAGGAAGATGCGGATCCAGAACTACCGCGGCTTCCACCGGCTCAACCGCGACGAGCAGGGCCGCGTCGCCTGCGTCGCCTGCTTCATGTGCCCGTCGATCTGCCCGGCGCAGTGCATCTACGTGGTGGCCGGCGAGGCGCCCTGGCCCGACCGCGAGAAATACCCGGTTAAATTCGAGATCGACGAACTCCGCTGCATCTTCTGCGGCATGTGCGAGGAGTCCTGCCCGGTCGATGCCATCGAACTGACGCCCGAGTACGGCCTGCTCGGCTACACCCGCGAGGAGATGCTCTTCGACAAAGAAAAGCTCCTGCGGATGTACGACCTGACCAAGGATTACAAGCCGAGGAAGAGCCCCAAGATCACCGGCTATCCCAAGCCGGTCGACAAGCGGGCCACCTCGACGCACGAGTCGCTGTAGGAGACAGTCATGGACCTGGCAGCATTCATCTACGTCGGGCCGATCGTCGCCCTGATCGGGTTGCTCTTCTGCTTCCCGAACCAGCTGCGCGCCGCCCGCCTGTTGGGCACCTTCGTGGCCGCCGTCGGCGTGGCCGTGACCGCCTATGGCCTGATCGGGCACTTCGACCTGCCCATCATGCCCGCCGCGGTGGTCCCCGCCGCCATCGTCGCCGCCTGGTGCGGCGGGCGGGTGATTACGCATCGCTCCCCGGTCTACTCGGCCCTGTACTTCGGCGGCGTCGTGCTGGCAGCCGCCGTGCTCGTGCTCGTGCTGACGGCGCACTTTCTGGCCGCCATCCTGATCATCGTCTACGCCGGGGCGATCCTGGTGGCCTACGTGTTCGTCATCATGCTGGCCCAGCTTGTCCGCCCGGCCGAATATGACATCAACGTCCGCCAGCCCGCCCTGGCGGTGACCGTCGGTGCGGCCCTGGTGCTGGCCGTCGTCCTGGCGGTGCTGTCGTCCAGCCTCGGTGTTGCCCGCCGGGGATACGAGGCCGCGCTTCCGCCGGCCGTGGCAACCGCCTCGCCCGAAGGCAACGTGGTCAGCGTGGGCGCGGTGCTCTTCGGCGACTATCCGGTCACGATCGAGGTGGCGGGCGTGTTCCTGCTGATCGCGATGATCGGTGCGATTGTGCTGGCCGGCCTTCGGATTCCGGCCGAGGACTCGAGTTCGTAGTTCCGCCTTTTGGCGGGTCTATGTGGCCGTTTGTGTCTTGCTGGAAGCCCCAGGCGTCAGCCGGGGTTGTGGTTCTTGCCGTGGCCGTTGCAGCGGACCACGGACAACCGGTGACGGACAGTCGTTCAGGACTTTGATTATGGCAACACTACCCATTTACGTCATCCTCGGCGCGGTGCTGTTCGCACTGGGGACCATCGGCTTCCTGGTCCGGCGCAATGTCATCATCATGTTCCTGTGTACGGAACTGATGTTCCAGGGCGTCATCCTCAACCTCATCGGCTACAGCGGCATGTTCACCGGCCGGGCCGCCTTGCAGGGGCAGGTCTTCGCGATCTTTCTAATCGTCGTGGCCGCGGCCGAGGCCGCCATGGCGCTGGGCCTGGTGGTCCTGCTGTTCCGCCGCAAGCCGACCCTCGACGCCGAATCGTGGACGGCTCTGTGGGGATGAAAGACGGTCCGGAGTCCTGAGTGCTGAGATACGACAACGGCAAAGGCAGTGAGCAAACGTGGTGGCAAACATGATTGCATCGGCTGACAACTTTCTCGATGTCGCCTGGTGGTCCTGGCTGATCGTCCTGCTGCCGCTTTCGGCGGCGGGGCTGATCGGCCTGTTGGGCCGGGTGCTGCGCGGCGCTTCGCACTGGCCGAGCATTCTCGGCGTCGCCGGGGCGCTGGCGGTCTCCATCTGGCTGTTCCTGGCCTTGCCCGCCAGTCCGGCCGGCAGTGCCGCCGGGCACGGTGCGCCTGCCGCCCATGCGGCACAGGCCGATCACGACGCGCCAATCACGCACGACGCGCAATCGGCCGGGCGGATGGACGCTCCCGTTTCCGTCCCGGCCGCGGGCATCTCCTACTTCGACTGGATCCTGACAGGCGCCGTGACAACCCAGGCCGTCATCGAGGCCCGCCTGCTGATCGACCCGTTGACGATCGTGATGCTGCTGACCGTCACCAGCGTCTCGCTGCTGGTGGTGATCTACTCGCGCGACTACATGCGAGACCATCACGGCCACCCCGAACGCGGCTACGAACGGTTCTTCGCCTTCCTGGCGCTGTTCGTCGCCAGCATGTGCATCCTCGTCCTGGCGGGCAACTTCGTTCTGCTCTACATGGGCTGGGAACTGGTCGGCCTGTGCAGCTACCTGCTGATCGGCTTCTACTACCCGCGACCCAGCGCCTCCGATGCGGCCAAGAAGGCCTTCATCGTCAACCGCATCGGCGATTTCGGCTTCGGGCTGGGCGTGCTGTCGATCTACCTGGTCTTCGGCCGGCTGGACTACGAGGGCGTCTTCGCCGCCGCCCAGGCCGCCTTCAACGCCGGCGACCCGCAGGCCCTGGCGACGCTTCAGGACCTGCTCTACCTGCCCAGCCTCCAAGCGGCCGCCGCCAAGGCCGCCGAGATCCAATCGTGGACGACCGCGATCTGCCTGCTGCTGTTCGCCGGTGCCGTCGGCAAGAGCGCCCAGATCCCGCTGTACGTGTGGCTGCCCGACGCCATGGAAGGCCCCACGCCCGTCAGCGCACTGATCCACGCCGCCACGATGGTCACGGCCGGCGTCTACATGGTCGCCCGCTGCGGCCCGCTGTTTACGCACAGCCCTCTGGCCCTGCAGGTGGTGGCCGCGATCGGCTGCGCCACGGCCCTGTTCTCCGCCACGATCGCCGTCACCCAGTTCGACATGAAGCGGATCCTCGCCTACTCGACGATCAGCCAGTTGGGCTACATGTTCCTGGGCTTGGGCGTCTACGCAGCCGGTTCGGCGATCTTCCACCTGTACACCCACGCTTTTTTCAAGGCCCTGCTGTTCCTCGCCGCCGGCAGCGTCATGCATGCGATGAACGGCGTCATCGATATCCGCCTGTGCCGCGGCCTGCGAAAGATCCTGCCGATCACCGCCTGGACCTTCGTGATCGGCGGCCTGGCGCTGGCGGGCTTCCCGCTGCTGTCGGGCTTCTGGAGCAAGGATGAGATCGTCGTCGCCGCGATGGCCTTCAACCCCGTGCTGGGCTGGCTGGCGATGCTGACGGCGCTGCTGACCGCCTTCTACACCTTCCGCATGATCTTCATCGCCTTCTTCGGCGCCGAGCGCACGCCGCCAGAGGCCGAGCACCCGGCGGAGTCCGGCCGCTGGATGACCTTCCCGCTCGTCTTGCTCGCCGTCGGGGCCGTGTTCGCGGGCTACCTCGGCGTGACCTTCGGCGGCGCGCATCCGTTCGCGGGCCTGTTCACCCCGGGCGGGCGGTTCCAGGCATTCCTGGCCGGACCGCTGGATTCCTACCGCCTGGCCCTGGAGGCGTCGGGTCGCCACGCCGAGCACAGCACCGTCCTGCCGTACCTGGCGGCCGGCCTGTCGATCGTCGGCATCCTGGCGGCGTGGTTCGTCTACCTCCGCAAGCCGGCGATCGCCGAGGCAGCGGCTCGTTCCAGCGGGCCGGTCTACCGGCTGGTCTATCGCAAGTACTACGTCGACGAGGTGTACGACTTGCTGGTCGTGGGCGTGGCCTGGCTGTTGGGGCTGTTCCTGTACTTCTTCGACCGCTACGTGATCGACGGGCTGGTCTTCACGGCCACGCTGGTCCCGCGGACGGTCGGCTTCTTCACCCGGCGCGCACAACTGGGCGCGCTGCAGGGATATGCCCTGTTCATGGTGGGGCTGAGCGTCCTGGTGGTGTTGGCGGTCCTGCTGACGGCGTGATTTTTGATAGGTGCAAACAATGGAATCCTGGCTTCTGACAATCATGATCTTCTTGCCCCTGGCGGGCATCCCGCAGATCGTCGCGCTGGACGATCGCCACGCCGGCAAGGCCAGGCACATCGCCCTGGCCGTCTCGCTGCTGAGCCTGGCGGTGACCTGCTACGTCATCGTGCTGTTCGCCTGCCGCGCCTGGGGTACCGGCGAGCAGGCCCTCGAGCAGCGACTGGCCCTGATGGCGCTGAGCGACAACAGCGGCGCGGCCGGGCCGGCCTTCCAGGCCCTCTACCACGTCTCGGTCGACGGCATCAGCGTCTGGCTGATCGCGCTGACGGCCCTGATCAGCCCGCTGTCGATCTGGGGCAGCTACAGCTACATCCAGGAGCGACAGAAGGGCTACTACAGCCTGATGCTCCTGTTGCAGACGGCCATCATGGGCGTCTTCTGTGCCCGCGACCTGCTGCTGTTCTACGTCTTCTTCGACCTGACGCTCATCCCGCTGTTTCTGCTGATCGGCATCTGGGGCGGCCCCGACCGCCGCTACGCCGCCTTCAAGTTCTTCATCTACACGATGACCGGCAGCGTGCTGTTTCTGGGCGGCATCCTCTACCTCGCCTGGCGCAGCTACCAGGTCAACCACGTATTCGGCTTCGACCTCGACATGCTCTACGGTCTGGCGCCGTCGCTCTCGGCCGAGGAGCAGAAGTGGCTTTTCCTGGCCATGTTCGCCGCCTTTGCCATCAAGGTGCCGCTCTTCCCCTTCCATACGTGGCTTCCGCTGGCCCACACCGAAGCCCCCACCGCCGGCTCGGTCATCCTGGCCGGCCTGCTGCTCAAACTCGGTACCTACGGCTTCCTTCGCTTTGCCGTACCGCTGTTCCCCGAGGCCACATGGTTCTTCGCGCCGCTGCTGGCCGGCCTGGCGATCGTCGGTATCATCTACACCGCCCTGGTCGCCTGGGTGCAGGATGATTTCAAGAAGCTCATCGCCTACAGCAGCGTCAGCCACCTGGGCTTCTGCATGCTGGGCCTGTTCAGTCTGAAGGTCGCCGGCCTGAACGGCTCGCTGCTCTACATGGTCAACCACGGCCTGTCGACCGGCGCCTTGTTCCTTGTGATCGGCATGATCTACGAGCGCTACCACACCCGCAGCATGAAGGACATCGGCGGCCTGGCGCAGCGCATGCCGCGATTGGCGTTCTTCATGGTGTTCTTCGCCCTGGCCAGCGTCGCCCTGCCCGGCTTGAACGGCTTTGTCAGCGAATTTCTCGTACTGCTGGGCACGTTCGTCTCGAACAGCACCTACGACGGCTACCCGCTCGGCCCGCTCGATTATCGCTATGCCGTGGTGGCCGCCCTGGGCATCATCCTGGGCGCAGTCTACATGTTCTGGTGGTTGCGCCGGGTTCTCTTCGGCCCGCTCGTCGAGCCGAGGAACAACCACGACCCGGAACACGGGCACAGCTTCCTGCCGCCCGACATCAATGCCCGCGAGACCTCGATCCTCGCGGTCATCGCGGCCGCCTGCCTCTTCCTCGGCGTCTATCCCAAGCCCCTGCTTACCAGCATGGAACCGGCGCTTCGTTCCTCGGTGCTTAATGTCGTCTACACCCGCCCCAGTGCCGTGGCCCGGCAGGAAGACCAGAGGCATACCCGAAGCCTGAGCGAGGGACTCAACACGCAGCACGCAGGACCCAGGACTGCCTTTACCCCGTTGTTCTCGATTGAGGGTTGATCCGTGCCAGATATAGAAATCGGTTACGTGCAAGCCTTGGCCCCCGAGATCGTCGTGGCCGCTTTCGGCGTCCTTTGCCTGGTCGCCGGAATCTTCCGCCAGCGCGGCTGGGCGGATCTGGCCAAGCCCCTGGCCTTCGCCGGCCTTCTGGCGGGCATGGCCGTCACGCTCTGGCAAGGCCGCATCACCGGCCATGTCGAAGAGATCTACATCGACTCCTTTTCCTGGTACATCCGTCTGGCCCTCTGTGCCGTGGGCACCATCGTCGTGCTCTCGGCGTGGACCCTGCCGGCGACCGGCCGGATCCCCGAGATGTTCAGCCTCATGCTGTTCTCGATCGTCGGCGGCATGCTGACCGCCTCGGCCGACGACCTGGTCCTGCTGTTCTTCGCGCTCGAACTGGTCAGCGTGCCCACTTACGCCATGGTCGCCGCCGGCACCAATACCGCCATCAGCCAGGAGGCCGGCCTGAAGTACTTCTTCCTCGGCGCGCTCAGTTCCGCCATCATGGTCTACGGCTTCAGCTTCATCTACGGCGCTGCCGGCAACACCCGCATGTTCTTTGGCTTTGCAGCCGAAGGCGCCGCCGTCAGCCGCGGCATCTCCCAGGCCCTGCCGCCCAGCCTCCCCGACAACCCGGCTGCC
>Ga0073932_1005841_pt1 | contig 13041 bp, 13 predicted proteins | sample DewCreD2012metaG_FD_76967 | JGI IMG/M metagenome (GOLD analysis project Ga0073932, IMG submission 76967) | Hot spring sediment bacterial and archeal communities from British Columbia, Canada, to study Microbial Dark Matter (Phase II) - Dewar... ... | reverse complement strand
GCCTGCCGCACCACGGGGGGCGGCGGAGGCGGCGGCTGCGGCGCCTGCCGGACGGCTGGCGGTGGAGGCGGAGAGGGCGCCTGCCGCACCACGGGGGGCGGCGGAGGCGGCGGCTGCGGCGCCTGCCGGACGGCTGGCGGTGGAGGCGGAGAGGGTGCCTGCCGCACCACGGGGGGCGGCGGAGGCGGCGGCTGCGGCGCCTGCCGGACGACCGGCGGTGGAGGCGGAGAGGGTGCCGGCCGCGCTGCGGGCGGTGGTGGCGGAGGCGCTGGCCGAGTCTGGGGTGGAGGTGGCGGCGCGGCTGGCTTTCCCGGAGCGGCTTTCTGCTCTTCTTTCCTGGAAGGTTCCGCCGGCAGGTTTGAACTTGTCGTGGTCGCCAGCCAAAGGCCAAGCCCACACGCGGCGATGCTATAGCCAAGCCTCTGCATGACCCGTTCCCACGTCTTGAATGCCCATGATACTTGCCGATTCTTGTCGCTTGTCGCGTTGCAGCCGTTCTTGCCGGTGTTTGAGATTGGCCCTTACAACCCGCCGATGCCGCCTCGAGGATCAAATAGGCTGAGATTGCGTTGCTTTTGCGTCGCCGGCGTTCATTCAATATTCATGCGGCCGCTGTTTCTGCGCGGCGGGAAGCGGCAAACTTGCTGCGGCAAGGCCAATGCTACACATCCTTTGCTGCATATCCTTTGTTTGCTGCACATCATTCATGAACATCTGTGCGAGTCCCAGTGATGGAAGGTGAATTGCGGTGCAAATCCTCGTGATCGGAGCCGGCGTCATTGGACTAAGTGTCGCCCGCCGGGCGGCGTTGGCTGGTCACGAGGTGATCATCGCCGAGGCCGCCTCCGGCATCGGCACCGGCATTTCGTCCCGCAACAGCGAAGTGATTCACGCCGGCATCTATTACCCCACCGACTCATTGCGCGCGCGGCATTGCACGCGCGGGCGGCGTCTGCTCTACGACTATTGCCGCTCTCATGGAATCCCCCACCGCAAGTGCGGCAAGCTGATCGTGGCCACCGACGCCGCCGAGGAGGTCAAGCTCGCGGCGATCTACAGGCAGGGCCTGGCCAACGGCGTCGAGGGCTTGGAGATGATCGGCGCCAATGCCGCCCGCGCGCTCGAACCGGAGCTGTTTTGCACCGCCGCTGTGCTCTCGCCCGAGAGCGGCATCATCGACGGCCATCGCTTCATGCTGGCATTGCGCGGCGATTTCGAGGATCGCGGCGGGATGATTGCCTTCAACACGCCGGTGGTGCGGTTGACCCCGACCGCCGGCGGCTGGGAGGTGCGCTTCGGCGGCAAGGATCCCGGCGCGCTGATGGTCGATGCCGTGGTCAATGCCGCCGGGCTTGGCGCCCAGGCACTGGCGCGCAACACCGACGGCTATCCCGTCTCGCGCGTGCCGCGCCTTGTGCTCGCCAAGGGCAACTACTTCGGCTATTCCGGCCGCCCGGTGTTTTCCCGGCTGATTTATCCGACGCCGGTGGACGGCGGACTCGGCACGCATGTGACGCTGGATCTGGCCGGCCGCATGCGTTTCGGACCCGATGTCGAGTGGATCACGGCGGAGAATTACGACGTCGATCCCGGCCGGGCGCAGAGTTTCTATGCCCGCATTCGCACCTATTGGCCGGGTTTGCGCGACGGCACGCTCGTGCCCGATTACGCCGGCATTCGCCCGAAACTCACCGGCCCCGGCGAGCCGGCCGCGGATTTTTTGATTGACGGTCCGGCGCAACATGGGTTGCCCGGGCTTGTGCATCTGTTCGGCATCGAATCGCCCGGACTGACTTCGGCGCTGTCATTGGCCGAAGATGTGGTGGGATGTCTTGAGCCGTGAGCCCGCGGCCCCGCCGCGCCCCGGCACTGCGCGCGGCGGAAGGCGGCCTCCGCAGCTCGATGCAGGGTCCGCTCCCGATGGCCGCTGCCTTAGCGGCCGCGCGGTTCGTTGCCGGCGCCCGCGCCCTGCGCCTGCCCGTCGCGGCGGCCGGTCTGCGCCAGCACGGCCTCGAAATAGTCCGGCGAGTTGCCGAGCGTGATGCGCCGCTCGCACTTGGGCGTGCAGCTATAGGACTCGCGCTCGACGCCGCGATAGACCACCACCACGTGCTCCTCCGGTCCGCGCACTTCGAGGAGCTGTTCGAGCAGGATGTTGCCGCGGTTGTCGAGGGCGATGAAATTGGTCACGCCGTAGCCCTTGCCGGTGACGACGACGAGGCCGCCGGTCTGCACCGAGACGTCGGCGATGAGCGGATTGCCGACCACCACGGTCGAGGTGCGCTCGGGGATGCGCATGACCTTGGCCTGATCCAGCACCACGGCCACGGGCTCGGCTGCGGCGCCTGCCGCGACGGAGGCGGAGAGCACGGCGCACAGCATCGCCGCTTGCAGCCTGCGGCGGGGGGATTTTTGGCGCGCCTGGGCGCGCATGATGTCAGTGCTCAAGATGTGCCCCAAGTGTAATGTGCCCCAAGTGTAATGTGCCCCAAGAGTGTGATGTGCCCCAAGTGCCGGTTCGGCGGCGGTATCAGACACCCTCTGCCTTCTCATGCGAGCGGCATGCGGCGCGCGCCTGCACGTCCCGCATGTTCAGGCAAAAATGGTGAACAAATCACCAATGCGCGCGCAGCCCTGATCCGATCCTGCGCGCAGCCCGGATGTTATTTTGCGGGCGCGCAAACTCCTGACACGGCAAACTTGGAGTAAACGCCTTGGCGCGGCATGAAGCCGGTGGGCGGGCCGAGCAAAAGCGAAGCCGCTGTCTTTGAAAATGCCACAGACTGCACACGCTTGATACGTTTGCGCCTCCGGCCGTCCGGTGACCGCGCCCCTGCCGCGCCCTGCGCAGGGCACTTGCGGCAACGGCCCCTTAACGACATGCGCTAACCCGGGCGCAAGACCGCGCTGCTAGCTTGCCGCGGGTCCGGCAAACGGCGAGTGACAAACGGCGTACAAAGGCGGTGGATCGACTTTATTGCAGCCGAGCAAGACTGAAGTAACCATGAAACATCTCGTGGGGCGTTTTCTCAAAGACGAATCGGGGGCAACGGCGGGCGAATACGGCCTGATCGTGGCCGGACTCGTGGTGGCCATCATCGCCGTGTTGCAGCGGTTGGGCGCGCGGTTGAGCGAAACGTTCAGCGGCGCGGGCGGCCCACATTGAGACAAGAGTAGAGTAAAAATGGACGTCGAGGCCGAAGAAGGGAAGCTATCGGCCTGATTGTGCAAAGAGCAGGCAAAAATCCGGAAATTTGTCTCGATCCTTTCGCGCAAATCACCGGGAAACTCTCCCTTTGCAGCTAACGAACTCTTCAAACCTTGGCGTTATTGCAGGAGGCGTCACTGGAACCTGCATGCGCCAGTGTCGCGAGCGTCAAACCAACCAGGAGAAGTTCTACCATGCGCAAGCTTACGCAGTTCCTCCGCGATGAATCCGGAGCGACCGCCATCGAATATGGCCTGATCGCGGCCGGCATTGCCGTGGCCATCATCGCCGTTGTGAATGGTCTCGGCACCAAGCTGAAAGACACATTCCAGGCTGTTTCCGACAGGCTTCATAAAGAATAAAGCTGACAGCGATCCAGGCCCAGCGCAGAGCGCAAGGTCAATCCGGAACCTGGGCAAGCTCATTCACGCCCGCCGAAGAACCCTTCGGCGGGCGTGAATAGTTTGGGAAAACCCGACTTTTTGCGCAACCAAACGGAAATCATTGCCCGCCTAGATTTTCCCCATGGTGGTTGAGGCGATCACGTTGTTGTTGTTCCCCGCGGCGATGGCCTTTGCCGCGTCGAGCGACCTTTTCACCATGACCATTTCCAACCGCGTGACGCTGACGCTTCTGGCCGGCTTCTTCGCGCTCGCCGCCGTCACCGGCATGGACTGGCCCAAGCTCGCCGCCCACATCGGCGCCGGATTGGCCGTGCTTGCCGTCACCTTCTGCCTGTTCGCCCGTGGCTGGATCGGCGGCGGCGACGCCAAGCTGGCCGCCGTGACCGCGCTGTGGTTCGGCTTTGACCAGCTTCTGGCCTATGCGGTCTGCGCCTCGCTGTTGGGCGGAGTTTTGACCATCGCCCTCTTGCGCTTCCGTCAGGTGCCGCTGCCGAGGCTGCTGCAGGGCCAGGACTGGATTGAGCGGCTGCACCGGCTCGACGCCGGCGTGCCCTATGGGATCGCGCTCGCCGCCGCGGCGCTGCTCGTCTATCCCGAGACGCCGTGGATGAAGACGCTGGGTCTGTGACGGCGCCGATCCACCCTCGGGCAGCCGCCGCACCGGGGGGTAGGAAAGACATTATTAACTTCGTTTGGATACGCCTTGTTAACCATGGATTGACCTTTCGTCGGTCAAATCCGGGACGGCGCGGCAACAGCACCGCGTCGCCGCCGCGGACGCATCGGACCCTCGCCGCCGGCGGATCGATTGGGCGGTCTCAGAACGAAGTGGGAGCGCAATGCAATCCGTGCGCCATCCGGGATTCGAAGACAGCCGTGTCATGAACAAAGCGGCTCCGTTGGATCACTGCGTCTGCGGCGGGCAGCGAAGGCAGGCGCCCGCCGCCGCAACCGAGGCGGAGATCGTCAGGAGGCTCGCGGCGTGGAGCGGCCGCGGTGCGGACGTGCTGGTGTATGGGGCGCCGGCCGCCGAACCGGCGGAAACACATTGTTGAGAAGGAGCCGAATATGAGGCTGGCGACAAGCATCGGCGCGTTGGGCCTGGCGGCGTTGCTCTCGATGATGTTTGACGCGCAAAAATTCACGAAGGCGGCCGACCCCGCGGCGCCCGCCATCCAGGTGGCGGCCGGCGATTCCGGCTCCCGCTTCGTGCCGCTGGGGGTCGGAAAATCGGTGGTGGTCGATCTGCCGCGCGACATCCGGGATGTGCTGGTGGCGGATCCGAAGATCGCCAACGCGGTGGTGCGCAGCTCGCGCCGCGCCTATCTGATCGGCGCCGCGGTGGGGCAGACCAACATCTTCTTCTTCGACGCCGAGGGCAAGCAGATCGCCGGCTTCGACATCGCCGTGACGCGCGATCTCAACGGCATCCGCGCCGCGATCAAGCAGCTCTTGCCCAATTCCGACATTCGGGTCGAAGGCGTGGCCGACGGCGTGATGCTCGCAGGCTCCGCCGCGAGCCCGGCGGAAGCGCAGCAGGCGGTGGACATTGCGGCGCGCCTGGTGGGGGACGGCAACAAGGTGGTCAACGGCATCGTGCTGCGCGGCCGCGACCAGGTGATGCTCAAGGTCACGGTGGCCGAGGTGCAGCGCGACGTCATCAAGCAGCTCGGCATCGATCTCTCCAGCAATCTCACCCGCGGCTCCGCCGTGCTCGACTTTACCAACGCCAACCCGTTCCCGCTGGTGGGGCAGGCGCTGGTGCCCGGCAACCATCTGACCGGCGCCATCCGCGGCGTCACGGCGACGCTGCGCGCCATGGAGCGCGCCGGCCTGTTGCGCACGCTCGCCGAACCGAATCTGACCGCCATTTCCGGTGAGAGCGCGAGTTTTCTCGCCGGCGGCGAGTTTCCGATCCCCGCCGGCTTCACCTGCGATCCCACCACGCGCAACTGTCAGACCCAGATCCAATTCAAGAAATTCGGCGTCGGGCTCACCTTCACGCCGGTGGTGCTGACGGAAGGCCGCATCAGCCTTCGCGTGCTCACCGAAGTGTCCGAACTCTCCAACGAGAACCAGCTCACGCTGGTCCAATCCATCGGCGTCGGCCAGACGCAGACCCTCACCATCCCCTCGATCAAGACCCGGCGCGCGGAAACCACGGTGGAGATCCCGTCCGGTGGCTCGCTTGCGCTCGCCGGCATGATTCATGAGCAGACCAAGCAGCAGCTCAACGGCATGCCGGGCGTGATGAATCTGCCGGTGCTCGGCACCCTGTTCCGCAGCCGCGACTACATCAACCGGCAGAGCGAGCTGATGGTGATCGTCACGCCCTATGTGGCGCGCGCGGTGTCGCAGCGGGAGCTGGCGCGGCCGGACGACGGCTATGCCGACGCCGCCGATCCGTCCGCCATTCTGCTTGGACGCTTCAACCGGCTCTACGGCGCGCCCGGCGCGCGCGAGCCGCGCCAGACCTACCGCGGCAGCTACGGCTTCATTCTGAACTGATCGTTCGCGAGGAGAAGATCACGATGTCCCGGAGCCCCATTGCCAAGTCGGACCGCCTCGCCGCGATCGTCCGCCGCGGATTGATTCTCGCCGCCGCCGCGCTGCTGTCGGCCTGCCAGACCAAGCCGGAACCGGGGCCGCTGGCCACGGACTACCGGCTGCGCCACCCGATCGCGATGGTGGAGAAAGAACGCACGCTCGACGTGTTCGTGGCCTCGGATCGGGCCGGTCTCTCGCCCGACCAGCGCGCGGAGGTGCTCGCCTTCGCCCAGAACTGGCGCAACGAGAGCGGCGGGCGCTTTGTCATCGCGCAGCCGAGCAACGCGCGCAATTCCGGCGCCGTCGCGGCCGCGGTGCGGGACATCCGTTCGACGCTCACCGCCGCAGGTGTGCCGCCGCAGGCGATCACCCTGCGCGATTACCGGCTGCCGTACAGGGATATGTTGGCCGTTGTCAGTGTGAACTATGCGCATCTTGCCGCCCAAGTCTCCGGCTGCGGGCAATGGCCCCACTACCTCGGCGTCACCGACGACCGCCACCATGCCGAGAACATCCATTACTGGAACTTCGGCTGCGCGACGCAAAAGAACCTCGCCGCCATGGTCGCCAACCCGGCCGACCTCGTGCAGCCGCGCGCCGAGACGCCGGTCTATGCCGCGCGCCGCTCCACCGTGCTCGACAAATATCGCAAGGGCGAGAGCCCGGCCACGACCTATCCGGATGCGACCAAGGGCGCCATCAGCGATCTCGGCAAATGAGCAACGCGACCGTCACAACCCGCTCTTTCGCGCCAAGCGAAGACACCGCCGCGAGGGATCAGCTGATCGCGCCGGTGCCGCGCGTCTCCATTCAGGCGTTCTGCGAGACGGTGGAGACCGCGGCGGCGATCCAGTCGGCGGGTGAGGATCGTCGTATGGCCAAGGTGCACCTGAAGGTGCAGCTCGGCGGCGCGGCGGCGGCGGTGGAAGCCTATCGTGCGGCGCCCACGCCCAACGTCATCATCCTGGAAATGGAGATCCGCGATGAGTCGATCCTCGCCCAGCTCGACGAGCTGGCCGAGGTCTGCGACGCCGACACCCGTGTAATCGTGGTCGGGCAAAAGAACGACATCAATCTCTATCGCGAATTGGTCCGGCGCGGTGTCAGCGACTATCTGGTTACGCCGGTGAGTTCGCTCGAGATCGTGCGCGCGGTGAGCGGCTTGTTTGCCGCAAGCGACGCCAAGCCGGTCGGACGATTGATTGCGGTGGTCGGCGCCAAGGGCGGCGTCGGCGCCTCCACCCTCGCGCACAACATTGCCTGGTCGGTGGCGCACGATTTTGGGCTTGATTCGGTGATCACCGATCTCGACCTTCCCTTCGGCACCGCCGGTCTCGACTACAACCAGGACCCGCCGCAGGGGATCGCCGATGCCGTGTTTGCGCCCGACCGCATCGACCATGCTTTCGTTGATCGGCTGCTGTCCAAATGTACCGACCATTTGAGCCTTTTGGCCGCCCCGGCGACGTTGGAGCGCCCCTATGATTTCACCGCCGAGGCTTTTGACGCCGTCTTTGATGCCTTGCGCGCTTCCACCCCCTGCGTCGTGCTCGATGTGCCGCATCAATGGACGGACTGGACGCGGCATACGCTGGTCAGCGCCGACGAAATTCTGATCGTGGCGGCGCCGGATCTGGCCAACCTGCGCAACGCCAAGAACTTGGTGGACTTTTTACGCACCGCGCGGGTCAACGATCATCGGCCTTTCTACTGCCTCAATCAGGTGGGGGTTCCCAAGCGGCCCGAGATCAAACCGGCGGAATTCGCCAAAGCGTTGGAAGATGAGCCGGTGGCGGTGATCCCGTTTGAGCCGCAACTGTTCGGGACCGCCGCCAACAACGGCCAGATGATCGCCGAAATCGCCGCCAACAGCCGCGCCGCGGAGAGTTTCCGGCAACTGGCGCAGCTTCTCACCGGCCGCAGCGAAGGCAAGAAGCCGCGCCAAGGGCGATTGACACCATTGTTGCGCAAATTGCTGGGCAAAGGCTGATCAGCGGAGGTCACGTGTTCGGGAAGCGTAGTGCAGATTCCCTGCAAAAGACTCTTCCCCCGGCGCCGCAGAAACCGGCCGCCCCTCCTCCGGCGCCGGGAACGCCGCAGGCGGCGAACGCCGGGCGCGCCCCCTTTCCGTCCGTCGGGCTCGGCGCGCCGCTGGTCTCCGCCCCGGCTGTTCCCCGCAAGCCGCCTGCGGCCGAGCCGCCGCCCCCGCCGGCCTATACCGAAGCGCGGCGTTCGGAGACGTACTACGAGACCAAGAGCACGATCTTCGGCGCTTTGATCGAAGCCATCGATCTGTCGCAGCTCGCCCGCCTCGACGCGGAATCGGCGCGCGAGGAAATCCGCGACATCGTCAACGAAATCATCGCCATCAAGAACATCGTGATGTCGATCGCCGAGCAGGAGGAACTGCTCGAGGACATCTGCAACGACGTGCTCGGCTACGGTCCGCTCGAACCGTTGCTGGCGCGCGACGACATCGCCGACATCATGGTCAACGGCGCCAATACGGTGTACATCGAAGTCGCCGGAAAGATTCAGAAGACCGGGATCCGGTTCCGCGACAACCAGCAGCTCCTCAACATCTGCCAGCGCATCGTCAGCCAGATCGGCCGCCGGGTGGACGAATCCTCGCCCATTTGCGACGCGCGTCTGCCCGACGGCTCGCGCGTCAACGTGATCGCGCCCCCGCTCGCCCTCGACGGTCCGGCCCTCACCATCCGCAAGTTCAAGCGCGACAAGCTCACGCTCGAACAGCTGGTGCGGTTCGGGACCATCTCGCCCGAGGGGGCGGAACTTCTCAAGATCATCGGCCGCTGCCGGGTCAACACCCTGGTGTCGGGCGGCACCGGCTCCGGCAAGACCACGCTGCTCAATTGTCTGACCCGCTACATCGACGACGACGAACGCATTATCACCTGCGAGGACGCCGCCGAATTGCAGCTGCAGCAGCCGCATGTGGTGCGTCTCGAAACGCGGCCGCCCAATCTGGAGGGGGAAGGCCAGGTCACCATGCGCGACCTGGTGCGGAACTGTCTGCGCATGCGGCCGGAGCGGATCATCGTGGGCGAGGTGCGCGGGCCGGAGGCCTTCGACCTGTTGCAGGCGATGAACACCGGCCACGACGGCTCCATGGGCACCTTGCACGCCAACAGCCCGCGCGAGGCCCTCTCCCGTATCGAGTCGATGATCACGATGGGCGGCTATCAGCTTCCCTCGCGCACGATCCGCGAAATGATCTGCGCCTCGGTCGATGTGATCATCCAGGCGGCGCGCTTGCGCGACGGTTCGCGCAAGATCACTCACATCACCGAAGTGGTGGGGATGGAAGGCGACGTCATCGTCACCCAAGACCTGTTCGTTTACGAGCTGCTGGGAGAAGACGCCAATGGCCGGCTGATCGGCCAGCATCGCGCCACCGGCATCGGCCGCCCGCGGTTCTGGGACCGTGCGCGCTATTACGGCGAGGAGAAGCGGCTGGCGGAACTTCTGGATGCCGCCGAGAAGGCGAATCCACGCGACACGCACCGAGGCTGACGTGATCGAGACTCGGACCCTGTTGTTGTTTCTGCTCGCCAGTCTGGCGGTGGGCGGCATCGCCTGGGTGTTCGTGTATCCGTATCTCTCGGGGCAGCGGCGGGCCGAGCAACGAAGGGCCAGCATTGCCGGCGCCCAACCCGTCGCGCGCGGTGCGGTTCGCGCCGGGCAGCGTGTGCGGCGCGATCAGATCGAAGAAGCGCTGAAAGAGCTTGAGAATCGCCAAAAGAAAGCCGGCAAGATGACGTTGTCGGCGCGGCTGTCGCACGCCGGTCTGAACTGGTCGAAGGAGCGCTTCATGGCCGTTGCCGGTGTGTTCGGGGTGATCATGTTCTTGGTTCCGCTGCTGCTGCAAGCGGGACTGTTGCCGGCGCTGGCGATCGGCTTTGCGTCTGCCTTCGGGGCCCCGCTGTGGCTGCTGTCGTTCCTGAAACGGCGGCGCGAAAAGAAGTTTCTGGAGGCGTTTCCCGACGCCATCGACGTCATCGTGCGCGGGATAAAGAGCGGCTTGCCTGTGGGGGACTGTCTGAAGGTGATTGCCGCCGAAGCGCCGGAACCGGTGCGGAGCGAATTCCGCGCCATCGTGGAGACGCAGACAATCGGCATGCCGCTCGGCGACGCCTGCGCCAAGCTCTATGAGCGCGTCCGGGTACCGGAGGCGAATTTTTTCGGCATTGTCATCTCAATTCAACAGAAAACCGGCGGCAACCTCTCTGAAGCCCTGTCCAACCTCTCGCGCGTGCTGCGCGATCGCAAGAAGATGCAGGCAAAGATCCGCGCGGTTTCGATGGAGGCGAGAGCCTCGGCGGCGATCATCGCCGCCTTGCCGGTCGCGGTGATGATCCTCGTTTACCTGACCAGCCCTGATTACATCACGCTGTTGTGGACGACGGAACTGGGGCGCCTGATGCTCGCCGGCAGCGCCGTATGGATGGCCACCGGCGTGCTGGTGATGAAGAAGATGATCAATTTTGATTTTTAGCGCAGGTCTGTCATGCTTGAGTTCTTGATTGCCCGATTGCATGACACGCAGTTTCTGATAACCGCGCTGGCGGCGGTGGCCGCGGCGGCGACGGTGCTCACCCTCGCCATGCCGTTGTTGTCCACGGATACGCTTAACCGCCGCATGAAGGCGGTGGCCTACGAACGCGAGAAAATCCGCCAGCGCGAGCGCGAGCGCATGGCGCGCGGCGACAGGGTTTCTTTGCGTCAGTCGCCGAAGCAGTACATGAAGACGGTGGTCGAGCGTTTCAATCTCACCAAGTGGCTGGCGCAGGAGGAGGTGCGGGAGCAGTTGGTGCAGGCCGGTTATCGCGGCCAAGCGCCCTACATCACCTATCTGTTCTTTCGGCTGGTGACGCCATTTGTGGCGGTGCCGGTTGCCGCTTTTTATTTGTTTTTCATCATTGATTGGGACCAGCCGCCCCTGATCAAGCTCAGTGTTTGCGTCTTTGCCGCCTATGTCGGCATGCAACTGCCTTATCTGTTTCTGAAGAATCAGATTCAAAAACGCCAGCTGTCGATTCGGCGCGCGTTTCCGGACGCGCTCGATCTCCTGCTGATCTGTGTGGAGTCCGGCATGTCGATCGAAGCTGCGTTCCGGCGCGTGAGCGAGGAAGTGGGGCCGCAATCCGTCGCGCTGGCCGAGGAACTCATTCTCACCACCGCGGAATTGTCCTATCTGCAGGACCGCCGGCAGGCTTACGAGAATCTGGCCAAGCGCACAGGGCTGGAGGGGGTGAAAGCGGTGTGCCTTGCGTTGCAGCAGGCCGAACGCTACGGCACCCCGCTCGCCCAGACGCTGCGCGTGCTGGCGCAGGAAAATCGCGACATGCGCATGACCGAGGCGGAAAAGAAGGCCGCCGCGCTGCCGCCCAAGCTGACCGTCCCGATGATCCTGTTCTTTCTGCCGGTGCTGTTCATCGTCATCCTCGGGCCGGCGGCAATCCGCGTCATGGCCACGCAGGAACAGCAATCCCGGCAGCCACCCGCCGTGAGCACGACCACGCGCTAAGGCGTGAGGCGATGATATGGGCGGACCCGCTTCCGCGGCTCGGCGCTCTGCCGCGCTCCGCGCTGCGGAGGGGTCCGGGACCAAGTCAAACTTTGATCTTCGGTCATCGCCGGCCGAGGCGCCGCGCTGCGCCGGGATCCGTTTGACGCTTTGAAGACGATTGACGCTTTTAAGTCATCATGCACTGGGGCAGCGATATATGCGGATGAAGGCTAAGTCTGCAGGGATCCCTTCCTCCCGCCGTCGCTATGACTTTGGTCGCGCCGCGCCCGTGGCGGTCTTTTCCCGCTTGGGCTTCTTGAAATCCTGTTGCTGCAGCAGCATCTGCCGCAGATAGGCGATATTGGCGGCGGCCTCTTCGGGGGACAAATCGCCGCGCGCGATCTCCTCGGCCTCGGCAAATCGGCCTTGCAGCCCGACCACCAGCGCCAGATTTTGCCGCACTTTCGGTTCCGCGTTGGGCTGAGCTGCGGCGCGGCGCAAGGTTTGTTCCGCCTGCTGCAGATCCTTTGACAAGGCATAGGACAGGCCAAGGTTGGACAACACCGACGGCTCGTCGGGCATCAGGCGGAGCGCGCTCGCGTAGTGGCGGCGGGCATCCTCATGGCGGCCCATTTGATCGAGCACCGCGCCCTGCACCGAGAGAATGCGCCAGTCCGGTTGTTCGGGTGTATGCGCGCGGTTCAAGACCTCGAGGGCCTGTGCGTAATTGCCGACGTCGGCCAGCGCCCGGCCATAGGCGCCGAGTACCGCCTGGTTATTGGGATTCTGGAGCGAGGCCTGCTCCAGCACGGCGACCGCTTGGGCGCGCTGGCCGATGCCGCGCAGCGCCAGCGCGTATTGCATGGCGATCTCGGGATCATTGGGATTGGCGCGGTAACGATCCCCCAAAATCTGCGCCTCGCGCCGCCATTCGGCCTCGGTGCGTGGCTTGGCAGGTTGTGCGGCCACGGTGCCGGTGATTTCGCCTTTCTCGCCGGGTGGTGACACGGCGCAGCCGGCCAGTGCGAGGGCGGCGACCAGCGCCGCCACCGGCTTCAGGATCGCCCAGGAAATATGCCGCGAAATTGTGCGCATGACTTGCCACCCGCTCCGGGCCCGTCGGCCCGCATCCACGGAGCAATAAAGCGTTAACTTTAATGAGTGGTTAACCGCCGCCCCGCCAAGTGGTGACGAGGTTGAACCAAATGCGCACGGCTCAATCGCCGGTGGAGCTGGCGCTTGCGGCATGCTTGCCGGCGGAAAATAATACGGCTCCGAAACGAATCGCGCGCAGGATGAGTCGCGGAGTTCAGCATCGATATGGGTATCGATATTCGTCCGGCCCAGGCCTT
>Ga0073932_1005840_pt1 | contig 13043 bp, 15 predicted proteins | sample DewCreD2012metaG_FD_76967 | JGI IMG/M metagenome (GOLD analysis project Ga0073932, IMG submission 76967) | Hot spring sediment bacterial and archeal communities from British Columbia, Canada, to study Microbial Dark Matter (Phase II) - Dewar... ... | reverse complement strand
GCATACCTCTACGATATAGACGAAACCAAACAATACACCCCAACCATTGTTGTGGTGCCGCCGAAATCAAGCCCCACACAGGCACCTGTCACTTCTTCTGGACCTACACAGCGACCCACCCCGACCCGAACCGACGACACCAACTTAACTGATCCCTCATTGCAGCCAGTTATGCCTCTATCGTTCAATTTGGTTTCGGAGAATCCTGCGTTGTTTGTGGTGATTGTTTTTGCGATTGGAGCTTCGATTGCTCTAACAGTTTGGTCTGCTAGACGCCCCAGACCCGCCGCATCTGCATCAGTTTCCGCGTCTCCACCACCGCCCGTTGCCTCAACCAGTTTAGAGAACATTGAAGGCGAAGGAAAAACTTGCAGTCACTGTGGAGCAGGAAACAAGGATTACGCGGCGTTCTGTGAAAAATGCGGCAAACAAATAGCTTAAGATAGTGTGCTGAGGGTTTCTTCTGCGAAGGTGTCGATTTTTGCATGGCAGTAGATGTAAACGGCGGCTTCTAGGGCGATGATTACTGAGAGGAAAATTGTTAGCCCCCATGCAAGGTTGATGAAGGCTTCACCTGCAGAGAATTCGACTTGATCATGCGAGGTTACCAGCCAACTCCAGAAGCTTGGGTTGCCATCCCCCAGAAAAGCTCCCAAATCCAGCGCCATCCAAACGCACACTGCCACCAAAACAGCCGCTAAGATGCAGCCGATGATGGTGATGTTTTTCCAGTCTTTTGCTAACTTGCTGGTGAAAGATATTTTGGTTTTGTTGCCTTCTGCTTGTAGGGTTAGGTTTATGGTTTTTTTAGCTGTTTTAGGCATGATACCCCAAAGCGAGCCCTGTCCAACTATAAGCTGATGGGGCGGGGTTTCGGAGATTATTGTGCAGTCCTTCTCGGTGAGGCGGGTTTTGAGTTTCTCGAAAGCTTGCACAACAGCTAAATCTACTGTGCGTTCAGGCATGAAGTATCTCTTTACTGTTAAGCGCTAAGGGGCTTATTTGGTTTTATTCCTTGAAAAGCCGCTTCTGTTACTGCGACTTGCCCTTCATACCCCTGATGGGTTGGCGCATGTTGCGTTGGCGTTCAAGGTTTTTGATGCGAGCGTAGAGTTTTGACACTCTAGTGTTTGAGGGTTTCTTTGAGGACCGCAAAGGGCGCACTGGAACAGGAGTGAAAGGCTGAGTGATTTCGAGGCTTTTCTTTTTAGGTTTACGCGGCAAGGTGCGGACTTTTTTGAAAGTCACTGTACCCTCTTTGAGGTTGACTTCCTGCACTTCCCACCCCGCATCCAGCCACGCCTTAGCATGCGCACTCGACGAAGTGTTACTCCACCAAAGCGGGTCACGGTAAGCCGCCATCGGAAGGTTGCTGCCGATTAAACCGTCGATGCGTGCAAACTTAAGCGTAACCAAATCCGTGAATGCAGCTCGGAATTTGAGGTGACTTTCCAGACCTGCGTATTTGCTGACGGTTCTGGGGGAAACGATGCGTCGGGCACAGTGGAGGCATAGCATCGACATAGGGTCGCCTGTCGCCACATCTGGGGTCATGCAGTCGCGGCAGAACATTTTCTTGCAGCGTTGACACTGTCGCATGTAGGTGGTGCGCATGACTCTGCCGCATATGCCACATTCATCCTTCATTTCTAATGCCTCAGGTAGCGCAGAAAAAATCGCTATTTAATGATTGGGATTATCGGGATATTAATTTTCAGTAACCAAACTATATGGTGGCTGATGAAAAGAAAAGGAAAAAAGTGTTTAGCCTTTGACGACAGCCAAAGGAGTCAAACGCGCAACTTTGGTTGCGATTCCGATTTGGTGGCTGACCTCCGCAACCATATCCACGTTCTTGTAGGCGGGGTCGGCTTCCTCGGCTAACACTGAGGCGCTTGCCGCTCGGACAGCAATGCCGCGTTTTTCGAGGCTATTTTTTATGTCTCCACCCCAGAATTGCCGTTTAGCTGCTGAACGACTCATCATTCTACCTGCACCGTGCGCTGTTGAACCAAAACTCAATTCCATCGCTTTCTGTGTCCCAACCAGCACCCATGAACTGGTGCCCATGCTGCCCGGGATGAGAACGGGTTGTCCTTCGCTGCGGTAGTCTTCGGGGACGTCGGGGTGGCCTGCAGGGAAAGCGCGGGTTGCACCTTTGCGGTGAACCATCACCTTTTTCTGCATTCCTTCGCCGACATCGTGGGTTTCTATTTTGGCGATGTTGTGAGCTACGTCGTAGACGAGTTTTAAGCCGAATTTCTCGGGGTCTTGCCCGTACACTTGCTGGAAGCTCTGGCGAACCCAGTGCATGATGGCTTGACGGTTGCAGAAGGCATAGTTAACTGCGCATGCCATGGCTTCAAGATAGTCTCTGGCTTCTTGACTGTTACCAGGAGCGCAGGCTAATTCGCGGTCTGGAAGACTGATTTTGTATTTCTGGACGGCGTGCTCCATGACGCGGAGGTAGTCACTGCAGACTTGGTGCCCGTATCCGCGGCTGCCACAGTGAATCATAACCGTGACTTGCCCTTCATGGGTTAACCCGAAAGCTTTAGCGGTTTTAGGGTTGAAGATTTTGTCCACTTTCTGAATTTCAAGGAAGTGATTACCTGATCCTAACGTGCCAATCTGTGAAAGCCCACGGTTTTTAGCAGTCTGCGAAACCTTGTCCGGGTTGGCGTTTTTCATGCGGCCGTTTTCTTCGCAGTGTTTAGCGTCCTCTGCCCAACCAAACCCCCGGTCAATAAGCCACTGGACGCCTTCGACGGCGAGGGCTTCTAGGTCGCGGTTGGATATGGTTAGGTCTTTACGTCTGCTGCCCAACCCTGAGGGCACGTTGCGGAAGATGCTTTCGGCTAGAGGGGCAAGTTTGGAGCGGATATCTTTATCGGATAGATTAGTTGCTAGAAGTCGAACGCCACAGTTTATGTCGTAACCGACGCCGCCAGGACTAATCACACCGTTTTCTGCATCCGTCGCTGCGACTCCACCGATGGGGAAACCGTAACCTTCATGACCATCAGGCAACGTAACTGCATGTTTGTAGATGCCTGGTAATTGTGCGACGTTGCTGCATTGCCACAGTGTGCGGTCGGTTTGCATTTTCTCTAAAAGTGCCTGATTGGCAAAAATAACGCCTGGAACGTGCATGGCGGATTTATACTTGGGGATCTGCCACATGTAATCGTTAACTTTCTCTATGGGAACCCGCTCAGGCGCGGGTCTACTTTCACTTTCACCCATTCCTTTCACCGACCCAAACAAAAGATGTTGGATGTTATAACGTTTATGACTGCGGCTTGCTCTGTTTGGTTTTGGCGTATTCGATGAAGCCGCGGACACAGTTTTCGAGCACGGTTTTCTTGTAGATTTGATGAGCTTTGACGTAGTCGCTGATTTGGGTCATGACGGGGTCTTGGGCGACTATGTTGTCGCGGATTTGCTCCAAACTCAGACCTGCCTTGACGCCTGCTTCGGCGATGTCTGCCCACAACTGCAACTGCACCTTGTAGGCTTTGAGGCGTTCCACGGCGTTGTCTGCTATACCGAAGTGACTAAAATACAGCACGGTTGGGTTAAGCGCGATGAGTTTATCCAACGAAGCTAATGCCGCTTCAAGGTGGAACGGCGGCGGAGTCGTCGGAACTACCACCCCACAATCAGGCAAAAACGTTCCCGCTGCATCGCCAGGAAAAACCCCACCATTGAACGACTCAAAGAAACTCAAGTTATGCGAAGCATGCCCAACCGTCTCGAGCACTGACAGTTTGCCGCCAGCACCCAATTCAAAGGTGCCTTCTGTGAGGGAAACTACACGGTCTTTGGAAACAGGTTCAGGTTTGCCGAAGATTTCGCTAACAAACCCCAAAACTGCCTGTGAAGAAGGCCAGAGGCGTTCAGGGTCAATCATGTGGGGTGCGCCGCGGGGGTGAACAAGGACTTTAGCGTTAGGCAGGTGCTTGAGCAGGGTGCCTGCGCCTCCACCGTGGTCAAGGTGAATGTGGGTAACGGCGACGTACTCGATAGCTTGGGGCGCTATGCCCAGCTCTTGTATGCCGCTTAGAAGGTTGGGCACTGAGTTGGTTGGGCCTGCTTCAACAAGCATCGGTTTAGGGCCAGCTATGATGTAGCTGCAGATAAGCTGCTTAATGCCGCCAGTGTCTAATTCAACTTGATAGAGGTTCTTTCCGATTTTCTTCGTATGCAACTATATCGCCTTAGATGGTGTGTCTAAAAGAGTCTTACTGCATAAACATTTCCGACATGGAATAAAACTGCTTGTTATATCTAACAACCAAGCTATCAAGTGACATCGTCGAGTGATATGATGTTTGTTGTGGGGGTTATCTTTTTGATTAGTCGAGTGTCTTCGGTTATGAATTTTAGTTGCTTTGTTTTGGCTATGTGAGCGTATGAGGCGTCGTAGTAGGTGATTTTTTGGTTTATGGCTGTTTGCAGAATCTCTTCTTCGTAGTCGACGGTTTCTATTATGCCCATTATGGAGAGGGTGTGATTGACGGTTTTTGCTAAGGCTTTTGCTTCTTGCTCTGATAGCGTGGCGTGTAAGGTGTGCTCTTTCCAGAGGATGTTGCCCAACTCATATCTTGCTAACTCTATTGTGTAGTTGCCTGCGAGGGCTTCGATTTTGTTTTCTTTTATGGCTTTAAAGATGGCTGAAGCGTCAAAGAGGTACTTCATCGGCTGTCACGGTCTTCTCGTATGCATTTAATGACGTCAGTCATTGTTATTTTTTCGAGTGTTGGTTTGAGGTTGGCGATTTCTTTTTTTAGTTCTTCGACTTCTCTTTTTTTGACTTCATCTTCAAGGGCTTTGCGTAGGATTTTGGAGGGTTTGATTTTGAGGCGGTGTATTTTTTCTTTGAGTTGTTTGGGGATTTTTGTGGAAACAGTCACAGATTGAACCAAAATCTCACCAAAAAGTAATACCTAAAAGTAAGATAAAAAAGTTATCCAACCATAAAGGAAAAAACATCCATTAGGAAAAAACATCTGCATAAACCGCAACCGTTTAATAATTAACCTATCAACCCATTAACAACCAAATCACGGAAGGCACCAAATTGTCCCTGAACCAAAACTTAGAAAAACTCTCCAACGCCTGCGGAGTCACAGGCAGAGAAAACCAGGTCTGCGACCTTATGGCTGAGATGCTAAAGCCATACGCAGACGAAATCAAAATCGACCGAATGGAAAACGTCATAGCCATCAAAAAAAGCAAACCCAGCGGCCTCAAAATCATGCTTGCCGCTCACATGGATGAAGTTGGCTTAATGGTTAAAACCATCAACAAAGAGGGCTTTCTCCAATTCAGCAAAATGGGCGGAATCGACGACCGCATTCTTCCCGCACAGAAAGTCAGGGTCTTTAGCAAAAACACATGTTACCCCGGCGTCATCGGATCAAAACCGCCACATATACAAAAAGAGGAGGACCGCAAAAAAATCCTAAACTACGACGACCTCTTCATCGACGTCGGCGCAGCAAACAAAGAAGAAGTCACCAAAATGGGCATAGCCGTCGGCGACCCAGTTGCCTTCGATGTTACATACACAAAAATGGGTTCAGACGTTGTGATGGGAAAAGCCTTTGACAACCGCGCAGGATGCGCTACCATGATTGAAATCATGCGGCTACTCAAAAAAACCGACTGCACCGTCTACGCAGTGGGCACCGTGCAAGAAGAAGTCGGTTTACGTGGTGCAGCAACTGCGGCTTTCGGCGTTGACCCTGACCTCGCCATCGTTTTAGATGTAACCATCGCAGGTGACGTGCCAGGCGTGCGCGAGTTTGACACCACCGTCAAGATGGGTAAAGGACCCGCATTGACGATTAGTGATTCAGGCTTGATTACTCACCCCAAAATTCTGCGTTGGTTCAGAGATACCGCGGAAGAAGAAAAAATCGCTGTACAACTGGAATCAGGCTTGATGGGCAGCACTGATGCAGCACGCATTTCCATCACTCGGCAGGGCATCCCAAGCGGAACCATATCCATCCCCACACGCTACATTCACAGCCCCGTTGGCATGCTCAGCTTATCGGACATCGAAAACAGCGCCAAACTCGCCGCCGCAGCCATCCACAAAGCCTCCAAATTCTTTTAGGCGGCATTACTTTTTATTTCCCTTCCTTCTTCTTTGTATCTAACAGTTGATTTGGCATGAAGCAGCCTGAAAAAGTTGTAAAACCAGAAAAGTTTGCGGGGCGATTTGAGTTTCTGGAGCATACCGCTGACGTCTATGTCCGTGCGTTTGGAACAAGCATGGAGCAAGCCTACGAAAACGCGGCGCTTGCCATGTTTGAAACCATGACTAACAGCGACAAAATCGCGCAGACTACAGAGGAAACCATAGAAGTAGAAGCGGAAGATCAATACGCGTTGCTGTATAACTGGCTGGAAGCTTTGCTGGTGAAGTTTGAAACTGACGGCATGCTCTACAGTCGATTCCAAATCGTTGACTGGAAAGAAACCGCTGAAAAATTTAAGTTCACGGCGAAGGTTTGGGGAGAAAAGTTTGACCCCAAAAAGCACCCGCAGAAAGTAGGCGTTAAAGCGGTAACATACCATTTGATGGTGGTTATTCGCGAGCCTGAACGGGTGGTTTTGGAGTTTATCCTCGATATTTAGCTGATTTTTAGTTTCTTTAGTTCCTCAAGCATCTTGGCAACCATCGGGTCCGGTGGCGAATCCAGCGACTTGGTGGTTGAAACGACGAAGGGAACCTTTTTTTTCTTGTAGTAAGCTATGAGTGGTTCGGTTTGGTTTTTGTAGACTTGCAGGCGGTTTTTGATGACTTCTTCGTTGTCGTCTGCACGTTGGTAGAGTTCTCCGCCGCATTTGTCGCATATACCTTCTTTTTTAGGTTTGAGGAAACGGATGTTGTAGACTTCACCGCATTTTTTGCATACACGACGAGAGGATAAACGGGCGATTATAATGTCGTCTGGCACATCCAACTGTAGTATGACGTCGATTTTGGTGATACCTTCCAAAGCGTCTGCTTGCTCAGTTGTGCGTGGAAAACCATCAAGCAGGAAGCCTTTGCCTTTGGGTACACGGCTTAAGCGTTCCTTTAGAACCTCAATCACCACGTCGTCGGGGACAAGTGCGCCTTTTTCGACGTAGCTTTTGACTTTTTTACCCAGAGGGGAATTTTGTTTTACGGATTCACGGAAAATGTCGCCCATAGCGATAACGTCTACGCCAAGCTGATTCTGCAACCTTGAAGAATAGGTGCCTTTGCCTGCGCCTGGCGCTCCAAAGATTATAGCTTTCACCTGCTGTGTCACCTTAAATGGCAACTCATAGGCGGCAATTAATAATTAAGTCTTGCCATCCACACCAAACCTCAACGACTGCCAATTTTTTGGAGAATAGAATTTGCTGGCGAATTCAGCGTTTAGCAGGGCAGGTGTAAAATGGCTGAAACCTAATCTGGAAAGTAAACGCCTGATTCGCCAGCAGTGCACCCTTGGAGATGTATGTTGGCAAATGTATCAACGTGTTTTGGCTCTTAATAGTTTCACCAATAATCTAAAAAAACTATAGAGTACGCGCAACAAACCAAGAGATATGGAATAGTCTATGCTTTGGGCATCCCTAAGAGTCGGCAGCTCAAAACGTAAACGGTTTATTTGGCGTGTTTTTGCTGTGCAGTGAATTCTTGCCAGCTTGCAGCAGCGTCAAAGTAGGCTTCCTTAGATGGTTCAAACTCTGAGTTTAGGCGGCAACTGCTACAATTGAAAATCACGGTTCGCTCATAGGTTTTCCTATGCACCGACAACGTTGGTTTACCGCACCTTGGACACACAAACAGTGTCTCACCTGTTGCGATCAATTTGCACCTTCTCCCAAAAGAGTTTTTCAGGTTAAGATGCATTAATATTTTTCTCAACAACTACAAAAAACCCAACATAATAGCCAGTAATGAAGAAAAATACCGGTTAACTAGAGAATTTAACTCAACAGAGAAAGGCGGATACAAGATTTTGTTTAGGCTCGATTCTTATGGCGCGGTTTCTGTTAAGAGTTGATGTAGGAAGAAAAATGTAGAAAGGGCACGGGCTTAGTAGATTCCGCCTTCACGGAAGTAATGGTTTTCTTCTTTTTTAGGCCCAAAAACCCGCACGCCGTCCTTTTTGAGTTGACACCTTAACTCTTTGGCGTATTCTTTGGTGATTTCACCCTTCTTTTCCAAGTAAGCAATTATCTCCTCAGCCTGCGCTTCGGTGTCACATCTGCGCAGAAAATCCACCGCTTGCGGGTTAAAATGCCGCAGCTTATCAGGAGTCTCAGTGCACTGTTCCAGGTCCTCTTCGCCTTCATGCCACTCGTCGCAGCCACATCCCTCCACTTCGCCCTCTGCCTCAGCCGCATTCTTACGTATGCCGTTGATTGAGACTTTGACGTCGCCTGATTGGAGTTCTTCGTAGAGATGGGGGAACATTTTTTTGAGGTCTTTCTTTTCCATCTGGCATCAGTTGAGTCTAGGATTGGTTTTGGTGGTTTAAGTCCTTTTTTGATGGATAAACATGATTTTCAGGAGTTATTGAGGTATAAATTGCCTTGTTGGGTGCGTCTGCAAGACTTTTTCAAGCTGCAGAATGTTGAGGCCTTTGAGTTCGTCTCCGAAGGTTTCGCAGCGCCGCTTCTTCCCCGCTTCTTCACTGCGTCGAGCAACGATTTCCAAGCCATGTTTGGCGGCGGTTTGGGCGTAGATGTGGTAGGACTCCAAAGTGGCGCCTTGTTTGTTGACTGTTGTCCACTGGGTTTTAGTTATTTTGATTCCGCCTGCTTTCAAAGCCAAAAGAACCGAGTCAGGATTATCCGTATAGACGGCGATGTCGATGTCGCTGCCCTGTTTTATGGTTCCGCGCCAGACACTGCCAATTAGCACTGGACAAAACGCCGACAGCAGCCGCATCACATCCAAAGCCTCCTGACGCATCTCGATTAAGCGTGCTTTACGTTTCTCTCCCTCGTTTTCCTCAGCAATTTTGTCCAATTCTAAGGCTACTTCGAGGTTTGAGGGCAAAAAGTTTGAGCCCAACGTTTGCGCGGCTTTCTCTTTAGCTTGTTTGTATTCTTTTTCAGCACCAAAATAGAGAAGGGTTGCGGCTTCCCGTGCAACTCGACGTTTTAAATCAAAGCTTTCAGACAATGCATTTACCGTTTAGAGATGGTTTCATAGAGCTTAACGGTTTTCTCAGCAATCTTGTTCCATGTAAACTCTGCTAGAACGCGTTTTCTGCCGTTTTTACCAAGTGTTTTACTCCACTCTGGACTTTCCAGAGCGCTGGTGACTCCCCATGCGATATCGCTTGGGTTGTTGGGGTCGATGTGGTAGCCGCATTGTTCAGGTCCGCAGCAGATGACGATTTCACGCATACCGCTCACGCCTGCCGCGCCAACGACGACGGGTTTTTCCATGCTCATGGCTTCAAGGGCAACGATGCCAAACGGTTCATAGAGGCTGGGGAAAACTGCGATGTCGCATGCTGCGTAGTGGCGTATGCGTTCTTCTTCGGGGATGAAGTCGTAGCAGAACTTGACGAAGTCACCCATCTTGGTTATCTGAGTAAGGTTAGTGAGGTACTCCTGCAAGTCGCCAACGCCGACAATGACAAGTTTTGCTTTGGGAATTTTTGATAAGATGTGAGGCATAGCCATAATGAGTTTATCTACGCCTTTGACGACTACGAGTCGACCTAAGAAGAGAATCATGTACTCGTCGTCTTTGATGCCGTATTTAGCACGGATACGAGCAATGTCCTCTTTTGAAACGTTTTCAGGATTGTACTTCTGCGGATCTACGCCGTTATAGCTGACCTGTATTTTATCGCGTGGAAAACCAAGCCCGATAAGTTCATCTTTCATGGCGTAGGAAACGGTGACCACCATGTCAGCCATAAGACCAGCCCGCAACTCGATGTTACTAACAACACCTGAACCGTTGCCCATAGTGCGCCCTTTTTCAGTGGAGTGCACATGAAACGCAAAAGGCAAGTTAGTTTCACGCTTAACGGTTACGCCGCCCATCGCAGAGAGCCAGTCATGGGCAACAACAACATCGTACTTCATACATTCTTGCTTGATTAATTCGTTAACAAGCTTTGCAGCAGATAGGTAATTGTAAACCATGAGTTTGCCGAAGAATTGCTGTCCGCGCCCCCACTTTTTAATGTCTTCAGATATGACGTCGGGAAGCGAGTCAGAGATATCTATGTGTAGAGGACGGTGGATTTCGATGCCGCGCCAGATTTCTCGGGTCGGCATGGAGCCTTCGTCGTCGTTCATAGTGAAGACAGTTACATCGTGGTCGTTGAGGACGAATTTGCGGGTGATCTCCGCAGCGTAGGTGCCGAGTCCACCTACGATTTTAGGTGGATATTCATAGACAAAAACAGCTATCTTCATGCTTTGAATGTCACCATTTATCCATTTAGCAGTGGACGCCTCTGTACTAAAGCTTTACCTAACCCAACCCTGAGATGCTGCCTAAAAACCAAGAGATTGCTCATGGTTTCTGTAGGGTTGGGGGAAAACTTTGATTAGACTGAAACACATAACCAACTAAGGCAAGGTGCCCAAAGATGAGTTTATCACCTATTAAATTGGAAATTCTCCAATCCATGCTTCTATTGGATAAACCGATGAAAGCTATGGATATCGCTAAAGATGCCCATAAAGAGTTCCAGCCAGTAATGATGCACCTCTTGGGACTTCAACGCATGGGCTACGTTTCTAGTCCAGAAAAAGGACTCTACGTCATAACCGCAGCAGGCAAAAAAGCGCTCGGTATTCCTGAAATCACAAAAGAGAAAGCCACATCCATCCTCGCTTACGCCCCACATGACAAATCCTTCCACTTCTACGCCACCGTCGGCAAACCCCTCAGCATGCACGCCCACAACCTACGTGATTTTGTCGGAAAAATAGAAAAAGCAGACATCATCTCAGTCGAGTTCCACTTTAAACGCGGAGACTTTGAGAATTGGTTTAAGGGACTTGGCGACGAAGAGTTAGTTAAGAAAACGGCTCTGCTCAAGCAACGCAACGTATCAGGCGAAGCGCTAAGAAAACAACTCCACGATATAGTAGAGCAGAGGTACCGTGAGTTGGCTCAGTTAACTGGGCAAGTGTTTCCCGAAGACCAAGCAGCACCAGAAAATGAACATGTACATGCGCACACCCACGAGGACGGGCAAACCCACGAGCACCCACACACGCACCCTCACGGCGGCCACATGCACAACCACAGCTAAATCTAGCGATTACCGTTTTTTTTCTTTTTTAGATGAAAAGAAGGTTGGGGAATAAAACCCCAAATAAAATTTTTAGGTTATTTGCTTGTAAACTGGGTGCTCTTTGAACTTCAGAATCGTCGAGGACCACTCGATGGTTCCGCTGGGCAACCGTGTGCAGAGCGATTGAACTTTTGCGCCGCCCTGAATGAACCGCACGCCGTCAAGCATTTCGCCTTTAGTGATGCCTGATGCAGCAAAAATCATCTCGTTGCCTTTAGCTAACTCGTTTTCAGTGTAAGTCTTGTTTATGTCTACGCCTGCAGCTTCAAGGCGTGCCATTCTATTGGGATCGTCTTTTTTGTCCTTCCAAACCTTAACAAGCATCGTTCCTCCGAGGCATTTCACTGCGGTCGCGGCGATGGTGGCTTCTGCTCCTGCACCTGCACCAACCAACAAATCCACACCTGAATCAGGCAAGCAGGTTACGATGGCGCCTGCGATGTCTCCGTCAGCGATCAAGATGATGCGTACACCCATCTTTCTGAGGCGTGCAAGCAATTCGTCATGTCGAGGTCTTTCCAGCATGATAACAGTGAAATTCGCTAAAGGTCGCTTCTTGAGTGTAGCTATGGTTGTTACTATTTCTTCGATGGACATGTCAAGGTTGATTTTTCCTTTTGCAACACCATTAGTTGCAACTTTAAAGTAGTAGCCATCATCAGGCAAAACTTGGAGGCAACCTACAGGGGCACAAGCCAAGGTTGAGATGGCGTCTTTTTTGCCCTTGCTCGTAGCAGTTGTGCCGTCCACTTGGTCGATAACGAACTCCACTTTGGGACCGTTACCCGTGCCGACTTTTTCACGGTTGTTAAAAGCGGGCGCGTTGTCTTTGGGTCCTTCGCAGCAGATAACTTCGCCGTCGATTTCCATTTGATTCATGACTGCCCTTGAGAAATCTAGGGCGGTTTGATCCACCATGTCGGGGTCGCCTTTGCCGATGTGTAATGCTGCTCCGACGGCTCCAGCGGTGGTTATGCGAATTAAGGATGGCCCAAGAGATCGAAGAGATGTCATATTGATCACTTTTTCCTCTCGTTTTGCCAGAGTTCTACAAACTCCATGTAGTTCTGGGCGATTTTCTCAACCGCTTCTCTACGTGTTGCTTTGCCAGCTCGGAACTCGACGAGGGGATCCCAGAAGATTGTTCTGCCCACTGCGAAGCCGATGATGCCGGGGATTTTGGCTCCGACTGCAAGCCACTCTTTGACTTTGTCTTTGGATTCGCCGCGTCCCAAGGTGATGACGCCCGCTTTGCGTCCACCTGCCTGAGCTTGTTTAACGATGGCTTTAGCGTTGGCGGGGTCTTCGACACCTTCAAGTTTCCAGATGACTGGTTCCACGCCGCCGTCTTGGATTTGCTTTAGGCTTTCACACATGAGTTTGGGGCGAAGTTCAAGGTCATATCGCTCTTTGGAACCGCCCAGCGATGCCAACTGCGCGGAGGTTGCGGGGACGATGAGTTCGAATAGGAAGGGTCGCTTTGTTTTGGCGAGGTAGTCGCTTAGTTCCTTTAGGCGCTTGAGTTGGCGCTTGTTCATGGCGGCGTCACCTTCTGGGTTGTAGCGTACCAGCACTTTGAGGAAGGTGGGGTCGAATTCTTCGATGTGGCGGCTGTATTGGCTGCCGTATTCGAAGTCGAATTCGTCTTGACCTGACTTCTCTGCGGGCATGGCGAAGTTGAAGCCTTCCTTTTTGGCTTCGGAGAGGATGGTT
>Ga0073932_1005833_pt1 | contig 13056 bp, 10 predicted proteins | sample DewCreD2012metaG_FD_76967 | JGI IMG/M metagenome (GOLD analysis project Ga0073932, IMG submission 76967) | Hot spring sediment bacterial and archeal communities from British Columbia, Canada, to study Microbial Dark Matter (Phase II) - Dewar... ... | reverse complement strand
GGCGAGCCATCGAGAGGAAGCAGGAAGAGTTCCCGTTCCCACGAGCGGCCCGAATAAGTGACGATGTAACGGCCATCGGCTGACCAGTCGCTGCGCCCGCGCAACATGGGCAAGTCTGAGACCTGTTGCAGCCCCGTGCCATCAAGGTTGATCGTCATCAGTTGTGACAGTCCGCCAACCTGCGAGGCGAACAGAATTTTTTGTCCATCGGGCGACCAGGTGGGGTCCCAGCCGTTGGAAGTGAGCAGGCGGGGGTTGCTGCCGTCGCGGTTCATGACCCAAATCATGTTATTTTTGCCGTCGCTTTGGGCAAAAGCAATCAGGCGGCCATCCGGCGAGACTTCGGGGGCGACGCCGGGCCGCCACAGGTTGATGAGTTCGCCAGTCAGTTTGAGCTCGTAGATGTAAAAGTTCGTTCCATCCATGTTGGACGAGAACAGGACGCTTTGTCCATCTGGCGCAAGGGATGGATAGTAATGCCGAGCGGTATCCGAAATGGTCAACCGCCGCTGGTTGCTACCGTCTGAATCCATTATACATATTTGGTCAGATTCTGTTGCACGGAAAATCTGACAAACATAGGCGATTTTCCCACTGCCAGTGGTGACTGGGGTCGTCGTCAGGGAGGGAGTCTCGAAATGGGATTCGGAGATAGCGGGGCTGGATGCGAGCGGGCGGGTGGGGAAGATAAGCGGAGGCGGAGTCGGCCTGGCATTGGCAATACTTTGTTGGGCAAGTACCATTCCCAAAAAAACTATCAGACCAAACGCAAGGCAGGTAAATATGACGAGCAGGGGGACGGTTTTACGGGACACTGGTCAGAATACTGTCGGAGTTACTGTTTCCGCTCGATAATTGAGCAATTTTGGTATCACGAAACACCCCTCTATGGTGAAGTTCAAGGAAGGCATCCACCAGTTTGGGGTCGAAGTAGATGCCGGAATACTTGCGAATATATTCCAATACCGATTCCTCAGTGCAGCCTCGCCGGTAAGGGCGGTTGGACAGGAGCGCGTCCCAGACATCGACGATGGAGAAGATACGCGCGGCGAGCGGGATTTCCTCCCCTTTGAGGCCGCGCGGATAGCCGGAGCCGTCCCAGCGTTCGTGGTGGCAGTAGGGAATATCCAGCGCAGGACGAAGGTAAGAGATAGGGTAGAGCATTTGCAGGGCATATTCAGGATGTCGGCGCATTTCTTCCCATTCTTCGTCGGTCAACGCGCCTGGTTTTTGCAATATGCGGTCAGAAACTCCCATTTTGCCGATGTCATGCAACAACGCACCCCGCCGCAGGTGGACAATGTCATCTTCGCTGACGCCCAGGGCGCGAGCCAGGCGCACTGCAATTTCGGTCACGCGCTGGGTGTGGCCTTCGGTTTCCTTGTCGCGCAGGTCGAGGACGCGCGACCAGCCTTCGATGGTTTCATCATAGGCTTCGGCCAGATGCTCATGGGCGCGCTGGAGTTCAATTTCGGCGCTCTTTCGCTCGGTGATGTCACGGATGATGGAAATAATACAGGGTTCATGGTTGACTTCGATGATACGAGCAGAGATGAGGCCAATCCAGACTTTTCCCTGCCTGTTTTTGAAGACGCCTTCCATGTTGTTGACCTGGCCGTGCAGTTGCATGGAGAGCATGAAGTTTTGGTACTCGTCCATGTTCGCCCAGATATTGAACACAAGACCGTTACTGCCAGCCACTTCTTCCGGTTGGTAGCCAACTAAATGGGTAAACCCTTCGTTGATTTCAATGTAACTGCCATCTGACAAGCGCGTAATGGAGATGGCATCAGGCGAGATGCGGAAGGCTTTGGAGAATTTATCTTCAGAGAGGCGCAGGGCTTCATCTGCCTTACGTTTTTGGTCGCGCAGGGCTTTTTGTTGAAGGGCTCGCTCTACCGCCTGCCCCAAGCGCCCCAGGCGGTCTTTGAGCAGGTAATCGGCGGCGCCTTGTTTCATGGTTTCGACAGCGGCTTCTTCGCTGATTGTCCCCGTAATGACGATAAAAGGGATGTCGTATCCCCGCTCCTGCAAAAGATGAAGGGCCTGCATGGCAGTAAATTGCGGCAGGCTGTAATCGGCCAGGATAATATCTGGTATCTTGTCGATGGCGCGTAAATATTCGTCTTGGGTATCTACCCTGTTGCTGGCACAGTCATAGCCGGCGCGCTTCATTTCGTATAAAATGAGTTCAGCGTCGGCAGGTCTGTCTTCCAAAACTAATACATTTAACGGTATCCCGTTTGACATACAAAATTAGCCGTTTGAAATGGGGACCTGGTTCAACAGCAACCAATATAATCCGACATCGCGCACTGCTTGTGTGAATTGTTCGAAGTCGATGGGTTTGACGATGTAGCTATTGACCCCCAGGTTATAGGTCTCGAGAATGTCACGCTCTTCGCGGGAGGATGTGAGGACGACTATTGGAATTGTGCGGGTTGTATCATTCGATTTTAGCTTGCGGAGAACTTCTTGGCCGTCAATTTTGGGGAGTTTTAGATCGAGCAATATCAGGCGGGGAAGTTGAACAGGTGTTTTTTCAGAATTCTGTTGCGGACCGAAAATATATTCCAAGGCTTCGGCGCCGTCGCGCGCATGGTGAATGTAATTTGCTATTTTGAATTTACGCAGGGCATAAAGGGAAAGCTCCGCATCATTCAAGTTGTCTTCCACGAGCAAGATTTCGACGGGCATTTCTGCCATTCCCGCCTCCGTGAACTATTGGATACGATATTTTGGAATTATAACGGTTTCCCAAAAAAGATTCCAGTACAAGATTTAGCGAAAAGTTATCAGATTTGACCGGTTTAAGCCAGGGTTGCGCGCAATAGAATTTTGCGATTTTACCCGACTGTATCTCTCAGTTTTGTCTAATCATGAGTTCTTAAGAGCGAGATGGGAAAAAAGAGAGCGGGATGCGATATACTGGATACACTCACATCCATATAACACCACAAACCATAATGAAAAAAACCTGGCCCTTCCTCTTTTACTTCCTGTATTACGCAGCCGTCTCTGGCGTGTTTCCCTTCGCTGCCCTGTACTATCAAAGCATTGGATTATCTGGCGCGCAGGTGGGGATACTTTTGGGACTGGCTCCTATCGTCACCCTGGCGGGCGGCCCACTCCTAACCGGAATCGCAGACAAAACCCGTCAGCACAAACTGGTCATCAGTCTGACGATGGCCGGGGTCATCCTGTGGGCGCTGGCCGTTCCACTCACATATTCATTTCCTATCCTTTTGGCGTTGATTATTTACAATGCCTTGTTATCCGCGCCCATCAACTCCCTGGCCGACAGCGCCACGATGGCCATGCTCGGCGAGGAACGTTCCATGTATGGACGAGTCCGCCTGGGCGGCGCGCTTGGCTGGGGACTGATGGCGCTGTTCGTCGGGCCCATTGTGGAAAATTATGGCCTGGTCTGGATTTTTTGGATCTTCGCGATTGGCATGGCCCTCAATCTGCTGGTCGTGCAAAAATTTTCCTTTGCCCAATCTACAGAGCAAACCTCTTTCTGGCGAGGCGTCGGCAGTCTGCTCTCCAATCCACGCTGGATGTTGTTCCTGGGAATCTCCCTCGTAGCCGGGTTGGGCATGGCAAGCGTCAACACCTATCAGTTCGTTTACATGGCCGAAATTGGAGCCAGCGAGACCATCATGGGCCTCTCGCTGTTCATCTCGACCTTCTTTTCAGAAGTGCCAGTGATGTTCTTTGGCGACCGGCTGCTCAAGCGCTTTGGAGCGCAGGGACTGCTTGCACTGGGAGGCGGGGTAGTTGGGGCGCGGCTGCTGCTCTACGCAGTGTTCAACTTCCCGGCAGCCATCCTGACGCTCCAACTGCTGCATGGCTTCACCTTCCCCATCATCTGGATTGCAGGCGTCTCTTATGCGCATGAAAACGCCCCGCCCGGCTTGAGCGCCACAGCTCAGGGTTTGTTCGGCGCGGCGGTCTTTGGGGTCGGCTCTGGGTTGGGAGCCTTCCTGGGCGGCATTGTGATTGGCAGCCTGGGCGGGCGCGGCCTGTATTCTATTTTCGGCGGGTTTGTGCTGCTGGCCTTGTTCGTCCTGATGGTCATCCAAAGGCGTTTTACCGTAGAGCAAGCCAGGCCTGCTTGAAACACGCAATTTTTGCATGGATGTGTAACGCGGCAGTGTAGTGCTTCAGATAGAATCATGATATGACGCAAAACTCCACCGCAACCGAAGTCACCATCCTGGCTATCCTCGCCGATCCTTCCTTACAAGAAGAGATGGATGAACTGTTGCATAATACCTCCTTCCGGTTGGACTTTGCCAGCAACGCCGAGACTGGCTTGCGCCAGGCCGAAGAACTGCTGCCCACCGCTATCGTGCTGGATACAGACCCGCAACTGGATAGTTACGAAACTTGCCGTCGTTTGCGCGCCAACCGCGTGCTAAGGCATGTTCCCATCATTATGCTCTCTTCCCGGCGAAACCGCGACGAACGCGCCGCCGGTTTGAGTGCTGGAGCCGATGACTTTATCGAAAAGCCGCTCGATGGCTTGGAACTGCTTTCGCGGCTGGGGACAATTACCCGCCTGAATACCCAGCGGGTGTTGCTCTCACATCTTTCTCGCTTTACCTGGATGGCCGACCATGCCCACGAGGGCTACCTGCTGCTCGACCGGCCCGGAAACATCCTGTATGCCAACGAGCGTGCCCTCGAGCTGCTCAATCTGGACGATGATTACGTTGGCTTGCCGTTCCTGAAAGTCGTAGAGCGCGCCTACCTGCCTGAACCAGAAAGCGTGTGGCAAAATTGGCTAAATGAACCAGAACCCTGCTTTCTGGTACAGCCCGAAACCCCCACGGCCCGCGCCGCTTGGGTCATCCTCGAAGCCCATGAAATAAATATGGGAAGTGAATACCAGCGCATCGCGCGCTTGCGCGATGTCACCGAGCGCATGTCCATTTACCAAGATATGCGCCGTTTTCACACGGTCGTGGCCCACAAACTGCGCACGCCCATGTCCATCATGGTCAGCAACCTCGGCATCATCAAGAACAAAATGGATATGATGTCGCCAGAAGACATCCGCGAATATACCCAGGGCGCAATTGGCGGGGCCGAGCGGCTCGCCAACGAAATCCGCAAAATCCTGACTTATATTGACGCCCCGCTGGCCCTCAATCTGGGGCAGCCCGCTCCGCTTAATATCCTGCCCGATATGCTGGCCGAAACCTGCCGCTTGCTCGAACTCGAACAGGTGATTCTGTCCCTGCCAGAGCATTTACGCGAGCAGACCATCGCGCTGACGCCCGACGCCCTTGAAATGATTTTCCACGAACTGCTCGAAAACGCTCGTAAATTCCACCCGGAACATACCCCCACAGTGGATATTTCCATTGGACAAACCACGCCTGGCTTCATCAACATCCGGGTTGCCGACAACGGCATGAACCTGACGCCCGAACAACTTCGCTGGGCCTGGCTGCCCTATGTGCAAGGCGAAAAAGATTTCACCGGCGAACTGCCCGGCATGGGATTGGGGTTCCCGATGGTCGCTACCCTGCTCTGGAAGGCGGGCGGCGACCTGCACCTGCGCAACCGCCCCGACAGCCCCGGTATTATCGTCGAGATGAAAATCCCGCTAGAAAGCACCATCCGGCAGATAGAACGGGACGCAGCGCCTTACAGAAAAGAGTAAGATAAACGAAACCCCATCAATTTTTGATGGGATTTCGTTATAACCTATTATCATCATCCCGCGAAATGATGATTTTTGACTATATGATTTCTTGCTCAGATGAGTAATAATGGACAATCGAAACTCACTGTTTCTTGGGATGGTGCATCTTATGGAAAACCTGGTCGAATTTTTTCAGTCCGCGGCTGTAGCAATTGCAATTGGCGTTGCTGCTTACTTCTGCGCGCTTATCGTTGGGGTGATTCTCCGCAAACTCCTTCAGCGTCTGCTCGGAAAAGCCTGGAGCAATTTCATCGCCAGCCTGTCCATGCTGGGCATTATGCTGTGGGCGGCAAAAATTATACTGGATTACACTGGCGCGGCAGGGGCAGTTGTCATTATTGCTACTGCAATTACCGGCGCGTTGGCGTTTGGCTCCGAGCGGCTGGCGTCAGATGTGTTGGGCGGACTCAATATATTATTCGTCAAACCGTTTGAAATTGGGCAATATGTCAGCATCGGTGACTATGAAGGCGATGTCGTCAACACCAACCTGACAACCACCCACCTCAACAGCTACGACGGAACGCGCATTATCCTGCGCAATTCAACCGTCATGGACAACACGATTATCAATTATTCAACCAACCTGGGCGTTCGTATTGCGGTGATGATTCCGGTTCCGGCCACCGAAGACCTCGAAAAAGCCGCGCTCACCTTAAAGGAAGCGGTGGATAGTTTCGAGCCTCAAGTCCGCCAGGAAGGGCAATTCCTGATGGAGCGGTTAGAAGGGAATGTAATTTGCGATTCGATACGCATGGGCTACGCCGAATTCCAGGTGCGCGTTTACATTCCGACCGGTGAACCTTTCAGCGCCAACCGCTTCAAGTTATTTATCCACGCTACGCGCGCCCTCCAAAAAGCCAGTGTCAAACTGAAGTTTTAGCCTATGCCTGGCAACGAACCAGCCCGAAGCAAGAAATTTATCAAAACAACCGGCCCACGCGGCAGGCGGTCGAGGTTGGCCCGCTATATGTTGACAATGATTATCGCTGCCACCATGATTACCACGGGTGGCTTTGGCGTTTTTCCGCCCAACGAACTGACGCGCCAGGCTGCGCAACTGGTGAGCGAAAACGTTCCCCTTGAGATAATAGAATCTGCCAACCTGGTGCTTGAACAAGCCTCCGCGCCGACTCTCGAGGCGATTGACCGCTCTGCCTCTACGAATGATAACCCGATTGTGGTATTGTTTGAAGCGCTGGTTGAACCACTGTTTATGACCCAGCCTGAAGCAACTGCGCAAACAATCTCGCCTGAAACAGCATCCGAAAACAGTGACGCCCATGCAGAAAAAGCCGTAAGCATCACGCCTGAAGTGAACAATCCGGCGACTACGCCGCCCTTCCCATCCCCATCTGTTACGCTAGCGATACCCATCCTGACAGGAACCCAGACCTTTTCGCCAAGTCCTTCGGTAACGCTTGCGCCGACCTGGACATTCATCTACGCTCCTCCAACACCCACGAAAACAAGGCAGCCGCCTTCTCCGACAAGGTCACCTGCGCCAACGACAACATCCACAATTACACCAACGTCTACGCCTCCCTTCGGCCCTCAATTAATCATCACCAATGTTTCATTCAATGGCGGCGGCAGTTCAATCAATGTTGCGCCTGGCTCAACAGTTAACGTCACGTATGACTATCAGGTGATGAGCGATTACTGCCCAGGCTGCATCACCCAGTTGGTGACCGGTTTGGGAACGCCCGGTTCGCATGGCGGCGACTGCGCCTATAATGGTTCCCCGGGTATGTATCCCGGCGCGACGGGTTCTGAAAACATCACCCTGACCATGCCAAGCGCAGAAGGCACTTATGACGTATCAGTGCTTTATTCCTGGCAGTATGATTGTCCCAGCGCGCTTGCGGCCTATGGCCCTGGTGGAGATGTGATTGGGCAAATCACAGTTTCCTGCACAGAAGGGTTGAATCTTATCGCTTCATTTCCAGTCGGTAACTGGATTGCCGCCACATGGGACGGCACAAATTGGGATTTCACTCCTATCTCAGCAAGCCCGGACTCGTGCCCTATAAGTGTTCTCAACAACAGCGCAGTTAATCTGCCAGCCGCCATGCGGTTGGCAGATAACAGTTGTTCTGCATACTTGGTTCCTGCGGGGGGAAATTGGTCTTGGGGAGGCGGCAATCCAAGTCTCTGTCCGGCCAATTTGTACGCGCCTTGATTCTAAATTCGGAGAATTTGACGTATAATTCAAGACCTGACAGGTTGAGCCTGTCGGGTCTTTTTTTCTGGAGCAACGATGACCAAGCCCCAAACCCTTCTCTCCGTACTCGCCCACCCTGACGACGAATCCTTCGGCATGGGCGGCACCCTCGCCCTGTACGCCCAACGCGGTTGGGATGTGTATCTCATCTGCGCCACGCGCGGCGAAGCCGGCAGCGTCGACCCGCATCACCTGGAAGGCTTCAACTCGATTGCCGAACTGCGCGAAAGCGAATTGCGCTGCGCGGCCCAGCACCTCGGCCTGAAAAACGTCTTTTTCCTCGACTATCACGATTCTGGCATGCCCGGCATGGAGGCAAACAAACACCCCAAGGCCCAAATCAACGCCCCCCTCGAGGAAGTCGCCGCCAAGGTCGTCCAATACATTCGGGAACTCAAACCGGATGTCGTCGTGACCTTCGACCCGATTGGCGGCTACCGTCATCCCGACCATATTCACATCCACAACGCCACTGTGCTGGCTTTCGAGAAGGCTGCCGACCCAGCCTTTGCGCCCGAAGCCGGAGCGCCTTTCCAGCCCGGCAAACTCTACTTCCACACGATTCCGCGCGGATTTTTGAAATTTGCCGTCCGCCTGATTCGACTGTTCGGCGGCGACCCGACCAAATGGGGCCGCAACAAAGACATTGACCTGGCCTCGCTGGCAAATGTTGACTTTCCTACCCACGCGCGAATCGACTACACCAGGGTCTCCGAAAAGAAGACCCTCGCCAGCGCCTGTCACGCCTCGCAAGGCGGCAGCCAAATGCGGCGGGGAGTCATCGGCGCGGTCTTCCGCCTGCTTGGCGAGCGTGATACCTATATGCGCGCCTACCCGCCTATCCAGCCGGGTGAAAAAGTGGCAACAGAACTCTGAAACAACGCGATAACCGTCCCGAAGGTTCAAAAACCTTCGGGACGGTCTTTTTTGGGAACAAAATCCGTCTCTCAACCGTCTGAAAATGTAGCCAAGAATCGGTGATACAATCCTGCCAGGCGTTCACCCACAAAACAACCTATGGACGAAACCATTACCCCCTCCCCCTCTCCTGCTGCCCCAAAGCGTTTCGACTTCAAACGCCTGTTTTCCTTCCCGCTACACCCCGGTAAACAATTCGAGCAAATTGCTGCCGAAGAAACAGCCTCGTGGCAAATGCCCATGCTGTTCCTCAGCCTGGCGCTCATCTTGCGCCTGGTGACGAGCGGCTACTTCCAGGCGCGCGCCGCTGCCATGGGACAGGTTCCCCTGCCGCCCGATTGGCAGTGGTGGACGCCCGAAATGCAGGCCAACTATATGCAGGCCATGGCGCAGACTCAGGGGCCGGTCTTCGTTTACATCATCCCGATTGTGATGGGCCTGGCCGGTCTGTGGCTCGGCTGGCCGATTTTGAGCGGGCTGTTGCACCTGACCTCGACCCTGTTCGGCGGACGCGGCAAAATGGGGACTGCCCTCAGCCTGGTGGCCTGGGCGAGCATCCCCTTTGCCCTGCGCGACCTGCTGCGGGTGGTCTTTATGCTGGTTGCCGGGCGAACCATCTCCAGCCCCGGGCTTTCGGGCTTTGTCACAGCAACCGAGCCAGGGATGGTTTTCCTGGCACAGATTCTTGCCAATGTGGATATCTTCTTCCTCTGGCACATCTTCTTGCTCATCCTTGGATTCCGCCTGGCTGATACCCTGTCCGCCGTTAAAGCGGCCGCCGGCGTGCTGACGGTGATGGCGCTCTCTCTGCTGGCCCAGGCCGGGCTGGGGACGCTGGCCTCGCGGCTGGGCGGGCTGATGGTTACGCGTCAATTCTGAGTATGGCTTCCCCCTTTATCCGCATCGTCAATCTCAAAAAACACTTCCAGATGGGCAAGTCCACTGTGCGCGCCCTGGATGGAGTGGATATTGAGATTCCCGAAAAGACCTTCACGGTTGTGATGGGGCCTTCTGGCTCTGGCAAAAGCACCCTGCTCTACCTGCTGGGCGGGCTGGATAGGCCCTCCGCCGGGCAAATCGAAGTCAACGGCGCGCGCCTCGACCAAATGGATGAAAACCAACTGGCCCATTTTCGACGCAAAACGGTGGGGTTCATCTTCCAGTCTTTCAACCTGATTCAGAGCATGACCGCGCACGAGAACGTCGGCTTCCCCATGCAGTTTGCGGGCGTTCCCGGCAAAGAACGCGCCCACCGCTCTTTGCAATTGCTGACGCGGGTGGGTCTGGAAGACCGCAGTCACCACAAGCCGAACGAACTTTCGGGCGGTCAGCAGCAGCGCGTGGCGGTGGCGCGGGCGCTGGTCAACAACCCGTCCCTCATCCTGGCCGACGAACCAACCGGAAACCTGGATACCTCCAGCGGAATTAGCATTATGCACCTGCTCTCGGAACTGCACGAACAGGGCCGCACCGTGCTGGTGGTGACTCATGACCCGCGCATGACGCGCTTCGCCACCCACAAGATTTTCCTGCTCGATGGCAAAGTCGTCAGCGAGGCCGAATATCAGGCAGCAGTTTTGGAGTAAACGCGGCTCGGAACGGCATTTTGCGCCCGTAAAGTCTGGCAAAAGAAGAGCGGGAGCGCATCCCGCTTTACAAACATGGAGTAAAAAATGAACTTCAGGCTAAAAATCTTTTCCTTCATCGTCATTTTATTGGTTCTTTTCTCGTCGCTGGCGCTGCCCGGCCCGGCTTACGCTCTCGATATTACTGGTATTTCTCCCGCTGCCGTGCCAGCCGGGGTTGCGTCTACCGTTACCATTACCGGTACGGGGTTTGAATCCGATGTTGTTGTTACCTTGAGCGGTTATGCCAATCCGCTCATCATTACATCTTGGAGTACGACTGAATTAACAGTGATTGTCCCGGCAGATGTGCCGGCTGGCGTCTATACGATTACTGCTTCTAGCCTGCTCTCGCCGCCGAATGATTCTTTTTCATCCCTCACCGTTTTGGCCGCCACGCCGCCAACCGCCACGCCCCAGCCGACCAACACCCCCGGGCCGTTTGGCCGCCCGCAGTTGGCCGTCAAATCGTATCGCGCCAACGTTGGCGAAATTCGCTATGGGCAAGATTTCAACCTGATAGTGCGCATGGAAAATGCCGGGCAATACCGCGCCTACAATGCGCAAGCGGTCTTTGCTTCAGGCGAGTTGGTGCCGCTCAAAACCGGCGGAGTCTCGGTGGTGGGAGATGTAGAGTCGGGGGTCAGTTTCGATGTTGGGCAGCAAATGCGGCTCAAAGAGCCGCTCTATGGCAAAACCAGCGTTTTGGTCGAAATGACCGTCACCTATTATGACGCCAAAGGCACGCAGTACAGCGAAAAATTCACGCTCAACGTGCCGGTCGTCGCCAGCAACTATGTGGCTGCCAGCACGCCCACCCCCACCAGCGTTTCACGCTCGCAACTGGTCATCACTTCGTATGAAACCGACCTGCAGCCCTTGCAGCCGGGCGCGCAGTTCGCGCTCAAACTAACCATCCAGAACATGGGCAATGCCAACGCCAAAAATGTGACGATGATTGTAGGGGGCGGTTCGACCGGCTCTGGCAGCGGCGGCACGCCCCAGCCGGGCGGCGTTTCGGGCGGCAGCGGCGAATTTACCAACTTTGCGCCGGTTGGGTCGTCCAATGTCCAATCGCTCGGCGATATTCCCAGCGGCGGCGCGCTAAAGGCCGAGCAAAATCTCATCGTCAATGTCTCCACCAATCCGGGCGCGTACCCGCTCAAAATCACGCTCTCCTACACCGATGCCAAAAACAATGTCATCAACGACGAGCAGGTCATCACCCTGCTGGTCTACCAGCTGCCTGTGGTGGAATTGAGTTTTTACCAGCCGGTCTTCAGCCTGACGGCCGGCATGCCCAACCCGCTGCCCATTCAGTTGACCAATTTGGGTAAAAAATCGGCGGTGCTGGGCAGCATGAAAATCACAACGAATAACGGCACGCTGGAAAATAGCTCGACCCTGGTAGGGAACATCGAAGCGGGTGGATTTTTCACCTTCGATTCGACCGTTTTTCCCGATACCCCCGGCACGCTCGAACTGACCGTGACCATTGATTACACTGACGATTTCAACCAGTCCCGCACCATCGTCAAAACCCTGACGCTGGACGTAATGGAAATGCCAATAGAGCCGACTCCCGACCCCAACATGCCCGGCGGCGGTGACTTCCCCATGCCTGGCTCGGAAGAAACGTTCTGGCAAAAAGCCTGGCGTTTCATTTTGGGCCTGTTCGGGCTGGATAGCGGCGCTCCGCAGCAGCAGCAGCCCATCCAGCCGCCGATGGAAGAACCCATGCCCGCGCCGGGTGGAGGCTTCAAAGGCGGATGAAACCCCTCGACCTGCTCCGGTTGATTTTTGGCAACCTGAACCGCCGCAAAGCGCGCGTAGCACTGACGGCTATTGGCGTGGTGATTGGCACGGCGGCGGTTGTGATTCTCGTTTCGCTGGCAATTGGTTTGCAAAAGAACGCCAATGAGCAATTGTATGGAATTGGCGACCTGCGCCAGATTCAGGTGTACCCTACCTATGGCGGAGGCGAAGGCGGTCCTTTCCCCAGGCCAGGAGGCGGCGGGCAAACGGAAACCAAATTGCTGACCATCAAGGCGCTGGATGAAATTCGCGCCATCCCCGGCGTGGCAAAGGTCATCCCGCGCGATTATATGATGGCAAATGCCATGCTGCGTTTCAAGCAGATGGATGGCTATTCCAACATCATCGCCAGCGGCACCGACGACCTGTCAGAGTTGGGATTAGAAGCTCGTCAGGGCGAGGCTCAATTGCAGCGTGGAACAATTGTGATTGGCCCAATGGTGGCGAACAATTTCTATAACCCTCGCCTCAGACCCGGCCAGGAGCCTCCCCCGCCGCCTGACCTGTATGGGCAGACGATTCAGTTCATTTTCATCAAGTGGGACAATGAAGGCAAGGAAATCCGCAAGTCGGCCATGTTCAAAGTGGTTGGCGTGCTGAAAGAAACGCGCGGCGAATCGGACTGGTCAATGTATATGCGCCTGGACGAAGCCAAAGCCTATAACGAGTGGGCGATGGGCCGCCGCATCAATTACAACAAAGATGGGTATGGGCAGGTTGTAGTGATTGTTGACGAGGTAGAAAACGCGGTCAATGTC
>Ga0073932_1005832_pt1 | contig 13058 bp, 9 predicted proteins | sample DewCreD2012metaG_FD_76967 | JGI IMG/M metagenome (GOLD analysis project Ga0073932, IMG submission 76967) | Hot spring sediment bacterial and archeal communities from British Columbia, Canada, to study Microbial Dark Matter (Phase II) - Dewar... ... | reverse complement strand
CGCCCCTTTCCAGGACAGCCCTGGCCAGATCGTCGGCCTCGCAGATCGGGACGGTTGCCTCGGCCAGGCAGGCCGCCACGAGGCTCTTGCCACTGGCGATGCCGCCCGTAAGCGCTACGCTCAACATGCTTGCAAATCCCGGGAACCCACACGCCTGCTGGTGATTATCCCGCCCGGGTCCAGGGAACCGGCCATGGCAATGTGCTACACGTACCGCGCGCTCCGTTACACGTGGAACGCGCTGGAAACGGATGTCGCCAACCCTGCGGGCCACATCCGGAAAGGAATTCAACTTCGCTTTGTACTCTCATTGCAGGCCTGGTGTCAATCCCCGGCGTGCCCATGCGCGCAGCGAACGACCACGCGGTACCCACTTCGCTTACAACAGCGTGGGCTGGTCCTCCGCCTTCATCAGCGACCGGAATTCCATGCTCTCAAAAAAGGGCTGTAGCCGCCGGAGGTCTTCCGGCCGGGTTTCCAGTGCGTCCCAGCCCGGCGCGCAGTCCAGGTCTGTTCGCAAACCGATCAACTTTACGTTCGTCTCCACCCGGTCACGTGCGGCTGCCAGGCGCTGGCGCAACCGTTCCGGTTCCACTGTGGACAGCCGCTCCCACAGTTCCGCAAGCGAGCCGTAAGCATTGAGAAGCTTCGCCGCCGTCTTGGGACCCAACCCCTCCACTCCGGGAATGTTGTCCACCGCGTCGCCGCTCAGCGCCAACCAGTCCACAATCTGCGGCGGCAGGACACCGGTCCTGGCGCGCACCTCCTCCGCCCCCACCCGCGCGCCGGAACGCTCCGGCGCCACGAGGCTGACGCCGTCGCCGACCACCTGATAAAGGTCCTTGTCGGAGGTGGCGATCAGTACTTCCGCCCGCGCGGCGTTGCCCCAGACGGCCAGCGATGCCAGCACGTCGTCGGCCTCCTGACGGTCCAACCGCAACATGGTTATGCCGGCCCGCTCCAGATATTCCGCCGCGGGCGCAAACTGCTCCCGCAGCCCCTCGGGCATGGGGGGCCGCTGCGCCTTGTATGCCGGCCACAGCGTCAGGCGCCATTCGGGGACACCGCCATCAAAAACCACCCCCCAGTGCGTTGGCGACCACTGTTGCCGCAACTGGCGCAGCAACCGGATGAATCCGTACACGGCATTGGTGGGACGTCCGGCGCGCGTTGACAAGTGCTTGATCGCGAAATACGAGCGGTACAGGACCGCGGTCCCGTCCACCAGCAACAAGCGCCTGGACGGCATGCTTACCCTTGGGGAGCAGCCGGCGCCGCCTCCGCAGCCGGCTGCCGAATCACGCGACCCGAGGGATCCACGAGCCTGGCGGTCACAAAGATCAACAGGTTCTTCTTTTCGCTGCGTTCCGACTGGCTGCGGAACAGTACCCCCAGCAGCGGAATGTCACCCAACAGGGGCACGCGGTCGTTGATCTTGCGGACGTCCTCCTTGATCAACCCGCCCATGACCACGGTGGCACCGTCGAAAATCGAAATGGAAGTATTGATGGTGCGGACATGGAAGAACGGCTGCGGCATGTTCAACTGCTGAACAGAACCGTCGGCACGTCGGACCGTGGAACCGTACTGGTACCAGGTCGGATCCGTGACCACCGAGGGCGTCAGCGTCAGATTGATGGTCATGCCGTCGGGACTGACCTCCGGCAACACCTGCAGGATCACGCCCACTTCGCGGGTCTGGAAGGTCTGCGGCACCACCACCGTTTCCTGCACAATGTTCGCCCCGCCAATCGTACCGCCTGCCGTAATCTGCCCGCCCTGCACTTCAAATTCGGTCGGATAGATATACTCGGTCACCACGCGAATCGAAGCTTCGGTGCCCGACCGGGTCGTCACCTTGGGCGCCGAAAGCAGGTCCGCGTTGCCGCTCTGTTCCAAGGCATGCAGGATCAGGTTCAGTTCGGGGTTGGTCAAAACGCTGGAGAACGACAGCACCCGGCCCAGCGTCCCACCCGTCTGCGTAACCTGGGTCCCGCTTGAGCCGGGGTCCCAGAAGCGCAAGCCCTTGGTAAACCCGCCGTCGGTGGCATTGGCATTAATCTGCAGCCTTTGGCGCGCCGAAAGGGGCGTCAAACTGCTACCCTCCTTCGTGGCCAGCTCCCAGTTGTCCGTGAGCAACCACTCCAAGCCCAACTCCTGCAGGTCGGTCTGATTGACCTCCACGAACCGCGCTTCGATTTCCACCTGCTTGGGCACCACGTTGAGTTCCTGCAAGATTTTCTCAAACTTGGCCAAATTCTCGCTGGTGTTGGCCACGATCACCTTGCTGATGGCTGAATTGTAAGTAATCGAGGAGCCCCGCGGCCACCGCACTCCCATGCCTTCGAAGTACGTTTTCAGGTCGGGCAATCCCGTGCCGATCTCGGTGACTTCCATGGAGCGAACTTCGCGGCCGCCCACGGTGCGGGTGGCTTCCCGTTGCGCCTCGCCCACTTCGCGAATGCGCTCAATGAAGGTCGGTTCGACAGGATACATACGCGTCTCAATCTCGCCCGGTTCGTAATCTTTGGGCACGATCATCACCACCGACCCCTCGATGATGTGCCGCAACCCCGCCACCTGGGTAATGATTTTGAGGGCCTGTGCGAGGCTGATGTATCGGGCGGTGAAGGTAATCTCGTAGGTTTGTCCACCCGCGCCCGGCGCCGCCCCGCTCTCTTCAGGGCCAAAAAGGTCGCGGCCCGCTGCCGGCGCCGCCGGGGCCGGGCCTGCCGTGCCACCGGGGTTCAGGTTCAGGATGATACTCACCCCGCGCTTGGTCTCGTCCGGCTCATCCTTGTCGTTCTCCCGCGCCGCGGTGTTCAGAAACTCAACCACATCGTGGATGTTGGCCTGACGAAATTCGATCTCCGGAATAATGATCCGCGCGAGCTTCTGCTGCAGCGCCACTGATTCACCGGTGGTGATTTCGGGCTTTGTTGGCGGTGCGGCCTCGACCACCTTGTACTGGGGCGGATTCCAAGTGTCCCGGACCTGCGCGGCCATGTTGGCCACGGTTGCGCTGCGCTCCTGGCTGCTGCTGACATACCGGCGGTCGCCGATTTCCTTGATGTACTGGGTCGCTTCCTTGTTATCCGGTTGAATGGCCAGCACGGATTCGAATTCCGCCTTGGCGCGATCGTAATCGCGCACCGCCAGATAGTTCTTGGCCCGGCGCATCATCTGGGCCACTTCCGAAGCCGAAACTTCGGCCGGCGGCTTGACCGCCTCACGCTTGCGGCGTTCCGCCTCCTCCTGCTCAATGCGCGCCACCAGGCGCTGCAGGCCGCGATGCTCCGGACTGCGTGTCAGGGCGTCTTTGGCTTTGCTCAGGGCTTCCTGGGTATTTCCCGCCTTGTAGGCGCCCAGCGCCACCTGGAATTCACACTCCGGAATCCGCTCCTCGGACCGCTTCCGTCCCTCGGCCGTGGCGGCGGATACCGGCAGTTTGCTCCTGGCGTTGCGATAATGCGCGAGCGCGGCAGCATAGTCCCCTCTCCGGAAAGCCGCGTCGGCCTGTTGCAGGCTCTTCTCGCCCTCCAGCCGCCGGGCCTGTCGGCGTACTTCTTCCTGCTGCGCGAGCAGCTCGGCAGCCTTGGTCCGCTCTTCTCCTCCCAGGGTCTTGACTTGGGCTTCAATGTCCGGCATCTCTTCGGCGGGTGTTTCCACCTTGGCCGGGGGCGCCGGTGTCGCGGGGGCAGCTTCCTCGGTCTGCGGCTTCGCCGGCTGTTGGTTGAGGCCCTGTTCCATTTCCGTCTCGGGCGTCTCCACCTGCACGGTGGCTCCCGTCGCCGCCGTTTCCTCAACCGGGGCCGTTTCCTCAACGACCTCGACGTCGTCCGCGGCCGCGAGGGTTCCTCCGCCCAGCAGCGCGAGCAGACCCACCAAGCTCGCGGCAATCCAGTATTGAGATCTCATGAAGGTTTTCTCCTTGCCCAACCACTCACGTCCCGGCCGGTCAGGAGCCTCCGTCCGCTGAGGGTTCCGACGACTGGCTGCTCTTCCATACATTCGTGTTTGTAACAGGGTCCGCTATTAGTACACGGCGGGCCGCAGTGTCAACACTTTTCACCTCGTACCGGACACCCTGAAGTTCGAAGTTCCCCCCGGCCCGCACGGTGAAGGTGCGGTTGTCCAGCCCCGAGAACAGCACGACATCGTACTCATTGTAGGGCACCACCTCGCCCTTGATCAGGCGGATGAGCTTCTCCCCGCGTTGCAGGGTCAGGATGGGTTTCCCGTCCTTGCCCGTCTCGTCGAATTCCGCCAGCTTGAAGCCCTCCACCTCTTCGCCCAGCTCCTTCCAGTAGGTGCGTTCGCCGTGGCGCAGATTGATTTGGAAAAGGCGCTTCTCGACGCTGACCCTGTTGACCGCCATGAAGCGCAGGGCAAACGGTATCGGCTTGATCTCCACCAGCCGGACCTTGCCCAAAGGCGGGGGCCGACTCTTGGGATCCCGCGGATCGGTGCCGGACTGGTATTCCTCCAGGTTGGTGAAGCCATCCCCGTCCGCGTCGGCGCGGGCATCGTCCGCGTCGCGCGGATTGAGTCCGTATTTTTCCTCCCATTCGTCGGGTAGTCTGTCACGGTCCACGTCGCGTTCCACCACCGCTGGCTGTTCGGCACGGCAATAAGGACACACCAGCGCGGCATAGGGAATGGGACGTTCGCAGTTGACGCACCGCACCCGCAGTTCCGGCACCAGGACCCGGTTGGTCCAGGCGTCCACCTGAAAAGGCGCCCGTAACCGCGCGTAGCCCTCCTCAAAAGAGCGCTTGTCGGGCGGTTGGGCCTGGGGATGCTCGGGCTGCAGGGTTTGCACGCGGCGCTCAAAGGCGGCCTGCTGTTCACGCAGCCGCGGCGTGTAGAAGATCAAGGCCAACAGACAGACCAGGGCCAGCAACGACAACGCCAGCGCGAGCACCCGGTCGTATGTTCGCCTGAGTCCGGCTCGGATATCCTGCAACCCCATGATCAGCCTTCCTTCGCGGCGGCCGGCGCCGGCGTGGGCGGCGGGCGGAACTGATACACATCCAACTCCAGCCTGACCCCGACCGGGACATCCTGGCCGCAGACGATCCGCATGTCCCTGGTTTCCGCCTCGGTCTCCGCCGCCTCGCGGCGTTCGCGCGCCGCTCTGGCCGCCTCGGGCCGTCGCACCACCCCCTTGTCGTCACCCGTCAGTTCCATCCTGGTGACCACCACAAAGGTGGGATGCCGGGCCAGGGCGTTCAAGGCTGCCAGCAGCGCGCTTTCCTTGGCCGTGAAATCCAGAACGAAATGCCACTTGCCGTAAAGCGCGTCCGGCGGCACGAGACCCGCATCGGGATTGACGGTATTCAGGGAAACCTGACCGGGGTCCGCGCGGCGCGAAGCCGGAGTGCGCGCCGGTGGCGCACTTTCCTCGTTGCCCGCCCGGCTTTGCTCGAACTCCTCCCGTCCCACACCGCGCAGTTCCTGGATGCGCGCCGCGAACAAGGTCTGACACAACCCCTCCACAATCCGGAGTTGCTGCGTGAGGCGGGCGACGTCCGCCTGCGCGGGCAGGATCCCGCTCATCAAGCGGCTGAACCCAAAGGCAAAATCGTTCGGCACCGTAACGCCGGCTTCCCGGGCCTTTTCCAACAGCCGGTTCCTGGTCTCCCAAAATTCGGCGATGAACTTTTCCGGACCCTGCGCCACCGGTTCCACCTGTCCCTGCCGCAGGGCCACGAGCAGGTTCTCGACCTCCTGCTCCAGGACGGCCAGATTCTTCTCTTCCTGCGCCACGTTTTCGGGGGTCGGGAAGGGATCATGGGCAAAGAGCGCCTCCAGTTGCCGCTGGTGGGCCTTCAACTCGGCGTCGGACCGTCGAAACAGCAACCAGCTTCTGACGAGCAGCGCCGCGGCGGCCACACAGAGCACCATGGCCCCCGCACCAACCGCGATTGCTTTCAGCTGACGTCGTGAAGCCATGGCATCCGCCCTTCGTCCTCACTCGCCCGGGCCGGGTCCGTTCGCCGGTGCCCCGCCCGGGGTCTTCATGGCCAGTTCCATAACGAACTCCGTGGCGTAATCGGTGCCCGTAACCGGACGGATGCGTTTGATTTCACCCGGGCCGGCAAAATGTCGCCCGCCTTTCAGCGCATCAGCGAACTCCATGATGGCCTGATGACTGACCTTGTCGTTAAACGCCATGCCCTTGATTTCCAGCCGGGTCAACGGCTCGTTGGGCGCACGGGACGCCGGCCGCACGGAGGTGAGCCACATCCCGGGCACGAGCCGGTTGTGCAGGTCCTCGAACACTGCCAGCCAGAGGGCCCGCTGGCGGATCGGCTCCACCAGTTGCGCCACCCTGGCATCCACCTCGGCCTTCTTGCGCTCGATCTCCTGGAGACGAGCGTTGGGTGCGGCCAGTTCCGCCAGCCGGCTTTGCACCGCGACCCGGTTCTTTTCCGAGAGCCCGCGCATGACGTGCAGAAATAACCCCAGAACCAGCATGATGAACACCACCATGCCCGCCGCCACGCCCAGAAAGGGCAACCGCCGCTGGAAAGTCTTGCGGGCGACCAGGTCGGGCGGCAACAGGTTGATTTCCACCGGGCAGGTGTGCACACGGCGCAGCGCCAGCCCCACGATCTCGCCCAGCCGATGCACGTCCTTGGCGATCCGCTCGGCCGGGATTTCCGCCCCGACGCTCACGTTGCGGAACGGATTGAGGTAGTCCACCTCCACCTTGAGCTTGTCCTTCAGGAACGTGTCCACATGGCGGATGGTGGCACAGCCGCCGGCCAGCAACACCAGGGCCGGTTGGCCGCCGCCCTGCTGGCTGCGGTAGAAGTTGATGGTCTGCGTAATCTCGGCGTGGAGCCGGGTCATCACGTTGCGCACAATCTTGGAGGTGCGATCCGCAACCCCGACCTCAGACCCCTCGTAGGTGCCGCCGAAGCCGACGAAGGCATGCGCCAGTTTCAGTTGCTCGGCGTCTTCGAAGGACAGGTCGAATTCCTTCATCAGTTCCTTGGTGATCGCCAGTCCCGCCACCGGAATGCTGCGGCTGAAAATCCGGCCCGCCTCCACAAACACGACGTTGGTGGAACGCCCGCCCATGTCCAGAATCATCGTGCAGCCGGGCAGGTCGGTGTAGTTATAGCGCACGGCGTTGTAAAGCGCCATCGGCGCAACGTCCACCACAGCCGGCTCCAGGCCCGCCGCCTCGACACAATCGGTCAGATTCTTGACCACGTCACCCTTGACGGCGACAAGCATCACGCTCAGGTCCCCGGCGTTCTGCCCGATGAGCTGGTAGTCCCAGACGACCTCCTCGATCGGGAACGGCACGTTCTGCTGCGCCTCGTAGCGGACGATGCTGGGAATCTTGTCCGGCGTCACCGGCGGCAGGCGCACGTAGCGCGGAAAAACCATCTGCCCTGACAGGGAGACCAGCGCCGGACCGGGCCGCATGTCGTTGCCCCGCAGGGCCTCCCGCAGCGCGGACACAATGTAGGCGGAGGGGTCGGGCGTGGCGTCGGGATTCACCCCCAGGGCGACCACCGCGTAGCGGACCAGTTCCAGACTCCCGCCGGGCAGCGGGCGAAACTCTCCGAGGCTCAACTTGCTGGCGCCGATATCGAGCGCAAGTATCCGATCGGATCTGAACATGACGCGGCGTCCCTATTTCACGGGCTCGTAGTCGTCGTAGCTGAGGAAGGCAAAGGGCGTCTGGGAGCGTGGTACAATGTAGCCCTCCTTGACCGCCAACTGCGGGCTTTTCCACCATTCTTTGGCCAGTTTGGCCCCCGTGCGCAGCATGCGATCGTCGCTCTTGACATCAATCACCTCGCCCTGATGCAGACACTCAACGGCCACGGCAACCACCTCGCCGTAGCGCGCCGTGGCTGCGGGACGCACGAACATGCCGCTCAGGTGGTTCCGCCCCCGGGCGATATCGGTGTGCACCACGCTGCCCTTGAACAGGGTGTACACGTCCTTCTTCCGGTCGTACAGGAGGGCATAGAAGTTAAAGCCCAATTCGTCCACCCACTCAGGCTCGGTGTCGAACGTCACCGTCAACTCGGTCCAGTCGCGGGGCACCGAGCGGCCGCGGGATGCGTCCGGTGTTTTCAATATGGACCGGGCTCCGAGGCCGGTAATCTCGCGGATTTTCGCCACCGGACCGCCGCTCGGCGCCTGGGGCTCCGGACGGGTCCGCACCTGACCGGCTGCCTCCCCGCCAGCGAAGATGATCCCCAAGCACCCCGCCAGTATCCATCCCGCCCTCTGCGAGCTCATGCGCGCTCCTCCGTGTCACGCGGTCCGCAGGGTCCCCGCCCGCGTGAACATGGTCGCAGTATAGGCGGCGGCGGTGGGAAAGCAAAACAAAAAGAGCAAGACGTGCGCCCGCCGGCCATGACGCTACCCCGCCCCGGCAGGTGGACCAACAGCGCGGCGCCGGCGCCGCACCAGCCGTGCTGGCCGCTAGCAACGCCAGGGGCTCAAAAAAATGGAAATATTATTTGACAGACTTTCGGCATCTCGCATAGAGTGGGGGTGTTCAGGTTGGCGAAAGAAAACTCGCTGGGAGGAAGCGCATGAAACTCAGAGCTGTTGTCTATGTTGCCATGGTGTGCGCAGTCGGGTTTGCCTCGCAGGTGCTGGGCCTTACCACCAACGCCATCCCCTACGCCGAGTCCTTTGAGGGGATCCCCGAGGGAACCTCGGTTATTGATACGAACCTGAATTACGGCTGGTTCGGCGAGGAGGGCACGCTCGCCATCGTCACCAACCTCGATTACGGTAGCTACCGCCAGGCGCCGCGGGTGAACTACCCGATTACCGGCCCCCATGCCAGCGTGCTCTATTTCAGCAGTGGCTCGATCAGCAACCCTTTCACGTATGAGAGTTCCTACGGGCTGACCAACGTGTGGGTGGACATGATGATCCGGCCCGTGCCGATGGAAGCCCCGGCCATGACCGAGGCGGTGTCGAACTCGCAACTGACCATCTACGTCAACACCAATGGCGACCTGACCGTCTGGCACGGCGTGAACACCTCGGGCTTTTTCCAGGTGGATTACCCGGACTGGACGGTGCTGACCAATAGCGTGGGGCCGATCGCGTCGGACAAGTGGGTGCGCCTGACGATCACCATGGATTACCTCTCGGATCCGAACTTCCTGCGCTACTTCAAGATTCAGTTGAACGGCGAGGAGTTTGTCAGCGAGCGCGCCTTTGCTCTGCCGGACGGCAACATGACTCCGGGCGGACCGTGGTTCCTGTGCGCCAATCCCAACCAGCCGTATCTCTCCGAACTGGCCCTGTCAGGGAGCGGTTGGGTGGATGACCTCGTCGTGACCAACGCGGAACCCACCGTGGAGTACGAGGCCGTGACGATTACGGCGCGGGCGCACGGCATGGAGCCGGCCTATCCCGGGCTGATCGGCGGCACGATTACCCCGTCGGGCACGGTGGTCCTGGCCTACAACGGCAGCACGAACTTCTTCGCCCAAGCGGCACCGACGAACCATTTCCGCATCTATCGCCTGTTCACACGGGTCGGCGGGGATGCCTCCAACGAGGTCGTGGCGGCCAGTGGCGCCAGCGACTACGACTACGCATGGCTGAATGCCACGGCTGACGGGACCATTGACGTTTACTTTGAACCGCTCAAGACCACCGGACATCAAACCCCGTACTGGTGGCTGGACCTGTACGGCTACACGGGTGACCCCGAAGTGGATGAGCTGGATGACTCCGATGGTGATGGCATGGCGGCTTGGGAGGAGTACCTGGCCGGCACCTCGCCCACCGATGGTAACTCCGCGCTGCGCATCATCAGCGCCAAGGTCCACGCCGGCACGGCCGAGGTGAAGTGGCTGGGCAGCTCAACCGCGGCCAATCCCTACGCGATCGTGTACTCCACGAATCTCGTGGTGGGCGCGTGGCTGCCGTTCAGCAACAACATTCCGCGGGTCAGCGGCACCAACGTACTGACCTTCCCGGCTCCGGCCCAGGCGCCGGTGTTCTACAACGTCACCGTGCCGTACTGAACCGAATAGGATAACGGCTCTAAAACAACGCCGCCCTGCCATGTGCAGGGCGGCGTTGTTTTAGGACCACAAGCGTCCGGTCTAGTGTCTAAAACAGCGTTGGCCGGTAAACACCATGGCCACGTTGGCCTCGTTGCAGGCTTCAATCACCTCGAAATCCCGCTCCGAGCCGCCGGGCTGAATCACCGCCGTAATCCCTTCCCGAATCCCAACGTCCACGCCGTCCCGAAACGGGAAGAAGGCGTCCGACACCATGCACGCCCCCCTGAGCCCGCCCTTGCGTTCCGCCACCTCGCGATCAATCTCGGCCCGCGCGGCAGCGTCCGCCAGCGCGCTGTAAGGCACGCGGTGCTGCTCCCAGCACAGGCGGTCCGCCAGGTTGCGGTACGCCTTGTCCCGCGCAAACTGGGCCATCCCCACGCGATCCTGCCCGCCGGCTCCAATGCTGATCGTGACCCCGTCCTTGACGTAGAGCACGGAGTTGCTCGTTACCCCGCACTCGACGAGCCAGCCAAACAGCAGGTCGGCATATTCCGCCGCGGTGGGCAAACGACCGATGCGGTAGGTCCGTCCCTGGTGTGCGGCCTCCGCCGGCTTGAGGTCCGCCGCTGAACGCGTGACCGGCACAAACGACGTCTGCACAATCATCCCACCGTCAATCAGCGACTTGATGTCCAGCATCACCGCCCCGGCAAATTCGTGCAGGCGCTGCATGTTGCCGATGCGCATCACCCGCAGGTTCTTCTTCTTCCGCAAGATGTCGAACGCCCCCGGTCCGTACTCCGGGGCCACCACCACCTCCGCGTAGTTCTCCGCGATCAGCGCCGCCGTCTCACGGTCCACCTCGCGATTCAGGGCAATCGCCCCCCCGAAAGCGGCAATGCGGTCGGCGAGATTGGCCTTCTGATAGGCTTCGGCCAGGGTCGCCGCACGGGCCACCCCGCAGGGATTGTTGTGTTTGACGATGACGGCGCAGGGCTGCTCGGGGAGGTACCGCAAAATGTTCAGCGCGCTGTCCACGTCGGTCAGGTTGGTCTTGCCGGGGTGCTTGCCGGATTGCAGCAACTCCACTGCCGAGGTCAAAAACCGGCCGGGCTCAATAAAACGCACGTCGCCCAGTTGCAGGTTGCCGCCCACCAAACGGTACAGGGCCGCCGCTTGTCCGGGATTCTCGCCGTAGCGCAGCCCCCGACGCTCGCCTTCCACCAGCCACGTGACCTTCTCGTAAACCAGCGTCTGACGGCGCTCCTCCCCGTCCACGAAACTGAGCTCCATCTGCGGCGGGAAATGTTCCGTCACCATCGCCTTGTAGGCGCTTTTCCAATCCGTGCTGCTCATGAGCCCGTCTTCCTCCCCGCGCCGCGCGCCCGCCGGCGGCGAGCCACCATTGTGCACCGCATCACTTCAGCAGCTCCCGAATCTGCGGCAGTTGCTTCTCCAAATTGACCACCGAAAGATACAAACCGCACTCGCCACAGCTCTCCCGCAGTGCGCGCAACGTGGCCAGCGGGTCGTAGGGCGTGTCCTCCGGGATCGGGTACCCGACGCACTCCGACAGCAGATGCAGCTTGCGCGACATCCACGCTCCCAGAATCACCGGAACACCGTAGCGCCGCAGCGCCAGAACGCGCTCCTCCGGCCGTAGCAGCGGCTGGGTAATCACAAACTGCGCGCCGGCGCCGAGCTTGCGTTCCAGTTTCTCCAGCTCGTGTTCCGGCGGTTCGTAGGGATTGAAAGCGACCCCGCAGTGAAACCCGTCCGGATACGCTCGCTGAATGTGGCCCAGCAGTTCCACCGAGGTTACAGAGTTGGTCGCAACGCCCAGAGACTCCGGCGTCAATTTGGGCAGGCGCGGACTACCATCGCCGGTCACCACCAACAGGCAGCGAATCCCTAGTTCCCTGGCCCGAGTCAAAACCTCGTCCAATCCCTCCCGGGTGTGGCAGGTATTGAGGTGCACGAGCACCTGGTCGGGAACCACCGGCAGGCCCAGCTCGGCAATCAGCTCCGTGGCCTGGAAGCTGAGGTGGCCCATCGGATTGTCCGTCAGCGAGACGATGTGCCCCTCGGCCAGAATCGTGCGGTACTTCCGGGCGAACGTTTCCAGGTCCTGTTCCAGATTGACGGCGTCCTGCTTCGGTGCCAGCAGTTCAATGAAGTAGCGGCTGCGCCAGCCCTCACAAGCCTTCAAGTTCGGCTCCCTTCAGTACTCCTGCGGCAGGCTCTTGATTTCCGCCAGGGAAAACACCGGGCCATGAATGCACACGTAGCGAGAACCGATGTTGCACCGCCCGCATTTCCCGATGCCGCACTTCATCCGCATTTCCAACGACAAATACGTATCCTCCGGCCGAAAGCCCAGCTTGGCAAGGACCGGCATGGTGAACTTGAGCATGATGGGCGGACCGGAAATCAGACACACGGCGTCGGCGGCGGGTCGCACGGCCTCCACCACCGCCGGCACCACACCCACGCGACCGGGCCACGTCGCGTCGGCCTTGTCCACCGTCAAATACACCGCCACGTCCGACCGCTGCTGCCATTCCAGGAACTCGGCCTTGTAGCAGAGTTCGCCGGGCGTGCGGGCGCCGTAAATCACCGCGATATCCTTGACCGTCGGCCGTACGCTGGGATGCAGCAGGTACTGCAACGTGGCCCGCAACGTGGTCACCGCAAACCCGCCGCCGATGATCAACACGTTGCGGTCCCGCAGGCGTTCCAAGGGGTAACCGTTGCCCAAAGGACCGCGCACCCCGATGCTTTGCCCCACCTCACTGTGGTGCAGCGCGGTGGTGACCACCCCGCGGGGGTAACGTTTTACGGTAAACTCGACGTACTCCTCAAAGGGCGAGGAAGCAATCCCGATCGGCGCCTCCCCCGTCCCCAGCACGGAGAGCTCCGCAAATTGCCCAACCCGAAACTGAAACCGCTGCCGATCAGCCGGGTTTACAAATCGCAGCCGGAACGTGCGCAGGTCGGCCGCCTCGTTTTCCACCGTGATGCGTTCAATCACCACGGAGTACGGCACAT
>Ga0073932_1005829_pt1 | contig 13064 bp, 12 predicted proteins | sample DewCreD2012metaG_FD_76967 | JGI IMG/M metagenome (GOLD analysis project Ga0073932, IMG submission 76967) | Hot spring sediment bacterial and archeal communities from British Columbia, Canada, to study Microbial Dark Matter (Phase II) - Dewar... ... | reverse complement strand
CTCTTATTCGCTGCAATACGAATTGCTCGACGCCCGGGCCTATTCCTCCGGCCTTTCAGCCGGGATCTCGCACGGCATTGGCAGGAATTGGGTGGTGAGTGCAAGCGGCAGCGCCTTCCTCGGCTACCGGAAAGTCAAGGGATTGCCGACGGCGATTTCGAACTCCAGTCAAGGCGCCGTCTCCCGCCGCCTGAGCCGCCGGGCAAGCATGGTGCTGACTTATTCGCACATGCAGTTCCGCTATGACCGGGGCTTTGGCGACGTGAACGGGCATCAAGGCATGGCTGGCATCGCTTACCGCCTGGACGAGCACAGTTCGTTCGTGGTGATGGGCGGCGTGTTACGCTCCGAGCGCATCGCGCTGACCCGTGTAGCGCTGCCGGCCGATATCGCCGCCATTCTGGGCGTGAGTTTCGGCCAGGAGGTGTTTTACGGGGACAACCTCTACGGCGCAGGCAGCGCCCATTACCACCGCAAATTGCGCCGCGCGAGCATTGGGGTAACCTACAGCCTGTCGATGGTTCCGGGAAACGGTTTCTATGTCGCTTCGCGCTCCCATTCCGGCGACGCCACTTATAGCCGCACGGCTTTCCGGCGGTGGAGCGTTACCGCCGCCGCCGGCGCGAACCGGTACTCCGCCCTGATGCAGAACCTCAAACCGCAGCAGACCTACCACCTCTCGGGCGCCATCGGACGCCAAGTGGGCAATTACTGGCACGTTTCGTTTTCTGGCGGGTACCGCCACATCGAAGCCGGCAACCGGAACTTCGTCCGCAACACGGCGTTCGCGTCGGTGTCGTTGGCGTTCGGACCGCCCGGCGTCCAGGTGCCTGGGTGGTGGTAGGCGGCAACTGTGCTAGATTCGAAACAAGACTCGTTGGAGCCAAGTTCCTTGGAGCAACCGCCCCCTCAATCAGCCATCTCTCACGAGCCTCCGCGGCTTGCCGTATGGATCGAGATCCTCTGGTATGTGGGGCTGTTGTGCATCCTCTTCGCCCCAGTGCTCCGCGGCATGAGCATCGAATGGTTCCACGACGACGACATGGGGCACGGCATCTTCGTGCCGTTCGTGGCTGGGTGGATAGCCTGGCAAAAGCGCGGCGAGCTGGCTGCCGCCCCGGTCCAGCCCTGCCGGTGGGGCATTCTCATTCTTTTGTGGGGCTTCGCGCAACTCGCCGCCGGGACTCTAGGGGTGGAATTGTTCGTGGCGCGAACGGCGTTCGTGATTTCGGTGGCGGGGTTGGTGATCACCGTGTGGGGCTGGCATGTATTCCGCATTGTGGCGTTTCCGGTGTTGTTGTTGGCGTTTATGATCCGGATACCAGCCATCTTGTATAACCAGGTAACGTTCCCCTTGCAGTTGCTCGCGAGCCAGGTGGCGGAGACGGCGCTGTCGCTCGCCGGAATTCCCGTGTACCGGGAGGGCAACATTCTGGAGCTGCCATCACAGCGCCTTTCGGTGGTGGAGGCGTGCAGCGGCATCCGCTCGTTGCTCTCGCTTGCCTTCATCTCCTTGGTCTACGGCTTCTTCTTCGAGAAGAAAATGTGGATCCGGGCGGCGCTGGTCGCCAGCACGGCGCCCATCGCCATTGCCGCCAACGCCTTCCGCGTCACGATGACGGGTTTCCTGAGCGAATTGCGGCGGGATCTGGCCGAAGGGTTTTTCCACGCAGTAGAAGGCTGGGTCATCTTCATGGTGGCGCTCGTTCTGCTGGTGGCGCTGCACCGGGTTCTCAACGGCTTCGGGAGGTTGGCTCGTGGGCGGTGAAGGATCGCTTTTCGGCTTCCTCCGGCGCCCGATGGGGCTGACGGTGACGCTGCTGCTCGCCGCCCAATCCGTCGCTTATTATGGGCTGCCCAAGGAGCGCCCGGTCAATTTGGCGCAGCCCCTGTCATCGATGCCGCAAGAATTCGGCTCCTGGCGGATGATCCGCGAGATTCCATTGGAATCGCGGGTGCTCGAGGTTTTGAAGGCGGATGACACCATCGAGCGCGTTTATGCCGACGCCGCAGGCAACCGTTGGGTGAGCTTCTACATGGCGTTCTTCAAGTCCCAGACGACAGGCGTATCGCCTCATTCGCCCAAGAATTGCCTGCCTGGGGCGGGGTGGGTGGCTTCGCGGGCGGATTCGATCAGCTTTCCGGCGCCAGGTTTCGATCACCCCGTTTCCGTGAACCGTTACGTCGTCAGCAAAGGTGACGCCAGAAGCCTGGTCCTGTACTGGTATCAGTCTTACAACCGGACGGTGCCCAACGAATATTGGGCCAAGATCTGGCTGGTGGTGGATGCCATCCGCCACCGCCGTTCGGACACCTCGATTCTGCGCGTGACCGTGCCCATCACAGACGGGCGGGAGCAGGAAGCCGAGCGAGCCGCCGTGGAGTTCATCCAAGCCAGCCTGAAGAGCATTAACGACATGCTGCCGAAGTAGGCGGGTTGCGCATGAAGCTCTCCATCCTGATTCCTGTGTACAACGAGCGCACGATGGCCCAGCGGTCTCTTTCGCGCGTTTTGGAGGCGCCCCTTCCGGAGAACATGGAGCGGGAGCTGGTGGTGGTGGACGACTGTTCCACCGACGGCACATGGAACATCCTTGAGCGCCTTGCTTCCATGCATCCTGAAATCCGCTTGTTCCGCCACGAACGGAACATGGGCAAGGGCGCCGCCGTGCGGACGGCGGTTTCTCACGCCACGGGCGATTTTTGCTTGGTGCAGGATGCGGATCTCGAGTACGACCCGTTCGAGTACCCCAAGCTCCTGCGCCCGCTTCTCGACGGGCGCGCCGACGCCGTCTTCGGCTCGCGCTACCTGAGCAGCGAGCAAACGCGCATCCTTCCCTTCTGGCACTCGATGATCAACAAGACCTTGACGCTCGTCTCCAACATGTTTTGCAACTTGAACTGCACGGACATGGAGACCTGCTATAAAGTCTTCCGCACCGATCTGCTGAAAAGCATCCCCATCCGTTCGAACCGCTTCGGATTCGAACCGGAAATCACCATGAAGGTGGCGAAGCGGAAACTGCGCATCTATGAAGTCCCCATCAGCTACCACGGGCGCACGTATGAAGAGGGAAAGAAGATCGGCTGGAAGGACGGCGTCCGGGCGCTGGGGGTCATTTTCAAATACTGGCTGATCGACGACCTCTATCAAGAGCCTTACGGCAGGGCGTTTCTCAACAACCTGACCGGCACGCCGCAATACCTCAACTGGCTGGTTCGCATCCTGCGTCCCTACGCCGGCGACACAGTGCTGGAAATCGGAGCGGGCATCGGCAACCTCTCCGCCCGCCTCATGGGAAGGCGGCTGCGCTACGTAGCAGCCGAGTCCGATCCTTTGTATTTGCACGCGCTGGAGAATCGTTTCTTCCGAACGCCCAACGTACAGGTCCTCCGCCTGGCGCCGGATGACATAAGCGGTTACGCTGAGCTTGCCGGACAGTTCGACACGGTGCTGTGCATCAACGTGCTGGAATACGCCGCAGACCCGGAGGCGGTGGTCCGCGCCGCGGCGGGGGTGCTGCGTTCCGGCGGCCGCTTGCTGCTGCTGACCCCTCAAAATCCGTGGCTGTATAGCGCCATCGACCGGGTCATGGGGCACCGCCGGCGCTTCCGCGCCCGCGAGTTGCGCGAACTGGTGGAACGGCAAGGCCTGGCAGTGCGCGAAATCAGACAGATCAACAAGGCGGGCGCCTTGGCCTGGTGGCTTTTCGGAAAGGTCTTCCGGCGCAAGAAGATCAACAAGCTGTCGCTTAAGATCTTCGATAAGACCGTCTGGCTTTGGCGCCGCCTCGATTGGCTCCTCCCCTGGCGCGGGCTCTCCGTGATCGTCGCCGCGGAAAAGCCCTAGCCTAAAATGCTCTCCGCTTAGGGACGCCCTGCGTTCCCAATCACAAGGACGTGTTTGCTGAGCTTGCCCAGAGCGTGGTCGAACGTCGCCAGCCGCCCCCGGTTCTTCACGGCAAGCGCAATCAAGTAAATATCCGTCACCTGACGGTAGCTCTCAATCTCAACCCCAGAGAGACGGAGAGCATCCGCCCAACTCAAATCCATCGTCCAGTGCTTGTGGCCTTGACGAAGCAGATTCTGCTCAAGGACTGCGGTAACGCGGCGCGGACTGAGGGTTCCCTGATTCACTGCGGGGTTCGATAGGACCCTCACAAACCCCGCCTCGGTCAACGCGCACGTCGCCCAGACGCCTTTCGCTTTGATATGGTCACGGAACCACTTGGTTGCTTCCGCGTGGAACTCGTGACGCGGCCAAAACAGCGCCACGAGCACGTTGACATCCAGCAGAGTGTCCGTCGTCACCATTCTTCGGCCAGCCGCTTCACCTGCTCCGCGGAGATTCGGGGCAACTCTTCCGGCGGGTCGAAGATGAGGAGCCCGCTCTCCTCCTTCAACGGCAGCTCCGACTTTCCTCCCCTGATGATGAGATCGGATACAGCCTTACCCAGACCGATGTTACACGCCTTGGCATGATGCAATGCGACCTGATAAGCCTCATCAGTGAGATGAACTGTCGTCCTCATGTCTATATGATGCCACATAAGATAGGAAGATGTCATGGCCGACCACAGGATGCAACCCATAGCCAGGGCGGCAAAAATCATGAGCGGAGACGAAAGACTGTTTAAAACTGGTGGATAACGTCACGGAGCGATCTGGCCTTATGTTTCCACACCTTGCTAGCGCGCCGCCCGCGCGAGGCATAGGATCTGGTAGCCCAGGAGACTAGGAAACAAAGGGGTGGCCAAGCCCAGAATCCGGTTCACCGCGACCATCAGCGGATGGCTGGCGGGAAGCCCCAAGGCGAGTTCCACGGGCATCACCGACATCCACTCGCGCTCGGCGCGGTAGCCATTTTCGTCCAGAAAACGGCGGAAGGTGCGCCGCGTGTAGAAGCGGAGATGGGTGCGGTCCAGAATGCCCCGGTCTGCGTACTCGAAGCGCCCCACAAGCAGCGACAACCGCACGGTGATGTTGGCGACGTTGGGCACGGAAATGAAAACTTCGCCCCCGGGGGCGAGCAGCCTGCGGCACACTTGAAGCAAGAGTTCAGGGCGCGGAAGGTGCTCCAGCACGTCCATCAGGAGGATTCTGTCGAAAGCCGCCGGGGGCAGCGCATCCAGACCGGATGGAAGATCCCTCAGCAAGTCGCACCGCAAATAGGTCTCCAACGCCCCGCGGCAGCGCGGCTTCTCAAGTATGTCCACTCCCGTCACGCGGTTGCCCCGCGCTTTGAGCCGTTCCGCCACGAAGCCTTCGCCGCACCCAATGTCGAGAATCCGCAGACCCGCCCATCCCAGCCGCTCCAGATAGTAGTGGCTGGAGTACCGGCTTTCTTTGAGCGGATAGTGTTCGGCAGTCACCGGTTCGCGTAATTCAGCTCGTAAAAGCGCAGGTACTCGCCGCTGCGGACTCGGCTCACCCAGCCGCTGTTCTCGCGATACCAGCGGACGGTGAGTGCGAGTCCCTCGTCGAAGCTTACCTTGGGCGCCCAGCCGGCTTCGTTCATCAGTTTGGCGCTCGATAGCGCATAACGGCGGTCATGTCCCGGGCGGTCGGTCACATAACGGATCAAGCTCTCAGGCTTCCCGGTTGCCGCCAGAATCCGCCTCACCACTTCGATATTCGGCAGCGAGCAATTGCCCCCGATGTTGTAAATCTCACCCTCGCGCCCCTTGTCCAGCGCCGCCCGGATCCCCCGGCAATGATCTTCGACGAACAGCCAGTCGCGTATTTGCATCCCGTCGCCGTAAACCGGGAGCGGCTTATCTTCGAACGCGTTCGTGATCATCAGCGGGATGAGCTTCTCGGGAAACTGGTACGGTCCGTAATTGTTCGAAGCGCGCGTCACCACCACCGGCAGTTTGTAGGTCGTGAAATACGACAACGCCAGCAAATCCGAACCCGCCTTGGCCGCCGAATAGGGGCTGGAGGCGCGCAGTGGAAAGTTCTCATCGGCCTCGAGCGGCGGTTCCAGGCTGCCGTACACCTCGTCGGTGGAAACATGCACGAAACGCGGGATGCGCCGGGCGCGGGCGCACTCCAGCAGCGAGAATGTTCCTCGCAGATTGGTCTCAAACACCGGCGCGGGCGAGTAGATGCTCCGGTCCACGTGCGATTCCGCGGCGAAATGCACGATGGCGTCAAAACCGCCGCCGCCGGCGAGCAGATCCTCCACGAGAGTGGCGTCGCAAATGTCCCCACGCACAAACCGGTAACGAGGATCCCTCGCCACCGGTTCCAGGTTTTCCAAATTGCCGGCGTAGGTCAGTTTGTCCAGAACCGTGATCCTAAGGTGCGGATCGGATGCCAGTTGCGTACGCACGAAGGCGGATCCGATAAAGCCGGCGCCGCCGGTGACCAGCAAGTTCATGGAATTCTAATTCTCCCCTGCCGAGGCGTACTTGGCAGCCACCAGATTCGTCGCCCGGAGGAGCGAATCGAAAGTCCCGGCGTCGGTCCACCAGCCTTCCAGGAAGGCGAAGGTCATCGTTCCCTCACGGATGTAGGCGTTGTTGACGTCGGTGATTTCCAGTTCGCCGCGATGCGACGGCTCGAGCGTACGCACCTTGTCAAACACCGTCTTGTCGTACATGTAAATGCCGGTCACTGCGTAGTTGGATTTCGGCTTCTTCGGCTTTTCTTCGATGCCGACGATGCGCTCGCGCACGATTTCCGCCACGCCAAAGCGTTCCGCGTCGGGGACCTCCTTCAGCAAGATTTTCGCGCCTCGTTCTTGCTGCCGGAACTCCTCCACCGCCCTCCTGATGCTCCTCTCGATGATGTTGTCGCCCAGAATCACGCAGATCTTCTGCCCATCGGCGAAATGCTCCGCCAGCGAGAGAGCGTCGGCGATGCCTCCTTCGCCTTCCTGATACGTGTAGTTCAAATGCTTCAAGCCGAATTCCTTGCCATTGCCGAGCAGCCGCAGGAAATCGCCTGAGTTGCGCCCACCGGTGACGATCAGTATGTCCGTGATCCCCGCATCGACCAGCGTTTCAATCGGGTAATAGATCATCGGCTTGTTGTAGATCGGCAACAAGTGCTTATTGGTGATCTTGGTAAGCGGAAACAGCCGGCTGCCCGTGCCTCCTGCCAGTACGACGCCTTTCATGCGGGATCCTCCCCGGGTCACAGTTCCTATCATAAACCACTGTAAACTGGAGGCTTGGCCATGGGTCCCGAGGATACCTCCCAACGCCTGGAGGAGTTGTGCCGTAAGGCAGCCGCCGGGGAGGCGTTGAACCCCGCTGAAACGGCTCAACTGCTGGAGATCGCAGAGCGCCTCCAGCGAAAGGCCGCGCATCTCCGCCGGCTAGGGGAGGACCTCGACCGCCGCCTGATCGCCGCGGAGGAAAGCTTGTCGCTGAGCGCGGCCCGCCGCGCGGGAGGGATATTCCGGGACGCGCGCGACCGGCTGCGCACTTTGTTTGCCCGCCCGCGGGCGAAGCCGATCGTCCGGGGCGCCGTCGAGAAAAGGGAATTCCAGACCGCGCGGGGCCCTTACGTCGCATTTTACGATTCCCTCGGCACACCCCTTCCCGAGGCATTCGAACGGCTGGCGCGAAGAATCGGCGAAGACGGACCGGATCTGGTCTATGGGGACGAAGCGGCGGAAGTGAGCGGCCGCCGGCCGGTTGACCCGGTGCTCCGGCCGGATTGGTCGCCCGAGTTGCTGGCCGCATGCATGTACATGGGCCGGTTCCTGGCCATCTCGCGCCGGGCGTTAGACCGAACCGGCTCTTTCGATGGCCTATACAGTTTGGCCCGGCAAGCCGCCGCCTCTGGCGCACGCATCGGGCGCCTGCCTGAAATCTTGTATTGCGCGCCGCCCTCCGGGGTGGAAACGGGAGCCGAATCTCAGCCGCTGGAATCCGGACCGCTCGCCAGCCTCATCATTTGCTCGCGGAGCGGCGCGTTGTTGGCGCGCTGCCTGCGTGGAATCGCCCGCCACACGCGCTACCGCACCTTCGAATGCATTGTGGTGGCCCACCGCGGATTTGACGATGCCCGGCTGGATGCCGCCGCCAGCCGTTTTCAGGCCAGACGCACGTCTTATTCCGGTCCGTTCCACTTCGCGCGTATGTGTAATCAGGGCGCCCGTGAAGCGCGCGGCGAGTTCCTGGTCTTCGTCAATGACGATGTGACGCCGCTCTCGCCGGACTGGTTAGGTTTTTTGGCGGCGCACGCCTTGAGGAGAGAGATTGGCGCAACGGGAGCCAAACTGCTCTATCCGTCCGGCGCGATCCAGCACGCCGGAGTCGCCATCGGCATCGTGGACGGCGCAGGGCACCCCGGACGCGGTACATTGGGCCGCCCTTGGTGGCCCTGGCTGGACTTTACTCGCGACGTTTCCGCCGTAACCGGAGCCTGCCTGGCCATTCGAGCTGCTGTTTTTCGCGAAGCCGGCGGATTCAGCGAAGATTTCCCCGTCAATTACAACGATGTGGACCTTTGTCTTCGCCTGCGCCGCGCCGGATACCGCGTGGTGATCGAACCTCGCGCCTTGCTGCGCCATGACGAGTGCCGCTCCCGCCCCGGACGCACAACGGCTCGGGAGCGCGAGTTGTTCTATGACCTTTGGGGCGGCCAAATCGAGGCCGGCGACCCCTTCTATCACCCCGCCTTAGCGGTGGACCGCGAGGATCTTGCCCTCGCGGATTAAAGCAGAAGCTACACGAATCGTAGAGTGAACGGGACAGAGACATTGGCCCCGGTTTCGGGTTTGCTCAAGAGTTAAGCTTAAGGTTTGGGTGAGCCACGGTTGAGACTTTCGGTTGTCATCCCCGCGCAAAACGAGGAGGGCTGCATTGCCGAGACGTTACGGTCTCTGGCGGCGGCGCTGCGCGCTGAGGCGATTCCGCATGAAATCATCGTGGTGGACGATGGAAGCCAGGACCGCACGGCGGAGGTGGTGCGGGAGGTGGCGCGGGAGCATCCAGCCATCCTTCTGGAAACCAACGAGGGGCGGCACGGCTTCGGCATGGCGGTGCGTTGCGGATTGCGGCGCGCCACCGGAGACGCGGTCGCCATTATGATGGCGGACCTCTCCGACAGCCCGGAAGACCTCGTGGCGTGCTACCGGAAGCTCGCCGAGGGCTACGACTGCGTGTTTGGTTCCCGTTTCATCCGGGGAAGCCGGGTGATCGATTACCCGCCCCACAAACTGGTGATCAACCGGCTGGCCAATCTGTTCATTCAGATCATTTTCGGGCTCCGGTTCAATGACACCACCAACGCATTCAAACTCTACCGGCGCCATGTCATCGAGGGGATGCAGCCGCTCATTTCCCCGCATTTCAACCTGACGGTGGAGATGCCGCTCAAAGCCATCGTCCGCGGCTACAACTACGCCGTCGTCCCCATTTCATGGAGGAATCGAAGCACGGGCATGTCAAAACTCAAGATCAAGGAGATGGGCAGCCGTTACCTGTTCATCGTCTTGTACTTGTGGCTGGAAAAGCACCTCTCGAGAGGCGACTATTACCGGAGCCGTTCCGCGGGAGGCCATGTTTAACCGAGTCCTCATCACCGGCGGCGCCGGATTCGTCGGTTCTTCTCTGGCTCTGCATCTCCGGCGGGTTTACCCGGCGCTCGAAATCGTCGCCTTCGATAACTTGCACCGCCGGGGCTCGGAATTGAACCTGCCGCGGCTCGCCGACCATGGCGTCCGGTTCGTCCATGGCGACGTCCGCTCACCCGAGGACTTGGAAACGATAGGGGAGCGGCCTGATTTGATCATCGAGTGCTCCGCCGAGCCCTCCGCGCACGCCGGCTATGGCGGCTCGCCCGGCTACCTCGTTCGCTCAAACCTGGAGGGTTGTTATCACTGCTTGGAATTCGCGCGGCGCTCTCATGCCGGGTTTCTGTTCCTTTCTACCAGCCGCGTTTATCCGTACGCGCGCCTGAATGCCTTGCCTTATCGGGAGACCGGAACGCGCTTTGAGCTGGAAGGAGAGTACGCCCGCGGCATCCGGGAGGACTTCCCGATCGAGGGCGCACGGTCCCTCTATGGGATGACCAAGCTCGCGGCCGAGCTTATGGTGACCGAATACGGAGAAGCTTATGGCTTCCCCCATGTCATCAACCGCTGCGGCGTCATCGCCGGACCTTGGCAGATGGGCAAAACGGACCAAGGCGTGATGGCGCTGTGGTCCGCCGCGCACTATTTCAAGCGCCCGCTCGCCTACATCGGCTTCGGCGGTCAAGGCAAGCAGGTGCGGGACGTCTTGCACATCGAGGATCTGTGCGAGCTGATCACGATTCAGGTGCGTGACTTCCCGCAGTGGTCCGGCCGCGTCGTGAACGCCGGCGGGGGGCGAGAAGTGAGCGTGTCGCTGAGAGAACTGACCGCGTTGTGCGAAGAGGTGACGGGAAACCGGACCGAGATCGCTTCACGCCCTGAAACCAGGGCGGGCGACGTGCGAATCTACCTATCGGATTGCAGCCGCGTGGAGGGATTCTGCGGCTGGACTCCCAGGCGCAGCGCGCGGGACATCGTGGCCGACACTTGCACATGGATTGGCGCCCACGAATCCGCTCTGAGGGGAGTATTACTGCACCAGGCATGAACGCGGAACCCACGAACGAGATCCAGGAACTGCTGGCGCGCCAGGAACGCTTGGAAAAAGAACTGGCGGAGATGCGCCGGCACCTGTTGGCCGCCCTGGAGCGTCAAGAGAGCCATGTGGATCGCCTCGATCAGCGGCTTAGTCATGTGCAGGCGCGGGCGGCGGTGGCTTACCAAGAAGTCCGCTCCATCATGAACAGCCGCACCTGGCGGACTCTGGTCAAGATGGGCGGAGTTGCGCTTAACTTGGGGCGGTGGTTTCGGAGCGTCGGACGGGCGCATCTGGGCGGCGAAGGGCTTCTCCGGCTGCGTTGCGAGGAGCCCGCAAGCGAGGGGCCTTTCAGCGGGGTGATCCGCATCACCGGCTGGGCTGTCTCGAGCGCCGGAATCGACAGAGTCGAGTTGCGCTTGGGCGACGCCAACATCCAACCCGTCCGCTTTGGGCTCTACCGCCCCGATGTGGCCAAGCACTACCCAGAAGCGGCGCAGTCGGACCGTTGCGGATTCTTCGCCCGGCTCGATACGCTGGCGCTTCCCAACGGGTTGCACACGGTTTATGTCAGCGCGGTCGACCGCGCCGGGAGGCGGGCTCAAGTTCCGGTGGAGATCGAAATCGACCACCGCCGCTGCCAGATTGACGACTACAGCCGCTGGATCAATGAGTTCGAGATCCGGGACCCGGAGCAAATCCGCGTCAAGCTCGCATCTTTCACCCTGAAGCCCTTGATCAGCATTTTGGTGCCGGTGTACCGGACGCGCCCGGCTTTCCTGGAGCGGGCGATCCGCTCGGTGCTCGCTCAAAGCTACCCCCACTGGGAACTTTGCCTCGTGGATGATTGCTCCATGTCGCCGGAAATCGACGCTTTGCTCGCCGGCTTCGCCGCCGCCGACAGCCGCGTCCGCTTCGCGCAATTGTCCGAAAACAGCGGCATCTCGGCGGCGTCCAACGTGGCTCTCGAAATGGCGCGCGGCGAGTTCATCGGGTTGCTCGATCACGACGACGAACTGGCCGAAGACGCCCTCTTCCACGTAGTCGACGCCATCAATCACGAGCCGGAGGCGGACATCCTCTACTCGGACGAAGACCACATCGACGACGACGGTCGGCGGTCCGATCCATTCTTCAAGCCCGACTGGTCCCCGTACACGATCCTTTCGGAGAACTATGTCACCCATCTGATGGTGCTGCGCCGCGAGATAGCCTTGTCCTGCGGCGGCTTCCGTTCAGAGGCGGACCTGAGCCAGGACCACGACATTCTGCTGCGCGCGAGCCTCAAAGCGAGGCGTATCGTTCACATCCCCCGCATCCTTTACCACTGGCGGACGAATCTCTGGTACCACCGCTCCACGCGCGCCTCCGACAGCGCCGGCGACGAGAGGATTGTGAACTCGCAACGCGAGGCTCTCGAGTGCTATCTGCGCACAGCCGGAATCGAAGGCGCCGTGGAGCCCGGACGCTACCCTGACCGCTGGCGCGTGCGTTATCCGCTGCCGGAGGATCCCCCGCGCGTCGCAGCCGTCATCCCTTGCGGCGGGCGCATGGAGATGCTCACCCGCTGCATCGAGACGTTTACATCGATTACCAAGTATCCGAACTACGAAATCTGGGTGGTGGATAATTCCCGCGCCGCCGAAGTGGAAGCGTACGCGAAAGCGTGCGCCGCCAAGGGACTCCCCATCCACCACGTGGACTGGCGCAACCGCCGCTTCAACTACTCCGCCATGAACAACGACGCCGCGGCATTGACCAGCGCCCCGCTGCTCCTGTTCCTGAACGACGACATCTGCATCGTCGAACCCGAATGGCTGACCGCCATGGTGGAACTGGCGACCCGCCCGAACGTGGGCGCGGTGGGAGCGCGCCTGCTGTTTCCCGACGGGCGCATCCAGCACGCCGGGCTGGTAGTGGGGCTGTTCGGCGTCGCCGGACACGCCTTTAAGGGCTGCTTCGGGGATGAACGAACCTACTTTGATTTCCCGGACATCATACGCGACGTAAGCGCTGTTACGGCGGCGTGCATGCTCGTCCGCAGGGACATCTTCGAAAAAGTCGGAGGATTCGACGAAAAGCTTTTCCCGGTCGCCTATAACGACGTTGACCTCTGCCTCAAAATCAGGCAAGCGGGCTATCGCGTGGTTTACACGCCGCATGCCACCTTGCATCACTATGAAGCCGTTTCCAAAGCGCCCGAAGACATCGACCCGCGCCCGGAAGAGACAGCCGCCTTCCGGGCAAAGTGGCAGCCGGTGATCGACCGCGACCCATTCTACAACCCCAATCTCACGCTCGATTCCGAAGACTACGCCCTGCGTAAACGTCCCAACGGCGGACCGCACTTCGGGCATTGACCCAATCGGCGGGTATGTAACCAACGCATCACGCCAATGCCCGGTGGCGGGCGGCGATTTCGTCCAAGATGCGCGGGAGGGGGTATTCGAGCCGCCACTCGGGATAATGCGCGCGCAGTTTGGTCAGGTCGGAGAT
>Ga0073932_1005821_pt1 | contig 13091 bp, 9 predicted proteins | sample DewCreD2012metaG_FD_76967 | JGI IMG/M metagenome (GOLD analysis project Ga0073932, IMG submission 76967) | Hot spring sediment bacterial and archeal communities from British Columbia, Canada, to study Microbial Dark Matter (Phase II) - Dewar... ... | reverse complement strand
CCTGCTCGACCAGGCCGGCCGGACCACGAAGCGGCACCGCGCCGGCAAGAGCGGCAACCTGCGCGAGGGGAAGCGGTGGACCAAGGACGCGGTCCTGCGGGTGCTGCGCAACCCGGTCTACGCCGGCTTCATGCCCTGTCACGGCGAGCTGCACGAGGGTGAGCACGCGGCGATCATCGAGCGCGAGCGCTGGCAGCGAGCGGCCGACCTGCTCGACGGGAAGTCCGGGCCCCGCCGCCCCGGCGTCCGCAACCCGGCCTACCTGCTCAGGGGCGTCCTGCGCTGCGCGCGCTGCGGCATGGCCATGACGCCGGCCTCGACCCGCAAGAAGGACGGGACCGAGTACCGCTACTACCGATGTGTGACCAAGGACAAGAGGGGCCGTGGCGCCTGCGCCGCCCGGCCGCTCCCGGCGCCGGCCATCGAGGGCTTCGTCGTCGAGCGGCTGCGCGAGGCGACCGCGAGCGGGGAGCTGGCCAGGGAGGTGCGCGACAAGCTGGCGGCCAAGCTCGAGGCGAGACGCGGCAGGCTCCTGACCGAGCGCCGCGACCTGCCGGCGAGGATCGCGAGCCTCTCGGCAGAGGGCCGCCGGCTGGTCGAGACCCTCGGCCAGGCCAAGGGCACCGCCCACCGCCTGCTCGAGGAGCGCATCGAGGAGATCGGCGTCAAGCTCGCCGCCAGCGAGCTGCGCCTCGCGGAGGTGGAGCGCGCGCTCACCAACCTGGACCGGACCGGACTCGAGGTCCACTGGGTCGCCGAGACGCTCGCTGACTTCGACGCGGTCTGGGACATGCTGACCCCGGAGAACCAGGTCCGGCTGGTCCAGGCGGTCGTCGAGCGGGTCGAGGTGGACGAGCCGAGCGGACGCGTGAGCGCCGTGCTCGCGGACCTCGGCGCCGACGGGGACGACGAGCCTGCCGAGGCGCCGCCAGCACCGGAGCCAGCGGCGATGGAGGCTGCGCCATGATCGACGCCCCGCCCAGGGCCTGCGAGACGAACGAGGGCACCGCTACCGAGGAGATCAAGTCGCCCTCCGGCCATCGCATTTTCACGGGCCAGATCTTCCGCGTCCGAGACCGGCACGGCTGGGGCTTCACCGAGAAGGCGCCTATGCCGCCGCCGGATCCCGTCCGCCGCCCGGCCCGCGTTGCCCAGATGCTCGCGCTCGCGCACCGTCTCCAAGCGGCGATCGACCGCGGCGACTTCCGCGACCGCGCCGACCTCGCCCGCCAGCTCGGGTTCACCCGAGCGCGGGTCTCCCAACTCCTCGACCTCCTGATGCTCGCCCCCGACCTGCAGGAACGCATCCTCGACCTCGAGGCCGTCGACGGCGTCGAGCCCATGGCCGAGCGGGCGCTGCGGACGGTGGTGAAGATCGAGGGGTGGGAGGAGCAGCGAACCGAGTGGAGAAACCTGCCGCTCAGCAGTCGGCTGTAAGGTGGTCCCCGCTCCACCAAAAAGGCGCAGGACGACGCTTCTGCCGCAGTGACCTGCCCGCAGTCCACCGAGATGTCGATCTCTGCTTGACAACCATGATGTTATATGGCAAATATAGCAAACATGACAGCTTCAAACGAGATAGGGGCGACACTTCGGGCGATCAGGTCGAAACTGAACCTCACGCAGGAGCAGCTCGCGGAGCGTCTCGGCGTGTCCTTCGCGACCGTGAACCGCTGGGAAGGTGGGACGAACATGCCGCAGAAGGCCGCTCGCGAAGTCATTGCCGCGCTCGCTCGAGAGGCCGGTGTAGATGAAGCGGGTGCCGAGGAAGCGCCGGAGGCTCCCGCGGCTTCTGTCACCCGGCGGCGCCGAGGCCGTGCAGGAGCTGCCGCACCCACCACGAAACCCATGGAGCAGATGCTCTGGGACTCCGCCTGCTCGATCCGCGGCGAGAAGGACGCCGCCAAGTTCAAGGACTACCTCCTGCCGCTCCTGTTCCTCAAGCGCCTTTCGGACGTGTTCGACGACGAGATCGCCCGCCTGGCCGAGGACTACGGAGACCGGGCGACCGCCCTGGAGATCGCCGAGTCCGATCACTCGCTGCTGCGCTTCTACCTGCCGCCCGAGGCGCGCTGGGCCGTCATCAACGGCCGTGAATCCTTCGACTGGCCGGTCAAGGAGCGGCCGCGCGACATCGGCGAACACCTGACCAAGGCCGTGCGCGCCGTGGTCAAGCACAACCCATCCCTGTCCGGGGTCATCGACGTGGTCGACTTCGCGGCCGAGCGCAGCGGCGAGCGCGACGTGAACCCGGCCAAGCTGCGCGACGTGGTGGAGACCTTCTCCGACCCGCGCTATCGCCTTGGTCTCGCCGACGTGCAGCCCGACTTTCTGGGTCGCGCCTACGAATACCTGCTCAGGAAGTTCGCCGAGGGCTCGGGCCAGAGCGCCGGCGAGTTCTTCACGCCGACCGAGGTGGGATTCCTCATGGCGCACATCCTGCGGCCGAAGCCAGGCCAGGAGTGCCACGACTACGCCTGCGGCTCGGCGGGGCTGCTCATCAAGATCCAGCTCGTGGCGCGCGAGCTCGACCCGACGAGCAAGGTGCCGCTCAAGCTCTCGGGCCAGGAGCTGCAGGCCGAGAGCTACGCCATCGCTCGCATGAACGCCATCATCCACGACATGGAGGTCGACCTGCAGCGCGGCGATACCATGATCAACCCCAAGTTCCGCTCGGCGGACGGCCGCATCAAGACCCACGACATCGTGGTCGCCAATCCGATGTGGAACCAGCCCTTCTCGACGGACATCTTCGCCAACGACCCCTTCGACCGGTTCCGGCCCGCGGGCGGCATCACCACCGGCAAGGGTGACTGGGCCTGGCTCCAGCACACGCTCGCCTGTCTGAACGAGAACGGCCGCGCCGCCGTGGTGCTCGACACCGGCGCGGTCACGCGCGGCTCGGGTTCGAAGAACGAGGACAAGGAGCGCAACATCCGCAAGTGGTTCGTGGACAACGACCTCGTCGAGGGCGTGGTGCTGCTGCCGGACAACCTCTTCTACAACACCACCGCGGCCGGCATCATCGTGGTCCTGAACAAGCGCAAGCCCGCGAGCCGCAAGGGCAAGATCGTGCTGCTCAATGCGAGCAAGCACTTCAAGAAGGGGCGGCCCAAGAACTACCTGCCCGAGGAGGACATCCGGCCGCTCGCCGAGATGTTCAACAAAGGAGAACCGGTTGAGGGCGAGGTCGCGGTCATCACGCGGGAGCAGGCGGAGGAGGCGGATTACAACCTGAGTCCGAGTAGGTGGGTGGGGCCTGCGGCCGGAGGCCACGAGGCAGACATCAAGTACTTCCTTGATCGGTTCGACGCAATCATCGCAGCCGAGGCAGATATCTCGCGTGATCTCGCTGCCGCTCTCGCCAAGTTGCGGGGCATGGTGTGATGGCAGAAGCAATCATACGGCTGTGCGATCTTTGCGATTTCGTCGGCGTGCAGGTTGATCCGGCACGCCGTGCCGATGACGTGTATGTAGGGCTAGAGCATATTGCTTCGGGCCGCTTCGTCAGGATGGGGGAGGGAAAGGTCAGCGACGTCCAGAGCGCGAAGTACGCCTTCCAGCATGGCGATGTGCTCTACGGAAAACTCCGTCCATACCTCGACAAGGCCGTTCTCGCCCACGACGCGGGTGTCTGCACCACTGAACTACTGGTGCTCCGTCCCAAAGATGGCGTCAATCCTCGCTTTGTCGTGTGCGTCGTCCATGCCCCCACTTTCGTGGAGCATGCGGTAGCGGGCACGACTGGTGTACAGCACCCACGTACATCGTGGAGTCATATCCGTGGTTTTGAGCTACCCGCGTTCGATCCGGGCGAGCAGACGAAGATAGCCAACCTTCTGTGGAAGGTCCACGACGCGATCGCAGCGAATGAGTCTGTTATCGATGTGGGCGCGGACATCAAGGCCGCCGCCATGCGCGAGCTGTTCACGCGCGGCCTGCGTGGCGAGCCGCAGAAGGAGACGGAGATAGGGCCGGTGCCGGAGAGCTGGCACGTTACTTCCCTCGATTCGGTCGCTCAGGCACGCGGTGGGACAAGTTTCCCACCCCGCCTACAAGGGAGAAATCAGGGCGATCTGCCATTCTATAAGGTCAGCGATATGAACCTTCCGGGCAACGAAATAGAAATGCGGTCGGCTGTGAATTGGATTAGCCGAGCCGATGTCGTTCAACTGAAGGCAAGACCGTTCCCGCGCGAGACAATCATTTTTCCGAAGGTGGGCGGCGCACTTCACACCAACAAGAAACGTCTGCTGACCGTAGATTCCATGGTGGACAACAACGTCATGGGGATAACGGTGCTTGATCATGCGAGTTGCCTTCCGAAGTATCTGTTCGCTTGGTTTCAAACTATCAATCTATCCTCGATTGCTAATGCAGGACCTTTGCCGTCCATCAATAGCAGTCAGCTATATGAGCTGAAGTTGCCGATTCCAGAACTAGGCGAACAACGGGAAATCATCACCATCCTGGACGCCATCGACCGCAAGATCGACCTCCACCGCCGCAAGCGCGCGCTGCTCGAGGAGCTGTTCAAGTCGCTCCTCCACAAGTTGATGACCGGTGAGGTTCGTGTCGCCGACCTCGACCTTTCCGCGCTGCCCACACCTGCCGAGGCCACACCATGAGCACGCTAAAGATCAGCGAAGCTGGCTCGGTCCAGTTCCCGATGGTGAAGCACGCCGCCGAGATCGGCTGGGAGACGATCACGCCGGCCGAGGCCCTGGCACGGCGGGGCGGCGAGGCCGGCACGTTCCTGCGCGACCTGCTCGAGGCGAAGCTTTCCGAGTTCAACCCCTGGCTCGGCGTTGACGCGGTCCGCTCCATCGTCGAGACCCTGGACGCGCTCCCTCCCACCATCGACGGCAACCGCGAGCTGCTGTCGTGGATGCGAGGCGAGCGCACCTGGTACGACGAGAACGAGAAACGCCACCGGCCGGTCAAGCTCATCGACTTCGAGCAAGCGGGCGCCAACGCTTTCCACGTCACGTGGGAGTGGAAGATCAAGCCTCCGGCCCGCAAGGGCAACCGCGCGGACGTGATGTTCCTCATCAACGGCATCCCGGTCTGCATCGTCGAGCACAAGAACCCGAAGCTCGGCGACGCCATCGAGCGGGCGGTGACGCAGCTTGGGCGCTACGAGATGGAGACCCCCGAGCTGCTGACCGCTCCCCAGCTCTTCAACGCCACGCACCTGCTCGACTACTGGTACGGGGTGACCTGGAGCGCGAACCGGCGGGACATGGCGCGCTGGAAGCAGGCGCCCGAGGAGACCTACCGCTTCGCCGTGCAGTCTTTCTTCGAGCGCACCGACTTCCTCCGTACCCTCCAGCACTGGATCCTCTTCTACGTGAAGGACGGCGAAACTCGGAAGTCGGTCCTGCGCCAGCACCAGAAGCGCGCCATCGACGCGATCCTTGGCCGCTGCCTCGACCCCGCGCGCACGCGGGGCCTCATCTGGCACACGCAAGGGTCGGGCAAGACCTTCACCCTGCTCACGGCGGCCAGGCTCATCCTCGAAGACAAGACCAGGTTCCAGAACGCCACCGTCATCCTGGTCGTGGACCGCACCGAGCTCGAAGGCCAGCTCAAGAAGTGGGTCGAGCGGCTGCTCGGCGAGATGCAGCAGCAGGACATCGCCGTGCGGCGGGCCAACACCAAGGCCGAGCTGCAGGCGCTCCTCGACAGCGACTTCCGCGGCCTCGTGGTTTCGATGATCCACAAGTTCGAGGCCGTGCGGAAGGATAGTGGCAAGCGCGACAACGTCTACGTCTTCATCGACGAGGCGCACCGCTCGGTGGCCCGAGAACTTGGCACCTACCTCATGGCCGCTGTGCCCAGGGCGACCATCATCGGCTTCACCGGCACGCCCATCGCCAGGACCGCCCAGGGTGAGGGCACGTTCAAGATCTTCGGCGCGCAGGACGAACATGGCTACCTCGACAAGTACTCCATCGCCGAGTCGATCGAGGACGAAACCACGCTGCCCATCAAGCACACCATGGCGCCGAGCGAGATGAACGTGCCCGCAGAGCAGCTCGACCGCGAGTTCTTCGACCTGGCGGCGGCCGAAGGGGTCACCGACATCGAAGAGCTGAACCGCGTCCTCGACCGCGCCGTGGGCTTGCGCACCTTCCTGACCGCCGACGACCGCGTCGAGAAGGTGGCCGCCTTCGTGGCGCAGCACTTCCGGGAGAACGTGCTGCCGCTCGGCTACAAGGCATTCCTCGTCGGCGTCAATCGCGAGGCCTGCGCCAAGTACAAGCGCGCCCTCGACAAGCATCTGCCAGCCGAGTGGAGCGTTCCGGTCTACACCGAGAACCCCGCCGACAAGGTCGACCGACCGCTCGTGGCCCAGATGCAGCTCTCGGACGAGCGGGAGGAGGACGTTCGGCAGCTCTTCACCCGGCCGGACAAGGACCCGAAGATCCTCATCGTCACCGACAAGCTCCTCACCGGCTACGACGCGCCCATCCTCTACTGCATGTACCTGGACAAGCCCATGCGCGATCACGTTCTGCTGCAGGCGATCGCGCGGGTGAACCGTCCCTACGAGGACGAGAGGGGCATCCGCAAGCGCGTCGGGTTGGTCGTGGACTTCGTAGGCGTGCTTCGCGAGCTGAAGAAGGCCCTCCAGTTCGATTCGAGCGACGTCAGCGGCGTGATCGAAGACCTCGACCTCCTCTTGCGCGACTTCCGCCAGAAGATGGCCGACGCTGAACGCGACTATCTCGACGCTGGCGAGGGTGGGAGCGCCGACGAGCGGCTTGAGCGGCTTGTTTACGGGCGCTTCCTCGACCCCGAGAGTCGCAAGGCCTTCTTCGAGGCGTTCAAGGAGATCGAGGCGCTCTGGGAGATCCTCTCGCCATCGCCCGAGCTGCGGGACCACATCGACCCCTACAAGCGTCTCTGTCAGCTCTACGCTGCTGTGCGAAATGCCTACGCCGACAGGGTCGGTTTTGCCGCAGACCTCGCCCACAAGACGCAGCGCCTGATCCAGGAGAGCGCGACCCAGGAGGGACTGGGTCGGCTCACGAAGACCATCACTTTCGACGTGAAGACCCTGGAGTCGCTGCGCTCGGAGAAGAGTTGCGACGAGGGCAAGGTGTTCAACCTGGTCCGCGGTCTTCAAAAGGAGATCGACGACAATCCTGACGACGCAGCCATTCTCCAGCCGCTCAAGGATCGGGCCGAGCGCATCTTGAAGGACCTCGAGGATCGCAAGACGACCGGCTTGGCCGCGATGGACCAGCTCGCTGCCCTGGCTGCCGAGAAGGACGCAGCCATGAAGTCGGCCCGTGCGAGCGGACTCTCGGCGCGAGCCTTCGGCGTCTTCTGGGCGCTTCGGGACGATGCCGCCATCAAGGCCGCCGGCATCGACTTGATGACCGTCGCCCGCGAAGCGGACCGGCTCCTCGGGCGATTCCCGAACGCGGCCGTGAACTCGGAAGAGCGGCGACGGCTGCGGGCGGCGCTGTACCAGCCGCTGCTCAAGCTCGCACCGGAGGAGCGGTCGCGGGTCGTGGAGTTGGCGATGGCCTACCTCGTACCGGAGGAAGTGTCGTGAGGTCGCCGCTCTACCCGGTGCAAGAGCTTCGACGTCGCGCCTTGGCCTGGGCGGTCAAGCTGCGCGTCAACCCCAGGGTCGTCCGGGTCCAGGAGATGCGACACAAGTGGGGTTCCTGCTCGGCACGCGGCACTATCACGCTGGCCACCGACCTCGCGGACCAGGACGAGCGCTTCCAGGACTTCGTCATCGCTCACGAACTGTTGCATCTCCGGGTACCACAGCACGGTCGGCTCTTCAGCGCCCTCATGACCGCGCACGTGCCGGGGTGGCGGATGCTTGAGATCGACAGACGCAACGGCGTTGCGCGGAAGGGGAGCAGCTAGCAAATGGCGCTGAACCAAGTGGCCGCGCGGATCGAAGGCGATGTCTTTCAAGGGATGATTTTCTGGTGGCATGCCGCCATGCTTCTTCGGCCGTCGTCGAAGGTAGTGCGCGTAATTATCGAAAACGACAAAGCGGCCGGGGTCGACGACGTTTCGATCCACTACGCGGCCCCAGGTATCGACGCCGGTGGTCGCCCGTGCGCGGCCGACTACTACCAGGTGAAATACCATGTTGATCGCAGCACCGAATACACGGCCGAGAGCTTCTGCGATCCGTCGTTCATCAGTGCCACGCGCTCACTGCTGCAACGGTTCCATGATGCGCACTCTCGCTTGGGCGACGCCGACGGTTGGCATCGATTGCACTTGATCAGCAACTGGAGGTGGTCCGCGACCGACAAGCTCGGCCCCTTGTTGCGTCTGTCAGAGGAGGGCGCGCTTCCCGACCGGTTCTTCACCGACGGCCCGCGCTCGGCTCTTGGCAGGATCCGCAAGGATTGGCGTGACCATCTCAGCCTGACCGAAGACGCCTTTGAGGACTTCGCCCGTCGGCTGCGGCTTCGCGTGGACTACCTGAGTCGAAGGGAGCTGCGGGAGAGCTTGAACGAACGGCTCATCAACGTCGGGATGCGCGAGATCCCCGTCGACAAGACGCAGAACATCTATGACACGCTGACGCAGCAGCTCATCATGAACGGTACGAACTCGTTCGACCCCCAGACCTTCCGGGACTACTGTAAGCGCGAGGACCTGCTTGCTTCGCCGCCCCCGTCCGGACCTCCGGTCTTGGGAATTCGAAGCTTCATGCGCTGCGCAGAGCGTATGGAGGATGAGTGCTCGTCGTTTGTGTGCGTGGCGAGCCACTTCGAGGGGCGTCACATCCGCTCGGCAGCATCCTGGCAGAGCACAGTGCTGCCCGACGTGGCGTCCTTCCTCAAGAACGCCTTGCCATCCCTCCGCATTGGCGAAAGTCACCTCTTGCTCGAGTGTCATAGCTCCGTCGCATTCCTCGCCGGGTATGAACTCGACAGAAAGTCCGGCGTCCAAGTGTTTCCCGTGCAGAAGGGGGTGCGGAAGTCGGTCTGGAAGCCGGGGGGTTCGCCGACGAGGGCTGCGAACTGCGCGTGGACGACTGCGTCTATCGCCGCCTCGGGTAGCGGAGACGACGTGGCAGTCGTCGTCTCGGTCTCGCGAGACGCTCTTGCGGATGTCAGGGCGTACGTGGATGGCGTATCGACCATCAGCACAGTCATCGATGCGCGCCCAGTGTCCGGCATCGGGCAACGTGCAGTTGCAGACGCGGACCATGCCGTCGCTCTCGCGGACAGCCTTGCCGAGGTTGTCCGCACACACCGGCCCAAGAACGGTGGGACGGCACACCTCTTCATTGCTGCACCGAACGCCTTCACGTTCTTCCTCGGCCAGCACCGAGGAGCTCTGGGCAAAGTGCAGCTCTATGAGTTTGATTTCGAAGGTGAGCAGGGAGGTTCGTACTCGCCGAGCATTCGCCTGCCGGCGTGAGGAGGTGTGCCCATGGAACTGCCAACAGACTTCAGAGATTTCCTACAGGAGATTCGGCCCACGGCCAATCAACGGGAGGATTTGCAGACAGGGCACAGGACCCTGCGGGAGCGCCTGAACGCGGACGATGACCTGAAGAAGTGCCTCATCACGGACTTCCTCCAGGGGAGCTACAAGCGATCGACGGCGGTTCGTCCGAAGGGTGAACGGCGATCCGATGTCGACATCATTGTGGTCACGCGGCTCTCCGAGCAGGAGTACACACCCGCCCAGGCCATGGATCTGTTCAAGCCTTTTCTCGACAAGTACTACAAGGGCAAGTGGAGGCCACAGGGCCGCTCATTCGGCATTGATCTTTCGTACGTTAAACTAGATCTCGTTCTCACCTCGGCCCCCTCGGAAGCCGAGGTCGGCATCCTCCAGTCAGACGCGCTCAGGAGCGACGACGACCTTGAGGAGGCGAAGGACTGGCGACTCCATCGTTCGTGGGTGGCACTCGGCTCGCGATACAGGGCCGATGCAAGAACGCTCCTCGCTGAGGCCAAGAACGAACCTGAGTGGAAGTCCCAACCTCTGCACATCCCGGATCGCGATGCGGCCACATGGGAGACCACGCATCCAATCGCCCAGATCATCTGGACGCGCGACAAGAATGCGCGTACCGACGGTCACTTCGTCAATGTTGTCAAGGCCATCAAGTGGTGGCACCTCGAGAACTACGAAGAGCCGAAGCACCCGAAGGGCTTTCCGCTCGAGCGACTCATCGGGGAGTGTTGCCCCGATGGCGTTGATAGCGTCGCCGAAGGCGTCGTGATGACGCTAGAGAAGATCGTCTCGCAGTACGCGTTGCTCGTTCAGGTCGGCGGCAAGCCACATCTTCCCGACTACGGTGTGACGACCCACGACGTTTTCGGGCGGATCTCGGCCGAGGATTTCAAGAAGTTCTACGGGCAGGCGAAGGACGGCGCCGCCATCGCCCGTCGCGCCTACGACTCGCAGGATAGGACGGAGTCCGGCAACCTTTGGCGCACGCTGTTCGGCAGCAAGTTCCCGAAGCCACCGGAAAACGGCAGCGGCGGTGGACCGGGAGGGTCGAGCCATGGTGGATACACGCCGCCTACGGACCCGGCTGTTCCTGGCAGTGGTCGCTTCGCGTGAGCATGAGCGGTAATCTCGCCATGCCGCGGGCACTCGTTCGCGGCGTCCGACGCCTGCGTCAGGTAACATCATGCGAGGTCACCGACGACGCAACCTTCGACCCACAGGCCAAGAGATGGGTCGTTCCCGTCGCGCTGGAGATCGGGACCTCCGGTCAATTCGTCCCCAGGCGAAGCCTTTGGAAGATACTGGTCGATGACACGTATCCGTTCGGACGCGTGGACTTCTATCCGAGTGCGAATGGCGGCATCGGCGCGACGTTTCCCCATCAAGACCGCAACACACGTGGGCCAGATGGTCGCGCATGGCGCGAAGGCAAACTCTGCCTTGACTCTCCGTTTCGAGGTGAGCGGTACATAACAGTGGCGCGGGACCCCGTGGGTGATGGAGAAGAACGCCTCGCTTGGCATGTCAAACGCGCCTTAGCTTGGCTCCAGGCTGCTGCGGCGGGTGAACTGATGGCGAAGGGAGATCCCTTCGAGGTACCTTCTCGACCCCTCCTCGCGAAGCCCCCCGATTCGCCCTTGCGGGTCGTACACGATGAGTCCGCGACGACGTTTGGTGCGTGGCATGGACGTGCCGGGTTCGGAATCGCGAAGATTGGATTGATTCCGGGACTTGGCAACGTTCTGGCTGTCGGCGCCTTTCTGGATGGCGGGGGTGCGCTGATCCGCGAGTGGACCGGCCGGTCCATCGTCGAGGAGAGCGAAGCTCCGATCCAGGGATTCTGGTGGCTCTGGGCAAAACCGGTAGTCGTCCCTCCCTGGATGGCGCCGACGACATGGGGTGACCTTCGGAGAATCGGACGGGGCCAAGGCATCGACGTCGATCAGGTGCTCCGTTGCCTAGCGCAGCGGGTCCGTGGCCGAAAGGAATCTGCGATTCTGCTTGTTGGCTACCCGGTCCCGGTGCGAGTGGGCGACGAGCCCTCAGAAGTGCATTGGGACGCCGTGCTTCTGCCCAAAGTCGCTGCGGAAGGCGGGAAACCGCCAGCAGGATTCCGGCCCAACGCGCGAGGTTGGTGGATGCGTGATCGGTACAGTGTGTTCTCAGACAAGGCTGACCTCGCGCACCTCGCGACCGAGAACTGGAGTGTCGATCGATTGCAGGCGCGTGGGCGTTTGCCCGAGTCCGCGAGGACACGGAAGATTGCAGTACTCGGCGTCGGCTCCCTCGGCTCAGTCGTCGCCGAGCTGCTGGTGCGAGCCGGGGTGACTCATCTGGCCCTTGTCGACAACGATACACTCTCTGCTGGCAACGTGTGCCGGCACACCGCGACGCTTGCTGAGGTCGGCAACAGCAAGGTGGACGTGGTGGCTCGCAGGCTAATGCAGATCTCACCGCATGTGCAGGTCGTGCAGCACGGCAGCGGGATTCCGATTGCGCCATCCGCGGTGCTCGCCTTGCTCGACCCCTACGATGTCCTCGTCGACTGCACGGCGTCGAGCGACGCCCTCGAAATGCTGTCGCGTGCATGGTGGCCAGTACCGCGACTGTTCCTGTCTGCCTCTGTAGGCCATGCGGCGCGGCGCTTCTACTCGTTCGCCGCCTTTGGGAACGCCTTCCCTGTTCGAGAGTTTTGCGGCCTGATGCAGCCTTGGCTAGCGGAAGAAAGCGCCGCATGGGCAGAGCATGGCGAGCTCCTCGAGGGTGCCGGGTGCTGGTCTCCGCTGTTTCCTGCGCGCTACGATGATGTCCTGCTCGCGGCTTCGGTGTGCGTGAAGGAGATTGAACGGCTTGTAGCGAAGCCACCCTTGGCGCCGATTCTGGAAGTCTTCGAGCGCTTGGCTGGGGACTCTGGCTTCCAGTCCTTCTCGCGCGTCGATCAGCGTCGGTGCGACACTGAGGCGGTGCCATGAACACCCTGAGGGCTAGGACTTCCGATGGCATGTACGGGGTCACCATCGACGCTGGTTCGATGAAGAAGATCGATCGGATTTGCTCGGCTGCTGGGGACGTTGAGACCGGCGGGATTCTTATCGGACAGTACACGGCGGATCGATCTACCGCACTGGTGCTTGAGGTGACTCCACCGCCGAAGGACTCGGATAGGGGTCGCTCGTGGTTCGTTCGCGGCGTGGCTGGGTTGCGCGATCTCCTGCGGCGGCGGTGGCAATCGAAGACGCCGAGCTACTACGTTGGGGAGTGGCACTTCCATCCTGCCGCCGCCGTTGATCCGAGCTCCGACGACCTTGACCAGATGGCAAGGATCGCCAACGCGCGTGAGTACTCCTGCAAGGAGCCCATCCTGCTCATCCTTGGCCTACCGGCGGGGGAACGCGGCACCAGACCGGTGCGAGTGTTCGTCTTCCCCATGGGCGAGCCACCGATGGAGCTGTACCCGGAGCCCGACGCTTCGTTAGGCCAGGTCAACCCGGGATCTCGACCATGACCGAGCTCCCTGACGCTTGCGAGAAGTTACCCGGATCTGCTCGCCAGAAGTTGACCACCGAGCGACGCTCCACGTGCGGCTGGGAGGCCGGCGTGGTCGAGGTCCTGGACCTGGCACGGAACGCGCT
>Ga0073932_1005820_pt1 | contig 13091 bp, 10 predicted proteins | sample DewCreD2012metaG_FD_76967 | JGI IMG/M metagenome (GOLD analysis project Ga0073932, IMG submission 76967) | Hot spring sediment bacterial and archeal communities from British Columbia, Canada, to study Microbial Dark Matter (Phase II) - Dewar... ... | reverse complement strand
CGAACCGCCCGGGAGGTTGAAGCACTTCGCCGGGGAGCGGGTGAACGCCTCGACCATCCGGGCCAGCGACAGCCTGCCCGTCGCCACCAGCCGGGTCAGCACCACGCCGACGCTGGATTCCAGGCCGATCATGCCGTTGGGCGCCTCGCTGAATTCCAGCGATTTCTCCTCCTCCGTGTGCGGGGCATGATCGCTGACGATGCAGTCGATCGTGCCGTCCGCCAGGCCCTCCAGACACGCCTCGACATCCGACGTCTCGCGCAGCGGCGGATTCATCCGGAAGACCGGATCGAAACCGCGACAGGCCTCGTCGGTCAGCAGCAGGTGCTGAGGTGTCACTTCCGCCGTCACGCGCACGTCCTTGCGCTTGGCCTCCCGCACCAGCCCCACCGAACCCTTGGCCGAGACGTGCTGCACGTGCAGCCGCGCACCGGCCAGCTTGCAGAGCCGGATGTCGCGCGCGACGATGATTTCTTCCGCCGCGCTCGGGTACCCATTGATCCCCAGCGCCGCGCTGACCTTGCCTTCATGCATGATCCCGCCCTGCGAGAGATCGTGATCCTCGCAGTGCTCGCAAAGCACCTTGCCCAGCGAGCGCAGATACTCGAAGGCCGAACGCAGGATGAAGGTGCTCGACACGCAGTTTCCGTCGTCCGTGAAGGCGATCGCGCCGGCCCGCGAGAGCAGCCCGAGGTCGGCCATCTCCTGTCCCTGCCGGCCGCGCGTGATGCATCCCATCGGATACACGCGCGCCTTGCCGGCATTCTGCGCCTGCAGGTACTGGTAGGCGATCGAGGCGGTGTTGTCGAGCGGCGGGTCGGTGTTCGGCATGACGACCACCGAACAGAAGCCGCCATGCACGGCGGCCGCCGCGCCGGTCGCGATCGTCTCCTTCGAGGTGAACCCGGGTTCGCGGAAATGGACGTGAACGTCCATGAAGCCGGGACAGACCAGCAGTCCTTTGCAGTCGAGTTCCTCGTCGCCCTTCAACCCCTTCCCGATCTCCGCGATCGTCCCCTTGCGCCGGTCGATCAGCACGTCGGCGGCTTTGTCGAGGTTTCTCGACGGGTCGAAGACACGGCCGGACTTCAGCACCAACGTGGACATCCCAGACCTCCTCATGGCCGATCGGCAATCCGCAATCGTCACTCCCCCCCGGCTCCCATGCACAGGCAAAGCACCGCCATCCGGACCGCGAGGCCGTTCTCGACCTGTTTCAGGATCACGCTGCGCGGGCCATCGGCCAGTTCGGGGGTCAGTTCGATGCCGCGGTTGATGGGTCCCGGGTGCATCACGATCGCATGCGCCCGGGCCTTCTTCATCCGCTCGCCGTTCAGGCCGTAGATCGCGGCGTATTCGCGAACGCCGGGGAAGAACCGGCCCGCCTTGCGCTCGAACTGGATCCGCAGGCAGTTCAAGACGTCGCTGATGCGGACCACTTCGTCGATGTCGTGGCTGACCTCCACGCCCAGTGCCTGCGCGATCGCGGGCGGCACCAGCGTCGGCGGACCGGCCAGGATCACGCGTGCGCCGAGCTTGCGCAGCCCCTGCGCGTTCGAACGCGCCACGCGCGAATGGCGGATGTCGCCGAGGATCGAGACCGTCAGGCCCCGCACCTTCCCGAAGTGCTCCCGGATCGTGAAGATGTCCAGCAACCCCTGGGTCGGGTGTTCGTGCGAACCGTCCCCGGCGTTGATGACCGAGCAGCGGGTGTGGCGGGCCAGCAGGTGCGGCGCACCCGGCGCGGAATGCCGGATGACGAAGGCATCCACGCCCATCGCCTCGATATTCTTGGCCGTGTCGATCAGCGTCTCGCCCTTGCTGACCGACGAACCCGACGACGAAAAGCTCATCGTGTCGGCGGACAGCCGCTTCGCGGCCAATGCAAAACTGTTCGCCGTGCGCGTCGACGCCTCGAAGAAGAGGTTCACCACGACCTTGCCGCGCAGTGCGGGCACCTTCTTCACCGACCGCCCCGAAACCTCCTTGTAGGAGGCCGCGGTGTCGAGAATCTCCACGATCTCCTCGGCCGTCAACGACTCCAGGTCCAGCAGATGCCGTCGTGTCCAGGCCATGACTAGCGCAACCCTCCCACGACCACGAAGACGCCCTCTTCGCCGTCGACTTCCTTCAAACGCACTTCGACCCGGTCGCTGTGCGGCACGCTGAGCCGTTCGGCATAGCGGTCGGCCTGAATGGGCAGCTCGCGCCCGCCGCGATCGATCAGGCTGTACAACCGGATGGCGCCCGGACGCCCGAAATCCTTCAGTTCGTCCATCGCCGCGCGGATCGTCCGGCCCGTGCAGAGCACATCGTCGATCAGGAAGATGACGCGGTTGTCGATCGGCCCGTCCAGCTTCGTGCCGTCCTTGTGCGCCGCGATCTTCGCGCCGCGCAGACGGACATCGTCGCGATAGAGCGTGATGTCGAGCGCGCCATAGGGAACCTGGGTGCCCGTCTCCCGCTCGATCGACTCGCGCACGCGCCGCGCCAGTTCCGCGCCGCGCCGGCGAATGCCGACAATCAGCGCATGATCCAGCGTGCCCTGCGCGACGATGTCCCTGGCAAAGGCCTTGATCTGCTTCCGGATCCATTCGGCATCGTGCACGCACGTCTCGGTCCGAGATGGCTTCGCCTTCTTCGACATTTCCATTCCCTTCCCAGGTTTCCGAACGGCCTTTTGCACGGAGTCGCGGCGTCACGGAGACGGACGCGGTCGGCGTGCAGCGGCCACGGGTCGCCGTCTGCGCATCCTCCGTCCCGCCCATCGTTCTTCTGCCCCTCCGCGACTAACACTCCGCCGCCTCTCGGAAAACCGCCGCCAGTTCCTCTTCGTTGGGACGCGTGCCGACCAGCGCCCGAATATGCCCGATCAGTTCGACCGCGTCGAGCGACTCTTCCAGGCCGGCACGCAACGCGTCCAGATGGCGCTTCTGCCGCAGCGTGAAGACCGTTCCGCGTTCCGGCGCCGAAGCGCCCAGCAGGCGGCTTTCCAGCAACGCTTCCAGTTCCTCCAGCCCCTGGCCCGTCAAGGCCGAGACGGCCTGCATGGAGACGTTCAGGGCGAATCCCAGTCCGGCAGCCTCCTCGTGCGCGCCCAGGTCGCTCTTGTTCTGCACGACCAGCAGCACGCCGCCCCGACCGGCCTCGGCCAGCCCCCGGGCCAGCGCCTCGGCCTCGTCGCATTCCGCTTCGGTCGGAGCGCGCGAGCCGTCGATCAGGTAAAGGACCAGATCGGCCTCCAGGGCCGCGCGCCGCGCACGCGCCTGGCCCTCGCGTTCGACCTCGTTCCCCGCCAGTTCGCCGTCCAGACTCCGCAAACCCGCAGTGTCGCTGAGCAGCATGCGCAGGCCGCGCAGGTGCGCGGGCCGCACCAGGCAATCGCGTGTCGTGCCGGGCTTTTCTCCGACGATCGACTGCTCCGATCGCAGGAACGCATTGACGAGCGTGGACTTGCCGGCGTTCGCCGGACCGACCACGGCGACGCGATGCGTGCGCATCAAGCGCAGGCCGGCCTCCGCAACGGGAAGCTCCCGCAGCACCGCCGCCTTCAGGTCCTCGCGCCAGGCCGTCTGCCGCTGGCGCGCACCCAGTGCGGCGCTCATCCCCAACCGCTCCCAGCGCTCCTGCAACAGCGTGTGGCCGAGCAGAAACTCGGCTTGGCGCGCAGTCAGGTTCCGCGTCAGCCGGAACTGCGCCTCGATCGCCGGCAGAGAAAGCCGCGCCGCACGGTGGGCTCGTGCCTCCAGCTCGCCGAAACAGGCCGGCCTGAAACCGGCCTCCTCCAACGCGCGCGCCACGGCTGCCGAAACGCCCACCCCCCCATGACAGGAAACCTCGAGACGCTCCAACGCCGAAGGGCTTTCCTTCGGGTCGATCGGCGCCACCAGGACCTCGTCCACCAGACGGCCCCCCGTGTCGACCATCCGCCCCAGCACCAGCGAACCCTTCTCGAAAGGCACCAGCGGCTGGCGCGTGCGTACGATCTTCCCCGCCAAGGCGAAGGTGCGGTCGCCATCGAGCACGAACGTCGCGATGGCGCCCTCGCCCGACGGCGTCTGCAGGGCATAGAGCGGATCGCGGGAAGGGGAGGGGACGTTGGATTGAGGATCGGGGATGGGGGATTGCGGATTGGATGCCGGCATCGCATCGTCACCCAAGTCGGGAAAGCGCCCAAGCCTGTTTTCGCCCGGAGCCGTTGTGTTCCGACATGCTAATGCGTGAGCCTCATCTTGGCCACCGCGTTCGCAGCGCCCTTTTCGCAAAAGGACCATAGTGACGCCACGACGTTGAAGGACGGCGAGTCGGAATGACTCGATGGGGCCTCGGAGTCTGTTGTCCGTGCGATCTTCAAAAGCACAACTCATTTGAATAAAACGAGATAATTAAGGACGCAATCTTGGCCTTGAGGTTGCTATTTTCAAAGACACGCCAGTTAGGTGGCTGGAGTTGTGGACACAAGGTGCAGAACTTTGAGGGAGCAAGACATGGCCAACATCACGCCGTTGGGAGACAAGGTCTTGGTGAAGCGGCTGGAAGCCGAAGAGAAGACGGCAGGCGGCATTGTTCTTCCAGATACCGCCAAGGAGAAGCCCAAGGAAGGCAAGGTCATTGCGCTGGGTTCCGGCAAACTGCTGGATGACGGCAAGCGCGGCGAGTTCCAGGTCAAGAAAGGCGACCGGATCCTGTTTACCTCGTATGCGGGCACCGAAGTCAAGGTGGACGGCGAAGAATACATCCTGATGTCGGAAGAAGACATTCTGGCGATCGTCAAGAGCTGAAGGCGGCGCCGGTCTTTTTCCGGCAGCGCGAAGAACGAAACGAAAACCCACGCGATAAAGGGAAGGAGTTGTAGCCATGGCCGTCAAGAAACTGGCATTCGATCAGGAGGCCCGCGAGGCGTTGCGAGGCGGCGTGCGGACGCTGGCCAAGGCGCTGAAAGTGACGCTGGGTCCGCGGGGCCGCTGCGTGATCATCGAGAAGTCCTTCGGCTCGCCGACCGTCGCCAACGACGGTGTGACGGTGGCCAAGGAGATCGAACTGGAGGACAAGTACGCGGACATGGGCGCCAAGCTGGTCCGCGAAGTTGCTTCCAAGACCAACGACATGGTCGGCGACGGCACGACGACCAGCGTGGTGCTGGCCGAAGCGCTGCTCGAGGAAGGCCTGAAGAACGTGACCGCCGGCGCCAACCCGGTGGCCATCAAGAACGGCATCGAGAAGACCGTCGAGGCGGTTTGCAAGGAACTCACCAAGATGGCCAAGCCGGTCAACGGCCGCAAGGACATCGCCAAGGTGGCCGCGATCGCCGCGAACAACGACGATGAGATCGGCGAGAAGATCGCCGAGGCGATGGACAAGGTCGGCAAGGACGGCGTCATCACCGTCGAGGAGGGCAAGGGCATCCAGACCGAGCTGGAACTGGTCGAAGGGATGCAGTTCGACCGCGGCTTCCTGTCGCCGCACTTCGTCACGAACACGACGGACATGGAAGTGGTGCTCGAGAACGCCTACGTCCTGATCTACGAGAAGAAGCTCACGACGGTCAAGGACCTGGTTCCGCTGCTGGAGAAGATCGCGCAGAGCGGCAAGCCGTTGCTGGTCATTGCCGAGGAGATCGAAGGCGAGGCGCTGGCGACGCTGGTCGTGAACAAGCTGCGCGGCACGCTGCCCTGCTGCGCCGTCAAGGCTCCGGGCTACGGCGACCGCCGCAAGGCCATGCTGCAGGACATCGCGATCCTGACCGGCGGCAAGGCGATCACGGAAGACCTGGGCATCGGTCTGGACAGCATCAAGATCGAGGATCTGGGCCGCTGCAAGAAGATCGTCTGCGACAAGGACAACACCACGCTGGTGGAAGGCGCGGGCGACAGCAAGGACATCCAGGGCCGCATCGGGCAGATCAAGAAGGAGATCGAAGTCACCACGAGCGACTACGACCGCGAGAAGCTGCAGGAACGCCTGGCCAAGCTGGCGGGCGGCGTGGCGGTGGTCAAGGTCGGCGCGGCGACGGAGAGCGAGATGAAGGAGCGCAAACTGCGCGTCGAGGACGCCCTCAACGCGGCCCGCGCGGCCGTCGAGGAAGGCATCCTGCCGGGCGGCGGCAGCGCGCTGATCCGGGCCGGCCAGGCGATCGAAGGACTGAAGCTGAAGGGCGACGAGAACATCGGCAAGGAAATCGTGCTGCACGCGCTGCAGGCGCCTTGCCGGCAGATCGCCGAGAACGCCGGTCACGAGGGTGCCGTGGTCGTGCGCACGATCGTCGAGAACAAGGATCCCAACTTCGGTTTCAACGCGTTGACCGAGACGTTCGGCGATCTGGTCAAGGACGGCGTCTTCGATGCCGCGAAGGTCGTGAAGTCCGGCTTGAGCAACGCGTCGTCCATCGCGGCGCTTTTGCTGACCACGGACGCCGTGATCGCCGAGGCGCCCAAGGACGAAAAGAAGTCCTGCACCGACGGCTCCTGCAGTTGCGCGCACTGATCGTCCAGGACGTGGATGAGAATGCGGTTCCACCGGGCCGGCGCGAGCCGGCCCGGTTCGTTTGCGCCCCCGCACCCATAAAGCTCTTGACTCGATCCAGCACCGACTACAATCGCGCGCTTCCCGGGACGGGACGGCGGAGCGTTCGGCGATGATCACCAGTTACCATCTTGCAGCGGGCGGCGTGCTGAAGCAGAATCTCGACGACGACGAGATGCGCGCGGCCGTGCGTTCGGGCGAAGGTTTGCTCTGGGTCAACCTGCAGAAACCGACGCCGGACGAAACGTTCGTGCTCGACGAGGTCTTCGCGTTCCACCCCCTGGCCATCGAAGACTGCCAGCATGTCAGCCGCTATCCCAAGCTGGACGAGTATCGCGACCACCTGTTTCTGGTGATCCTGGCGCCCAATCCGAATTTCCGACCGGACAAGCTGCCGAGCGGAACCGACGCCGGCACGGGAAACGCGTCCGGAAATGGCGATGACGACCCCACCCACGAAGTGGACCTCTTCATGGGCCGGAACTACGTCGTCAGTTACTGCAGCGCCGCATTGCCTTTCGTGCAGGTGCTTTTGGACCGCGCCAAGCGCGACCCCAAGCGCGGGTTGGGACGCGGCCCCGCCTTTCTCCTGCACGAGATCGTGGACGCGGCCGTCGATCAGTTCTTCGCCATGGTGGACCGGATCGAGGACGAGGTCGAGGAGGCCGAGAACAAGCTGCAGGAAATCGGCCGGGAAGAGGTCCTGGCGCATCTGCTGGATTTGAAGCGCCGTGTCATGCGTTTGCGCCGTCAGATGAGCGATCACCGCGAGGTGATTCAGCGGCTGATGCGCCTGAACCACCCGGTGATGAGTCAGGAAACGGCCCCCTACTTCCGGGACATTCTCGACCACCTGAACCAGATCGAAGACGATCTGGATGTCTGCCGCGATACGATCGACGCCGCACGCGACGTGTACCTGGCCCTGGCCAACACCCGCACCAACGAAGTCATCCGCGTGCTGACCGTCCTGTTCACGCTGACCCTGCCGTTCGCGATCATGACCAGTTGGTTCGGGATGAACTTCGAACATCTGCCCTTCCACGATCATCCGCACGGCGCGTGGATCTATACGGGGATCATGACGGCGACCTCGGCGGGCTTGCTGTTGTGGCTGCGCAAGCGGGAATGGTTCTGAAAGCGAGGTCCGGCGCACGAGCTACTCGTGCGTCAGCGAAAGCTTCTCTTCTTCGACACTCTTGACGATCCTGGCGGCTTGATCCTCCTTGAGCTGCGCCAGCGGGAAAACCTTGGTCTTCAGCAGATGCTCGCCGACCTTGGGATCCAGCGTGCCCGGATTGCTGACGACGTAGCTCCACACGTCGGCCGCCCACAGGCAGACCTTGACCCGGTCCGAGGCCGACGGCGAATGATGCGCCTCGATCATGGAACTGAGCAGCTTGGGCAGATTCCAGTATTCGATCAAGGCCCCGCTGACCTGCGCGTGATCCGCCTGGTACTGCTGGCGTTCCCACTGCAGGCCATGACTGGTGAACGCGTCCACCTGCATGCAGGCCTTCGGGTAGTTGGCGTCCACCTGCGCCAGCACCAGGCGACCGAGGTCGTGGAGGATGCCGGCCGTGAAGAAAAACTCGTCCCACCTCGGATTCACGACCCTGCCCAGGTGCCGAAGAAAAAGTCCCGTATACAGCGAGTGATGGTAAAGCCAGATGTGGAAGCTGGCTCCCCCGTCCGCGCAGAAAACCTCCTTCGCCTTCAGGCCGACCGCGATCTTCCACACTTCGGCATAGCCGATCCGCAGGATCGCCTGATCGACGGTGCTGATCTGGCGCGAAGCGCCGTAGAAGGCCGAATTCGATACGCGCAGCACCGCTGCCGTCAGCGCGGCATCGGTCTTCAGGATGGATGCCAATTGGTTGCGGCTCGAGTCGTTGCTGCCCAGCGCAGCCGAAAGACGCGTGAAAACGACGGGGCAGACCGGCAGACGCAAGTTCTTGGACAGGAACAGGTTGAGGACCGAGGGGACGTTTGGCGAGACGCTCATTGCACGGCTCCCATACGATCGGAAACGGATGCTCGAATCGCCTTCGACACGCCGAATGCAGTCAGTTACGCATCGTCCAGTCCTTCCTTGGGACTTTAGTGCCTAACGCCGGTTTTGTCCACCGCGAGACAGGAGACTACCGATTCAGCCGTTCCAGTTCCGCAACGGCACACTGGCATTCCAGCGGGACCGTCGAAAGTGCGATCGCCCTGCGCCAGCAGGCCGCGGCTTCGTCCTTCGCTCCTCTCAACAGCGCGGCGTGGCCACGGTGATACTCCAACAACGCGCGCGCCTCCGCCGAAAGCCCCTCGGGGGCCTCCCCCAACCGCCCTCGATACGCCTCTGCCGACCAGATCACCTCCGGCCGCGAGGATTCCGCGGCCAGGCTGGCCGCCGCACAGAAGTGCTGCCCCGCCGTCGCGTCGCCGGTCTCCGCCGCCAGGATGCCCAGCCAGAGCTGCCGGTGCGCCTCGGCCGCCGGGTCCGGGCGGTCGTCGCGGGGCAACAATACCGACGAGGCCAGTGTCGCGCGCGCTTCGTCCAGCTTCCCCGCCAGCCGGAGCGAGTGGAACCAGCGCCAGGCTTCCTGTCGAGGTTCCAGCAGGTTGTGCGCGCCGTGCTCCAGGATGCGATGGGGCAACTGCCGCGTGGCCTGCTCGGCCGCGGCCTTTTCGCGCTCCTGCGCCTCGGTTCCCAGACGGTGCACCAGGCGCCATTCGTGCAACAGGAAGCCGAAGGCGACCAGCAGCATCGCCGCCACCGTGCTGCAGAGCGAAAGGCAGAGAAAACGGTGCCTGCGGACGAATTTCTGCATGCGATAGATCGTCGTCGGCGGGGTGGCGACGATCGTGTCGTTGGCGTGATATCGTTTCAGGTCGGCGCCCAGTTCCGCGGCGCTCGCGTAACGGCGGCCGGGTTCCTTGTCCATCGCCTTGAGCACGATCGTTTCGAGGTCGCGGTCCAGGTTCGGGTTGCGCCGACGCGGCCGGAGCGGCTCTTCGTGGCAGATCCGGTGGAGCAGTTCCAGCGCATGGCGGCCCTTGAACGGAACCGAACCCGTGCACATCTCGTACAGCACCACGCCCAGCGAGTAGATGTCGCTGCGGCGGTCGGCCTCGTGCGACTGGCCGCGCGCCTGCTCGGGACTCATGTAGTGCAGCGTGCCCATCACCGCGCCGGCCTCGGTGTAGCTTTTCGCCTCGTGTATGCTGCGCGCCAGGCCGAAGTCCATCAACTGGGCGTGGCCGGACGCTTCGATCAGGATGTTCGACGGCTTGAGATCGCGGTGCACGAAGCCTTGCCGATGCGCGAACTCCAGCGCCTCGCAGACATCGCCCATGATCCGCACGATGTCGTCCGGCTTCATGGGGCGCCTGCCGATGACGTCCGCCAGGGAACGGCCCTGGATGTACTCCATGGCCAGGTAGTAGAGGTCGCCCACCTGGCCGACGTCGAAGACGTTGACGATGTGGCGGTGGTTGAGCACCGCGGCCGCGCGCGCCTCGAACTCGAACCGCCGCAGCCGCTCCAGCGTCTCGCCCGGCGCGAAGCGCAGCAGCTTGAGCGCCATCGTGCTTCCCACGCGGACGTTCGTGGCTCGAAAAACGGCTCCCATGCCACCCCGTCCCAGTTCCTGCTCGATGCGGTAGTCGCCGACGAGCCGGCCGATCCAGCCGTCGGGCTCGAAGAGCGGACGGCGCTCCCGCTGCGATTGCGAGACGACCGTGTCGTCCATGCCGAGCAGCATCAATTCGGCCATGCCCGTGGTGGTCACGCCGTCCACGGAAGCGCCCGCCCGGCCAGGCGCCGAAGGCGCGCAGGGCGCGGCGGGGGGAGCCTCCGTCGCGGGCTTCGGATCGACGGTGTCGCCGTGGACCGGATCCATCGTTTCGTTCACGCGGACAGGCTGCGCCAGAGGTCGCGGATTTCCTCCTCGACCTCCTGTTCGGTCGTCACGTACGACCGGATCTCGTCGCGCAACAGATCCTTGTAGATGCGCTTGGCGCGGTGCAGGAAGTTGGTGACGTCCAGTTCGCTGATGTTCAGTTTGTCGCCGATGTCCTTGTACGAAAGACGCCGTCCGTCGGACAGGGTGTCGAAGAACTGCATGCGCAGCACTTCGTAGTAGGCCCGCTTGCCTTCGGCCTCGCAGACCTGTTCGAGCCGTTCGAAGACGCGCGCCAGCAGCGCACGCGCCCAGTGGCGGTTGAAGGCCTCCTCCGGCGTTTCGCCCTGCTGCGGTTCGTAGCCCGTCCCGATCTCCTCGTCCTTCAGCGCATCCAGACTCTGGATCGGGCGCAGGCCCCCGCCCCGCTTGAGCGCCTTGTCGTGCGCATGCGCGTTCATCAGGAAGCGGCTGAGCGCCGTGAGCAGGAACGTGCGGAAACGGCCCTTTTCGCGATCCACGGTCCTGAGGAAATTCTTCTCGACGAAAAGCGCGAAGAACTCCTGCGTAAGGTCCTTGGCCTTCTCGTGCGGATTCCCCTTGGAACGCACGAAAAGGTAGACCGGCTTCCAGTACGTCTGAATCAGATACTCCAAACTGGATCGGAAGTCGGTGTCGTCGGGATCCTTGGCGCTCAAGACCACCGTCCAGGCGGTGGTCTTGAAGCGGCCCGAACCGGGCGGCAGGTTGGAGGAAGGCAGGTAGCGCGCTTGCATATCCGTTCGCCTTTTTCAGATGCAACCCGTCGGCCCGTCGAAAACCCCCGCTCCTCGACCCCCACGGAGAGGACCGGCCGGACGACAGCCTTTCTCCAACGAGCCTCCAAAAGATACTACCACGCAAACGCGACGACGCCAGGGAGTAGAACGACGATCGGGGGCGGAGGGCAGGGGATGGCGCATCGGGGAAACGCTTGACGATCGACGATGGGCGCTCGACGATCGGAGACGCGCCGGCAGAGGACGCGGTACTCGAGGACGAAGCGAGGAGAAGAAATGGGGACCAGGTCGATCCGCTTCAGGCTCCGCCTCACGGCCGAACAGTACCTGGCCTTCTATCGGGGCGTCGCACGCAGCGTGTCGGTCGTCGCCGAGGACGGTCGCCGCATCCTCTTCCCGGCCGGAAACGTCCGCCAGTACCTCACCGAGACGGGAATCGACGGGTATTTCGAGATGGAGGTGACGGAAGAGAACAAGTTCGTCGCCATCCGGCGGCTGGACGAAGGGTGACCGGCATCGTTCGCCGCGCTATTCGAGGATGACCTGGACGTCCGGCATCGGCAGGACCGGTCTCGCCAGCCGTACGGGGCGCGGGTTGGCGAAACCTGCCGCCCGGACTTCCTGCTCGACCTCTTTGGCGATGCGGTCGAGTTCGCGGATGTCTTCCTCGACACGCCGCACCGCGTACCGGAAGCCGGCGTCCGCCCGCAGCGTCTCGAACTCGGGATTCAGCTTGAAGCCCGCCACGTTGCGGTAGCCGAAATCCACGGCCCGGTGGATCGCGTCGACGGCCGCGTCGCGGCGGCCGATCGAGGCGTAGAAGCCCGCCGCCTCGAACCACAGTTCGCCGTTCTTCGAATCGTCGGCCAGGGCGATGCGAAACTGCTCCAGCGCTTCGTCCCTGCGCCCCAGCTTTTCCAGGACGCGGGCGATGCGCGCGCGTTCGCCCGCCTGCCCCTTCCGGTCCGCGGGCTCGATCATGGAGAGCGAACGGTTCAGCTCCTTGAGCGCCTCCGCGTACTGGCCCGCCGCGTAGAGCGCCCAGCCATAGGTGTCGACGATGAAATGCTCGTCGGGCCGTTGGGCCAGGGCGCGTTCGGCGAGTGCGATGGCCTGGGCCGGCCGGATGTAGTCCCTGGAGTACGCCGTGCAGTAAAACCAGGCGCGGTTGTTCAAGTACGTCCCGTCCTCGGCATCGAGTTTTCCCCACCGCGCATATGCCGCTTCGGCCTCGGCATAGCGACCCGCTTCGTGGTAGACATGGGCGAGGCGGCTGTGAACCAGCTCGTAATCGGGCTGCGCCCTGGCCACCCCTTCCAGGATCCGGGCCGCGCGATCGTAGAGATGGCTTTGCGAATAGAAAAGCGCCAGCTGCATCTCGCCGGCGCGCCCCTGGCCGTCGTTGCGGCCCGCGAGCATCTGGCGCAGGGCCAGACGATAGGTCTCGCGGTCGGGCGAGAGTTCGATGAGCGGCCAGATCGCCTCGCCGCGGCCTTCCACGACCAGCTGTTTGAGCAGCGGTATTCCTTTCTCGATGCGGTAGGTGGCCAGCATCTGCAGCGCGCCGCGGGTTTGAACGCTGTGGAAGGCTTCCTTCTGCGCCATTTCCAGGATCTTGTCCTCGCCGGACGGGTCGCCGAGGTTCACGAGCGCCACGGCGGCCGCCAGGCTGACTTCGTCGATGCGATCGTTCAGCACGCGCTTGAGCTGCGGGATGGCTTCGCGGTAACCCATCTGCCCCAGCGCGGTGGCGGCCAGCATGCGCAGCGAGTGGTCGGGATCCAGGAGACAACCGACGATCTTCGGCCCGGCCTCCTTCGCACGCAGGGTCGTCAGGGCCTGGAGCGCGGCATAGCGCTGGCTGCGATCCTGTCCCAGCGCGTCGGTCAGCACCGGGATG
>Ga0073932_1005815_pt1 | contig 13097 bp, 8 predicted proteins | sample DewCreD2012metaG_FD_76967 | JGI IMG/M metagenome (GOLD analysis project Ga0073932, IMG submission 76967) | Hot spring sediment bacterial and archeal communities from British Columbia, Canada, to study Microbial Dark Matter (Phase II) - Dewar... ... | reverse complement strand
TGCATCTCGATCAACGCGATGCGCCGGATGATGGCCGTCGTGGAGGCGTCCACCGAAACGGGGATCACAGCCACTTGGCCGCCATAGGAACGCACGAACTCGCCCGAGCGCAGCTTGGAAGCTTCGTAATCCCCCCCTTTGATGTAGAAATCCGGCCTCAGCAATTGAATGAGCCTCAAGGGGCGCGTCTCCCGCATCAACGCCACCGCGTCCACGCATTCGAGCGCCGCGATCACCTGCATTCGCTGCTCTTGAGGGTTGACCGGCCGGAAAGGGTTCTTGTAAGTGCGAATCGAATCGTCCGAATTCACCGCCACCACCAACCGGTCGCACATCGCCCGCGCCTTGCTCAGATAGTCCACATGGCCCGCATGCAAGATGTCGAAAGCCCCGCAAGTAAACCCGACTTTCTTGCCGGCGCGCTGTTCCCGCGCCACCCACTCGGCCAATTCGGCTTCGCTCAGAATCTTCTGGTTGCTCATGAGCGCCTCGGTATCCCTCCTGTTCCCCGCGGCCAGTGCCCGTCAATGGCGGAGGCCAGTTCCTCCGGCGACACCGTAGCCGTTCCGAGCTTTCCAACCACGATGCCCGCCGCCAGATTGGCCATCTCGGCGGCGTCTTGAAGCGAAGCGCCCGCCGCCAGACCGAGAGCGATCGCCGCCGCCACCGTGTCGCCCGCCCCGGTCACGTCGTAAACCTCCCGCGCCAGCGCCGGCAAGTGCACGGTTGCGCGGCCGGGCGTGAACAGGCTCATCCCGTGCTCGCCGCGGGTGATCAAGATGTTGCGCGCCCCCGTGTGTTCCAGCAGCCGCCGCCCCGCTTCCTCCACTCCGTCGTTCGCTCGAATGCGCACGCCCGTGAAGCGCTCGGCTTCCCTCTCGTTGGGAGTGATCACCGCCACCGGACCCACGCCGGTGAGGTCGAATTCCTTCGGGTCCAGCGCCACGGGCACGCCCGCTTCGAGCGCCAGAGCCAGAACCCGGTCGAACAACGCCCGCGTCACCGCCCCCTTGCCGTAATCCGAGACAACCACCGCGCGAATCGCGGGGATCGACTCCCGCAGGCTCTCGATCAGGCGGTCCTGCAAAGCGGCGGCCAGCGGAACCCGCGATTCTGAATCAATCCTCAGCAACTGCTGGTGGTGCGCCATGACGCGCCGCTTGCAGGTGGTGGGGCGCCCGGGATCGACGATCATCGAAGCGGGCGCTGCGCCAGCCATCTGGCTCAGCGCCGCGAGCACCCTGCTTCCCGCCTCGTCGTCGCCCACGGCTCCGAAAGGCACCGGATGCCCGCCCAGCGCCTTTATGTTTGCCGCCACATTTCCCGCGCCCCCAAGCGTCCATGTCCGGTTCAGGAATTCCACCACCGGCACCGGCGCTTCGGGCGATATCCGCTGCACGTTGCCCCACCAATACTCGTCGAGCATCCAGTCGCCAATCACCGCCACGGCGGCGTCAAACCTTTCTAGCAGCGCTTTGAGGCGCTTCACTCCCGTTCTCCCTTCTTCGCGGCAATCGCCGCCAGTTCTTGCTCTAACACTTCCAGGTTCCGCCATCCGTCAAACCTTTGCCACGCCGCGCTGCGGATCTGGTCTTCCGTCCACCGGCTGAGGCTGCGAAGTCCCGCCCAGTAGCCCTCCGCGCCGCGGCAAACAATGACCCCGGGCGGCAATTCGCCGAAAGTCTCTCCGACGGCATCCGACGCCAGCACCGGCTTGCCCATTAGCAGCGCCTCGACGGCTTTCATCTGCACTCCGCGCGCAATGTTCAGCGGCGCCACGGCGGCGAGGCTGCCTTTGACGTACGCTCTCGGATTGTCCACCGCGCCCAAAACGCTGATGCCCGGACGGCTTGCCAAAGAGCGCACCGCGGACCCCGGATCGCGCCCTGCCACCAGGAATTCGAGCGACGGGTCCCGCCTTCGCAGTTCCGGAAAGATCTCCCTGGCGAACTGCGCCACGCCGTCGGCGTTGGGAAAATAACTCATCGTGCCCACGAAAACAAGGTAACGCCTGCCCGCCGCCTCAGGCGGAGGCGAGACACAGCCGCCGTCCCATTCCTCCGCGCTCCAGCCGTTTTCGATATAACCCGTGGCGCCCTCAGGACAGATGCGGCGGAACAAAGCCTCCTCGTTGCGGGTCACAAAAAACGTCCGCCAGGAGCGGCGCACCCACCGCACTTCCTCGCGCCTGAGCCGCGTTGCTTCCCAGCGGTACAGAAAACCCGGCTTGCGGCGCGAAGCGTATTGGAACCACTTCTCCGAGTCGAGATCCTGAATGTCGAGCACGAACGGCGTTCCCGCGGGCACATACGGCGCCATCGGCAGCGTGTAGACCACAGCCGCATCGAATGGTTTCCCGGCAGCCGCCCTCTCCACGGCGCGCCTCATGGCGCCGCTGCGGTAAACCAGCAAATTGAGGCAGCCGCCCGCAAGGAACGGCAACGCGCAGCGCGCCAACCTGCCGCTCATATCCAAAAGTTCGGCGTAAAGCCCCGCGCAGCGCCCGCGCAGAGCCTCGAGCCTTTCGACCTCCTCTTGCCGGCGCGCAAAGCAGAACAGATGCACCTCGTGAGCCGCGCTGAGTCTCCGCACCAAGTGGTAAGCGCGTACCTTTTCTCCTTTGTCCGGAGCGTCGGGTGCACAGTGGGAGAGCAGCAGCAATCGCATCGGCGGCCGCGTGGAACCTCCGATTATCCCACACGGCGCCCTCGCCGGCAGACACTCCTGCCCGCCCCCGGTCTGTGGCATACTCGCCATTCAGTGGGAGAAACTCCGACTCATGCAGGCCATTCAGCTTTCGACGGCGGATTGGGTGGTTCTCATCGCCTATCTGGCGGGCATCAGCCTGATAGGGCTTCTTGCCGGGCGCAAGGTGCGCAATACAGACCAATACTTCCTGGGCGAGCGCCGCTTCAGCCGCTGGATCATGATCGCGCAGAGTTTCGCCACGGGCACTCGCGCCGAGATGGTGGTGGCGCAAGCGGGAGCGGTCCTCACCATGGGCGCCTCCGCCATCTGGTTTCAATGGAAAAACCTCTTCGCCACGCCCTTCTACTGGATGATGGCGCCCGTGTTCCGCCGCGTCAAACGCACCACGATGGCGGAGATGGTGGAAGACCGTTACGGTCCCTGGATGGGCGCCGTGTACACCGTGTTCGCCATGCTCTTCTTCATGGTGAACATGGCGGGCATGCTCAAGGGCGCGGGAAAGGTGATCAGCCAGGCGACGGGCGGCAATGTGCCGGTCAACGAAATCGTCGTCGTGATGACCTTGGTGTTCGCCTTCTACAGCTTCGTCGGCGGACTTTCCTCAGCCGCGTGGGCGGACATGCTGCAAGGGCTCCTCATCCTGACGCTGTCGTTTCTCCTCATTCCGCTCGGATGGGCGTGGTCGGCGGCATGGATGGGATGCGCGGCGCGCTCGATCCGCACATGTTCTCGCTCGCCACGCCCAAAGGCATTGGTCCGTGGTTCATTTTCATGCTGACGTTGAACGGACTCATCGGCATCATGGCGATGCCGCATCTCATCGCCGTCGCCGGCACGGGCAAGGACGAGCACGCCTGCCGGACAGGCATGATGTATGGCAACTTCATCAAGCGCCTTTGCACCGTGGGTTGGGTCTTGGTGGGATTGATCGTCGCGGCGATGTTCGCTCTCGGGAAAGCAGGCATTCCGGCATTGAACGAGCCGGAAGAGGCATTCGGCTTCGCGTGCCGGCGCCTGCTGTTCTCGGGCGGCGTGGGGCTGTTAATCGCCTGCGTGCTGGCGGCGAACATGGCCGGCTGCGCCACTTACATGGTGAATTGCGGAGCGTTGTTCACGCGCAATTTCTATGGGCGCTATTTTGTCAGAGACAAGGGCGACGCGCACTATCTTTGGATCGGGCGTTTCAGCGGCGCCCTGATCACCGCCGCCAGCTTCATCTACGCCGTCTTCTTCATCGACAAGGTCCTGTATTCGTTCCTGCTCACTGAAACGATGGCCACCTACGTCGGCATCGCCGTGCTCGGCGGATTCATCTGGAGGCGCGGCAACCGTTGGGGCGCGTTCAGCGGCATCATCGTCGCCTTCGCCGTGAATTTCGCCATGTACGCCGCGCTGGGCAAGCGCTTCGACCACTGGGATCCCAACGTATTCTGCACGGCGCTGGCCGCCGGCAGCGCCGCATACGTACTAATCAGCCTTCTGACCAAACCCGAACCCGCCGAGCAAAACGAAGCCTTCTTCCGCCGCCTCGAAGACGGTCCGCCGCTCATCCTGGTGGATCTGCTCCGGCGCAAGAAACGCCCGCTTCTACGGGCCTATATCGAAGACTGGAAGGGCTTCGCAGCCGCATGGGGCGTGGTGGCGGCGCTCCTCGCCCTGGCTTGGCTGATCCTCACGGTTTGCTGAGGCGGCGGAAATACTCCGCCACCGCGCCGGAGTAACCCGGCGGGATGGGATCCCCCGGAGCCGTACGCACTTGCCCGGCTTGCTGCTCTTCGATCTTCCGCCGCAGAACCAACTCCAGATGCCGCAGCGCCGGAACAATCTGCGCCGTCAGGTTCGGCACGCGGTTGGGATCCACCACTTCGAGATTACGAAGCCCGTCGATCCCATCGTGCCGCAGTTCCGGATGGCCGGCCACCCAACGCCGGAGCGTGTTCCACTGCCGCGCGATGTCGTTGCCGCCGGCGGCGCCGCCCCCACGTTCCAGTTGCGCCCGCAACTGTTCCACTTGCGCCAGAGCGCGCTCAAAACCTTCCTGCCCGGGCTGCGCCGGCTGCCCCTCCATCGCCTCCCGGGCGCCGCGAAGTTGATCCCGCAACCGCTCCAGCCCCTGCGTCACCACCGCTTCACGCGAACCCATCATCGGTCCGTAGCCGCGCCGCACCCACTCTGCGCCGAACCGCATCCGCACCGCCAGCTCATTCTGCTGCATTTCGCCCAGTGCTTCGCGCAGCCGGTTTGACGCGCCGCGTTGCGTCCCCGCCAGATCGCGAGCCGCTGCCTGCATGTCCTTCTCCAAGCGTTGCAGTTCCTCAAGCATCCGCTGCTTGTCTTCCGCCAGACGGTCGAGCGCCTGCTGCGGAACCTTGCTGGGTTCTTGCGAGTTTCCGTAGGCGCGCTTCAATTCCTCGGCGAACTGGCGCTGCTGCGACGCCAGGCGCTCGCCGCGCCCCGCGAGGTCGTCCAATTGCGACGCCGCGCCCTCACGGCGCATGCCATTCACCAGATCGCGAGCCTGCTGCAACCGCTCCGCCGCGCGCCGGGCGTCCGAGCTGTCCGGCTCAGCCGACGCCGCGCGGCGCATGTCGTCGGTCGCCCGGCGAAGCTCGTCGAGCGCCTGCCTCAAGCGCTGCTCTCCGGCGTCGTTCCGCCCCGCCAAGGCGCTAAGCCGCTGCCCGGTTTGGCTCTGTTGCTGTTGCTGCCCGGACTGCCGGGAAGCGCTCTGTTGGGAAGACTGCTGCGAAGAGGACTGCGATGAAGCCTGCCCGCCCTGCTGTTGCGACTGCTGACCCTGTTGCTGCGACTGCTGACCGGACTGTTGCGCCAGTTGCTGCATTTGCCGCTGCAACTGCTCGGCTTCCCTCCGCAGCATCTCCTGCTGCCACCGCTGCTGAAAACTCTGCCTTTCCCTACGCTGCTGCTCGGCGAGTTCCTGCTGCCGCCGCGCCAACTGCTCCAGCTTCTGCAACGCCTCGTCGATTTCCCGCTGCCGCTGTCCCGGCGACGAGGCAGCCTGCTGCCCGGCCTCATACTGGTTCTTTTCCAAATCCAGCTCGAGGTCGAACATGTTTTCCAGATCGCGGCCGCCGCCGCCGGAGCCTCCGCCCCGCTGGTTTCGGCTGCCCATAGCCACTTGAATTTCCCGGAACACCGCCTCCGCGCGCAGCAAGTGCTGCAAAGCGCGCTGCTCGGAAGGCAGCGCCTCCCGCCAGTTCAGGGCCTTGAGCTTATCCGCCGCCGCGTTCATCGCATCCGCTGCGGACTCCATCTCCTTGGTGAATTTCTTGAACTCTTCGTTTTCCGACGAAAGCTGACGGCTCTGCATACGCCGCGCGAGCGACCGCGCCTGATCCCTCAACTTGCCTTGCACTTCGCTCAGGAACTTGCCGTTTTCCGCCGCCGCCGCCCGGTTGCCGGAATTGTCGCGCATCTGATTCCACGTCGCGGCGATGATCTCCTTTTGCCGGCGCGAGATCTCATTGCGCCCGCCCTCTTCCCCTTCGCCTCCGCCCTCCATGCCGCCCATCACCTGCGATTGGGAGTACTCCCGCTCGTAAGGCTGAGCTTCCAGGAAATAGATGTCGCTCCTCGCCGTCGAACGCGCATCGCGAGCCGACGCGTAAAAACTCACAATGTCTCCCGGCGAGAGCCTGTAATCCTCCAGCGCGATGAGCGCCGAGCCGCTCGCCTGCTTCCCTCCTTTGCGTTCGAGCAGCGGCACGGTCCTTTCGGCGCCGCCGTTCACCGAATAATGCAGTTGAAGCCCCTCCAGCGCGAAGTCGTCTTCCGCCTGCACCTCGACCGTCACTTCTTGAATCGGATTGACCTTGATGTCCCGCCCCGGGCGCCGCACCTGCACCACCGGCGGCGTCTCCTTCCGCACTTCGATGAAGAAGTCTTCGCTCAGCCGTATCGTCTTGCCGCCTTCCACCGCCGCGGCGTGATACACGCCGTCCGCCTCAATTCGAACCGTCGCCGCATACCAGTTGCCCTGCGCCGCTACGAGCGGGATGCGCGCGGCACCGTCGAATTCCAGGACGCCCTCTCGCAACGGGCGGTCGAATTCCATCTCCACCCGCGCCAGCGTGTTCTCCACCGCCCGCAAATCACCCTGATTCTCTTGGACTACGTCCTTCAGCCCTAGCCAGCCCGGATAACGGTACGTGACGCGCACGCGCCGCAGCGCCGGAAGATCCACCACCGTCAACCGGTACAGCGGGCTGCGCATCCCTCCCGCCTCCACGTAATACTCCACGCTGTCGCCCAACCCGGCGAACAAGAACTGGAAGCCCGGCGCGCCTTCACGCGGAACCATCGGCACCGTTTCCCACTTCGTCGTCCCGGCGAATCGCGCCGCCAGCTTCACCGAAGCCGTTTCAAACCCGGTGAGCGCCGCCGTCACCATCTGATCCCCGCCTTTGCGCACGCTCGCATCGCCCGGCTCGACTTTGATCTCGTAAAACGCCTGCGAACCGGATTTCGTCGGCACGCCCCACAGCAGCGCCGCTCCATGCCCCAGGAATCCGGGACCCGCCGCAATCAGCCAAATCAAGACGCCCGCGCCGCCGGCAGCCGCCGAAACCGCCGCCGCGATGCGCCTGCCGGCCGCCAGCCTTTCAGGCGCCTCCGGCGGCGCCACGCGCAGCGCGTCGTCAGCCAGCAGCTCCAAAAAGGGATCCCGCTGCGTCCCCCTCGAACGTTCCGCCAGCGTCAGGAGCCGTTCCCCGAATTCCGGGAACTCTCTCTCGGCGCGCCGCGCCACCGCCGTCCTTGTGAGCCGCACCAAGGGAAGAATCACGCCCAACGCCACGGCCAATGCCAGGCATACGCACAACAGAAACCGCGCCGCCGTCACGCTCGCCGCGGAAAAGGCGAAAGCATTGGTGTAAAGCACCAGCAGCAGCGTGGCGGACAGCGCGCACAGCGCCACCACCGCGCCGCCGCGCGTCCACAGCGCCAGCCGCAGCCGCTTCTCCAGCATCCCCAAGTATCCTTCGAAGCCTTCCATTGAACTCATGACAGCTTCTCCTTGCCGAGGTATCTCGCGCTCACCACGGATTCGGCCAGCGACGCCAGCGCCACGCCAAGCATAACGTACCACCACAAGCTCCAGCGCACGCTCCCAGCCTGTGCGCCGCCCGATACCGCTCCTTGCCCGGTATTCTGCCACAACGACACGGCGTCCGCCGGGAGCGGATCGAGGTCCGATTCGCGCCGGTCGGCGTTCACCGCCGCCAGGTCCACTCGCCCGTTGGCCCGCCGAATTTCATAAAACCCTTGTGAGGCGAGTTGGATGTTGCGCGCCTTCGCCGATTCCGCCAGCGATAGCACCCGCCTCCGCTCCGGGTCGAAAACCTCCATCGTGCTTACCGGGTCGGATGTGCCCCTCAGCTCATAAAAGGTGTCCACCACATACGCCGAAGGCGCCTCGCTCAAGCCCGCCAGATAGTTCGCCGCTTGCTCGACAAACGGCACGAAAGAAGCGCGCAGCGGAAAATCGTTGGAGATATTGTCCAACGCCGACGCAAAGACCAGGATGCGCCCGGCGCCCAGCGTTTGCTCCACCAGCAGCGGACTCTGATCCGCCAGCCTCGCCAGCACACGCCCGCCCTTCATTTCCAGCACCGCTGTTTGGAAAAACTTCACGCCCTCAAGCCGGTTCACCCGAGCCAGCACCGGGTGAGCCGTGTCCACCGCCCCGGCGCTCAGAAACCGTTCCGCCTCCCGCGACGCATAGCGCACCGCAGTGACTCGCCCCTCCGCCACCGGCAGAGCCGCCCGCGCAGCCGCCGCCGTTGCAGCCGCAATCAGCAGCCCTCCCCCGGAGCGCACATACTCTCTCAATTCCTTCACAAAACCTTCCGGCAGCGAGCCGGCGTCGGAAAGCACCACCGCGGCGTAGCGCCCGAGCGCAACGTTGCCGAGTTGACCCGGACTCGCCGTATCGATGCCGAACGCCGCGCCCGAAGCCGCTTCGAGCGCCGTCTTGAAGTACAACGCCGCGCGCTCCCTCCCAGCCTCCTCCACGAACAGCAGCCGCCGCGGCTCCAGCCGTTCCACCGCAATCCGATACCGGTCGTCTTCCGGCAAGGCGTCGGAAGGCTCCAGCCGCACCTCGGCCCTCCCCCAGCCGTGCGGCAACTCCAGGCGCGAGAATTCCACCGCCGCCCGCCCTGAGGCGGGGATCTCCACCTCCCGGGACTCGATCACGCGCCCGTTCACCACCAGCGACGCGCGCCGCCGCGACGCCGGAGTTCCGAACCCCGCCAGCACCGCTTGCACCCGCACTTTCGAAGGGTCATAAACACGGTGGGGCGCACTGACGCTCTCCACCGCCCAGTTCTCCACCCGCTTGGCCGCCACCGGATGCGCCTTCATCCTCGCTCCCTCCGGCAATTCGAGTTCGGCAAAGGAAGCCGGAAGCCCCGAGCGTTGCATGTCGCTGATCAGGTGCACGTCCAGGGGGCGCTTCGCCGATGCGCCCAAAGCCCGCAGCGCGCGCGCCAGTTCGGCGTAAGAAGTCCGCGAATCGGACGGTTCGATCGCCGCCACAGCGGCTTCGAGCTCCGCACGATCCGCCACTGGTTGCGTCAGCACTTTCACCGCCGAACCGAACGACACCACCTGCGCCAAAGCTCCCGGAGGCAGTCCCGCTATCACCGCCTGCGCTTCCGACTTCGCCTTCTCCAGCCTTCCGCTCACCCGCATCGAAAACGAATCATCGACGGCTATCACCGTCAAGCGCGACTCGGCTCCCGCCGCCGCCGCAGGCTTCTTAATGTAAGGGTTCGCGAAAGCGAGCGCCAGCAACGCCACCAGCAACGCCCTCAGGGCGAACAACAGCAAGTAGCGCAGCCGCCGGCGCCGCACCGAGCTTTGCAGCCGCCGCTCGAAGAACATCAGCGAGCTGAAGGGCTTGGGCTGAGCCCGGTGTTGGCGCAGCAAATGGATATATACGGGCAGCGCCAGGGCTGCCAGCCCAGCCAGAAACCAGGGCGACAGGAATCCCATCACATCCTCCCCGCCCTGAGGCTCAGGTACTCCCGCAGCGCGGCGTCGAGCGGGCGCGAGGTGTCCAGCAGAAAATAATCGATGCCCGCCGCCTTCGCTTTGTCCCTCAGCGCCGCGATGTGCGCCCCGATCTTCTCCCGGTACTCCCTCGCGGCGTATTCCGGCGAAACTTCCAGCGAACCGCCCGTCTCCATGTCAATCAGCAGCGCCGGACCATCCAGGCGCGGCTCGATCTCTTGAGGATCCAAAACGTGGAACAGCAGGAGTTCGCTGCCCCGGTACCGCAATGGCTCCACCGTGCGGATCACTTTCGAAGCTTCTTCGTAAAAATCGCTCACCACCACTACCACGCCGCGGCGGCGCAGGAACTGCTGAAAATGCACGAACGGCTGCGCGAAATCCGTCCGCGCTTTCGGCTCCGCCCCTTCCAGCGCGTGCAGCAGCCGGTACAACTGCCCGTGCCGGGTGGAGGGTGGAACGAAATTGCGAATCTCATCGTCGAAAACGATGATCCCCGCCCCGTCGCGCTGCTGGTGAATGGCCAGGTAAAAGATCGAGGCGCACAAGTAGCGGGCGTAGTCGATCTTCTTCACGCTCTGGGAGCTGAAGCCCATCGACGCGCTCGCATCGAGCAGCACCGTCACCAGCGTATTGGTCTCTCCCCGGTAACGTTTCAGATACGCGCGCTCCGTCCGGGCGAAAACGTTCCAGTCCACGTGCCTCAAATCGTCGCCTTCCGAATACGCGCGGTACTCGGCAAACTCCTGGCTGAATCCAAAATCCGGCGAACGGTGCAACCCCGCCACAAAGCCATCCACAACGGTCTTCGCCACCAGCTCCAGTCCGGATATTCCGGCCAGCACCGACGGCGATAGGAAGCGTTGCAGCATCGCACTCAACTCCGCGGAGCCGGCTTGACATCGAGAAGCCGTTTCAGCAAGTCGTCCGAGCGCACGCGGTCCGACTCGGCATGGAAGTTCAGCAGAATCCGGTGCCGCAGCACCGGAATGGTCAGCGCGCGTATGTCTTCGTAAGAGACGTGATATCGGTGGTTCATCAAAGCGCGCGCCTTCGAAGCCAGCACCAGAAACTGCGCTGCGCGCACGCTGGCCCCGTAATTCACGTATTGCCGCACAAAATCGGGCGATTCATCGGCGGTGTTGCGCGTCGCCCTCACCAATTCGATGGCGTACCGCGCCACCGAGTCCGCTATCGGCACCATGCGCACCAACTGTTGGAAAGACAGAATCTCCGCCGCGTTGGTCACCGTCTCCGCCTGCGCCGTCTCCGTAGTGGTGGTCAGCCCGATCACCTGCATCTCTTCTTCCGCGCTCAGGTAATCCAGGACCGTGTTAAATAAAAAGCGGTCGAGTTGCGCCTCCGGCAGGGGATACGTCCCCTCCAGCTCGATCGGGTTCTGCGTCGCCAGGACAAAGAACGGATCCGGCAGTTTATAGTGATGCCCGCGCACCGTGCAGGACCGCTCCTGCATCGCTTCGAGCAAAGCCGACTGCGTCTTGGGCGGCGTGCGGTTGATTTCATCAGCCAGCAGGACGTTGCCGAACACCGGTCCCGGCACGAAGGTCCACGTACGCCTCCCGGTGGTGGGGTCCTCTTCGATGATGTCCGTCCCGGTGATATCGGACGGCATCAGGTCCGGCGTGAACTGAATCCTGCGGAACTCCAGTCCGAGGGTCTGCGCGATGGTGCGAACCAGCAGCGTCTTCGCCGTCCCGGGCAGCCCGGTGATCAAACAGTGCCCGCCGACGAAAAGCCCGATCAACACCTGCTCGAGCACCTCGCTTTGCCCGACGATGACTCGCCGCACCTGCGCCACAATGTCGTGATACACGGCTTGGAAGCGGTCAATGCGGGACTTCAGTTCCGCCGATTCGAGGGTCAGTGTGGAAGGGATTGTCATGCGATTTACTTGCTCAGCTCCAGTAAGAGTCTTTGCGCCGGCTTATAGCCCGGCGCGGCTTCGAGCGCCAGCAACACCTGTTCCCGCGCCTCGCTGGCGCGCCCGGCGGCTTGGTACGCCCGCGCCAAACGGAAGTGCGCGTCCGCCCGGTCCGTGGGGTTCGAGTTCAGCACGGCATGAAAGTCTCGTATCGCGGCTTCGCGCCGCCCCAACGCCAAATTCAGGTCGCCCAGCCGCCGGTGTAATTCTTCGTCCCCCGCCGGCGCGATGTACAACAGGCGTTCCAGCGCCGCCGCGGCTTCTTTCGGCTTTCCGGCTTCCTCATAAAGCGACGCCAGCTTCTTCATCAAGAGCGGCGATCTGCCGCCGGCGCGCGCCCACGCTTCCAGTTCCTCCGCCGCCTTCTCCTTATCGCCCCGGGCCAGCCACGCCTCCGCCATCAATTCATATGCGCTGCCGGCGTCCACATAATCCGGAAACAGAGTTTTTAACTTCGGACCCATGCGCAGCACATCGTCGTGGCGCTTCTGTTTAGCAGCTTCGTTGATGGATTTCATCCCCTGCCGCCATTCCTCGAAACCCTGGATGATGGCGGCGTGCTGCGCCTCCAGCCAAGGGAAGAACAGCTTGTCAAACTCCTCCGGCGTCACCCCGAATTCTTCCTCCACCACCTGCGGCGTGGTCTTCTTCTGGGCGAACGCCCGGATCATCCGGTTGAGCTTCTCGAAGCCCCATCTTTGTTGGATGAAATCGCAGATCCTTCCGGCTTGGAAATATGACACCACCACCTGCCCCGGATAAGACGGTCTGACAAAACCCCGGTCGAGCTGCCGCAACGGCAAGAGCTTCTTCTCCCGCATCGCCAGCACCGCTTGCGGGTCCAGCCGGTCAGCCCACTCCGGCGAAACCGCCCCTTCCTCATGCACCGCCAGACCCTCAGTGAACCAGCGCGGCACGCGGTGTTTGGTCGCCGCCAGCACGAACACGTGGCTCAACTCATGCCACAGCGTCGCTCCCCAGTGATAGGCGCCCGGCTTGCGCCCTGACGGGCTGTCCATCGCCACCACGTATCCGAAGGCCACGCCCAACGCGCCAAGCCCCGGCATCCCGAGAGTGCGCACCGCGAAATCTTCGTGGTCCGGATACATCTCCACCTGCACCGGACGTTCGAGCTTGATCCCGTACTTCTTCTCGTACACTCCGATGGCGCGCCGCAACTCCGCCTCCACCATGGGGCGCAATAAGGCGGACTCCCTCTTGTGCAGCTTCAAAACCACATCACCGGCTCGAATCGTATCGAACTTCGAATAACTGTCCAGCAGGCGCAGCGTGTTGACCGTCGCGGCGTTGCGGTAATCGTTGGCATACGCCAGCTCGAGGTGCTTGCGCGCCTCCTCATCCTGCGCCAAGCGCATCAGGTTGATGCCGAGCTCGGAGTGGGCCTTCCACAGCT
>Ga0073932_1005813_pt1 | contig 13098 bp, 13 predicted proteins | sample DewCreD2012metaG_FD_76967 | JGI IMG/M metagenome (GOLD analysis project Ga0073932, IMG submission 76967) | Hot spring sediment bacterial and archeal communities from British Columbia, Canada, to study Microbial Dark Matter (Phase II) - Dewar... ... | reverse complement strand
CAGGGATCGGGCCGCCTCGATGAAGATCTTGATGTCCGCCAACTTGTGCTTGATGGCCTGGAATTCGCCGATGGGCCTGCCGAATTGAACCCGCTGTCTGGCATAGTCCGCGCACTTCTTGAGTATGTAGGTCATGCCCCCGATGAAGGGGGCCAGGAGCGCGCTCCGGTCCCACTCCACGGTTTGCATGGCCATGAAAAACCCGGCTCCCTCCTGCCCGATGAGGTTCTCGGCCGGAATCTCGCAGTCCTCGAAGATCAACTCCGACGTGTGGGAGCTTCGGACTCCCATTTTAATGAGGTTTTTGCCGGCGGAAAAACCCGGAGTTCCCTTTTCCACGATGAACGCCGACATGCCTGAGTGCTTCTGGTCTTTTTCCGTCTTGGCATAGACCACGGCCACGTCGGCTATGGGTCCGTTGGTAATGAACATCTTGGTGCCGTTGAGCACATAACGGTCTCCGCGATGTTCGGCACGGGTGGTGATGGAGGCCACGTCAGAACCTGCGCCGGGCTCTGTCATCCCCATGCATCCGATCCATTCGCCTGAAGCGAGCTTGGGGATGAAACGCTCTCTCTGGGCCTCTGTGCCGTGGCAGAAAATCGTGTCCGCGCAGAGAAAGGTGTGAGCGCCGTAGGCCAGAGTGAGCCCACCGTCCACCCCCGCTTCCCCGAGGGCTTCGCCGGCAAGCACCGTGGTCACCACGTCCGCTCCGCCTCCTCCGAGAGCCTCTGGAAAGTGAAGGCCGAGAATGCCGAACTCCCCGAGTTTCCGAAAGGATTGGAAATCAAACTCTCCCCTCAGGTCATGATCAGGGGACCGGGGGGCAATCTCCTTCCGGGCAAAGCGGATGACCTGCTCTTTGAACATCTTTTGTTCTGGGGTGAAAGAAAATTCCATGCGTGCCTCATCGGGAGGTTACGATCTTTTCCCTTTGTCTCGACTGCCGGCTCCGTGTAAAAAGACCTCCAGGATGCTTTCCGCAATCCTCTCTTTCTGGCGGTTCCCCTTGATTTTCTGGTCCACCAGGACCATGGCTGAAACAAAGGTCTCAAGAGCCCCCAGGAAGATGTACGTGAGATACCTGGCTTTAAAATCCCTCCGAAGAACTCCCGCCTGTTGACCTGCCGCCATAATGCCGTCGGTGAGGAACATGAATTCCTGGAAATTCTTGAGGCGCTTTGGGGTGAGATTGGCGGTGGATCTGGATATTTCCGTGACAAAGATGTTCACCAGGTCGGGGTGGTCCTGGTAGGTGTCCATGAAGTAATCGATGATCTCCCTGAGTTCCAGGGGCGCTCCCCGACCGTCCTCCCTGATTTTCGCCATAACCTCAAAAAGGCCCTGCCACCATCGATTCAGAATGGCTTCGAAAAGATCTTCCTTGCTTTTGAAATAATGGTACACCAGACCATAGGAGATCCGCGCTTTCTTGGAGATATCCGACATCCGCGCCTTGTGCAGGCCTTTTTCTTTGAAGGTCTTCAGCGCGGCGTCGAGGATGAGCGCCTCCTTGGAGCTTTTCAGGGGGGATGGATTCTTTTTCACAGGCGGACGCTAACAGGGATTGATTGACTTGTCAATCAATTTTCATGAAAAAAGGACTCCGCCCCGAGTCCATTCTCGGGTTCGAAGGCCTATGAGGACGGGCGAGAAAGAATCGAAACCCTGCTAGGAAAGGGCCATGCCTTGGATGGCCGCCGCCACGGTCTTGAGTTCCGAATCCTGGATGGTGCGCACGTCCAGCAAAACCTGGTCCTTTTCGACCCTGGCAATAATGGGGGGATCGTAGTCACGAAGCTTCTGTTCCATCCTGTTGGCCGAGAGGCGGCCGGGGACCAGGGTGATCAAGCAGGTGGGAATCACGAGCAGAGGAAGGGCGCCTCCGCCGACTTTGGAGGAGCCGTCCGTAATCTGAAGGGTGAAACTGTGGGGGTCGATGTTTCCGATGCTTCTACGCAAACGCCGGGCTTTGCTCTTGAGCTGTTCATAGGGCGCGAGGATCATCTGAAGGGTGGGGATTTCTTTGACCGCCGTGGGCTCATCCCGGTAAATCCTCAGCGTCTCCTCCAGGGCCAGCAGCGTCAGCTTGTCAATCCTCAGGGCGCGGCTCAGTTGGTTCTTTCGAACCGCCTCCACGAGGGCCTTTTTCCCGAGAAGGATTCCTGCCTGAGGCCCGCCCAGGAGCTTGTCCCCGCTGAAGGTCACCAGATCAACGCCTTGTCCGAGGACATCCTGCACGGTCGGTTCCTTGATCAGGCCGTACTTGGAAAAATCCACGAAGCAGCCGCTTCCCAAATCCTCCATGACCGGGATGCCCCGTCGATGAGCCAGGGCCACCAGTTCGACCGTATCCACATCCTCGGTAAAACCGATGAGATGGTAGTTGCTCTTGTGAACCTTGAGGAGAAGGGCTGTGTCCGGGCCGAGGACCTCTTCATAATCACGGAGATGGGTTTTGTTCGTCGTTCCCACTTCCACCATTTTGGCCCCGCTTCTTTTCATCACTTCCGGAATGCGGAAGGAGCCGCCGATTTCCACCAGTTGGCCTCTCGAGACCACGACCTCCCGGCCCTTGGCCAGGGTGTCGAGGGCTACAAGCACCGCGGCCGCATTGTTGTTCACCACGGTCCCTGCTTCGGCGCCGGTGATGTCTTTGAGGAGTTCCTCCACGTGGACATAGCGGCTGCCCCTTTCCCCTTTCTGGAGGTCATACTCCAGGTTGCTGTAGCCGCCGGCTAGGGGTTTGAATTTTTTGAGTACCCTTTCAGCCAGAATGGACCGGCCGAGGTTGGTGTGAACGACGATGCCCGTGGCATTGATCACGGGCTTGAGGCTGGGTCGGTCCAGCGACGCCGCCCGCTCGCTCACCCGGTGGGAAACGGTTTCCAGGCTCAGCGGTTCATCAAAGCCTTGGCCTGACTTGATCGCATTACGGATTCCTTCGAGGACTTGATGAACGGCCTTGAGCACGACACGGCGTGGGTATTGGAGCAACAACTCTCCAACCGCAGGGCTGTTGAGCAATCGATCTACAGAAGGGATTTTCTGAAAAAGCTCTTTTTTCTCTTCGGGCAGCACCAAGGGTTTTCCTTAAAAAAAGGAGAGGACAAGTTTTTGTTGCAAAAGCCGAAAAGTGTGTTACAGTCTTGAAACATGCGGCGGTGGGTGTAGCTCAATTGGTCAGAGCACTGGGTTGTGGCCCCAGAGGCTGTGGGTTCGAGTCCCACCACTCACCCCACCAGACCTGTTCTATATCATGCTCCCGAGTCGTGTCAACCATTTCTCATCCCTTTGAATTTCATGGAAATGTTCATCCCTTCTTTCTTCGACTCCCGCGGAAAATTGTTTGAAGTCAGGGGTCTCCTGCCGGTTGCCTTCCAGGTTGATCCGAAGCGCTTGAAAACCGTTTCGGGTTGGTGTACGCTCCGTCCGTGAACAAATAGGTTGACGATAGAAAAAGAGGGGACTAATGTTTTTCTGTCGGCGAGGAAGAAGAGTCGCTTGTATTGTGGGGAAGAGCTTCATAGAATGGAGCTTGCCGTAAAGGCTTACGGAAAGAAACACGGAGAAAAGGAAGTCAGATGAAGAAAGGCAAACCACCAAGAGAGGAGACGATTGTCGGCTACGTCGTTCCCAGCGAGTGGGACAGCGAGGACAACGTGGTCTCCATCAGCATTTCAACGGATGATGATGATTATGTCGTAGAGATGAACAAATTGGGTGAAGAGCTTTTTGATTTTCTCGACGAGGACGTCGAGGTGACAGGCACGGTCCGGGAGGACAAGGACGGCACCAAACGGATCCGAGTCATCAGCTACGAAGTTCTGGAAGACGTCGAAGAGGAGTATGACGACGAGGACTTCGGCTATGAGGACGATGAAGAGGAAGAGTAGAATTTAGCTGCAGGCTCAAAGCCGCCAAGGCACGTCCCGCCACACGGATGGCGGGCAACAGGCACACCGGCAAGAAGCGGAGGAACTCCCTTTGCCTCTCCAGCTGCCGGCGTCGGCCGACGGCAGATAATTCAGCCTATTTCCCTTTCGCTGTTGACCTTTAATTTTAAATCATATAAAATTAAGCTAAATTATTGACCTGCAGGACGGCCTTCTCCAACCAGCGGCTCCATGGTTGCATTGCGTTTCAACAGCACCCGGATGGGGTGAAAAAGGATAGGCGGCTTCCAGGGACAGGAGGACCAAGCTTGGCTGCTGATCAAGAAAAACGCAGAAGCCCGAGAGTGGAAGTCAGTTGGCCCATCACGATCCTGGCTGAAACAGGCACGATCGAAGGAGAGATCAGGAACGTTTCTGTGGATGGGCTGCTTATTTTTTGCGAAGAGCCCTTGCGCCTCAATGAAACCTATCGCATGTCCATTCTTCCCGGCAAACATCACGCCATAGGGGTCAGCGGCAAAGTGGTCTGGGCCGATGCCTATTGCATGGATGAAGACAACACGGCTTTTGGAGTGGGCGTCTGCCTCGTGGAGCTCACGGAGGAAGACCGCGAAGCGCTGCGCGCCCTCATCGCCGGTGCACGCCCATCTTCCCCTCACAAACCCTAGCCCGACGCACAACCCTTTTCCTGTTTCCCGTTACGGCAATCCACGAAAACAAGATGCGAGGGAACCGTCCCTTATCTGCGTAGTCTTTTGCGCATGCTCTTCGTTTTCTGTTTTTAGACAGACCCCCATAGCCCTAGCCGTCCATGTGAAGCAACAAAAAGCTACGATACCTTGTCCCCCGGCTCAAGGTCACCGTCAAAGGTTGCGATGCCCAGCCGGTTCTTGCCGGACCCTGCCAGAATCATCCCCTCGGAGAGTCCGAATTTCATCCGGCGCGGTTTCAAATTGACGACGCACATTATTTTCTTGCCCACCAGTTTTTCCGGCTGGGGATAGGCGGATCGGATGCCGGCGAAAACCTGGCGAAGACGTCCTTCACCGACATCCACCATGAGCTTTACGAGCTTGTCCGCGCCGGGCACGAGGCTTGCTTCGCGAACAACAGCCACCCGAAGGTCCAATTTTGAAAAATCATCGATCGTGACTTCCGGTCCGATGGGCACAAGATCCTTGCGTTGCTGCCCGGGGGAAACGTGCTGGACCGGCTTGGACGACGCCCCTGTTGCAGGCTCCAGACCCTGGGCTTTCTGGATCTTGATCCACTCGTCCTTAAGAGTCACCGTGCGGTTGAATACGAGGTGCTCCGGAGTCGAATCCGAGGAATCGGTGCAAAAGTATCCCATGCGTTCAAACTGGAATTGGGAGCCGGGCGCTGCTTTGGAGAGGCTGGGTTCGACCCGGCAATGCTTCAACACCTCCAGAGACCTGGGATTCAGAAGCGCCTTGAAGTCGGTCCCTCCTTCCTCGTCACTGGGGTCGGCTTTGGTCAGGAGGTGGTCATAGAGCCGCACTTCAGCAGGAATGGAATGCTGCGCGGACACCCAGTGGAGCGTTGCCCTCACCTTGCGGCCATCCGGAGCATCCCCTCCCTTGGTTTGAGGGTCATAGGTGCAGTGCACCTCCGTCACTTTGCCGTTCTGATCTTTGACCACGCCGACACATTTCACAAAATAGGCGTAGCGCAGCCTCACTTCCCGGCCCGGCGAGAGGCGATAGAATTTCTTGGGAGGAGTCTCCATAAAGTCGTCTTCTTCGATGAAGAGCTCCCTGGAAAAGGGGACCTTTCGCGATCCCATGGCGGCATCTTCGGGGTTGTTGAGAGCGTCCAGCTCTTCCACCCGGCCTTCCGGATAGTTGTCGATCACCAGCCGAAGAGGCCGCAGGACCGCCATCACCCGGGGAGCACGCTTGTTCAAGTCTTCGCGAATGCAATATTCCAGGAGAGCCACATCCACCAGACTGTCCCTCTTTGCGACGCCGATGCGTTCGCAAAAACTCCGAATGGCTTCGGGCGTGTATCCTCGACGCCTCAACCCGGAAAGGGTGGGCATGCGAGGATCATCCCAGCCGGACACAACTCCTTCCCGGACGAGTTGAAGGAGCTTGCGTTTGCTCATCACGGTGTGGCTCAGATTCAGGCGGGCGAACTCGATCTGTTGCGGGTGGTAAATGTCGATCTGGTCCAGGAACCAATCATACAGGGGCCGGTGATCCTCGAACTCCAGGGTGCAGATGGAGTGAGTGATGCCTTCGATGGAGTCGCACTGGCCATGGGCAAAGTCGTACATGGGATAGATGCACCAAGTGTTGCCCGTCCGGTGGTGCTCGGCGTGGAGAATCCGGTACATGACCGGATCCCGCAGGTTGAGATTGGGGGAAGCCATGTCAATCTTGGCCCGAAGAACCCGGGAGCCGTCCGGGAACTCTCCGTTGCGCATGCGCTCGAAAAGGGCCAGGTTCTCCTCCGGGGACCGGTTCCGGTAAGGGCTCTCCTTCCCGGGCTCGGTCAGGGTCCCGCGGTATTCCCTGATCTGCTCCGCACTCAGATCATCCACATAGGCTTTCCCCTTCCGGATCAACCGAAGGGCGAATTCATAGAGCTGGGGAAAATAATCGGAGGCATAGTACTCCCGATCTTCCCAGTCAAAACCCAGCCAGCGCACGTCCGTCTTAATGGACTCCACGTACTCCACGTCCTCCTTGCTGGGATTGGTGTCGTCGAAGCGCAGATTGCAGAGGCCCTTGAACTCCAAGGCAAGGCCGAAGTTGAGGCAAATGGACTTGGCGTGACCAATGTGAAGGTATCCGTTAGGCTCGGGCGGGAATCGGGTGTGGACACGGCCCGCGAATCTGTTTGTCTTCAGATCTTCAGCGATCATGGCCTTGATGAAATTAGGGGCAGGGGTAAAATCAACATTCGACATGGAATAGCACTCCTTCTTGCAGTGAATCACGCTCACACGCTTCACAAACAGGAGATATTATAGAGCCCGAGCCGGGTATTGCAAGGGGTTTGGAACCCTTCGCATGGAGAAATCGAGGAACCATAGGCTCCGGAACAGCAGGAGAAAAAGAATGTTCATGAAAGGAACCCTGCGGGTCATGTTCTGCCGTTCGCGGCGTTTTCCTGGTGCCGGAGGAGGAGGTCCTTTTTGATGTGGTGAAGCGTGTCGGAAAGCGAAACCTTGTACAAGTGTGGATTGGTGAAGCGCTTGGTTTCATTCTCCAGACTTTCCAGTTCCCTGGCGGCATGCTGCCTCACCTGCTGAAGCGAGGGAGGGTCGTAAACCTGCTTTCCGTTCAAGAAGATGGGCACCATGATCTCCTTGGCGTCATATGGAGGACGATAGGTCTTTTTCATGTAGTCATACATGGGGTGATGAGCGCGGACCGGCTTCCCGGAAGGAAGCGGCTCCTCCAGATCCATGAGCAGGTCGCCCATCATGAAGCCGCGGGGATTGTAAAAGCGAACGATCTTCTTGACTCCCGGGTTGGTCACCTTCTCGGGGTTCTGGGAGATCTTGATCTTGGGGATGAGCGCCTCTTCTGCGTGACCTGCGGCCATGAGCTTGTAAACGACCCCCAGGGCCGGGGTTTGATAGGAGGTCATGAGCTTGGTCCCAACACACCAGATGTCAATGCGGGCGCCCTGGTCTCTGAGGCTTTCAATGAGCCATTCATCGAGATCGCTGCTCGCCAGGATCTTCACTTCAGGATAACCCGCTTCGTCGAGCATGCTCCTGGCAATTTTTGAATAGTAGGCCAGGTCCCCGCTGTCGATCCGGATGCCCCTCAGGGTTTTGCCGATCTCTCGCATCTCCTCAGCGACCCGAATCGCGTTGTTCACTCCCTCCGCGACCTCGTAGGTGTCCACGAGAAGAACGCAGTGATCAGGGAAAATCCGGGCAAAGGTCCGGAAGGACTCGATTTCCGTGTCAAAACTTTCCACCCAGCTGTGTGCGTGAGTCCCTCGGATGGGGATGCCGAAGAGCTTGCCGGCCCGCACGTTGGAAGTGCCCTCGCATCCGCCGATGTAGGCGGCCCTGGCGCCATAGAGGGCCGCCTCAACGCCGTGAGCCCGCCGCGTCCCGAAGTCGATGACCGGGGCGCCTCTGGTGGCCGTCTTCAGACGTGCGGCTTTGGTCGCAATGAGGGTCTGATGCCCGACCATGGCCAGGAGAGTGGTTTCGAGGATCTGGGCTTCGGCGATGGGCCCCACCACACGGATGAGGGGTTCGTTAGGGAAGACCACGGTTCCCTCGGGAACGGCCCAGATGCTGCCGGTGAACTTGATCCCTTTGGCGAGCTCTTCGATGGCTTGTTGTGAAAAGAGGCCGAGGCCCCTGAGGTAATCCAGGTCGTCCGGGTAGATCTTCAGAGAATTGACATACTGAATCACGCTTTCCAAACCGGCAAAGACACAGTATCCTCCGCCGTCCGGGTTCTGGCGATAGTACAGGTCAAAGCACGCCTTTTGCTTGCTTTTGCTCGAAACGAGGTAACCCGCCACCATGGTGAGTTCATAAAGATCCGTGTCGAGCGTGTGGTTGCCGCACTTGAGTCCTTTGAGGGCGATCTCCCCATTCACTGTCCCCAGCTCTTGTCCAAGATCTTCGTCCAACAGGTCGACCCTGTCCAGCGCTCTGCCGGTCAAGGGATCTCTAAATCGAAGGTTCATGATCCATCTCCTCAGCAAGGCTTCTCCCGCCTTTGTTCTCTTCTTTACTCTTTACCGTGACAAAACACAAGTCGGAGCAGCCCCTCAACCGAAAGGGCTCCCCCATGCAAAGCTCGTTGCATTCCTGTCCTTCAGGCGATAGAATCCATTTGCCCCATGCCCGGTCGGCGGAGAAGAAAAAAGTGAGGGCCGGCGATATCGCCGAAAAACCGGCTGTTCAAAGGAGGAAGGTCCCATGGATGAACTGACTCACAGACTTCGGGAAACTCTTGAAGAGCATTGCCGCTTGGCCACCATGCCTGTGGCGATTAAGCTGGTGAAGGGAGACGATGCGCCGAAGCAGAAGGCGAAGTACCCCCTTGATCACTTGGGCCATCGGATGGCCGTGTGTCAGGGAATGAACCTGGCAAGGACGATCGGCTGGACCGTGGCCTTCAGGGATCAGGACTATGCTTGTCCGCTCCCGCGTATTTTCATGGGACACATGAATCCGACCCTTTTTCTGGACGGGACGTTGGGGGAGTACTATCAGGATGACCCTGAGTGTGGAAAGATCATGGAGGCGTCCTATCCCCGATGGCCTCTCGGCGTCTATAAGGAAATCTGGCTGTCTCCCATCGATCGGTGCGAGTTTGTCCCTGACCTGGTTGTGGCTTATGGCCATCCCGCGCAGGTGCTCGCCTTGATCCAGGGAGCCAACTATAGGCGCGGACCTGGGATCACGTCCACGAGCACAGGTCGCTACGGATGCTCCGCATGGATAGCCGGAGTCCTTCAGAGGGATGAGTGCACGTACCTGGTTCCCGGACCAGGGGAAAGGGTGTTTGCCGGCACCCAGGATCACGAAATGTCTTTCGCTGTTCCCTACTCGAAATTCAGCGGATTGATAGAGGGCCTGAAGTACATTAGAAGCAAAGGCGCTTACCGTTATCCGGTGCCGAACTTAGCCATCCTGTCTGAGCCGCGAATCCCCGGGAAATACCACGAGATCGAACCTGGCGCGACCCGTGAAGCTGAGTGACAAAGATTTTGACCGGATCGTGAAACGGGCGATTCGCCGCATCCCCGAGGAGTTGCGGCAGCACCTCGACAATGTGATCATCAGTGTTCGCAAGAAACCGTCCAGAGAGATGCTGGAGGAGATGGAGGTTCCGCCCGGGGAAACCCTGCTCGGTTTTTTTTCAGGCATCCCCCTTGTGGATCAATCCGTGACCGATCCGCCGCTCTATTCGGATACCATCTTCATCTTCCAGGAGCCCCTGGAGGAGATGTGCAGGACGTTGGAAGAGCTGGAGCAGGAAATCGAGCTGACCGTGGTGCATGAAATCGCTCATTACTTTGGAATCAGCGAAGAACGGCTCGAAGAACTCGGATATTCATAGGTTCCTCGGGGGTACGCCGATGCCCAACATGAGCCTGAGCAGGTACAAAAGAGGAGTCTTCAAGAACGGGGTGCTCCTGTCCCTGATGCTGTTCTACTTTTCCTGCGGAAAAGAGGTTTTCCCGCCCGACCTTGACATTTCCTCTACGTGCTGGATTTCACGGCCTGAAGCCAAACCCACCCTTGCATGGGTTTTTTCGCTTCAATGCGGTAGCCCAGCGACTCAAGCGCCTTGGATAGATCTTCGGCGATCGGTCCGGCATCAACCTCTACACTCAGTTGGGGCTCGTGGAGCATTTCCACGATATTCTTTGTGTAGCGAACAGCGAATTCGCTCTTGTCGATACCCCTCAGTTTAATCTCCACCGATTCCATGATCTTGTCCTGCCCATTGAACAAAAACCCTTGTCGAACCCTGTGCACTCGCCCAAGGCCTGGTTCCTTGGCCGGCCGCAGCGTACTATAGTTTACATCATCCAGAGGCCGGGAACTCTCTCCCCGCGATGAGGGACACTGAGAACATCCTTCAAAACCTCCCTGCAAGGCTTATTCGGGACCTTCTAGAGTCGCACGGATGTAATCGCGAAGATTCTTGTGAGCTCTCTCCTCAAACTTCTGTTCATCTTTTAGAACGCCTATGCTCTTGAGCCTTTGAAGGATAGCGTCTACAATCTGCGTTTCTTTCTTCCTTTTTGCCAGTCTCAATCTTGTTGTCAAATAGCTGACGTCGCTGATTCTTCCTATGCTCTCCAGTTCATCCTCCATAGTCTCCCTCCATCCATTGTGCCCTATGAATGGGTTGATCGCTCAGCCCGTTTACATCCTGATTTTGGCTTCGGTCTTCTCCGGATGCTTTTCCAGATGTCTGTGACGCCCGCTTGCGGATTCAGCCAGGCGGTGAATCACATGAGGAAGATCAGACTGAGTCCAGTAGCTCTTGAGCCGTTCATCCTCCTGAAGCCGATCACTTATCCGGTACAGTGGTTCAGAGTCAGGGAGCAGCGTGAGATCCTCGGCTTTCACTACGACCTTTTTATCGAGGACATCGTTGAGCAGCTCTTCCACCGTTTTTGTGAAAACCTTTTTGACCTCTTCACCAGACTCCGCTTTGTTGATCTTTTCTCTAAATTTTCGCAAGACCCTGCGCTCGCATGCGCTAAAAGAAAATTGTCGAGTCATCATTAAAGACCCCCTGAAAGTTGGTATGGAAGATCACAAGAACAGACCATTTAAAGCTCTTGACAGTTTAGCTCTTTGAAATGAATGGCTCGGGCCACGGGGGTCTCTCTAAAAACAGAAAACGAAGAGCGTGCGGGAAAGACTCTGTGGATAAGGGGTAGCAAAGGCGGGCGGCGAGGTCTCCTCGGTCCCTGTCAGATAGGGATTCGATGGCGAGTTGCCCGGTGGTTCTCCGCCCGCCTCACCCATGGCCCAAAGCCGGCCAAGGGGGTGTGGCCTCTTCGTTGTTCTGTTTTTAGAGAGACCCCCCGTGGCCCTTTTCTGTGTTTATTTCAAAGAGCTAAACTGTTCCTGAAGGTTTCGTACCAAGGTCGCTATTCATGATATTGCCTGCGCAAGGGAAAAGAGAAAAGTAACTAACCAGAAGGATATCAATAGGTTAAGTTTATTCAAAAAATAAGCATGTTGATCTGCTTGTCAAGGTATTGACCGCAGCGTTCCGGTTTGGATGGAAGAGAACTCCTTGGCCCCTCTTGACAGCTTAGAATTTAGGATTAAAAATTTTCATGAAATTCATCGATGATGAATTTCACAGATAGCTCTAAAAATGGTTGATCAAAATCGCTCTCACTGGATTTTAGGATACTGTTCTTAGGGCTTTTTAATTAGGAAAACGTTATAAGGGAAAGGAGGAATGTGCCATGCTATGGAGAAGAACGACCGGTTGGCCTACATGGGACTGGACGAACCCGTTTGATGAGCTTGATCGCATGAGAAGAGAGATGGACCTCCTCGCTGAAGGCTTGACCAGAGGTCTTTTCAGAGAGCCTGTGGCTGGGGTCTTTCCTCTCATGAATGTGACTGAGGACAACGATAACTATTATGTTCGCGCTGAACTCCCTGGGATTAACGCGGATGACCTGGACATCTCCGTGACCGGGGATACCCTTACCGTCTCAGGGGAGAGAAAGATCCCCGACGAAGACGAAAAGGCCAGGTATCACCGAAGAGAAAGGGAAGCCGGGAAATTCAGCCGGGTCATCGCTCTGCCCTCTCAGGTGGACACAGCAAAAGTGCAGGCGCACTATGCCGATGGGATCATCTCTTTGATTTTACCCAAGGTGGAAACGGCAAAGCCGAAGCTGATTCCGGTGAAGACCTCTTGATCTGAAAGGAGGGAGGAACCATGACAGATAAGGAAACCAAAGCGCTTCAACCAAAAGCGAAAACAGAAGTGACGCAACCCGCTGAGAGCACCCGACCTGGTTTGGTGTTCACACCGGATGTGGACATTTTTGAAACAGATCAGGAGATCATGCTGCTGGCGGATATGCCGGGCGTGAAGTCCCAGGCGTTGAACATCGACCTTCATGAAAATATACTCACCCTTGACGGAGAGGTTGAGCCGCCTGAAAGCGCCGATGAGCGTGATCTTCTGAGAGAGTATCGGACAGGAAAATTCCACAGACAATTTACTCTATCTCAAGCCATAGACCAGGAAAAAATAGAAGCGTCCATGAAGGACGGTGTGCTTCGGTTGAGGCTCCCAAAAGTGAAAGCCGCAAGACCGCACAAGATCACCGTCAAGGCCAAGTAAGAAGATAGGGGTGCTCCAAACAATCCACGTCCTCGAAGCGGCTTCAGGTTTTTTCCTGAAGCCGCTTCGAATTTTGGACAATTGGAGATAGATGCGTTCGTAAGAAGTCCTCCAGGTGGTCACTCCCATCCGCCTGAGGTGGATAAACTCCGGCGGGAGTCCAGAAGCCCTTAGAAAGACTGGATTCCCGCCGGAGTTAATCCTGAGCGAAGTCGAAGGGCGGGAATGACCAGAAAGAGCGTTTTTCGACTTCTTACGAATTCATCAAGAGTTGAGTACAAATAGTCTTTTCGTATCGCTTTGACGCTCGCGAGATTTGACCCATGTTTGCTCAGGTAAGTTGACCCACCTATTCTTTT
>Ga0073932_1005812_pt1 | contig 13099 bp, 14 predicted proteins | sample DewCreD2012metaG_FD_76967 | JGI IMG/M metagenome (GOLD analysis project Ga0073932, IMG submission 76967) | Hot spring sediment bacterial and archeal communities from British Columbia, Canada, to study Microbial Dark Matter (Phase II) - Dewar... ... | reverse complement strand
CGATGATGCCCGTCAGCAGCACGCCCAGCCCTGCGAGAAGCGCGCCGAGCAGCAGCCGCGTGCGCGCGGCGTTCCAGCGCCGGCCCTTCCGCAGCACGACAGCCCGGAAATCCACGAACGCCAGCGCCGCCGGAATCACCCCCAGCACGGGCACCAGGCTCCACCAGCCCAGCACGAAACACCGCAGCGACCGCCGCAACATCTCGGATTTCGGCATGTCTTCGGCGAGGTTCATGGCGCGGGCCGTTGCCAGTGCGCGGCCTGGCGCTCGTCCAGCCGTTGCAATTCGCGGTTCAAATGCCGCCCGTTGCGGCTGTTCGCGCTGGCCAGCATCAGCAGGACGGCCAGCAGCCCGAGCATCACGATGACCGCGACCGCGCCGCGTTCCCGGTTGGGCGGGGAAATATTCATCGCCACCCCTCCGGCGTTACGGCGTTGAAGGTGAAGCGCGGTTTGACGCGCGAGCGTTCATGGCCGGGTTGCATCTCCAGTTCCCAACGCCAGCCCGCCACGCCCAGTTCCTCATGCGCGAACATGCGGGATGCCGCCACGCGCGGCAGCACGTCAATCCACGGCGCGTCGGGGCCGGTGCGGCGTTGCACCACGCGCCCGCCGCAGCGCCACGCCACCGCGCCATTGGCGGTGACGAGTTGGAGGAGATCGCCTTCGGGCGTGGCCTCGAGCCGGGGCCGCTGGGTGGCCGCCCGCACGTCGGCCCGCCACAGCTCGCCGATTTGCAGGGCGCGCGGGATGTCCGTGGTCGTGCGCCGCAGCGAGCGGTGCATGTCCCACGCCTTCGCCACGGTCAGGCCGCCGACGGCGAGAAAAATCCCCAGCACCGCGATGTAGATCAAACACTCGACCAGCGTCAGCCCGGCGACGCGGCGAGGGGAAGGGAGTCGGCGCGCGTTCATGGCAGCGTTCCCTCCCGGATGACGCCCGCGCTCGAACGGCCCGCCGGCCGCCATTCGAGGCGGATGCGGCCGCCTTCGCGAATCACCAGCGCGCGGTTGGTGCTGAGGTTCGCCACCGCCGCGCCGGTCAACGTGATGACGTTCGTGCCCTGCGCCAACTGCCGCGCGCCCCCGGCCATCAGCAGTTCCATCTGGCCGTCCACGAGGGAGAGCGCGGCGGCGCGCTCGTTGGCAAAACGCAGCGCCTTGAAATCCGCCCGGAACGCATACGCCAGCGGCAGCACCGCCACGAGCAGCAACGCCAGGGCGATGACCAGGTCGGCTTCGAGAAAGCCGAGGCACCGTCCCGCTCGAACGCCGCCCGGGGCCTGCTGGCAGACAGCGGCCGCCGGCCCGGTCGCCGTTGCGGCGCGATGGTTGCAGGGGAAGGGGAGGTTCATGATCCGGCCACTTCAATCAGGCTCACCAGCGAGCCGAACAATCCGGCGCACACGCAGCCGATGGCCGCCCCGTTCAACAGCACGAACGCGGTGGTGATGAGATGCGCGGCCGCCTGTTCCTGCTGGAACGCCTTCGCGTCCAGCGTTTCCAACCAGCCACGCAACGCGTCGGTGAAGCCGCCCCGCGCGGTGACCGCGTTGGTCAGTCGCCAGCGGAATTCGCCCGCGTCATCGAGCGCGGCGACAGCCCTGGTCAACGGCTCGCCCGCCGCCAGCCGTTCCGCCGCGCGCCGGGCGCGGCGGACGAAGCACGAATTCCCGGCGCCGTTGGCGGCGAGTTCGAGCGCGAGCGGCTCGGGCACCTGATGATCCAGCAGCGTGGCCAGCATCGCCGCAAAGTTCCGCTGCATCCGCTTGCGTTTCCAGGGCACGCACCACGCGAACAGGTCGGCGAACGGATGCGTGATGCGCCGCAACCACGGCGGCTGCCCGGGGCCGCTGAGATACAGCAACGCCGCCGCCAGCAGCACGGCCAGCAGACCCGTCTGCACGCCCACGGCCACGCGCAGGCTGACTTGCAGCAGGTCGAGCCAGACCGTTTGCGCTCCGTCCTCCGCCATGCCGGCAAACACCTCCCCGATCTTGGGCGCGACGACGATGAGCGTGAACCAGAGCAGGAACACCACCACGGGCGCGAAGCCGGCGACCAGCACCATCAGGTAATTCAACGCGCCGCTCATGCCCGACTGCGTGTCCCGCAACACCTGCCGGCAGGCCGGCAGCACCTTGCGCAAATCCCCCAGCTCCACGCCCACCGCGAACATGGCCGCCACCGCGCGTGGCAGCAGGCCGGATTTTTTCACGGCATCCGCCAGCCGGTCGCCCTCCTCGAGATACGCCGCGAGCAGATGGAATTTGTGCCCCAGCGTGAGGTCGCGCGCTTCGGCGAGGGAAAGGAGCGCCGGTTCGAGCGGCTGGCCGTCGCGCAGGCGGGATTCGACGACGTGCAGGAACAACTCCGCGCGCTCGGCCCGCCGCCCGGGCAGCGAAAGCAGGTAATACACGCCCGCCGCGAGCAGCAGCAATGGGATGCCCGGGAACACCGCGAACAGCAGCAGATTGAGCAACGCCCAGCCGGCGCTGGCGAACAGGGGCGTGGTCTGGAGCAGTTCGTTCATGGGTCAACCCCCGAGGCTGCCGAACAGGTCAATGAACACCAGATACAGCGAGGTGATGATCCACGCCTGGGCAATCACGATGCCGCCCACCGTGAGCACGGCCGCCGGCAGCACCGAGTAGAGCAGGATTTGAATGCGCGACTGCGCGCGCGCTTCGTAAAGGTCCGCCGCCTGCGTGAACCCGGCGGGCAGGTTCTCGCCCGCGCCGTTCACGATCCACACGAACAGCGGCGGGACGTAACGCCCATCCGCGGCAATGGCGGCAAAAGATTTCATTCCGGCGGCGATCCGTTGCCGCCAGAGGTCCAGTTCGCGCCGCAACGGGCCGTCGGGTTCAAAGGCGGAGAGCAACGCCAGCGCGTCGGGCAGCGGCTGGCCGGTCTTGAGCAGCAGGGCGGTCAGCCGCGCGGCCTGCGCCAGCCGCGCTTCGCGAAACGCGGGCAGCCGGTCGAGCAACCGATGCCGCAGCCGGGGCAGGAACCACAACGCCAGCACGCTGAGCAGCGGCGGCACGAAGACGAGCGGGAAGATCCAGGGATGCTCCACAAACGGCATCGTCAGGCGCGTCATGGCCGGCAAGGGCCGGCCTTCACCGAAGCTGAAGACCACGTCCCGCCAGACGGGGCCGACGAAGCGCGCGGTCAGTTGCCAGAACAGCACCGACAGCAGGAAGCACGCGCCCACGAGCAGCACGGGATACACGAGCAGGCCCTTGAGCCGCAGCCAGAGCGTGTTCTGCCGCTGGTAGTAATCAGCCACGAGCGTGAGCGTGCCGGGCAGGTTGTCGCCCTGTGCGCCGAGCGTGAGCAGGCGGCCATACAATTCGGGCAGGCGGCGTTTCGGCAGCGCGGCGGGCAGCGGCGTGCCCCGCGCGAGGTCGGCGGCGAGGGCCTCGAGTTCGGCGCGCAGCGGGTTGTGCTGCAAATCGGCGGCGAGGCGGCGCAACGCGCCCTCGAGCGGAACGCCGTCGCGCAACAGCGCGGCGAGCTGCTGGTTGAAGAAGGCGAATTCGTCGGGTTTCATGCGCCAGGAATGAAGCGGTCCGGTCGTTTGGTTCCCGCGGCGGGTGGTTGAGCGGAGAATGCTCCCGGGAACGGTTCACGCGCAAGCCGGAGATTTTTTGGCGCGGGCCAGCCCCCGCCAGCCGGAAGTCGGCGATCCGCCCCGATTTCCCGCCACCCCGGAGGAACTTTTGTGCCCGATGAGCATCGCCCGCGCCGGGGGAAAAACCGGTTTGGTTTTTCCCAAAATGGTGTTGGCGGATATTCGCGAAATCGCTTGGGCAACGTGCAACGATTCACCCCGGTGGGTGGCCGACAACCCGCCGCCGTTCACCCCGAACGCCGAAATTGCAATGGCCGTTCGGCGGCGAGGCGGCGGTGTGGCGGCGGGCCTCCGTGCCGGCCGTAGCCGGGCTTCCCGGCCCGGCGGAAAATCTTCCGAATGCCTGCGGTCAAAGACTCCACGCGGTTGGGCCGGTCGTTCGGGCGCGTTTCCGGGCGGCACGGATGCCGCCCTTCACGTCAGGCAGGATGCCTGACGCCACCCGCTTCGGAATTCGGGTTTACTTCTTCGGCTTCCTGGCGGTGAAGAGGCCGGCGAGGGGGGATTTGGCGTCCTCGGCCTGCTGCTGAACCTTGATCTGGCCGAGGATGGCGTGCCAGCCGATATAGACGCGGTGCCACTGGGCCTCGAGGTTGCGGAGCGCGCCCTCCTGGGATTCGGCGAGGAAGCGGAGGGAGGGGGCGGAGCCGACGAGGGCATGGACCTCCTCCTTGGTGGGCGAGTTGACCTCCATCGCGGCGAGGATGAGTTCGAGTTCCTGGATGAGGACGCTTTTGACCTCGAGGAAGTGGGTTTCATCCTCGGCGGAGAACTTCTTCTGCCGGGCGAGGTTGATGAAGTTGTAGAATTGCTTCCAGCACTCGATGTAGTTCTCCATGTGCTGGGCCAGTTCGTCGAGGATTTTGCTCATGATCGCGCGGGGTTAATTGGCCGGGCCGGCCAGGTTGATGGGGACGAGGAAAATCAAGGCTCCCCCGCGCATCTCGCGGGCGGTGATTTTGAGGCTGGGATAGTGGATGACCAGTTCGGTGAGCGGCTGCTGCAGGGCGGCGGCGTCCTGGAACGCGCCCAGCACCGCGCCGCCGATGGCGTGGATGAGCGGGGCGGGAAAACTGGAGGCAAGCGTCGAGGCGATGACGCGCCCGGTGCGGTCCACGGTGAAACTGCCCGAGGGCAGGCGGAGCATCGTGGGGGCCTTGCCGGCCGACCAGGAAAGAAAACTCAGGAGACCCATAGGGCGGCGGCTTTCTTGGTGGATTTGCGGACGGTGGCGGCGTCCAGATGGCTGCGCCAGCCGGCGCAGAAATGCACGCCGTTGGCGGAGGCGAGGCCCAAATGGCATTGGCGGCCGAGGGCCACGACGGTGTCGAGCGCGCCGGCTTGAAGCGTGTCGCCCAGCGCGGTGAAGCGTTGGAGGGTGGCGCGCGCCCAGTCGGCGAGCAGACCGGCGTTTTCGATGTCGCCCGCCTCGCGGCCCAGGTCCTTCTGGTCGTTGAAGGGCAGGAGGAATTCAAACCCCTCGAGGCGGCGCAGGGGGTTGGCGCCGGTGCGGCGGACGAGGTCGGTGTCGCTCTCCCGGGAACGGGCTTCGTCCTGGGCCTGGGCGCTTTCGAGGAGGAGGGCGTTGGCGGATTTCTGGATGGTGCGGGGATGGTCCGGCTCGGCGGGGAGGGACTCGAAGGTGCCGGTTTTCCAGCCGAGGATGTGGAGGAGGGCTTCCTCGCCCTGCAAGCCGCCGGCTTCGGCATCCCAGAGGTCGCCGTGATTGATCCAGATGCGGCCTTGCAGGGGGCCGTTGACGATGCGCAGGACGACGGAGTTCTGGGACAGGCATTCGAGCTGGAGGATGTCCATCAGGCTCTTGCTTTGGAGTCCGCGGAAGCCGCCGGCGTCGGCGCGTTCGAGCATGGACTCGATGCACTCGCGGAAGAGGGCCATCTCCGTTTCCGTCGCCGGCTTCTGCCAGAAGAGGTCCACGCCGAGCGCATACACGCGGGCGCGAAATTGTTCGTCGGGCAGGGAGGTCAGCACGACGGTGCGGAGCGCGGGGTATTTGCGGCGCACGATGGCGATGAGCTGGAGGCCGTCCATGCGCGGCATGCGCAGGTCGGTGATCAGCAGGTCAAAGGCGTTGCGCTCGAGCTGGGTCAGGGCGGCTACTCCCGAGTTGGCGACGGTGAGCTGGGGCGGCCCGGGCAGTTTGCGCAGCTCCGCCTGATAGATGTCGAGCAGATCAGCCTCGTCATCCACCAGCAGAATTTTCCGTGTGTGATCCATCTGAACGTGGCGCTGTGGCGGGGGGCGGGAAACCGCGCGGGCCAACAGGGGCCGGATGTCCGTAAGCAAACTGTATTCCGGGGCCGCGTCCGGGGCCGGAAAATCCGTCGGAACGATGGAAACCGGGGCGGAGCGGGCGGGGTTGCGGCGCGGCGCGCGGCGCTTTGTGGACAGCCGCAGTCCACGCATGGGACAAGCCCGCCGTTCCGGAGCACGGACGGGGAGGAGCGCGGTCCGGCCGCTTCCGGTCCCGCGCGGCAACCGGTTTCCCCGGCGGGGGGCGGGGGATGGAGGGCGGCCCGGCAGCGGGCGGCCATGCTGGCATGGTTCGTGCAGAACGCGGGGGGAGTGCCGTCCGCCGCCGTTGCTCCCCCGGGGAGTGGTTGCCAGACGGGGCAAGCTCGAAGGACATGCGCTGACGCAGATTTATGAGACTCTTCAATTTGATGAAAGGGCTGTTCGGCAGGCCGACGGCGGAAGCGGCCGAAACGCCGGTGGTGAGTGCGGCTCCGGTGCCGCCGCCCAACCACGCGCTGGCCGGACGCCGGGTGGCTGCGCAGCCGAAACCCACCGCGCGCTCCTTTGCCCCCGCGCCAACCATGCCGGAAACCGCCGCCGCGCCGGCGGTGGAAACCGCGGTCCCGACCGCGCCGCCGCCCATGCGGGTGCCGCTGACGGCGGTTCGCCCCGCGCCCGCCGCCCCGGCCTCTTCCGCCCCGATCAGCACGGTTTCGACGGCGCGGGCCGAGTTGAAGCTGCCGCTGGCGGCGCTGGTCAGTGCCCTGCCCGTGGAATTGCAGGGCGCAGTGGTCAGCGAGCGCATTGCGGCCAGCACGGTGGTGTTTCCGCTGAACCGGATTCTGCCGCAACTCAGCCGGGGTGCTGTGCGCGTGGCCTTTGGCGAAATCCGCGCCTGCGTGCCCGACGCCTTCAATCTGGGCGGCGATTGCGACGCGACCGAAATTTCCCTGCCGCTGGCCGAACTGATCAGCCGGATTTCGCCGGCCCTGCTCGCCAGCCGCAGCCGGACCCGGATCGAAGTGCCGGCCGAAATTCAAAGCCCCTTTGGCGCCAACGGTCTCGGCCTGTCCATTGCCGGCGCCGGGGCCAAAGGCGCTGTTCCCGCACCGCGCGGCGCGCCCGTCGGCGCGGCCGTTCCTCCCGCGCCGGAGGGCCGCGCCCGCGGTCAAGTTTCACCGGTTCCGCAGCCGCGTCCGCCCGGCCTGCCTGGTCTGCCCCCCAGGGGCAACGGCCACGGGGCTGCCAGCCGGTCGGGAACCGAGTTGTTCCACCGGGTGCCGCCGCCGGCGCCCGTCGCGCCGGCAGCGGGACCCGGCCACGCGGCCGGATCGGGGCAGGGCAATGCCGGCCCTGCCGACCTGCTGGTGCCGCTCGCGCGGCTGAGCGCAAAATGGCCGGACGCCGTGCGCGTGGAGCTGGCGGAGTGGAACCTGGGTGACGCCAGCGTTGCGTTGCCCGCCGCCGAGGTTGAGGCGGGATTGAAGCGGGGCAGGGTGACGTTCACGTGGCGCGCGTTGCGTTCCTTCGTGCGGCCGGCCATCGCCACCGGCGTTTCCGCGCATGACAACCTGGCACTCGAACTGCCGCTCGCCGTGCTGGCGCCGCTGTTCCTCGCCGCGCAACGGGGGAAGACGGCCGCCGCGCCGCGCGTCACGGTGGATGAGAAAATCCCGAATTTGTTCTTCGGCTTCCCGCAACCGGAAGCGCCCGCCCCCGCGCCGGTTCCGGTCAACTCCGTCCCGGCCCCCGCCGTGCCGGTTCCGCCAGCGGCCCCGGCGGCCCGGGCCGTCCCGCCCGCCGCGCCCGCCCCCACGGCGCCGCCGGCGGCGGACACGAATTACTTCATCTGGGATGATGACAAGGATGTGAAGCTGCTGGACGGTTCCGAGCAGCAGCCGCCGCCGCGCCCGCCCGGCGGCTCGCCGGGCACCAACTTTCTTTCGCGCCGCGCCACGCCGAACGAAGTGGTCACTCGCGCCGCCGTGCTCGAGGGGGTGTATGGCGCGTTTGTCGCGCTGGCGGACGGGCTGCTGGTGGCGGCCAAGCTGGACGGCTCGTGCAACGGCGAGGCCGTCGCGGCGCTGGTGCCGCAGATGTATTCCAAGCTGAGCGGCTGCACCAAGGAGCTGCGGATGGGCGAGCTGAACAACCTCCATTTCACCGTGGGCAAGGTGCCGTGGAAAATTTTCCGCGTGAACGGGCTGTTTTTCGCCGCCTACGGCAAGCCGGGCGAGAATCTGCCCGGCGTCGAGCTCGCGAAGCTCGCGTCCGACCTCGACTACCGCAACACGAAATAATTTATGGCCATCATCAATCAGGCAAACCGGGAACTGCAGGTGAAGATCGTCTATTACGGCCCCGCGATGGGCGGCAAGACGACCAACCTCGTGCAGGTTCACGACCACGTCCAGACCGCGCAGGGCAACAAGGGCAAACTCGTCTCGCTGGCCACCAGCTCCGACCGGACGCTCTTTTTCGACTTTTTGCCCATCGAGGCGATGGCGATCAAGGGGTTCAAGACGAAGTTCCAGCTCTACACCGTGCCCGGCCAGGTCATCTACAACACCACCCGCCAGCTCGTGCTGCGCGGGGTGGACGGCATCGTGTTCGTGGCGGACTCGCGCTACGACAAGATGCCGGAGAACGTCGAGAGCTTCCAGAACCTCCAGGACAACCTCAAGAGCCTGAAGCTGGACCTGGACGACATTCCCTACGTGTTGCAATACAACAAGCGCGACCTGCCCGACGTGGCGCCGGTGGAATACATGGACTTTCTGCTGAACAACCGGGAGGTGCAGGTGCCCGCGTTCACCGCGTGCGCCAACAAGTGCGAGGGCGTGTTTGAATCCCTCAACATGATCACCCGCATGTTGCTGCACAAGTTCGTCAACCAGAGCCAGCCGCAATACGCCTGATCCCATGGCCACGCTGCCCCAACTGGTCGAGGAGGACATCCTGGCCATCGAAGCGACGCTGCGGACGCTGCTCAAGCAGAGCGAAGCGGCCACCGCGCTGATCGCCGACAAGGGGGGCTTCCTGATCGCGCACCAGGGCAACGCGGCGGACTACGACCTCACCTCGATCGCGGCGCTCGCCTCCGGCGCGTTCATGGCCAGCCAGAGCATCGCCGGCATGATCGCCGAAACCAACTTCACCAGCGCCTACCAGCAGGGCGAGAGCTTCAGCCTCTTCATCCAGGAGGTGGATGAATTCTGCCTGCTGCTCGTCATTTTTCCCGCCAGCGTCGGCGTCGGCACGGTAAAATATTACGCCAGTGCCGCCGCCCCGCGGGTCGCGCGCCAGATGCAAACCGCACAGGCGCGCGACCCCTCGGCGGGTCTTGACCTCTCCGTGTTGAACTGCGCGGAAACCAGCGGCTTCTTCAAACGCCGGGCGTGAGGAGTGATGCGTGAGCCGTAACTGCGGGCGTTATTCACTCGTCACGCATCACGTCTCAGGCCTCACACATCAATGACCGGCCCGTCCGGTTTGCCCATCTCCGTCTTGCTTGCCGGAGTGGGATTGACGCCCCCCGCCGCCTGCCCGGCCGAACGTTTGCGCAGCAGCAGCACCGCGCCCACGCACGCCGTCCACGTCGGCAGCATGTCCGCTACCGGAACCAGCTCGATGACAAACGTCGGCAGGAAAAGCGGGTGAAAGCCCAGCAGCAGGCTCAGGGCGATCAGCCCCGCCACGTCAATCACCTCGTCCGCAAAGGTCCAGCCCAGCGGTCCCAGCGCCACGAGGAGCGCGTCCAGGCCGGCGGCGATCAGCAAGGCGGTGGCGGCGCGGGCGCGGGTCGCGGGGCGGGCGCGGAAGGGGTTCTTCACGCGCCCAAGATTCCGTTCCGCGCGCGGCGTGGCAACCGGTTTGTTGGCCGGCGCCGCGTTACTGCGTGTTGACGCGGTAGTAAGATTGCGGGTTCGCCCCGACCGGCAGGCTGAGGAGCTTGAGCGAGCCGTCGCCGGAGACGTTCGTCACGTTCTGCCACGCGCCGAGGACCAGGTTGGTGCGGGATTGGACGGTGTGCGTTTTGCCGGCTTGCGACAGGAAGGAGAACTGGAAGTTCGTGCCGCTGCGGGCGGGATTGAGCAGCGTGACCGGCGCGGGCGGCGGCGCGGCGGCACTGACGACGAACGTCGAGCCGCCGGAAGTGACGAGTCGGCACGTCGCCTCCCAACTGGTCAACCCGTTGTTCTGCGCGTCCAGCGGATTGCTGAAGCTGACGCCGGGGAAGTTGTTCGACTGGTAGGCGTAATAGAATGTGTTGGTGCCCGCCACCAGGCCGGGGCCGGGGGGCCAGTTGGTGGTGGTGACCGGCAGGCTGGCGAAGCCGCCGCCGCCCAGGCCATGCACATGATAGGCGTTGACGAAGAGCGAGGAAAAGTTCGTGGGGCCTTGCCAGTGGAAGACCGCATTGGTGGCCACGTTGGTGGCTCCGTTCAGGGGATGGAACAGCGTGGTGCCGGGCAGCACGTTGGTGGTCAGGCCGGTGACGCTGACGGTGAAGGTGAGCAGGCGCTCGGAGGCGTCGCCCCGGTTCAAATAGAGCCGCCACGGGCCGGCCTGGATTTCGTTGATCACCGCCGCCAGGGAAGTTTGCGAGGCCGAGCCGGAGCCGCTGGTCGAGCCGGTGAACAGGCCATTGGGCGATTCCACTTCGTGCTCCGTGATCGGCACCGGAAGGGCGTAGCTGATGTAGGGGAACGCGTAGTAGAAGGCGTTGGTGCCGGACTGATTGCGCTCGATGGTCAGTTGCACGCCGATGTCCGTCGTGGGCGCGAAGGTGACCTGGTCCAGCCAGGCGGCGTCTGCGCCATCGGCGAAAGTAAAATCCTTGTGGTAGGTCCAGCGCACGACGTTGGTGGCCTCGTGCAGTTGGGTTGAATACAGCTCCCAGCCGGATTCGCCGGCGATCTCGTCCACATAATTGCCGTTGACGGTCAGTTCCAGGTAGTCGTAGCCGACGAAGTCGTCGCTGGAGACGCGCCACCAGAAACTCAGCGTGCCCGGCCCCATGATGGTGGTCTCGATCCAGGAGGAATCGTCGTTGCCGATGGCCCCGCTGCGGGCGGCGTCCACGCCGTCATGGGTCACGTTGGTCTGGGCAAACCAGTTGGCGTCGCCGCCGGTGGTCCAGGGGAACTGCGGCGCGTCCACCGCCTCGGCGAGCGGGTTGGGCTGCACCGCGCTGCCGGGGTTGTTGTAAAGGAACGCCACTTGCGCCGGCGAGAGGACGCCGGAATAAATCTGGATTTCATCCATCCGTCCATCAAAGCCGGTTCCGTTGTTGTAACCGATGTGGAGTTCCTCGGCGGTGTCGAGCAGGGTCGTGGCGCCCGAGCCGGTGGCGTCAAGCGCTCCATTGACATAAATGCGCTTCTCGCCGCTGGCGCGGTTGCGCGTCACGACCACGTGAACGTAGTCGCCTGTCCCGGAAACGGAGGTCGCGGAATGCAGCGTGTGTTGCGGGGTGCCGCCGGTGACGAAGGCCAGTTTTTGGCCGGTCAGGCACATCGGGATGACCCAGTTGCCGCCGCTGCCGTTGAAGGCGGAGACGATGCCGGCGTTGCCAAACAGGCCGTCGTCATCATCCGCGCCGGAAGTCTGGCTGGTCCGGATCCACGCGGAAACGCTGAAGCTGTCGGCCAGCGTGGCCAGGAGGTTGGTGGGCGGGTTGAGCCAGCTCGCGCCGGCGCCGCCGTTGTTGAAAAAGAAGGCGGCGTTGGTTCCGATGGCCTGCGCGTTGGTGGTGTAAGCCGTGCCGCCGCCGAAGCTCGCGATGCCGGAAACGTTGTTCCCGTTCCCGGACACATCCTGCGCGAAGATGTTGCCGTCCTCGAAGTTGTAATGCGCCCGCAAGCTGACCGGCGTCCCGCCGCCGGGCGCATTCTGCACCACGAAATCCGAATACCGGTAGCAGGCAATCGCCCCGGTGGGCAGCCAGTCGGCCAGCGGTGTGCCGCCGCTGTTGGTGGCGGCGGAAAATGTGATGCCGGGATGGTTGTTGGACTGGTAGTAGGCGAGGAAGTTGATGTTGCTGCCATAGGGCAGGGGGACGGGCGGTGTCCAGTTCGTGGCGGTATTGGGCAGGTTGGCAAACTGGTAGTAGCCGCCGTCGTCACTGACGCTGACGTAATACAACGGCAGGTTGGTTGGCCCCGTCCAGTGGATGACCGGGAGGTTGGTCACGCCGGTGGCCCCCTGCGGTGGATTCAGGACTTCGACGGCACCGAGGGTGTTCGAGGCGATGCCGCTGACGGAGACGCGGAAGAAATAAAGCTGCTCGGAGGGATGCTCGCGGTTGACGTAGAGTTTCCACAGGCCGTTGGTGCTTTCCTGAATGATGGCGTCCACGCTGTTCGTGATGAGGAAGTCGTTGGCCTGGTTGTTGGTGCCAAAATGCCGCCAGTAAAGGCCGGAGGGCGATTCGACGCGGTGATACGAGAGCGGGGCGGGATTCGTGGATTCAAGGCTTAACGACGGGAAATAGAAATCGTAGCCGCGCCACAGCTTCAACTCGAAGCGCACTTCAGCGTGGGCGGCGAGGCTGCCGAGCAGCAGGGAGGCGATGACGAGACGGAGAGGGAAGGACAGGAGCTTGCGCATCGGGGGTGACGGTTCAGGGTTGTCGGGTTTGCCGTCCGGTGGGCGGCCAGCTCCCGCCCCGGACGGGGATTTGCCGTCAGGCCCGGTGCTCAACAGCGAATCTTAGGAAAGACATTATTGGCCTTCACGAATCCTTCAAGCGAAAGTCCGTTACAATTTTTGTTCGACGGGTTCCGCAAACATACGGAACGCGCGTGCGCGTGCTGGTCGGGAGGGGCGAGGCGGCAATCCGCCGGACGGAAACGGGGGGGCGAAGTGTCGGCGGGCGCCGGATCAGTCGCGGAAGGGCGAGTCCTTGTGGTCGGGCGCGGGATGCTTGCGGTCCACCAGCCACCAGACGAGGGCGGCGGGTCCCAGCACGAGGGCCACGCCGATTGGCATCGCGAAAATGCTCCAGAAGACATCCATGACGGGGGCGGAGGATGCGATTCGCGGCGGCGTTGTAAAGCCCAATTCCCGCTGCGGCACCTTTGGGGGTGCATGACAAAATAGTGACTTCAGACAGGCGCGCTTCGCAGCGCGTCGGTTTTTGGGTTGCGTTATTGTATCCCGTGGGATACAATACGCCATGCCTGATTCCATCCAATCCCTCCGT
>Ga0073932_1005811_pt1 | contig 13099 bp, 9 predicted proteins | sample DewCreD2012metaG_FD_76967 | JGI IMG/M metagenome (GOLD analysis project Ga0073932, IMG submission 76967) | Hot spring sediment bacterial and archeal communities from British Columbia, Canada, to study Microbial Dark Matter (Phase II) - Dewar... ... | reverse complement strand
TCGACGAGACCACCTGCATGGTGGACTTCGCCAAGTTCTTCATGGAGTTCATCCAGAGCGAATCCTGCGGAAAGTGCATCCCCTGTCGCGAGGGCACGCGCCGCATGCTGGACATCCTCAGGGCCATCACGCGGCCCCGCAAGCGCGAGGAGAACCTGGACGCGCTGCTCCGCTTCCAGGGCATCATGTACCTGAAGGAGCTGGCCGAGACGATCAAGTCGACCAGCCTCTGCGGCCTGGGACAGACGGCGCCGAACCCCGTCCTGAGCACGCTCAAGTGGTTCCGGGACGAGTACGAGGCGCACATCTACGATCGTCACTGTCCGGCCGGCGCCTGCAAGGAGCTGGTGGGGGCGCCCTGTCAGAACACCTGCCCGCTGGGCACGGAGGTCTGGCGCTACGTGGCGCACATCGCCCGCGGCGAGGACGCCGAGGCGTACAAGGTCATCCGGCAGGCCAATCCGTTCCCCTCGGCCTGCGCGCGCGTCTGCCATCACCCCTGCGAGGAGATGTGCCGCTGCGGGGCGACGGGCGGCGAGCCGATCGCGGTGCGCACGCTCAAGCGTTTCGTCGTCGACCGCGTCCCGGCCACGACCTGGCAGCCCGAGCGCAAGCCCGCGGCGCCCAATGCGCCGAGGATCGCCGTCATCGGTGCGGGACCGTCCGGTCTCACGGCGGCCCATTACCTGGACGCGATGGGGTACCGGGTGACGGTCTTCGAGCGCGAGGCGGTGGCCGGCGGCATGATGGTGGCGGCCATCCCGGCGTACCGGCTGCCCCGCGAGACGCTGAGGCAGGAGATCGAACTGCTCATCGGTCCGAACACCGAGGTGAAGTACGGCCAGGAGCTGGGCAAGGATTTCTCGCTCGACGACCTGCTCGGCAAGCAGGGCTACAAGGCCGTCTACGTGGCGACGGGTTCGCATCAGAGCCGCCTGCTGGGCGTGCCCGGCGAGGACGTCAAGAGCGGGCTGATTCACGGCATCCGGTTCCTCAAGGCGTACAACCTTCACGGCGAGTCGCTGGCGAAGGGCCGTGTCGGCGTCATCGGCGGTGGCAACTCCGCCCTCGACGCCGCGCGGGTCGCCTTCCGTCAGAAGGGTGTGGACAGCGTCACGATCTTCTACCGCCGCACGCAGGCCGAGATGCCCGCCTACAGGGAAGAGATCGAAGCGGCGCTGGAGGAAGGCATCCAGATCCGCACGCTGGTCGCTCCGGTCGAAGTGGTTTCCAGCGGCGGCCGGCTGACGGGCGTGAAGTTCATCCAGTGCAAGCTGGGCGAGCGCGACGCGTCCGGGCGGCAGCAGCCGGTTCCGATCGGCGGTTCCGAACAGACCGTCGATCTGGACACGCTGATCGTGGCGATCAGCGAGCAGCCCGAGAAGGCGGGGCTGGACGGCCTGGCCTTCTCCAAGGGCGGCACGCTGGTGGCGAATGCGGAGTCGTTCACGACCAGCCGGCCGGGCGTCTTTGCCGGCGGCGACGTGGTGACCGGTCCGAACACGATCGTGGACGCCGTGGCGGCGGGCAAGAGCGTGGCGCAGATGATCGCCAACTACGTGAGCGGCCGGCTGTTGAAGGTGCTGCCCAAGGTCAAGCTGCCCAGCTTCTACGTGGAGCCGGTGGAGACGGGCGAGGAGGAAGGTGCCCCGGTCAACCGCGTGCGGCCCGAGCATCTGGCGGTGGCCCAGCGCAAGGGCAATTTCGAGGAAGTCGAACTGTGCGTGTCGGAGGCGAGTGCGCGGTGCGAAGCCCGCCGTTGCCTGCGTTGCGATCTGGATTTCACCAAGCCGGAGTGAGCCCGGTCGAGGAAACCCCGGAAACCTGAGGTGCGAAGATGAAAATCGAAGTGGATAATCGGACCGTGGAAGCCGGCGACGGCGAGACGATCCTGGACGTCTGCAAGCGGGAAGGCATTCAGATCCCGACGTTGTGCCACATCCCCGGACTGCCGCCCAGCGGCGCCTGCCGGATGTGCGTGGTGGAAGTGGAAGGCTCGCCGAACCTGGTGCCGTCCTGCTCCTTCCCCGTCGCCAACGGCATGAAGATCCGGACCAAGACGCCGGCGGTGCTCAACGCCCGGCGCACGATCGTCGAGTTGCTGTTGAGCAATCACCCGGACGACTGCCTCTACTGCGGCCGCAGCGGCAAGTGCGAGCTGCAGGGCTTCGCCGAGGATCTGGGCGTGCGGCAGCGGCGTTTCGCGGGACGCAAGAACGAGCGGGAGATGGACGTCTCCAGCCCCTCGATCGTCCGCGATCCGGACAAGTGTGTGTTGTGCGGCAAGTGCGTGCGGGTGTGCGAGGAGATCCAGGGCGTCTCCGCGATCGATTTCGTGGGCCGCGGTTCGCGTGCGTTCATCGGCACGGCCTTCGACGAGGGCCTGAACGTCTCCAGTTGCGTCAACTGCGGGCAGTGCATCCTGGTCTGCCCGACGGGCGCGCTGACCGAACACTCCTACCTGAACGACGTGATCGCGGCGCTGAACGACCCGACCAAGACGGTGGTCGTGCAGCACGCGCCGGCCGTTTCGGTGTCGCTGGCCGAGGAATGCGGGATGCCGGCCGGCAAGGACGTGGACGGCAAGATGGTCGCGGCGCTGCGGCGCGTCGGCTTCGACCGGGTCTTCGACACCTCCTTCACCGCCGACCTGACGATCATGGAGGAGGGCTCGGAGCTGGTGCACCGCATCCAGACGGGCGGCCGCCTGCCGATGCTGACCAGTTGTTCGCCCGGTTGGATCAAGTTCATCGAGGAGTTCTATCCGGACTTCCTCCCGAACGTTTCGACCTGCAAGAGCCCGCAGCAGATGATGGGCGCACTGATCAAGAGCTTCTGGGCCGAGCGCGAGAAGCTGGATCCGGCGAACATCGTCAGCGTCTCGATCATGCCCTGCACGGCGAAGAAGTTCGAGTGCTCGCGCGACGAGATGGCGGTCAACAGCTACATTCCCGATGTCGATTACGTGCTGACCACGCGCGAACTGGGGCAGCTGTTCCGCATGTTCGGCATCGACCTGGAGTCGATGACGCCCGACGGCGCCGACACGCCGTTCGGCGAACGGACCAGCGCGGGCAAGATCTTCGGGGCCAGCGGCGGCGTGATGGAAGCGGCGGTGCGTTCGGCGCACTTTCTGATCACCGGCCAGGAGATGGGCGACCTGAAGATCCAGGCGCTGCGGGGCATGAAGGGCTGCAAGGAACTCCATGCCAAGATCGGCGACCTGGAGGTCGGTGCGGCGGTGGTGAGCGGCCTGGGCAACGCGCGCAAGATCCTCGATCAGGTCCGTGCGGGCCGCAAGGACCTCCACTTCATCGAAGTGATGACCTGCCCCGGCGGCTGCATCAATGGCGGCGGCCAGCCCCTGCGCGCCAACCTGGAGTCCGTCCAGGCGCGCATGCAGGCGCTGTACCAGATCGACCGCGACGCGCCGGTCCGCGTCAGCCATCAGAACAAGCAGGTGCAGCGGCTGTACAGCGAGTTCCTGGGCAAGCCGCTGGGCGAGAAGAGCCACAAGCTGCTGCATACGCACTACCACAAGCGGGACGTGTTGGTGTAGAACCGGGGACCGGGCGGCAGGTCCCGCCCCTAACGAGGACGAGAACATGAGTAAGGCCATCAAGATCCTGGTCGTGGACGACGATCCCGATATCGCCGACCAGCTTTCCATTCTGCTGAAGCCGGAAGGCTACGAGGTGACCGTGGCCGGAAGCCAGGAGGAAGGCGAGCAGGCGCTCCTGACCTGCCAGCCGGACCTCGCCATCGTCGACCTGATGATGGAAGAGAAGGATTCCGGTTTCATTCTCTGCCACGAAGTGAAAAAGCTCTTTCCGGATACGCCGGTCATCCTGTTGACGTCCGTGACCGCGGCCACCGGCATCTCCTTTGCCGGCACGTCCGAGGAGCAGCGGTCGTGGGTGAAGGCGGACCGGTTGATGGACAAGCCGATCCGGGCGGAGCAGATCAAGAACGAGGTGCGGAAGCTGCTGGTCAAGGCGGGCAAGCTCTCGCCCCAGCCGGTCGCCAAAGCGCACTGAACGGTCGGTGCGAGGTTGGAGGGAAGGTCCTCTCCCCGAAGCCGAAGCGGGGAGAGGGCCGGCGTGCCGGTCCCGCCGAAGCCCCGTTGCGGAGGCGGAAGCGAAGCGAACGCGGGGAGAGGGGCGATCATCCGGGAATCCGGGTTTTTCCCCTCGCCCCGGACTCCCCTTCGCTCGTCCCGGCCTCCTCCCGCGTCGGGGGGAGGACCTCATGGACAGCAAGGCACTGGTTTCGACGATCCGCGAGCGCTGCCGCATGTGTTACACGTGCGTGCGGGAGTGCCCGGCCAAGGCGATCCGCATCGCCGATGGCCAGGCGCGCGTGGTGTCCGAGCGGTGCATTGCCTGCGGCAATTGCGTCCGCGTTTGCAGCCAGGGCGCCAAGCGGGTCAAGGAATCGGGGGACGCCGTCCAGCAGTTGCTGGCCTCCAAAGCCCCGGTGGCCGCGTTGCTGGCCCCCAGTTTTCCGGCCGAATTCACCGAAGTCGAACCGCACACGCTGGTCGGCATGATCCGCGCGCTTGGATTCCGATGGGTGGTCGAGGTGGCTTTCGGCGCGGACCTGGTGGCCCGGCAGTACCGCGAACTGGCCGCCCGTCCGGACGGGAAACGCCATATCGCGACGACCTGCCCCGCGATCGTCGAGTTCGTGCAGAAGTACCATCCCGGGCTGATCGCTTCGCTCGCGCCGGTGGTTTCCCCGATGGTGGCGGCGGCGCGCGTGGTCCGGCACCTGCACGGCCAGGAGGTGCGCGTCGTCTTCATCGGGCCCTGCATCGCCAAGAAGGCCGAAGTGGTCTCGCCCTGTCTTCCGCAGGAAGTGGACGCCGCGTTGACCTTTGGCGAGCTGCGGAATTTCTTTTCCGAAAAAAACGTCCGGGCGGAGGCGGTGCCTCCGTCCGAGTTCGACCCGCCGCTGGCCGGCTGGGGCGCGCTCTTTCCGCTCAGCCGCGGGATGCTGCAGGCGGCGCGGATCGAGGAGGACCTGGTTTCCGGCGAGGTGGTCGCGGCGGAAGGGCGCAGCGACTTCGTCCGGGCCATCGAGCAGTTCGAGGACGGCTCGCTCGACGCCCGCCTCCTGGAAGTGCTCTGCTGCAACGGCTGCATCATGGGCGCCGGCATGACCAGCACCGAGCCGCTCTTCAGCCGCCGGTCCCAGGTCAGCCGTTACGTCCGCCAGCGCATGGCCGGTTTCGACGAGAAGGCATGGGAAGCGCGGGTCGACGAGCTGAGCAAGCTGGACCTGACGCGCCGGTATGCCGCCGACGATCAGCGGATCCCGGTGCCGTCCGAGGGCGAGCTGAAGCGCATTCTTGCGCGGATGGGCAAGGTGGATGCCGAGGACGAGCTGAACTGCGGTGCGTGCGGGTACGAATCCTGCCGCGAGCATGCGATCGCGATCTTCAAGGGGTTGGCCGAAAAGGAAATGTGCCTCCCCTATACGATCGACCAGTTGCGGCGGGCGGTCAAGGACCTCAACCTTTCCCACATGCAGCTGGCCGACACGCAGGAAGCGCTGATGCAGTCCGAGCGGCTGGCCAGCATGGGACAGTTGGCGGCCGGCATCGCGCACGAAGTGAACAACCCGCTCGGTGTCGTGCTGATGTACGCGCACCTGCTGCTCGACGAATTGCCCAAGGACGCACCCGCGAGGCAGGATCTGGCCACCATCGTCGACCATGCCGACCGCTGCAAGAAGATCGTCAGCGGACTGCTCAACTTCGCCCGGCAGCACAAGGTCCTGATGCAGTCCGTGAACGTGCGGGACCTGGTCAACCGCAGCCTGCGCGCGCTGCCCATTCCCGACAAGGTGACCGTGCAGGTGAACCACGAAATCGAGGACCCCATCTGCGACCTGGACGCGGACCAGATGACCCAGGTGCTCACCAACCTCATCAACAACGCCTTCCAGGCGATGCCCAACGGCGGCACGCTGGTCGTTTCGACCAGCGGCACGCCGGACGTGGTGCGCTTCAACGTCAGCGATACCGGCACGGGCATTCCGGAGGAGAACCTGAAAAAGATCTTCGAACCGTTTTTCACGACCAAGCAGATCGGGAAGGGGACCGGCTTGGGCTTGACCGTCACCTACGGCATCGTGAAGATGCATCGCGGGGACATCCAGGTGCAGTCGAATGCCAATCCGGAAGCCGGGCCGACGGGCACGACCTTCACCGTGACCGTTCCCCGGCACGAGCAGGCGGAGTAGGCCGGGCATGTCACAGGACCTTCGCGTACTCATCGTTGACGACGAGCCCGGCATGCGCATGGGGGCCGAACGGGCGTTGCGTGCCTTCGGCGTCTCGATTCCGGAGGTGGCGGGGGAGGTCCGTTTCGTCATCGATACGGCGGGTTCCGGCGAAGAGGCGCTCGGGAAACTGGCCGCCTGCGACCTGTTGCTGCTCGATCACAAGCTGCCGGGCATGAGCGGCCTGGAGGTCCTCAATCACGTCACCCGCGATTTCCCGCAGCTGCTGACCATCATGATCACGGCCTATGCGTCGCTGGAGACGGCCATCACGGCGACCAAGCTGGGGGCCTACGACTTCCTGGCCAAGCCGTTCACGCCGGAGGAATTGAAGATCTCGGTCCGCAAGGCGGCCAAGCACCTCATCCTGCAGCGCGAAGCGCGCAAGCTGGCGGAAGAGAAGAAGCGCATCCGCTTCCAGTTCATTTCGGTCCTGGCCCACGAACTCAAGGCGCCCCTCAACGCCATCGAAGGCAACCTGCGGATCGTTCGCGAAAAGTCCGCCGGCGACGACCCGCGGGTCTACGACCAGCTGCTCGATCGCAGCCTCGTGCGGCTGGACGGCATGCGCAAGCTGATCATGGACCTGCTGGACATGACGCGCATCGAGTCGGGCGAGAAGAAGCGCGAGCTGGCGGAGCTGGATGTCGTCGAGATCGCGCGGATGTCGGTGGAGACGATGCAGCCGCTCGCGCAGGAACGGAAGATCGCGGTGGAACTCCATGCGCCGCCCAGGGCGATCCTGAAGGGCGACCGCGGCGAGATCGAGATCATCCTGAACAACCTCCTCTCGAATGCCGTGAAATACAACCGCGACGCCGGCCGGGTGGACGTGACGATCCGGGACGAGCCGGAGCAGGTCGTGCTGGAGGTGAAGGACACGGGCATCGGCATGACCGAGGCGGAAATGGCGCAGCTGTTCCAGGAATTCGTGCGGATCAAGAATGCCAAGACGCGCAACGTGCTGGGAACCGGCCTGGGCCTGTCGATCCTGAAGCGCCTGGCCCGGCTTTACGGCGGCGACGTCGCCGTGCGCAGCGAACCCGACGTGGGAAGCACGTTCGCCGTGGTGCTGAAGAAAGGCCTGTGATTCCCGCCGGCTACTTCGATTCCTTCAGGAACTTCATGACCTGCTGCATGTCGCTCCACACCTGGCCGCGGATCTCCTGCGTGTACTGCCGCAGGACGAAAGCGGGGTGGTAGGTCGGCATGACCCGGATGCCGCGATAGAGCTGCCACCGTCCGCGCAACTGCGTGATGCCGGAGGTGGTCTTCAAGAGCGTTTTGGCGGCGGGCGAGCCGAGGGCGACGATGGCGCTGGGCTCCAGCAAGGCGAGTTGCTCTTCCAGGAACGGCCAGCAGGCGGCCGCCTCGTCGGGAAGCGGCGTGCGGTTTTCGGGCGGGCGGCACTTCACCACATTGGCGATGTAGACCTCTTCCCGCTTGAAACCCATGGCCGCGATGATCTTGTCCAGCAGCTGGCCGGCCTTGCCGACGAAGGGGCGTCCCGTGCGGTCTTCGTCGGCACCCGGCCCTTCACCCACGAAGACCAGCCGTGCCGGACAGGCCCCTTCGCCGAAGACCACGTTCGTCCGTCCCCGATGCAACGGGCAGTTGGTGCAGGCCATGGCGCGCTGCCGCAGTGCAGCCCAGCGCTCCTCGCGCGACGAGGGCGCTGGCGGGGTGGCGTCGCCGGCGAACGGCATCGTGCCGGACGGTTCGCCGGCCTCGACGGTTCGCATCGTCGGAGAGGGTGCGGGGGGCGGGGGCATTGGCGGCGCGACGTTCGGGGCGGGAGCCTGCGCAACGACCGCCGTCTTTTCCCCGCACGTGCGCGGAACGGTTTCCAGCCCCAGGCCGCGCTCGAAACGCAGGCGTTGGAGCAGCGCTTCCCGGACGCCGACACCATGCGCTTCGTGCCGCGCCGCAGAAGTTCCCGACCCATGGCTTGCGCCTGCGGGCCCGGCTCTTCGTTGCTCGCTCGTCACCGATCTCCTCCAGATATGTTCCCCGCTCGCGCCTCGATCCGGACCCGCATCCGCAGCGCACGGGGTCGGGAACTGCTGCGGCACGGTACTTCGCTCATGGACGGGATCGCTCCGCATTCCGTGCAGGCTCGGGCCCCGATCGCGACTGGCCCCAGTAGGGGTGGCTGGCCCAAGCCAGGAACGCGATCCAGCACAGCCAGAGTGCCAGCAGAGCCCAGGCGAGCCAGGGGCGGTCGCGCTTCGCAGCGGACGGTTCAGGCATCAGGGCTTCTCCTTGCCGTTCTTCGAAGCGTCGGGCGGCCCGAGTTCCGGGGGTCTTTGCGCAGCTTCGTTGGGAAAGAAGAAGCCGATGGGGAGCGGAGGTCCGTCGGGTCCGCCATCGAGCACCGTGCTGCGTTCGAGCGCCTTCCGGAACCAGGCTTCCTCGTCCTGGCGAAGGGCTTCCTGTCTGCGAAAGGCCTGCAGGAGGAGCCGGTTGCGAACGCGTTCGCGGACGGTTTTTTCCTCGTGGCCGGGACGGTCGGCCTGCTGGCGCGCCTTCAACGCCTCCCATTCGCGTTCGAAGGCCTCGCTGAATGCGGGTTCGCCGACCTGCAGCCCCTGTTGCCGGGCCTCCTGCAGCATGAGGCACTCGCGCACCGCCAGCCGGAGCGCCTGGCGGAAGACGGGACCATGCAACAGATCGACCGCATCCTGCGCCTCGGCCTCCGAACGCCCGACGGCGATCAGGCGCCGCCGCACATCGATCAGCTTGGCGACGATGGCCGGCGGCATGCGCTCCTCGACCTGCTGTCGGAGGATGCGTTCGCCATTGACCGTGCAGATGACCTCGGTCGGCTCGGCCGATTTCGGGGTGCCGGCAGGTGCGGATTCCAAAGGCCGTTCCGCGGCACTCAGACAGGCGGCCAGAATTGAGGAAAGCAGGACGAGGATGCGCACGCAACGTTCCTTGATCGGAGTTCGTTTGACAGCCCGTTGAAAAAGGAACTTTTGTTTCTCCTCTCCCCTCTGCGGGAGAGGGTAGGGAGAGGGGTCTTTCAACGGGCTGTCAAGGCCGAACGGCATTCTGCGCGTAAGCGACGCGCGCGTCAATGACGCTCTTGCCCGCCGTCCCGCGCAGGGAAGCGGTTCGTACGCATTCCCGTGCTGGCGACGATGCCCGAGACCGATCGCTGCCGCGAAACGCTTCGGCTACCCGGTCAATCCGGTTCCTCCTTTCGCGACGAACCCATTCATTCCGTCGGCACCATTCCGTGACGCGCTCCGCCTGTCCCTACGTGCGGGATCTCATTTTTGTAAAATTTTATTGACGAACGAATATAACAGAAGTAACATGAAATATACTAAAAGCCTTCGGGCGGCGGTGCGAGCTTATTCGTCCGAGGTTCGAATTTGCGCCGAAGAGTTTTCGGGGCGGACGGATATGCATCGGGCGCGGGACCGGCAATTCCCGGGAGCGACAGGTTATGGCCATGATGGCAGACGGGGCATTGTGGAAGACCTCCAACGTCCTCTATTTTTGCCACGCCTGCGGGCGCCGGCTTCGAGGCGACGAGGTGCGCGCCGCATGGGGGCGGGGCGAATCCCACCATACCGCCGCCTGTTCGAGTTGTTCCAAGCAAGGGCGCTGTAGCCGCCGCCCGCTGGAGTACGAAGACCGGGTCTTGCGGTCGCCCCGGGAGATGGCGCATCCGGCACCTCCCGACCTGCAAGAGACGGCGCCTCTTCCTGCCGTGCCAAAGCCGGTGCTGGGCGCGCCGGTCGCGACATCCACGGGGCGCCCTCATGCGCAAAAGCAGGGTGCCGCCGCCCAACGAGCGTTCAAGGGCGGACCGGGCACCGTTCGCGCACGCGCGGATGCGGTCGTATCCGCCCGCGCGCCCCTACGCTTGGTACCCGCAAGGGTTCTGGTCGGCATCGGGCTGACGGCTTTGCTGGTCTTGCTGGGGTGTCTGTGCCTGTGGCCGAAGTCCAATTCGCCGCGCGGGCCCCGCGCCCAGGATGCGGGCGCGGCCTCGACGGTCCTTGCGACGCCAACCGAATCGTCCGTTTCCGCGACTGCGGTATCGACTCGATCGTCGGTCGAGGATCGGGCGACCGTGTCCCGGCTCATCCCCGCCTCGGCGCTGGCCTCGACGGGAACGCCGGTTCGCGTTCCGAGCGGCGAGGCGGCCGGGCCATCGCCGAAGAGGCCGCTCGACCTGAAATCCGCGGGGCGCGAGTTTGACGCGGCACGCGACGCGGAGCGGGCGAAGTCGTTTGCCGCCTTCGAGTCGTCGCTGCCCACGGTCGAGCGGCTGGGCTCGTTCGAGGGACGGTTGGCGTTCGGTCCGGAGGCCGGACCGGGCGTGCAGTTGACGGAGGGCGCCGATTCCCTTCGGAAACCGGACGGCAAGGCGGCCTACTTCGACGGCAGTCGTACCGTGACCGTGCAGAGAGACCGTTTCGGCACCCTCGAATCGGGCCAAGTGATCCTTCAATACGCCGCCGTCTGCGATGTGGCCATCGTCCTCAGGATCTTTGGGGAACACGATGTCAGCAGTACCATCCGTTTGCCGGCCGGCCCGCTGCAGACCAAGGCCATCGCCGTCAGCAACAAGCGCGCCTCGAAAGACGGGCTGAAGATGGGTTACCGGGGAAACTGGGAGGGTCGGGGGTACGGCAGGATCAGGATCGAGTTCAAGGAGGTCAAACCTGGAACGGTGGCGCTCTTCCGGATCGGCTATTAATCGAAAAAACAGGTCCCATGCGGTTGGCATGGGACCTGTTGAACGTCACGGACCGCGCCATCGGCAGGCGTGCGTCACTTCTTGTGGAAGAGCACCTTCGCGGGGACCGCGTCCTTGGTGATGCCTTCGGCTTCCCAGAGGAACTTGCAGCCCGCGCCGCCGCCGTTCTCGAAGAACTCGATCTTGATCTCGTGCTCGCCGGCCTTCAGTTCCACCGGGTCGCCGGCCTTCTCTTCCATGCCGTGAAGACCGCCGTTGTCCACGACGCACTTGCCGTCGATGAAGACCCGCGAACCGTCATCCGACTCCGTGTAAAAGGTGTACTTGGCGTCCTTCTCGATCTTGATCACACCCGTCCAGCGGATGTAGAACTGGTCGGTGAGCTGCGTGCCGGGCCAGGCATCTTCCGTGCTCTCGAAGTTGACCTGGACGTCCACCTTGGTCACCGTGGGCGCCTTGTCGGCCGGAACTGTGGGCCAGTCTTCGATCGCTCCATCGAAGCCGAAGACCTCGCACTTCAGTCCGGGCGCCAACTCGGCAGCCATCAGTCCGACACCACCGAACACCACTGCCAGGAAAAACAGCTTCAAGCCTCGCATGTCTGCTCCTCCACCCAACCGCTGACCGCCACTCTTGCCATGCCGCAGGTTACACCCCTGCCGACGCACGCAAGGCTGGTGACAGCAACCCAAAGGATGAAAACACGGTCGCCTGCGACCTTCAGACCCTTCTGCCTCGGGACGCATTCCAGTCGGGGCGACTGTCGTCTTCCGAGGTTGCCTAACGGTATACCCCGGTTAATCTCCTAATGTTGATCGAACTGTACCGAACTTTCAGCTTGCCAGCGCATCCCCCACTTTCGTCACATCGCCAGCGCCTTGGGTAAGCACCAAGTCCCCCGGCCGTGCCCATGCCCGCATCTCGGCGACCGCTTCATCCCGATTCCGGCAAACGATGACAGAAGTATATCCTCGACCAAGGACTTGTACAGCCAATTCCTCGATTCGTGCGCCGGGGATGGGTGGTTCGCTGGCCGCGTAGACCGGCAGCAGTAGGATACGTTCGGCGCGGCTGCTGGCCAGCACGTCGGCAAAATCGTCCATAAGGGCCAAGGTTCGCGTGTAACGGTGGGGCTGGAAGACGATCGCCAAGCGGCCTTCGGAAGCGGCGGCTCGTGCTGCACGGAAGGTCGCTCGCAGCTCGGTCGGGTGATGGCCGTAGTCGTCGACGATGCGGGCGCCGTTGCACAGGCCTTTGATCTCGAAGCGCCGTCCCACACGGTCGCAGATGGCCAGGGCGTGCCGTACCGTTTCTTCGCCCACCCCCAGGCGCCACGCGACGGCGATCGCCGCCAGCGCATTCAGCACGTAATGGCGTCCGGGCATCGCCACGCGGAGGTCACGCCAGACGCCGAAAGGTCCGCGTGCGGTGAAACGCGCCGACTGCGGCGTCTCGCACAGGTCCTCGGCGCGGAACAGCCGTTCCTTCTCGAACCCGTAGTCGAATGCCGGCAAGGCGGTCCGCGTTGCGGCCTCGCGAAGGGCCACGTGCGTGCGCGGATCGTCTCCGCAACCGACCAGCGCCGCCATCGGGTCGCCGCTTTGCGCCGCGCTGACCATGAACTCGGTCATGGCCTTCTGCAGCGCGTCCAGCGAACCGAAGTGTTCCAGGTGGTCATTGTCGATGTTCGTCACGACGGCGATGGACGGTTGGACTTCGCCCAGGCGGTTGTCGGATTCGTCGGTTTCGAGGACGAACTCGGGGCGCACGCCGGGCGCCGGCAGCCGGCCGAGGCGGAAGTTGGATTTCAGGGAGGGGACCACGCCGCCGACGAGCACCGTGGGATCGAACCCCGCTTCGATCAGCACGCGGCCGGTCAGCCAGGTGGTCGTCGTCTTGCCGTGCGAACCCGTGATGCAGATCGCCCGAGTGCCCCGGAGCAGCCTGCCGAGCATGCTCATGCGGACATGGAGGGTCTTGCCTTGCGCGCGCGCGGCGGCCAGTTCGGGATGATCCTCGGGGACGGCCGGTGTGTAGACCAGTTCGTCGCAGTCGCGAAGGTGTTCGGCCGAGTGGCCCACCTCGATGTCCAGTCCC
>Ga0073932_1005808_pt1 | contig 13107 bp, 10 predicted proteins | sample DewCreD2012metaG_FD_76967 | JGI IMG/M metagenome (GOLD analysis project Ga0073932, IMG submission 76967) | Hot spring sediment bacterial and archeal communities from British Columbia, Canada, to study Microbial Dark Matter (Phase II) - Dewar... ... | reverse complement strand
TTCTTCCCCAATACCCGCGTGATCGCCGCCGTCAGCGTCGTCTTCCCGTGATCGATGTGCCCGATCGTCCCGATGTTTACGTGCGGTTTGCTGCGGTCGAATTTCTCCTTCGCCATGTCGTCCGTGCCACCTTTTCTCAGGAATTCAAATCTGAAGCCGATCCCCGGCGGCCTTCCGCTCCCGGAGGCGCTGCCCGGCGGATTACGGCTTCAGCAAACTTCGTATCCACTCCCGGCGTTCCTGCCTTCCGCCGCGGCTCTTCAATCGAGCCTCCCTCGCCCTGGCCTCCCTGGGGCTACCCCATGCCTCATAGCCCAAAAGCTGCCATGGCTTCCAGCGGCTGCTCCAACGCCCGTTCCTGCTGTTGTGCTCCTGGAAACATCTTTCCAGGTCCGCAGTGATTGCAATGCGGAAGCCGCCCGAAGGCTCGCTCCCGAGCACATGCGAACAATACTGCACGAATCCTGGAGCCGACGACCGGGCTTGAACCGGTGACCTCGTCCTTACCAAGGACGCGCTCTACCAACTGAGCTACGTCGGCCCTGCCAACTCTCCTGCCCCCGGAATCCGCCACCGCTGCGCCTGCCCGGGATTCTGGTGGACGGGGGAGGATTCGAACCTCCGTAGCCCGCAAGGGGCGGCAGATTTACAGTCTGCTGCCATTAACCACTCGGCCACCCGTCCGTGAACTTTCTCCCGCGCGGATTGTGTGAATCCGGACTGGAGCTGGCGGAGGGATTTGAACCCCCGACCGTCCGATTACAAATCGGATGCTCTACCAACTGAGCTACGCCAGCGGGCAAACCATTCAGTCTAGCAGATTTCTCTGGAGCGGGAGACGGGAATCGAACCCGCAACCAACAGCTTGGAAGGCTGTGACTCTACCATTGAGTTACTCCCGCTCCGCCGAAGGTGGGCGGCACTCGCCGCGGGCACACCTTGCCTTCCACCCCCTATTGTAAGGGACGGGCCTCGTCCGGTCAATTGTGTGAAAATTCCGATAGAATAACGACAGGGCTCGTAAACTGCATGCGCTTTTTAATCGGCCTGGTGGCCGTGGTGTCTGTGGCGGCGCAGGCTTCCTTTTTCCCTCTGGCCCAAGTGCAGCCGGGCATGAAAGGGGTGGGCCGAACCGTCTTTTCAGGCGAACGGATCGAGGAGTTTGGGGTCGAGATTCTGGGCGTGCTTGAGAATGCCGGCCCGCGGCAGTCGTTGATCCTGGCGCGGCTGTCGGGTGGGCCGCTGGCATCTACGGGCGTGCTTCAGGGCATGAGCGGCAGCCCGGTGTATATCGACGGGCGGCTGATAGGAGCGGTGGCCATGGCGTTTTCCTATTCCAAAGAACCCATCGCCGCCATCCGGCCGATCGAGGACCTTCTGCGCGCCGCGCGGCCCGCTCAGCCCCGGCCGTTGCGCGCGCGCGCCCGACTGGACGATTCCGATCTGACGCGGGTGTTTGAACCCGTCCAGGCTATTTACGCCGGCGGCGCACGGTTGACCGATATCGCCACGCCGATGTCTTTCGGAGGATTCACCCGTTCGACGGTGGAGCGGTTCGCGCCGCAGCTGCGGGCGCTCGGTTTCGAACCGCAACAAGGGTTGACCGGAGGAGGCCGCCTCAAACCGGGTCTGGGCAAGCCGTCGGAGATTCAACCCGGCTCCATGATCAGCATTCAGTTGCTGAGCGGGGACATGAGCATAGGGGCGGATGGGACGGTGACCCACGTGGAGGGGAACCGCGTTTACGCTTTCGGGCACCGGTTGCTGTCGATTGGTACGACCGAGCTGCCCTTCGCGCGCTCGGAGGTGCTGGCTCTGGTGCCCAATTTGTCGACCTCGTTCAAGATCTCAGCGCCCAGGCAATGGATGGGAACCATACTGGAAGACCGCGCTACGGGGGTCGTCGGTGAACTGGGCCGCGAGGCGCGGCTCGTTCCGGTCAAGATCAGCGTGCGCCATACGCCACAGCAAGGCGAGTCCCGGGCGGAGGCCGCCTACGAGATGCAAATGGTGGACGACCCGCTGCTGTCACCGTTGTTGCTGCAAATGGCCGTGTCCAACGCCGTTGAAGCGACCGAACGCACGGTGGGCGGGGCTACGCTGCGGGTCCGCGGGCGAATCGAGTTCTTGCAGGGGCCTTCTTCGCTTCGAATCGAGAACTCTTATTCCGGTGATTCGAGCCTTGCCAGCCGGGCGTCGCAAGCGGCGGCGGCGCCGCTGGCCTACGCCTTGCAGAACGCCAGCGAACAACTTCGCCTCAAGAACGTGCAATTAGAAATCGAGGCTTACGAAGAGCGCCGCGAGCTGCAAGTGGCGCAGGTGTGGACGTCGCGACGGGAGGTTCGGCCGGGAGAGGAGCTTGAGATCGTGGTGGTCTTGGCCGGGCCCAACGGAACGGAGCTGACGCGCAAGGCCAGGCACCGGGTCCCGGTGGGCGCCCGGCCCGGCCTCCTCTACATCACCGCCGCAGACGCGAGCACCGCCAATACGGTTGAATACCGGCAGTACCTGGACACAGCGCCGCGTTCGGCTACTCAGTTGGTCGGATTCTTGAACGGACTTCGGAACAACACGAGTGTGTATCTGCGGCTGTGGCGTCCGGAAGCCAACTATACCGTGGGGGGAATGAACCTGCCGTCGCCGCCGCCTTCGGTGGGGCAGATTTTGGGACGCCTGGAGCCGCCCGGAACCATACAGGCCACGGCTTTGCAAGGCGCCAAAGTCGCAGAGTACGAACTGGACGGCGCTGGAATGGTGGTGTCCGGGTCGAAAACGGTCGCTGTGGAGATTCGAGAATGAAACCGTGGGTTTGCCTCCTCTCATTGCTGTGCGCCGGTGGGTGGGCGGAGGCCGCGAGCACCACCACCTGGGAGATGAACAACTACCGGGATTTCATCCGGGGGAGGTTCACGGGCGTGTCTTTGAGCCGGGAAGGACGGCTGGCGCTGGCGCCAAGGCTGGAGACGGTATTGGACTCCGATCAGTCCGTCGTGTGGAGCATCGTTGAAGCTCCGGGTGGGACCTTGTTCGCAGCCACCGGTCACCGGGGACGAGTCTACCGGATCGGAAAAGATGGCGTGGCGTCGGTCTACTGGACTGCGGATGAGCCAGAGGTGTTCGCGCTGGCAGTCAGTCCCTCGGGTGTTCTCTACGCCGCCACATCGCCCAACGGAAAGATCTACCGCCTGGAGAGCGGCAAGGCGGCAGAGTTTTTTTCGCCGAGGGTCACCTACATTTGGTCGCTGGCCTTCGCCAAGGATGGGACGCTGTTCGCCGGCACAGGAGACCGGGGTCAGGTGTTCCGGATCGACCCTTCGGGAAAGGGCGAGGTTTACTATGAGACGGGACAAGCCCACGTGACGTCGCTGGCCGTGGACGCACAAGGGCGGCTCCTTGCGGGAACCGAGCCGAACGGAATTCTCTACCGGATTGAAGCAAGAAACAAGGCATTTGTGCTTTATGACGCCAATTTGCCGGAAATTCGCTCCATCGTCACTGGTCCAGACGGCGTGATCTATGCGGCGGCGCAAGGGGGCGCGGGCTTACGGCGGGCGGTGGCGGGCGTGACGACGCCCGCCAGCGCGGCAGGAACGGCGCAAATCACGGCTCCCACGCCCACGGTGACCGTTACCGAAGAGGACATGCAAGGCGGAATTGAGCTGAATCCCCCGGCCGAGCAGGCGAAGCAGGCCGCCGGCGGCGCCCAAGTTTCTGCACAATTTACTCCCGTGTCTGAATTCCCAGGGGTCGAGAAGTCTGCGCTTTACAAGATCCTGCCGGACAACACCGTCGAGACCATCTGGAGTTCCAAGGATGAGAACGTGTACGACCTGGCGCTGGCCGGGGGCCAAGTCCATTTGTCCACCGACGCGCGCGGACGAATCTACCGGCTGACGGCCGACGGGAAAGTCACGCTGCTGGCGCAAACCAACGAAGGCGAAGCCACGCGTTTGCTGAACACCGCGGCGGGCTTGCTGGCGGCGACGGGAGGTGGAGGGAAGGTGTACCGGCTGGCCGAGGGTCTGTCCGCCACGGGCGTGTACGAATCCCCGGTGCACGACGCAGGGGCGGTGGCGCGCTGGGGTCGGCTGAGCTGGCTTGCGGAGCAGAGCCGCAGCGCGAAATTGGCATTCTGGGTTCGCACGGGCAATTCGATGCGGCCGGATGCGACTTGGAGCGAGTGGACGGGGCCACTGACGGATCCGAACGGTTCGGAGGTGCGGGCGCCCAATGCGCGGTACATCCAGTGGAAGGCGGAGTTCAGCGGTGAAGGAGGCGGCACCCCGGTGCTCGACAGCGTCACCCTCGCGTACCTGCCTCAGAACAGTCCCCCGGCGGTGAGGAACATCACGGTGACGAATTTGACCTCTGCCGCGCCGGCCTCGAGCAAACCGCCCGCGACGCAGGCCGTGACCAGCTCTTACACGGTGACGGTGACCGACACCGGTGAGGCGGCTCCGCCAACATCGGCCGGCACGCCGACGCAGACGCTGGCGCGCAGTGCGGTGCGGCAGTTGCAGATTACCTGGCAAGCCGACGACCCGGACAACGACCGTCTGGACTACGCCCTGGAGTTCCGCGGCGAGGGCGAGCGGGAATGGAAGCTGATCAAGGACCGCTTGCGGGAGAACACCTATCTGATCGATGCGGATGTGCTGGCCGACGGCCGGTATCTATTTCGCGTCAAAGCAAGCGACGCTCCCGACAACGCGCCCGGGACCGCAAAGGAGGCCGAGCTGGTAAGCGCTCCGGTGTTGCTGGACAATACGCCGCCCGTGGTCACGGCTGGGGCGCCCAAGAGGAATGGCGGGCGGGTGGTGATCGAATTCGAAGCCAGCGACGCAGCCAGCTCGATCCGCCGGTCCGAATACTCGCTGAATGCCGGCCATTGGGCCCCTGCGGAGGCCGCCGACGGGATTCTGGATTCGCCTCGCGAGCGCCTGCGCGTGACCTTGGAGGACCTGCCGCCGGGCGAACACCTGGTCACGCTTCGCGCCTATGACGCGGCAGGGAACGCGGGGCTCGCCAAGGTGATTCTGCGCTGAACCAACACCCCGCAGGACGCACTCGACAACATGCCCATTCTACACGTGCTTGTGTTTGCGGTGATCCAGGGGATCACGGAATTCCTGCCGATTAGCAGCTCCGCCCACTTGGCTCTCGCCCCCTGGCTGCTGGGCTGGCCGGAGCACGGGCTGGTGTTTGATATTGCGCTTCATTTCGGGACATTGCTGGCGGTGCTCTTGTATTACTGGAGAGACTGGCTGCAAATCGCTCTGCAAGGCTTCGGCATCCCGTGGGGAAATGACGAGGAATTAAAGGCCAACCCGCGGCTGTTGTGGCTGATCGCCGCAGCAAGCATCCCGATTGGGATCGCCGGCTGGCTGCTGCACGACTATGCCGAAGGACCTTGGCACACCAATTACTTGCTGATGGGCGCGATGCTGGTGGGCGTAGGGTTGCTGATGGGACTGGCCGACCGGCTGGGGAAACGGCAGCGGGGGCTGAGGGAGCTGGGACTGTGGGATGCGCTGGTGATCGGGGCGGCCCAGGCTCTGGCAGTGGTGCCGGGCACTTCCCGCAGCGGCATCACGATTACAGCAGCCTTGTTTCGCAACCTCGACCGGCCGGCGGCGGCGCGATTCTCCTTCCTGGTTTCGACGCCCGCCATTACCGCGGCGGCGCTCAAGTCCTTCTGGGATTTGCACGAGCAAGGGGGGATTCCAGCCGGCATGGGGACGGCCTTCGCCATTGGGGTTTTGGCCAGCGGGCTGACCGGATGGGCGTTTATCGCCATTCTGATCCGCTACCTGCGCACCCATACGCTGCGGTTTTTTGTGTATTACCGGCTGATTTTTGGCATAATGATAATCGCTCTGGCCACAATTCTCCGCGCAAACGCGGGATGAACGAGGCATCACCGAACGCGAATACGCGCCTCAACGAGGCGGTCGGGATATTTGTAGCTGCGCTTGCGTTTCTGCTCGCAGCCAGTCTGATCTCATACCACCCGCTGGATCCATCCTGGAACACCGCCGCCAGCGAAAGCGCGAGCCGAAATCTGATTGGGCCCTATGGGGCGCATCTGGCCGACCTGGGCTTGCAAGTGTTCGGCTTGCCGGCCTCCTTGATGCCGTTTTTCCTGCTGGTCGTGGCCTGGAAACGGTTCCGGTCCCGGCCCATGGAGGCGCCGTGGGTGAGGCTTGCGGGCGCAGTAGTACTGTTGCTGAGCGCCTGCACGCTTCTGGGGCTTGCGCCGAACCTAAAGGTTGCGGGAGGAGCGTTTCCGGCTGGAGGGTTGGCGGGCGTTGTGGCGGCGGGGATTCTCCAATCTGGTTTCAACCGGACCGGCGCTGCGATTTTAGCATCCACCGGTTTCATCCTCTCTCTGTATCTGGTCTCCAGTTTCAGCTTCGCGAAAGCCGCCGCCTGGCTCCAACGGCCATCGCGCACGCTGTCCGGATGGAAGGAGCGCTGGAGCCAGTGGAGAAGCGCTCGCGAATCCCGTCCGGAGCCGCGCCGAAAACGGCGCACCGTTGTTGCCACCGCCGAAACCCCAACAGCGGCTGTTTCGGCGCAGGAGAAGCCAGCGGCAGCGATCGAAGAACCGCGGCCTGTAGCCGCGCCGGAACCCGAGGAGATCCCGATCCATACTTTGGAGGACACGCCGGACCCGTCTCCGCTGCCTGCGGCGCCTGCGGAACCGCTTCCAGCGCCGCTGGATGAGGCCGCCGCGGTTGCCGAAGTCCCCGCGGAGCGCAAGCGGCCCGTCTATGAGCTGCCCTCCACGGAATTATTGAATGAACCCGCCGGGAGAAACCCTTACGACGAACAGGAGCTGAAGGAGATCGCGGTCCGGATCAAGTCGAAGTTTGAAGAGTTCAACGTGCTGGGCTCCGTGGTTCAGATCAACCCGGGTCCTGTGGTGACCACGTTCGAGTTTAAGCCGGAGGCGGGCATCAAATACAGCCGCATCACGACGCTCACCGAGGATCTGTGCCTGGGGCTGCAAGCGGAGTCGATTCTGATCGAGCGCATTCCAGGCAAGCCGACCGTGGGCATCGAGGTTCCCAACACCAAGCGCGAAGTGATCGGGCTGCGGCAGATTCTGGAATCGGACGAGTTCCGGAATTCGCCGGCGCGGCTGCCGATTCCACTGGGCAAAGACATCAGCGGACGGATCAAGGTGGCGGCGCTGGAGTCGATGCCGCACCTGCTGATCGCCGGCTCCACCGGATCGGGCAAGAGCGTGATGCTGAACTCGATGCTGATGGCTCTGTTGTTCCGCTTTACGCCCGAGCAGGTGAAGCTGATCCTGGTGGATCCCAAGCGGCTGGAGTTGGGGTTGTATGACGGGATTCCGCATTTGTTGACGCCCGTGATCACCGATGCCAAGGCGGCCACCAACGCCTTGCGGAACGCGGTACTGGAAATGGACCGCCGTTTCCAGCTGCTGTTCACCAAAGGGGTGCGGAATATCGAGCAGTACAACCGGAAGATCGCCCAGCTTCAGGCGCAGCCTAAAAGCCTATTTACGGAGAACGGCTCTGAAGACGAGGATCTTGAGCTGCTGCCCTACATCGTGGTGTTCATCGATGAGCTAGGCGAATTAATGATGGTGGAGCGCGGGAGCGTCGAGGAATCAGTCATCCGGCTGGCGCAGATGGCGCGGGCGGTGGGCATTCACCTGGTGCTGGCGACCCAGAGGCCGAGCGTGGACGTGGTGACGGGTTTGATCAAGGCCAATTTCCCCGCCCGCATCAGTTTCCGCGTGGCCACCCGCGTGGACTCCAGAACCATTTTGGACGTGATGGGCGCGGAACACCTGCTGGGGAAAGGCGACATGCTGTTCCTGCCGCCCGGCTCGTCACGCCTAGTGCGGGTGCACGGCGCACTGGTCACCGAAACGGAAATCAACCGCGTTGTGGACTTCTGGAAGCAGCAAGCGGCGCCCGAATACGACCCGACGTATTTAGTAGCTCCCCCCTCCGAAGACGAAGCGGAGAACGGCGAGTTTGACGGGGAGGAAGATCCGCTATACCGAGATGCGGTCCGGATCGTGGTGGACGCGGGCAAGGCATCCACTTCGATCCTCCAGCGGCGGCTGCGGCTTGGCTATGGACGCGCGGCCCGCATTCTGGACATGATGCAGCGCGAGGGGATCATCGGCCCGCCGGATGGGAGCAAGCCGCGGGATATCCTGAAGCGGCCGGACTGGCTGGACGAGTTCAACAACGGGCAAATCTGAAAGCGGGCGCCTTTGGATAGGTACACAACCGGCATGGGGAGCGAACACGGCTCAACAGCCAGTTTCAGGGTCTCCGATTCCAGCCTCAAGCAGATTCCGCCGTCAGTTGCCTTCGAGCCCCAGCTCGCAGGCGATGCCCTGCATGGCGCGGATGCAGGTCTCGATGTGCTCGTCGAGAGGCACGCCGAGCTCTTGTGCGCCTTGGACGATATCCGCCCGGCTGACGGACCGCGCGAAGGCTTTGTCCTTCATCTTTTTCTTCACGGAGACGACGTCCACCTCGAAGATGCTGCGCTTGGGCTTCACAAGCGATACGGCGGTGAGGAATCCGGCGATTTCGTCACAGGCGAACAGGCACTTCTCCATCAGCGACTGCCGCGTTACGCCGGTGTAGCTGGCGTGCGAGAGCACAGCCCGGCGGATTTCTTCACTCGCGCCGCGTTCGGCCAGGATCGGCTCGCCCTTGAGCGGGTGGTCAGGCGCCGTGGGATGGATTTCCCAATCGAAGTCATGCAGGAGCGCGGTGACGGACCACTTGGTGCGGTCCTCTCCATAGCGGTCCGCGTAAGCGAGCATGCAGGCCTCCACAGCCAGAGCATGCCGGCGTAAGTTTTCGTTTTGAGTGAACTCACAGAGGATCTCCCATGCCTGTTGCCGGTCCACGCCTTGTACTATAATAGGTTTTGTCGCAGTTGTTGAGCGCGCGGCAAAGACGTACTGCGGTGGCGCAGCTGCGAGCGTCCGATAGCGGAAGGTCGTGACCAGCCGCCAGCCGCAGGGTTGAGCCGTTGACAGATTGTGGGCCTGTGGCGCAGTTGGGAGCGTCCGAGAGCGGAAGGTCGTGACCAGCCGCCAGCCGCAGGGTTGAGTCGTTGACAAATTGTGGGCCTGTGGCGCAGCTGCGAGCGTCCGATAGCGGAAGGTCGTGACCAGCCGCCAGCCGCAGGGTTGAGCCGTTGACAAATTGTGGGCCTGTGGCGCAGTTGGGAGCGCGCTTCCATGGCATGGAAGAGGTCGTGGGTTCGACTCCCACCAGGTCCACCAAACCTTTCAAACACTTACCGAGACCCTACCAACCAATCTCCGAGCGTGGAGTCCATTTGGAGTCCAATGCCGTGGGCAGCTTGGGCATCGTCGTTTTGAATGATGCCCCCAGTAGATCCCCATGTAGTTCAATGACATAAGCCTCGTGGGCACGATGGGCATCATCTTTTCGTTGATTTCTCTGGTGGAGAAAAACAATTTTTCTCTATACAAGAGAATGATGCTGCCCATCCTGCCCATGGTCCCGATGCTGCCCACCAAAACATTTCACGACCGATGCGTTTTTTTCTTGATCGGCAGCCCATAGTGTGGTATTAGTTGAGCAGGGCGCTTCTGCAGCGTTCCTCCAGCGGCAGGCGGGCCGCTCGAAACAAACCGCACTCCCACCAGCGAGCGCCGGGACGCTCGAACAACTCCTTCCCGCAGCAGTTCTCGCACTCGAGGTGTATCCGCGTGAACGCCAAAATCCCTGTGTACCGGCCCGACGGAAGCCTATACCAAATCGCCAGCGAGGCGGGATTGGCGCGCCTGGAGCGCGCCGGCTTGATCGCGCGCGTGGTCCGGCATCGCAAGGGGCACGTCAATCGCGCCATCCTGGTTCTGCGGCCCGGCGAGAAGCCCATTCCGCGCACCGCCTATGTCGGGACGCACTACAGCTATCTGGACCACCTCGAGCACGGTTTCTGCTGGGACTTGAAGCGGCTTGGGGGCGCGCGGGACGGTACCAACTACGCGCCAGACCAGGTGCGACCGGTTTTCATGCAAGTGGTCTCCGACTGCTTGGTGCGCTCCTGAGCCATCTTCGGAAATTCCGAAGATGCAGGCAATCTTGGGTCCTTCCGGGACGGCGGGGCGGCGGGTGGGCGAATTGCACGATTTCGGTAGCGTCTGGCAACGGAAAAGGTGGTCGGTGGTCGGTCTGGTTGTAAATCTGCATGGTTGGCTCTGAGTTGAAAACCACTCCCGCCATGGCTCGGCGGATCGAGCTGTGGCCGCTGGACCGTTTGATCCCCTACGCCCGGAACGCCCGCACGCACTCCGACGAGCAGGTGGCGCAGATCGCGGCCTCGATCGTGGAGTTCGGTTTTTGCAACCCGATCCTGGTCGATTCGCGCAACGGCATTGTGGCCGGCCATGGGCGGCTGCTGGCGGCGCGCAAGCTCGGGTTGGCCGAGGTGCCGGTGATCGTGCTCGATCACCTCAGCGAGACCCAGCGGCGGGCCTACCTGCTGGCCGACAACCGGCTGCCGGAGCTGGCCGGCTGGGACAGCGAGTTGCTGGCGCTCGAGCTGAAGGAGTTGACCGACGCCGGTTTCGACGCCACGCTGGCGGGCTTCGACCAGAAGGAGCTGGACGACTTTCTGGCGTCGCTCGAGCTGGAGGGCGAGGCGGAAGCCGAGGAGGCCGAGGACCTCATTCCCGCGGCGCCCTACCAGCCGGTCACGCAGCCTGGCGACGTGTGGGCGATCGGGCCGCACCGGCTGATCTGCGGGGATTGCCGGGACCGGAACGTGCTCGCGCGGCTGTTTGAAGGCCGCAAGGCCAACGTGGTGGTCACCTCGCCGCCCTACGCCTCGCAGCGGGAGTACGACCCGGCGAGCGGATTTAAACCGATCCGACCGGAGGAGTACCTCGCCTGGTACCGCGACGTGGCGGCAGGGATTGAGTCGGTGCTGGCGGAGGATGGATCGTACTTCCTGAACATCAAGGCGCACGCGGAAGACGGCGAGCGGCACACCTACGTCATGGACCTGGTGCTGGCCCACAAGCGGCAGTGGGGCTGGCGTTTTGTGGACGAGTTCTGCTGGCGCAAGACCGATGACGGCGTGCCGGGCGGCTGGAACAACCGCTTCAAGAATGCCTGGGAGCCGATCTATCACTTCTCGCGCCAGCGCACGATCAAGTTCCGGCCGCGCCAGGTGGCGCACTGGTCCGATGACTGCTTCGACTACTCGCCCGACAACCCCAAGTCGCAAACGGGCAGCGGACTGCTGGGACCGGGCCCGCGCGGCGCGGCGGCGGGCAAACCCGGCGCAGCGGACGATGACGGAAGGCGCCAGGGACTGGCGCGGCCGAGCAACGTGATCGAGGTGAAGTCTGAGAGCAGTCAGGGCGCGCACTCGGCTCCGTTCCCGCGGGCGCTGGTCGAGTTCTTCGTGAAGGCCTTCACCGACGCCGGCGACATCGTGTTCGATCCGTTCATGGGCAGCGGCACGACGATGGCGGCGGCAGCCGTGCTTGGCCGGATCGGGTACGGCTGCGAGATCAGTCCAGCCTACTGCGACGTGATTGTGCGCCGCATCGAGCGAGCCATTTCCCAGGAGAGCGCCAACGAACACGAGCGCGTTCCCATTCTCGCCGCAACCGGCCAGACATTCGAGCAGGTGGCGGCGGAGCGGGAGATCGATCCGAACGCCGCCGCGGATCTGCGCGGGCGCGACCGGAAGTCCATCCGGCGCAAGCCCAACGGCATGCCGTGCTACGCGCCGCGCAAGGCTGGCGATGCGGTCCAAACCTTTTGAAGCGCGTGATGGCGGAGAAACCCCAGCGTTCTCAGAACGTGATGGAGAACTCCGGCCCGAGGCTGAAGATGTTTAGGTGCGGCCCGAACCGGTAGTAGCGCGCACCACCCCCGAGCCGAAACCGGCCGCTGGCCAAATTCCTACCGGCGCCGACGCCGGCCCAAGCTCCCCACTTGCTGCTTCCGACGAGGCCAATCGCAGAGTTCTCGTAGCCGAAGGTGTGCTTCAAATAAGCGCCGCCACCGCCCAGCGACATGGTCCATGCACTTTCTTGCGGAGTCAGCGTGAGCCGCGGTCCAAACGGTATCAGAAACAAGTTGTCGTCGGCATCGGGATAACGGGTGTCACCCACAAATCCCACTGGGCGGCGAACATACTCCAATCCAGCCTCCGCAGCAAACAAGCTGTGGAAACGAACCCGGTAGGTCATCCCTACACCGGGCCGGTTGCGGTCAGCGAAACCACCGGACTGGAATACACCGATGAAGCCGGCCGAAAGCTCCTGGCGAGGGAAGTCAGCTGCTGCAAGACTACAGGAGAATAAGAGGAAAAGCACTGCCGACTTTCGTTGCTTCATAGCCTGGAGCCATTCTACACAAACATGATTCAGGGCGGTATTCCTCAACCGCACCCTTGCGATCAGGCGTTGAGCTTCTGCGCTTAGCCTGATGAGCCAAGTGTCTGTCCGACACTTCGAATGGAGAAGAGCTTTACGCCCGAAGTTGCCACTCCGAACCAGGCCGAACGCGAGTTCGAGACCGGGACGGATGAATCGTTCAAGAACACGAGCGCTACAGCCGGGGCCGCGCACAGCGAGAACCAGCGCGTGACGTTTGCCAACATCAAACGGACCTACGACGTCTACCAGGACCTCGACATCCAGGCAGCGCGCCAGGCGTTGATCGAGCAGACGCGCGTGAACCAGATCGCCTCGCAGGCGCTGCAAAACGCCGTCGAGACCGCGAACCTCGTCTCGAAGCAGGCCGTGCGCCACTCGGACATCGCCATCGACGGCCAATGGAATCCCATTCAGGCCGGCGCGGGCGACACGCTCACGGCGCGGGCCGTGTCGATCGATGACGTGTCGCTCAAGGCCATCGGCGCGGTGGTTGCCGCCGCCGTGGCCGACGCGCTCGCCAGCCGCAAGTAGTCTTTCTCCTCAAGGCGCATGATGGGGCGGTTCCGCACTCCTTGCGCGGGGCCGCCCCGATTTTTCACCACATGACTTCTGATGCGGAGTGGCGCAGCGGCAGCGCGGCGGACTCATAATCCGCAGGCCGTGGGTTCGAGTCC
>Ga0073932_1005807_pt1 | contig 13108 bp, 6 predicted proteins | sample DewCreD2012metaG_FD_76967 | JGI IMG/M metagenome (GOLD analysis project Ga0073932, IMG submission 76967) | Hot spring sediment bacterial and archeal communities from British Columbia, Canada, to study Microbial Dark Matter (Phase II) - Dewar... ... | reverse complement strand
TGGCGGTGGGCCGAACCGTGGAAACGATCGGCGTCACGAATCTGTTTCTGACCATCAGCGGCAAAACGGATGCTTCCACCCAGGGCGACCAGAGCACCCAGTTGCTGCTGGCCCATGTGCCGATGTTGTTTCACCCGCGCGCGGAATCGGTCATGGTTCTGGGATTGGCGAGCGGCATCACGGCCGGCGAAGTTCTGCACTATCCGGTGCGCCGCGTCGATGCCTTGGAGATCAGTCCCGAGGTTGTCCGGGCTTGCGCCTTCTTCTCGCCCTGGAACAACGGCGTGCTCACCGATCCGCGTTGCGAGATCATCGTGCAGGACGCGCGTTCGCACGTGGTCTTGACGGACCGCCGCTACGACGTGATCACCTCGGAACCCTCCAATCCCTGGATGGCGGGGGTCGCCGGTCTGTTCACGGAGGAGTTTTTCGCCGCGATTCGCAGCCGGTTGAATCCGGGCGGGATTTTCGTGCAATGGCTGCATTCGTACCAGATGGATTGGGAATCCTTCGCGGCCATTGGCCGGGCGTTGGAGCGGGTGTTTCCGGGCAGCCTGCTGCTGAAAACGGCCACGGTGGGCTCGGACTATCTGTTTGTCTGTTTTCGCGATGGCCCGGCGCGGCTCGATCGCGCGGTCGCCCAGCGCCGGCTGCCCTTCGCGCAACGTTCGGCGCAGATGCGCTTGCCCACGCCGGATGCGCTCTATCCCCTGGTGGTTACGGAGGATTTCCCGGCCTTGTTCGGGGACGGGCCGCGGCACACGGAGCGCCGGCCGAGCGTCGAATTCCTGGCGCCGCGCAACGTCACGGGCGGCGGGGAGGATTTCAGCCGGCGGATCATGGCCGCCCGGCGCGTCGGGCCGGAGGTGCGCGACGCGCTCGAGCGACACGCGCCGCGGGAAATGAGCCTGCTGTTGGCGGAATTCATGGCCTCCATGAACGTGCCGCCGTTCGGGCTCTATGCCGCCGAGCGGGGGGCGGCGGAGGAGGCCGAGCGGTATCGCGTTTTGCTGGAGCGGTATTGCCGGACGACGCCGGTGACGGATTTTTCGGCGCTGCGGGATCCGGTCGAACGGGAGCGCTGCCTGGCGGCGCGGGAGGAGGCGATTCTGGCGCACGCGGCCGGGCTGACGGAACCGCAGGACGCTCGGCGGCTGGGGCGCTGCTACTTCGATCTGGGCGCGTTGTCGCTGCTGCGCGGCCGAACGGCGGAAGCCGTCGAGCGCTATCGCCAAGGGCTGCGCCATCAACCGCGCCACTTTCGGGCGCGGTTGCAGTTGGCGGTCGGCCTGGAGCAGTTGCAGGCGTATGCGGAGGCGGATGGGATTTGCGCGGCGCTGCATGCCGATTATCCGCGCTCGGCGGCCGTGCTGACGCGCTGGGGTTCGATTCAAATGCGCCTGGGGCAACGGGAGGCGGCGCAGGCGACGTTCGAGAAGGCCCTTGCGCTCAAGCCGGACAATGCGGGGGCCTTAGCGGCGCTGGGCGCGCTCTATGGCGAACGCGGCGAGTTGGAGCGTTGTCTGGAGCTCTCCCGGCGCGCGATCCAGGCCAATCCCGGCGCCATTCGGGCGTATCAGAACGCCGCGGTGGCGTTGGCGCGCCTGGAGCGGCAGGCCGAGGCGCGGGCGTATGTAGAGCGCGGTCTGCAAATGGCGCCGCAGGATCCGGCCTTGCGCGCGCTGAAAGATCTGCTGGACGCCCAGGCCGCGGCCACACTGAACACTGAACACTGAACACTGAACACCCAATGTCGAAGTTCAGAAGTCTGACGTTCGATGTGCGGCGTTCGATGGTGGACGTTCGACGCTCATTCGGCTAAGGGAAAACCGGCGCCGATCCACTGGGCTTACTCGTCCGCGAGCATGTCCCTGGCTTTGAGGAGCCGTTCCACCTTGGCCTGGCAAGGGGGGCAGAAATTGCGGGCGTTGCGGTCCAACTCTTCCTCGCTCTTGGCTTCGTACAGCGCGCAGCGCGGCAGGGGGCAACTGGCGGCGCCCAGCAGCAGTCCGACCGCGCGCATGGCTTCGCGTTCGATGCGCCAGGCATAGCGCGTGCTGTCGGCATCGGCCGGCCGCAGACGCCAGATGTTGACCATGGCCACGCCGTGGGATACGAAGACGCCGCTGGCAAAGGAAACGTCCTGCGGAATGTTCAGGAGTGCCAGGAGCAGAGCATCCTCCGGGCGTTTGCGCTTGGCGAGTTCCGCGGCTTGCCGCGCGGGGTCCTCCTGCAGGTCGCGGCTTACCGGAAGAATCCGCACGGGACAATGCAGCTCTTGACGGAGGAAATCGGCCACGGTTTTAGTCAGGGCGGTGTCGTCTTCGCCGACGACGATCAGGGCCAGGTTCCGGCAAGGTCGTTCCTCGGCGTGGGCGACCTGAACGAGCAGTATTCCGACAGCGGCGAGCAGGGCGAGTTTAGCCAAGAAGGTAGCGGTTTTCATGGGTTTCAACAAGAAGCCCCATCGTGGAGGATGGGGCTTCCGGTTCTGCGTGTTGTTGGAATGAAGCTACTTGCGCAGCCGCCGGCCCACGAGCATCGTGGCCAGGCCCAGACCAAACAGCGCCAGCGAGGCCGGTTCCGGAATCGGCCTCCAATCCGAACCGTCCGGGGCAGACCCGCCCGGGTCGTAGGAGGTTGTGTCCGTAGGCAGCGGCAGGACCGGCAGGGTTTTCACTCCGCCATTCAGGTTGACATACCACGTTGCCGTGTTGATATCGCTGCTGTTGTAGATGCGGGTGAAGACCTTGATTCCGCCGTCGCTGGTGAACTGCGTTGAGAAGTAACCATTGTCTGCCCATGCCGGACCCTGACGGGTCACGATGGGGACGGCAAGCGGATTCCAGTCATCCATGATGTTGTCGTTGCCGGCATCCGCATACAAAGCGATAACCCAGTTGTTCGCCTTCGGGATCAGGCCCCCGCCATCGGCTGGACGGGCGTAAACGTAGGCCAGATAGTTCTCCCAGGTCACGGTGCCTGCCGAACACATTCCAGCCAGCGCCAACAACGCCACTACGCTCAACATGGCCTTCTTCATTCTCTTTATTCCTCCGTTTGTCAGTTTGGCTTAGAAAAACTTGGGTCTCACTTGATGCTGTAGCGGTTCGTTTCCGACCAAGCGAAGGGCGCCTTCGCCACGTACCAGAACCCCTGACCGAGGGGAATGACCTTGCTGGGCGCCGGTCCGCCAAAATCGGAGATGTCGTGCCATTGCATGGTGGAGGTCTTCAGCGCATAAATCGAGTACGCGCCATTCTCCCAAACATAGATCTGGTCGGCACCGCCAGATTTCGAGGAAGACGTCGCGCCGTCGTTGGCAAAATCCAAATCCTGCAGGTTGACTTCGCAGGAAAACGGAAACGCCTTCATTTGGAAGCCGGTCACGATGGCGTTTGTGATGGCCGGATCCGGAACGGCCTCGCCCGCGATGACGATCTGCCGCGAGGTCGGAGCCGTGGGGGCGGAGCGAATCCAGAAGCCCTCGCCCGAATGCAGCGGCGGGTTCGTCGGCGCTCCACCGAAATCGTTGGCATCATAGAACAGATTGTCGGGCTTCATCGCGTAGCGTTTGTAGGTGCTCGAGGCGGTGTCCCAGATGTAAACCTGGTCGGCGCCACCCACCTTGGTTGAGGCGATCAACTGGGTGGAAAGCACGCCCTGCAGAGTCGGATCAAAGGCATCGAACTGCATTCCGACCTGTGTGAATCCGTTGGAAGGCGCCAGATCGATTTTCCGGAAACCGACCACGTTGACGCTGGTGACTTCCTGCTGTGCCACCGCATCGTACGCCATGGCCACCACGCCCGCCACAACCAGCATCGTCAGCACTGCACGTTTCATTGCGGCACTCCTTATTGTTTGATGTTTCCGCAAACCGTATGTACCCCAAAACTCTGAGCTTAACTATAGACGCGCCCTTCCCAGGGGTCAACCGAAAAATTTCTTTTTTTCTCTCGTTCCCTCCTCCGCTTCCGCTGACCATGCCGACCCGCGGCCCGATCCCCATCTTCGGTTCATATTCTAGCATGAGTCGCGAACTCATGGCAAGTTGCCAAGCGGAAAATTTTCCGGGGCATCCGGCCAGCCGCGCGCTTCTTCACTGGGGCGGCAGCACGCCCTCTTCGACCAGTTTGGCGTCCATCTCCGGGGTCAGCGGAATCGGCAGGGGCGGCCCTTTCTCCCCGCCGGCGCGGATCAATTCCATCTGATATTCTTCCAGGTGCCTCCGGAGTTCCTCGCCCGTCAGTTTGGGCGGTTCCGGCGCCGGGGCGCGCAGCGCTTCGCGCCGTTTGCGCAGCCGCTCGATGTAAGACTCGCGGGCCTGGGCCGAAGGAATGCCGCCCGGGGAGGAAGCCGCCAGCGCCGGCGGCGCGGAGCCGGCCGCCACGTTCAACTCGTTGCCGATCGAAATCCAGTATTCCTCGTTGCCCTTGCGCAGCAGCGCGCTGCCGGATTCGTAATCCGCGTCCACGAGCTGAATGCCGTCGTCGGTCGTTTCTTCGAGGCGCAGAATGAAGCTGGTCGGCGGATTGTTTTTGATGTTGAGGAACCCGACGCGGACGCCGTCTTCGTTTTCGTAGATGGCACAGAGCCGCAGGTCCTTGACAAACGAGTTGCGAATCTGCTCGGCGGTCAGGGCCGTGGGCGGCGCCGCGGCGCTGTCGCCGAAGGGCTTGCGCTCGAGGATCACCTGGTAGCGCGAAAAGTCCGGAGGCTCGGCCGCGGCCACGCCGGCGAACGCGGCGGCGCACAGGCAGCGGAACAGGCGTCGGCGTTTCATATCGTGTTCTTCCCTGCCCCAGCATACTGGCGCGGCAGCCGTCGGAATGCAAGGCCAAACGGGCCAAACGGCGCGGGCTTTGCGTTGGGCTTTGCGTTTGCGGTCCGCCGGGCCATGTGTGCTATCATAGAACGCCATGAATCGAAACCCTTCGCGGTCTGCGCTGTCGGTGCTGGCGTTCGTCGCGCTCCTGGTGAGCCGCGGGCCGGCCGGCGGCGCCACGAACCCGCCGCCGCGGGAGCTGACGCTGGTGGCCTGGAATGTCGAGAACCTGTTCGATGCCGAAGACGATCCCCAGAACAAGGGCGACGACCCGTTTACGCCGCGGGGGTGGGAGTTCTGGACGGAAGAGCGCTACCGGCTCAAGCTGGACCACTTGGCCTCCTTGCTGGCGCAGATGGGCGGCGACCTCGTGTGTCTGAGCGAAGTCGAGAACCGGCGCGTGCTGGAAGACTTGAATGCCGCCCTGGCCGCCCGCGGCGTTGAGCCCTATGCGCACATCCTGCACCGGGAGGGGGCGGACGAACGCGGCATTGATGTGGCCATGCTCTCCCGCTACGAACCGGCCGCCGCGCGCTGGCTCAGCCCCGTGCCGACGCAGCGCGACATCCTGATCGCGCAGTTTCTCATCGGCGGGCAGCCCCTGACCGTGCTGGCCAACCACTGGAAGTCGCACTACGGCCGCAAAGCGGAGAGCGACGCCATGCGCCGCGCGGAGGCCGAGGCGGCGCGGGCGGCGATGGACGAGCTGCTCCGCGCGAACCGCCACGCCGCCGTGGCGCTGGCCGGGGACTTCAACGACGACGTCGCGACCCCCACGCTGCTGGAGGGGGCGCTGGCGACACCGGACTTGGCGGCCGTGCTGGCGGACCCGAGCGGCCGGCTGCTGTTCAATCTGCACGGCACGTTGCCGCCCGGAACCGGCGGAACGATTTACTACCGCAAGGGCAAGTTCTGGAATTCCTTCGACTCGATCTGCGTGTCGCGCGCGATGGTGGACGAGCGCGGGAAGGGGTGGCGCGTGAAACAAGGGACTTACGAGATCGTGCGCGATCCCCGCCATGTGGATCCCCAGGGCTACCCCCTGCCGTTTCGCCGCTCCCGCGATCCCGAGGACAACGATCCGGCGCGCCGCGCCTACATCACGGGCTATTCGGATCACTTTCCGGTGCGCGTGGTCTTGACCCTGGACGGCCGTTGACCGGCCGCGCGCGCGGGGGCAACCGCGCGCGGCTTGCGCACACCGTTTTCATTCCTGGCGGCTGAGCCGGTAGAAGCGCTGGGTGGCCAAGGCTGCCGCGGGGTCGGAGAAGGACGCGGTGGGCCCGTCGGCCGTGACCACGCCGATGACGGTCCAGGCCGGGTTGGAGAGGCCGTCCGCTGCCGCGACGCGATAGAGCCGGCCGCTGTCCGAAAACCAATCCACCCGCACGGCGCCGTTCGCATCGCCCGCCGGGGCCAGGCTCGTGGCGGCGAAGATGAGATTGGAGGCGCCGGGCGTGGGCCGGCTGAGGGGGTAGATGTCCGCGGCGCCGTCCGGCCAGCGGCCCGCGCTGCGGTCCGGCTGCTGCGGGCCAAAAGCCACGGCGTCCACCAGCGTGCCGTCGGGCGCGTAGAGCGCGAGGGCTTCGCCGTTCTTTTCCAGCTTGAAGTTCACGTGCACCGCCCGGCCCGGCGCGTTCTGCGAAGGTTCGCCGTCCGCCCAGAACAAGGCGAAACCGCCGGCGGGCACCCGGGTGCCGCCCGGGATCGCGAACTGGCGCGGCGCGGCCGGGTCGTCCGTGAGCCAGTAGCCGCTGAGGTCGGCCTCCTCGGCGGGCGCGTGGAGTTCGAACCAGTCCTGGAATTTGCCGTCGGCGGGGTCGGCCAGCGTGCGCGTGTTGTCCGCCAGCCACTCGTTGATGCGCACCCGGGCCGGAACGGAAGCGGCGCGGTTGGTCGCGGCCGGGGTCGGATAGTGCAGCACCCGGCGCGCGGCGGAATCGCCGTCCGGGATCGAGCCGCAGGCGGCGTTGGGGGGCGTCCCGGCATACGCCAGGGCGTCGAGCGCCAGCAGCCGGTCGGCCGCCTGCCAGGCCAGCGTGACGCAGCCGGTGGAGGGGGGCAGGCGGAACGAGGCGTGCAGCGCGGCGGGCGTGGTCTCGTTCGTCTCGCCGTCCGCCCAGACCAGCAGGAAACCGCCCGGCGGCACGGTCCAGCCCGCGGGAAAAGCCCACTGGGCGAGATTCGTGGGCTCGGCGCTGAGAAAACAGCCGGCCAGGTCCGCCGGCGCGGCGCCGGCATTGTAGATTTCGACCCACGGGTCGCTGTCGCCGGCGTTGTCGAGGGTGAAGCTGAGGTTCGAGGGCATGAGTTCGTTGATCCAGAGGGGAGGAAAGGGCGGCAAGGCGGCGGCCAGCGCGTTGGCCGCGGCGGGCGTGGCGGAGGGCAGCGACGGGGGCGGGGGCGTTGTGCCGTGGCGCAGGGCCAGGTCGCTTTGCGCGAGCGCGACGGCCAGATCGGGCGCGGCGCGGGCGGCGTAGTACCAGTAGCTGAGCGTGTACAGCGTGTTGGTGGCCAGAATCAGGGGGGCCTGCCGCAGGCAGTTGCTGGGCGCGGCGCCGGGCGAGGAAGCGTTCAGGGCCAGCGCCCGCGCGCCGCTGTACGCCGTCTGGCTCGTCGTGGCGCTGCCGGCATGGTTGCCGAGAGCGAGCCAGGGTCCGCTAAGCGCGGTTTCGAAATCGCCATTGGCCAGGAGGTTGCTGCCGACTTCCGGCGCGGCGCCGGCCACCAGGGCCACCCGATCGAGGAGCACGGTGCCCGCCTCCGGCAACCAGAAGCGCACTTCGGCGTTGGTCACGCCGCGGGGATTGCTCGAGGAGCGGCCGGTGACGGAGACGAAGCGCCAGCCGGCGTTGGCGTCGAGGTCCACGGCCGCCCAATTGCCGATCCGGCAGCCTGGGCGGCTCGCATCGAGGCGTTGCAGCGAACTGCCCTGGCCGGCGGCGTCGGCCGGCCAGGGCGGCGTCGGCGCGAAGCACGCTTCGTCCACCAGCGCCCAGCCGTTGCTGCCGTCCGGCCGCAGCAGGCGCAGCCGTTCGCCGGCGTTGTCCAGTCGGCCGGCGTATTCGCCGCACACGTCTTCGGCATTGCCGAACACCGCGGCGAACGCCGGCCGCGACTCGGTGAGCACGGCGTAGGCGCCGGGCTCGAGGACCGTGCCGGCGTCGAACGCAAAGTCGAGGCCCGCCACGCGCCAGCCGCCCAGATCGAAGGCCTGCTCGGCGGAGCGGTTGTGCAGTTCGAGGAACTCCACGCCGCCGGCTGGCGGGTGATACAGGATTTCGTTGAAGACGACCCAGCCCTCGGGCGACACCGCCGGCGCGGTGCAGAGCGCGGTCAGCGTGTGTTCGCCCTGGCGCGCGCCGAAGCGGTCCAGGGCCACGAACTCGAGGCGGTTGCTGCCGGGCTGCAGTCCGATCCGCGCGCGCCAGGCGGTGGGCGTGTCGAAGTCCAGGCGCAGCGGCCGGCCGTTCAGGAGCACCCGGTCGACGGCCACGGGGGCCAGCCCCTGGAAGAGGACGAGGCGCTGGTCGGTGGCGAAATCCGCGCCGCCGGCGGTGGTGACGAGGAAGGCGGCGGCGTTGGTGGCGGCGAGTTGCTGCTGGATCTGGGCGCGGCGTTCCGCGATCCATTGCCGCATGCTCTTGCCGGTGTTCGGATCGACGTCGTCCGGGGTGCGCGGCGCGAGGCCGTCGGCCGCGAGGGCGGCGTGCCAGGCATCCAGGACCGCGTGGCCGGGGTCGGGGGCCATGGGTCCGGCGGCCAGTTCCTGCAGCAGGCGCCAATAGACGCGCTCGAACGGCGGCGCGCGAAACAGGCGCGCGACCACGGGGTAGGCGGCGTCGGGGAACAGGCGCGGATCGTTGGAGGCAAAGGCCGAGTCCAGGTCGTGCAGGTGCAGCGCCGAACGGCCGCGGGGCGGGAGGTAGGCGTAGAGATTGTGCAGAAAGCTTTCGCCGAAGCCGTAGCTGTCCACGTTGCCGGCGGCGTGATTGACCGCGAAGTAGCCGGCCCAGCGGGCGATGTCGGCCAGGGCGGCGACGCGCGCCAGATAGGCCGGCGGGTTGGTCTGGTTCAGGGCATCCACCAGCCGGTAGAGCGCCGAGTAGTCGTCGTCGGGGACAGTCGTCGCGTACTTTTCCATGATAAAGCGGTACGTCGCGCGCTTCTTCACGCCGCCGGTGGAGACATAGTTCTGAAACGGGTCCAGCGGCTTTTCTTCCTTGTGAATCCAGGGGTCCTCGTCGCCGTGCCAGCTGCGCGCGAAGTCGCGGGTCGGCAGTTGCAGATCGTGGCGCAAGAGGTCGGAGCCGTTGACGTGCACGCGCACGAAGCGCAGGTGGCTGGCGGGGTGGCCGATTTCGCGCGCCAGCCAGTAGGCGTGGCGTTCCTGTTGGTACGTGCCGTTGGGAAACTGGAGGCTGGGAATGTCGAGCTTGAGGCTGTTGTCGTCGAGAAAACGCTCGGCCTTGGGCAGGTCGATGGCGTAGGCCGCGTCGGTGATGTTGGTGAAGCGGCGGAAGTTGCCGCGGTAGCGCAGGGTGGCGTTGTAGATGCCGCGCGCGTCGTGGCCGATGAAGGTGCAGTCCACCGGTTCGTTGCTCTGCATGGGGCGGGAGGCCAGCTCGCGCACGTTGGCGTCGGAGACCCAGACCGTGTAGCGGCCGAAGACGGCGTTGGTGTGCGTTTCGCCGAAGCGCACGAGCGCCTCGCGGCGCGGGTCGGCGGAGGGGCACACGTTCGTGGCCGGGGGCGTGGCGCCGTCCACGGCGACGACGCGGAAGGCGACGAGTTGGCCGGCCGGCAGCGGCGGAATGACGGCGGACCAACGGCCGTTGCCGCCGACGGCGGGCAGGCTCATGGGCACGGTGGCATAGACATTGGACGGGTCGAGACGATATTCGAGCCGCAGCGCGGCGATGCCGTCGGGATCGTGAACGCGGCACAGGACGCGCACCGGCGCGCCGGCGGGGGGCAGCAGGGGTTCGTGGGTCAAATCCCAGACGGCGGGCGGAGCGTTGGCCGCGCGGCGGCTGTTGGGCAGGCCGGGCGTGCCCAGGTCTGACGGCACGGCGAGGGCGCCGGCGGCTTCCAGCCAGAAGCCCTTGAGCGCCAGCGCCAGGAAGGGCCAGCCGCGGAGCCAGCGGGCCTGGGCGCGAATGGCGAAGGTTTCTCCCGCCGCCGGCGGCGGGGAGACGGTTTTCCAGATGCGGTCGTAATTGCCGAGCGGATAGGTGGAGGTGGTGGTGCGGCCGGCGGCGCTGGCGCGCACCCGCAGACTGGCGCCGCCGCCGTAGCCTTCGGCGCTTTCCCGTCCGGAGCGCACGTGATTGCCCGAGCAGGTCCAGCCGTTCAAGTCCGCCTCGAAATCGGCGGGCGCCACGCGGTTGACCGTTTCGCCGAGCTTGACGATGTCGATGTTGTCCACCAGGCATTCGCCGGCCTGGAGCAGGAAAACGTTCAGCTCGTCGAGCGCGCCGCTGCCGTTGTCGAGGACGCCGGTGCAGGCGATGGCGGTCCAGGGCGCTTTGCGGGTCTCGTCGCTGCCGGCCCAGTTGGCCGCGCGCCGGTGGTCGGCGCGCGGGTCGCTCAGCTCCAGGCTGCTGCCGCCGCCGTCGGTCCACTCGGCCCAGCCGTCGCGGTAAGCGACCTCGTCCACGACGACGAAATCCTGGTACGGCCGGGCGGGATCGTCCGGCTGGGCGAGCGCCAGCCGTTCGCCGCGGTCGGAGAGCCGGCCGCTGTAGTTGCCGAGCGTGTTGGCGGCGTTGAGCTGCGGATAGTGGCGGCGCAGGCGGTCGGCGTCCGCGGCCACGACCAGATAGCCGCCGGCGGGGATAGTCGTGCCGGGAGGAAACATGAACGAAACGCCGGCGGTGAAGCGCCAGTAGCTCAAGTCCACGGCGTTGGAGCCGCGATTGTGCAGTTCGATGTATTCGTCCTCGTCGCGGCCGGACAGGGGATGGAACATGATTTCGTTGATCAGCACGACGCGGATGCGCAGGGCGGCGTTGGTGTTGGACTGGCCGAGCGTGGGTTGCGACAGTTCGCGCCAGTCGGGCGCGCCGTCGGGGAAGCGGCCCAAGGCCGCGCCGCGCGCCTGAGCGCCGAAGCGCACGGCGTCGATGACGCGGTCGCGCGCGGGGGTGAAGAGGAGCACGGTTTCGCCGCTCATGCTCAGGCGGAAGCCGAGCTGGGTTTCGTCCCAGGTGAGGAAGCGGCGGGGGGCGATGACGGTTCCGGGGGGCAGGAGGTAGCCGGGGCGGGGGGGGTCGTCCGTGAGCGCGCAGCCGGAAAGATCCAGGGCCTGAGTGCCGGCGTGGTAGAGTTCGATGCGGTCGAGATCGGGATCGGTGTGGGCCAGGATTTCGTTGAGGCAAACGCCGGCGTAGGCGTTAGGGGGCGGGGGCTCGGTGCGGCCGGGCGAGCCGCCGACAAAGGCCGAGGCCGCCCAGGCGCGCGGGTCGCCGGCGCCGAAGGCGGGTTGGGCCAGGACCAGCGAGTGGCCCGCGCCGTCGGCCGCCGCGGGCCATTCGTCCGCGTCCGCGTACTCCACGGCAAGCAGCTCGGCGCCCCAGCGGTTCGCCAGGCGCACGGTGCCGGCGTCGTTCGGCAGCGCGCCGGAGAAGGGGCCCAGGACGTTCGTCAGGCCGGCGGCGTGTTGCAGCGCGGCGGGGTCGGCGGCCACGACGAGGAAAGAGCGGGCGGCGAGGACGGTAGCGGTGGGGAAGGTGTAGGCGATGTCGCCCGTCAGCCGGTAGCCGCCGAGGTCGATGGCCACGGGGTCGGTGTTGCAGAGTTCCACGAATTCCAGGGCGGCGGTGTCGGCCGGCGGATGGTACATGATTTCGCTGATCGTGAGGGCGGTGCGATGCGAACAGGGTTGCAGCGCGGGGTCGGCGCGGGCGCGGGCGGCCGCGAGCGCGGCGCCTGCCAAGATGGCCACGAGTTGCCGACAACGCATCACATCCGGACCCCGGCGATCTTCGCCGCCGCCAGCGAGCGGCAGCGCAGAATCATACCGCAAGGCGCGGGGCGGGAGCAATCCGACTCCCGCCTTGGGTTCTGAGGACGTGAGTCTCACACTTCCGCAGGTGTGAGACAACGTTTTAAACGCCGCTTTGGCCGGCGGCGAGGCGCAAGGGGAATCCGGCGCAAGCCCGCGCCGCAAATTCACGTTGGCGAGAGGGACGAGAAAGAAACGCCGGACGGAATCGTCCACCGTCGTCGTGGCCCGTAGTCCTCAACCGGATGGCGCAAAGACCGGAGCATGACGACGGACGACGACGGTGGACGATGGGCGAGGCAGGGCATCTTCTCCCGAAGCCAGAGAGCGGGAACGCCAACGGCGGCTGTTGGAGCGTTGGCGGGCTTGGCGGAGGGGGCGGTTACGAGTTCTGAACGGGCGCGAGACCCTCGGCGCGCAGGGTGCGGCCGTCGCCGAGGAGCCGGGGCGCGAGGACTCGGACCACATCGCCGCGTTGACGGCGTTTGATGGCGGCTTTGGCCTCGGCATCCAGGCCGCGGGTCATGAGCTCCACGTCGTGCAGTTCGCCGTTGCCGAAGCAGCCGGCGGTCAGGAAGCGGCCCTTGATGCGTGAGACCGGGGCGACGAGACGGCAGACGTCGGACGCGCCGCGGGCCGGCGGGCGGTCGGCGAGTCCGTCCGGAGCGGCCAGCGCGAGAAAACTGAATTTCACTTCGTGAACGCTGCGGCGGAGGCGGCGATTCAACGCGGCCAGGGAATCCGGCGGCCGCCAGCGCCGCACTTCATGGCACTCGTAGCGGCCGTCCCGCCGCAGGGGGCAGGGCTCGTGGTGCAGGCAGGGCGCCAGGACGACGGCGGCGCCGGACGCGGCCAGTTCGTCGCGCAGCGCCGCCAGGGCGAGGCCGGCGGAGGAGCCGGCGGGTTCGATGAGCACGAACACCCCGCCGGGGGTCAACGCCTGCAGGCGGGCGGGCAACCAGGCGCGTAGCGCGGCCGGGTTGGCGGCGAAGGCTTCGTTGAGCGCAAAGGAGGCGAGCAGCAGGTCGAAGGACGCGCCGGCGGGCGGTTGAAAAACGGCGACATCCTCCTGGCGCGTGTCCAGCGCGGCCGCGGGCCAGCCGGTGCGGCGGCCGGAAGCGAACAGTCGCCGCAGGGCGTCCAGGGCGCGGGCAGAGCGGTCCACGGCGAGGAGTTCGACCGGCCGGTCGGGATAGGCGCGGGCGAAAGCGCGCAAGGCGGCGAAGCTGGCCGCGCCCGGACCGGCGCCGAGGTCGAGCACGCGCAGCGGGCCT
>Ga0073932_1005804_pt1 | contig 13112 bp, 10 predicted proteins | sample DewCreD2012metaG_FD_76967 | JGI IMG/M metagenome (GOLD analysis project Ga0073932, IMG submission 76967) | Hot spring sediment bacterial and archeal communities from British Columbia, Canada, to study Microbial Dark Matter (Phase II) - Dewar... ... | reverse complement strand
GATATCGGCCATGTCTTTCTGGGCGCTCTCCAGCATGTCGAGCGATGAGGTGATGTGCTGCAGACGGGTCTGCAGCCCGTCGATGTCGTCTTGAAGGCTTTTGCGCACGTCTTCCACCTGGCGGATTTCCATTGCCAGGTCATCCATCAGTTGCTGGGTTTGCGTGCGGGGGGGCGGGGCGGCCTTGTCCGCGCCATCGCATCCGCTCAATCCGATCACCCCGGCCACCACAATCACCACCGCCATGTGCCTGATCATCGCACTGCCCTCCTGATCTTTGCGCCCGGCCTCACCCGCCGCGGCCACCGTGGCCGCAAACGCGCGCCGCCCGGCGCAAGTCACGGCGACTATCTTCGCCCCGTTGTGGCGTGTCAAGCCTCTCTTGTCAGGTGGCCTGCGGGGCGCCGGACGGACTTGAACTGAGGCCGTCTCATGACAGATCCGATCGGGCATCGGATTCCCCAGCGTGGTTGTTGTTGAGCACCCACTCCATTTCCTGGATGCGCGCTTCGCAGCGCGCGAGCGCTTCGGCGTCCATCTGACGCCGGTGATGGTCGCGCAGCGCTTGCCACGATTCGAGTTCCTCGAAGAAGTTGCCTGCGCTGCGGGCATGATCGATCGCCATGTCGAGATACTCGCGGGCCGTGAACCGGTTTTTGGCGTCAAGGGCTGCAAGCAAGGCGGCCTTGACGCGCCAGGCGCGGGGCTGCAGGTCGCGGTATCGGCGTTGCTCAATCTCGGCCAGGATGGCGTTCACGTCGCCCAGCGCCGATGGGGGAACGGGATCGGCGGACAGGGCGAGCAGGTGCAGGCGGACACCGAGTTGCTTCTCCAGGTTTTGGGCTTTCCGGGCCATCTGCAGCGCGTCCGCGAAATGCTTGCGCGCCTCATCGGCCTGTCCGCGCCGGGCCAGCGCCAGCGCCAGATTCTCCAGGGCGGCGGCTTCCAGGTTTGAGTCCCCGGCCATGCGGGCATGCTCGACGGCGTGGCCGGCGTGTTCGAGGGCGGAGATGAGCCGGCCCAGGCGGCGGTCCAGATTGGACAGATTGGACTCCAGCGCCGAGAGGGCCTGGGAATAGCCGGTCTTTTCTCCGATCTGGCGCGCGGTTTCGTAGGCCTTGCGCGCGGCGGCGGCCTGGCCCAGCTGCTCATGAAGGATGCCCAGGTTCATGAGTGTGGCGCACAGGCCGAATCGGTCCGAGGCCTGACGGCGCAGAGGGATGGCGCGCTTAAGGGCCTTGATGGCCTGGGGATACTGGGTCCAACGCCAGTAGATCAGGCCGGCGTTGTTGAAGGCGTCGGCCTGGATGTGGGGCGCGCCGGCGGCCTCGGCCCGCTGGGCCAGGCGCTGGAAGCGCTCCAGCGCGGGCTCGTAGTCGCCGCGTTGCCAGTGCAGGACGCCCAAGGCGTTGATCGCCTCCATTTCGAGATTGGGGCATTGCAGGCGGCCGGCGTCTTCAGTGGCCGTCTCCAGTTCCGCGCGCGCCGTGTCGTGCTGTCCGCTCCACAGGTCCGTGATGGCGCGCTCGATTCGGGCGCCCAGCGCCAGGCGTTCGTTGTCCAGTTCCTGCGCGCATTCCAGCGCCCCTTCGATTAACTCGGTGGCCTGGGCGGCGTTGCCCATGAGGCGGTGCAGCCGCGCCGAGCGCGTCAGGACGCGCGCCATCAATGTCTGTCGCGCCGGGGTGGGGGCCATCGACCGGATCAGGTCGATGGCCTGATGAAAGTTTTCGAGGGCTTCGGAGCCGGCGCCCAGGCCCATCTGGCGGTCCGCCGCCTTGACCAGATAATAGACGGCTTTGTGGGAATCGGCGGCCCGGGCATAGTGAAACGCCAGCAGTTCGTAGTATTCGCGGATGCGGTCGGCAAAGACCTTCTCCAGCCGCGTGGCCAATGTGCGGTGCAACGCGCGCTTTTGCTCTTCGAGCAACGTGGCATAGGCCACGTCGCGAAACAGGCCGTGGGTGAAGTAGTAGTGGATGTCTTTGTTCCGCTGGGCGACGGGCTGCTGCTCGAGGTAGCGCATGTCGCACAGGGCGCGCAGCTGCGCCGTCAGGCCTTCGTGGATGATCTCGAACAGATCGATAAGGCCGAAGGTGAAATCCATCCCCAGCAGCGAGGCGCACTGCAACACCTGGCGCGTGTGGCTTTCCAGCCGGTCGATGCGCGACTGGATGAGGTCGCGCAGCGAAACCGGGATCACCTCGATGATGTGGTTGGCCAGAGCGCGCCCGTTCATGTTGGTGTTGTTGCGCATGATCTGCCGGATCAACCGCGTCATCTCCTCGATAAACAGCGGATTGCCGGCGGCCTTGTCAAAAACCAGTTTTCGAATTTCCGGCAGGAACTCCCCGGCAGGGACCAGGCGTTCCATGAGCGCCGAGCGATCGGCCTCATGCAGCGTGTCCAGCCGAATCTGCAGGTTGTCCGGTTCGGGGGCGATCAACGCGTCCGAGCCGGACCGATACAACATGATCACAATCAGCGGAGCGGACGCCGTCCCCGGCGGAGCAGAACGCCCGCGCAGCAGCGTGGACAAAAGACTGCGCGTCAGCGGATCATACCACTGGCAGTCGTCCGCCACCACGATGACAGGGTGAGCCTCTGTCGCGCCGTCGTGATCGGCGCCGGTGGAGGAGGGCGGGGCCAGGAGCAGGTCGCTGAGGAGGCTGAACAGGTTGCGCTGGATGCGCTCGGGCGGCAGACCCTGCATCGCCTGAATGGCCGCCGGGCCGCCGAAGACATACTCCAACAGCAGCGGATCGGCCTCCGCCTCCGGCAGCCGGGCCTTGAGATAGCGGGTGATCGCGCCTCGGATGGCCGTCGGAGAATCGTGAGGTCCGAAACGCATTTGCGCTCGCAGCCATTCGAGGACGGGCCACAACAGAATGACCTGACTGGAGGGCGCCCCCTGCCACCAGACCGCGCGCTCCTCCAGCCCCGCCTGCTTAAGGGCTTCGGTCACCAGCCGGCTTTTGCCGATGCCGGCCTCTCCGGTGATATGGGCCACGCGAACCGAAGGCCCCGCTGGAACCGAACGCTTCAGGAAATCGACCAGCGCGGCCGTCTCCGACGTCCGGCCGCAGTAGGGGCTGACGGGGGGGCGGCGCGGTTCGGGCGCTTCGCGTTCGTTCAAGACGGCGAACGCGCGATATCGTTCGTCAATGTGCTTCAGCGACAGCGGCCGGGTTTCGTCGCAGACGAACCACCGGCCGACCGCCTCGCGCGTCGTCTGGCAGATGAGTATTTCGTTCTCCTGCGCGGCCTGCTGCAGCCGCATGGCCAGATTGACCGTGTCGCCGAGGACGTCATAGACCCGGCCCGCCGGACCCGCGATCGGGCCGCACTGCGCCGGACCGGTGGCGATGCCAACCGAGATCGATACGGCCCATCCGGAGAGCGCTTCACGGGCGAAAACTTCATTGATGTCCAGCGCGGCCCGAACCGCGTTTTCCGTGTCACGGTCATAGGCCACGGGCGCCCCAAACACCGCCAGCACCGCGTCGCCAATAAACTTCACGACAAATCCGCCGCGTCCGATGACGCAATCCGCGCAGGTCTTGTAGAACTGTCGGGCGATATTGCCCAGTTCCTCGGGAGACACCTTGCGGGCCAGCTGGGTGAAGCCGCGCATATCGGCGAACAGGATTGTCGCTTTGCGAATCTGCGCTTCGGCCGACGCCAGCAGGCGTTCGGCGTTGCGCAATACCTCCTCGGGAACTGCGACTTTTCGCTCCTCAAACTGCAGCCGAAAGCGCGCCGCCTCTCCTGTCAGATCGGCGGCGCGCCAACCCGGCTTCTCCTCCTCCTCCTTCCCACGCGCAACAAGCGCTTCGCCAAGGGCCAGCGACGCGCCGCACCACGGGCAAACGCTAATTGCCTCTGAATGAATCGAGGCCAGACATTGTGGACACTCGGCCATGAGGCATTTACACTTCCTCCCACACCATCTCCGCGCTCCGTTGTGTTTGTTTCAAGCGCGCAAATCAGTCAAGCCACAAGGGTCTTCGCTTTGGTATCCGAGCGATCGGTCGGCGGCGTTCACGCCACCTTTTCCGAAGTCAGATTGACCGTGTTCCGGTCCAGCCAGTCAGACACCCATTCCCGGCGAAAACGCCACTGCCGCCCCACGCGAAGGGCCGGCAGTTGCTTGCGCGCGATGATGCGTTGGATCGTGCGAGGATTGACTTTCAGTTCCTTCGCCAGTTCTTCGACGGTGATGTATTCTGTTTTCGGTTCCATGGACGCGAACCTCCGCTATTGTTATTTAAGTCATTGACCTAAGTTTATGACGGCAATGTCGCTCATGTCAATAGAAAAAGCGCCCCATGCTGCATATTTTTTAATGGCTTATTTCACGCTGCGCGCAGGCGCTCGCGGAAGGCCGCGATGTGCGCCGGAGTCGTGCCGCAGCATCCTCCGATGATGCGTGCGCCGGCCGCTATCAGAGCGGGAATGTCCTCGGCCATTTTCTCCGGTGTCTCACGATAGATGACGCGTTCGCCCTGCACTTCGGGCTTGCCTGCGTTGGGCTGCGTCATCAACGGCCTGTCACAGGCCCGGCCGAACGCCGTGATCAGAGCGGCGTGATCGGCGACGGCAAGGCTCGTGCCGCAATTGCAAGCGATAATGTCTGCGCCGGCGGCGGCGCACTGCTGCGCCTGCTGCTCTGGCGAGATTCCCATCAGGGTGGCATATCCGCCTGCGGGCAGCCGGTCGTAGGCCATTGAAGCAATCACGGGAATGGAGGCGCTGCGCGCGCGCACGGCGCCGACGGCGCAGAGCAGCTCGTCAAGCGCCATCATCGTCTCGATGATGATCGCATCCGCGCCGGCTTCGATCAGCGCGGCGGCCTGCTCGTCGAACAGCGCGGCGGCCTGCTCCTCGGTGATGTCGCCCAGCGGCTCCAGCATCTCTCCGAGCGGTCCGATGTCGCCCAAGACGTAGGCTTCGGCGCCGGCCGCCTGGCGCGCGATGCGGACGGCCGCCTGGTTGATTTCGGCGACGCGGCCGTCGAGTCCGTGCTTTTTCAGGACCCGGGCATTGGCGCCAAACGTGTTCGTGATCAGGCAGTCGGCGCCCGCCTGCGCGTATCGCTGCTGTATTTGTAGAATCTCCGAAGGCTTTTCGAGATTCCACGCTTCGCCACACTGCCCCGGGCGCAGCCCGGCCAGCTGGAGTTGGGTGCCCATGGCGCCATCACACAGCAGGATGCGGCGTTTCAGAGCTTCGATCAGGGATGCGGAGGGCATGTCTGGGATCCTTTCGGATGAGATGACTGGCGCTGTCGGGCCTGTTCCACGACCTGGGCAACCCGCTGCTCGAACACGGCGATCGAACCGTCGTTAACGATTACCTCATCCGCCATGTCCCGGCATTCAGCCAGACGCTGCGCATGGCTGTCGGGACTGCGCATCTGCTGTTCCTCGGCCGTTTTGAAGGCCTCGAAGGAATCGAAATCGCCCGCGCGATTCCGTGCGAGGCTGCGCTGGTAGCGCGTTTCGATGGGAGCGTCCACGAACAGCAGAACAAACTGCCCGCTGCGGCGCAGCGCCTCGACCTCGGCGGGATGGCGGATGGAAGTGACGACGACATCGGCGCCGGGCGCAATGACGTCCAGCGCCATCTCGGCCAGCGCGCCCGGCCCCCGTTCGCGCCGCATGGCGTTGCCCGTTTCGGTCAGATTCGGCAGCGATATTTCGCGGCCCTCGTCGCGCAGGCGGCGGCGGATCATGTCCGAGAGCGACACGTGCGCGAATCCCTGCCGCGAGACCAGAAACTCGGCGGCGGTGTCTTTGCCGCTGGCGAAAAAGCCTGTGACGCCGACGATCATGCGTCCGAGTATTGCGGGTTGACCGGCGCCGGGCAAGGGCAGAAACTCACAACACTTCGGAGGGCGTCGGGGCGCGCCCGCAAGAGGAATCCCGGCCGTGACGCTGGATGTCGCATATCGGTTGTTGCTGGCGGTGGCCTCGTTAACGGCCTTCACGTCGCTGGTGGTCGCCGGGGCGTTTGCGCCCGTCGCCGCCGGTGTGGCGTATCTGCTGATCCTGGGCGGCGCGTTCTGGGAGGCCTCGTCCGGTCGGGCCGCCGCCTGGTTCTGGCGTGTGGCGGATCTGGTTGCGATTGTGGTCCTGGCCGGATGGATCGCGAAGCGCTATGAAGTGACCGAGCCGCTGGTCTATTTCCTCGTTTATCTTCATCTGAACAAGCTGTGGAACCTGCGCTCTCATCGCGACCATGTGTGGCTGTTCGTCGTCTGTTTCTTCGAGGCGCTTCTGGCGACGTTGTTTTCCCAGGCGCCGGGATTGTTCCTGATGATTGCCGGCTTTGTTGTCGCGTTCGCGATGACGCTGGCGCTGTTCGACTGCAAACGCGAACGCGAGCAGGCCTCCGTGGGCGACGTTCTCCGCCCCCTGCCGGTTCCCCGGCGGTTTCTCGGCCTGTGCGGCGCCCTGGCGGGCGGCGTCTGGGTCGCGAGCCTGCTGGTCTTTCCGCTCGTGCCGCGCACGCGTGAGACGCCCCTGCTGACGCGCTATCTGCCCGCGCCTCCGCCCACCGCCCAAAGCGGTTTCAGCGACGATGTCTATCTGGGCGCGATCTCGGAAATCCAGCTCGATCCGACCATCGTCATGCGCGTGGAGCCGGCCGATCTTGCGTCACAAGAGTATTTTCTGTCGCAGGGGGTGCGGTTGCGGGCTCTGTCGCTGCGCGATTTTGACGGCCGTCGCTGGAGCAACTACGGGGGATACGGCGGCAGCCCCTACGAGATCACGGGCCGGTATGGCGAAGCGCATGTTCCCCGCCTGCTGCGCGACGTTCCCGTCTATCGCGCGACGATCTACATGGAACCGTATGTGACCGACTTCCTCTTTTGTCCGCTGCTCGCTCTGAAAATCGCGTTCCCCTCTCAGCCCCAACTGGTGCGCATTGACCTCAGCGTGGAGTCCATCCGCCTGCGCCACCCGCCCGAAAGCCTGTTTCAGTATGCGACCGAAAGCGTTGCGGAACCCGAAGTGACGACGACGGGAATGCATTTGCCCTCCTTGTCGGAACTGGCCGTCCAGCTGTATGCCGCCTCGCAGGACGTGGAGACGCGGCTGGGCGGGGTGACCCATGACATGCTGCGCGGCCGCGTCCATCGCTATCTGCGCGTGCCGTCGGAAATCGAGTCGTCGCTGGATTATGAGGATCTCGGGCGGACGATCGCCGGATGGGGCGTCACAGGATATGCGCTGGCGCGGCGGATTGAGACGTTTTTGCGCACAAACTACCAGTATTCGCTTCAGCCGCCGTCGTCCAGCGAAAACAGCCCGGTCCTGGATTTTTTGTTTAATTCCCGGCAGGGGCATTGCGAACTATTCTCGTCGGCGATGGTGCTGCTGCTGCGGTCCCAGGGAATGCCGGCTCGCGCCGTCGTCGGCTACTATTCGATGGAGTGGGATGCCGCTGCGCGTCACTTTGTGGTCCGGCAGGAGCACGCCCATTCCTGGGTCGAAGCCTGGATCGACGGTTATGGTTGGAAGACGTTTGATCCGACGCCGCCTTCGGGCGTCGGTGGCCGGCGCCGCGCGGACTCGTGGGTGTCACGGCTCGCGCGTCGCTATGAGTTGTTGCGATTTAATTACTACAAATACGTCGTGGACTTTGGGAAGGAACAGCAACGGCCCCTGTTTCAGTGGTTCCAACAGCAGGGGGGCCGCGCCGCGGCAGCCCTGCGGCAGGCGGCCGACCGCGCCGGACGGGCCTGGCAGGTGGCGCGCGGCCACTCGGTCCTCGTCGCCGTGGCGCTCTGGGTTTGCCTGATGGGGCTGGCGGTGATGATCGTGCTGTATGCGCGCCACGGGAAACGCTCCGCAGCGGCAACAACAACGCGCGCGCGCCCGCGCCCGCCTGCCCTGCATGGCGTCGCGCGTCTGTATGAGGGGATTCTCGATCGCCTGGAGGCGATGGGATACCGGCGCGCCGCGTCGCAGACGCCGGACGAATTTGCCCGGAGCCTCGCCCTCACGGACGAAAAATCCTTCGGCGTCTTTCCTGTCATCACGCGCATATACTGCCGGGCGCGTTTTGGCTGGGTGGAGCCCGACGCCGAAGAAACCGCCCGGATGCGCAATTTCGCCCAAGCCCTGCGCCATCCGCGCCGCCCCCCCACAAACTCCTGACCGCCTCCGGCCGTCCGCCGACGCCTCAGGGCTGGCCGTATTTGCGCATCAGCGCGACAACGACCCCCTGTATTTCGACGCGGCGGGCTTCATAGACCATCGCCTTCATGGCCGGATGCGCCGGCTGCAGGCGCACCCGGGCGCCCTCCCGATACAGCCGCTTGACGGTCGTCTCGGCGCCGTCAATCAGCGCGACGACCGTCTGGCCGTTTTCGGCGGTCTTGCGCCGCTCCACAATGATGACGTCTCCGTCGCGGATATGATCGTCGATCATCGAATTGCCCCGGACCCGAAGGGCGAAACATCGCTCGCCATCGGCCAGTTCCGACGGCACGGCAATCTGCTCCAAGTCCGTAATCGCCTCGATGGGCGATCCGGCGGCGACCTGTCCCAGCAGCGGGACATGGACCGCCGGGGCCAGGTCAGCCTTGCCGGTTAATTCGATGGAGCGGCGCCCATGGGGTTGGCGCCGGATGGCGCCTTTGGCTTGCAGGGTCTGGATATGCTTGTGGATGGTCGCCATCGACGAAATGCCCGCCTGCGCGGCGATTTCCTCGAACGAGGGCGCATAGCCCCGCCGGCGCAGTGTTTCGCGAATGATCTCATAGATTTGGCGCTGGCGCTTGGTCAGGGTCGGCATGGTCGGGCGGCTCAATCACGGCAACTGGAAATGAGACTGGGGCGAAAGTCGGGCGAAAATCAAGCGTCAAAATCACAGATCGCCCAGCGAATGCAGCGCGGCCACCATGGCGACGATCACCGCGGTTTCTGCCCGGAGAATCCGCGGCCCCAGGCTGCAGGCCGTCCAGCCGGATTGTCGCGCGAGCGCGATTTCCCCGGGCGCAAATCCGCCTTCGGGGCCGACGGCGATCCAGATTCCCTGGCGCGCGGTCCGGGCGTCCGCCTGCGCCAGGCATTCCGCAAGGCGCGGCGCGCCGCTGGGCGCCGCCTCCCAGCACATGAGGCGACATGCGCCCTCGGGGGCGCCCGCGACGATGTCCCGCCAGGTTGACAAAGGGGACAGCGCGCACAGGCGCGCGCGTCCGCACTGCTTGGTCGCGTCGCGGATGATGCGGGCCCAGCGCTGCGCCGCGTGGCCGGCGTCGGCCGGGTGGACCACCGTCCGCTCCGACACGAACGGCGCCAGCCGCGCCGCGCCCAGTTCCACCGCCTTTTGCGCGATCCATTCCATGGCGTTTTTCTTGGGCAATCCGAAGGCCAGCGTCACGGGGACGGACGTCTCGGCGGCCGGCGCCGCCTGCCGGATCAGCCGGCAGACGACCGCGTCGCGCCGCGCTTGGACGATCTCGGCTTCAAATTCCGCGCCCCGTCCGTCGAAGACGCGAATGGCGTCGCCCGCGCGCAGACGCAGCACCCGGCAGGCGTGCTCGCTCTCCTCGGCGTCCAGGCGGACGCATTGGCCCTCCACCGCATTTGTCACATCCGCGAGAAATCGCTTCGTCCCCATCGTGTCGCGCCCCCGGTCCGGCGGCCATTCAAGGCGTTCGTCCGGCGCGGATCAAGACTTGACTCCGCCAAAGCCTCGCGATAAGAAATCCCCACACACGCTGTTCCGAAGGAACCGGCCCATGCCGCGGGGAGCGCTCCGGGCGTGGCGCGAACGTTGGGCAAGGGGTCTATGGCCACTGTGTTTGACGCATACGGCGTCACGGATACCGGGCGCCGCCGTGAACGCAACGAAGACCACTTCTTTGTCGATGCCGTCCTGGGTCTGTATATTGTCGCCGATGGCATGGGGGGGCACGCGGCCGGCGAAGTGGCCAGCCACACCGCGATCAACACCATCAGCGACTTCCTCCGCAATGCCCAGACCGATCGCGACTTCACTTGGCCCTTCGGCGCCGACAATTCGCTCACCGAAGATGAGAACCTGCTGCTGACGGCCATCAAACTGGCCAATCGCGAAATCTGCCTCCTCGCCGAGGAGCGTCCCGAATACAATGGCATGGGCACGACCATCGCCAGTCTCAAACTCGAAGGCGATCGCTTCCTGATCGCCCATGTGGGGGATTCGCGGGTGTATCGGCTGCGCGACCAAGGCCTGACCCAGCTGACCGACGACCATTCCTGGGTCAATGAACAGGTGGCCCGCAGCATCATCACCGAAGAAGAAGCCCGGACTCACCGCTGGCGCAATGTCATCACCCGGGCGCTGGGCAACAAGTTCACCATCGACATCGAACTGGGGAACACCGACTACCGGCCCGGCGATGTCTTTGTCGTCTGCAGTGATGGACTGTCGTCCATGCTGGCCAACCCGGATATTGAAGAAATGCTCCGGCAGGGCGCCGGTGAAACGGCCCAGGTCCTGGGAACGCGCCTCGTCGAACGGGCCAATGAGGCCGGCGGGCTTGACAACATCACGGCCATCGTCATCCGGGTGCTTGACGCCGAGGCGCAGGACAGCCGGACACAGGATGGCGCCACAAGCCCCGGCGATGCGACAAACCCGGGCGCGGAACCAACCCGGCGGGTCTGAGTCTCCCCGGTTTGTCATTTGACGCACTGATATACAAAGGCGGGCGGCAGGTTGCGCCAGACGATGCGCGAGCGCGACACCTCGGTGAACACGCCGCGCAACCGGCGCCGCAGGTCGCGCCCGCCGGGCATCAGCAGCCCTTGCAGATAGGCGAACGTCGTGAATCGCCCGCCGGGCCGCAGCGCCTGGAGCGTCGCCGTCATCAGCTCGTCCTGCAACGACGGACGGAACGAGGCCCACGGCAGCGCCGACACAATGCAATCGGCGTGGGACGCGCCATGGCGCGACAGGTAATCGCACACGCGGGCCGCCGAATCACAATAAATCGTCACGCCGGGATGGCGGCGTTGGAAGCGCTCGCACATCTTGGGGCTCAACTCCATGGCAAAGAACGTCGCGCCAGGGCGCAGGCGCGACAACACAAACGGCGTCATGGCGCCGTCTCCGGCGCCGAACTCCACGACAGTCTTCGCCTCCTCCAGCCTCAGCCATGCCGTCATCACGTCGGCCAGCGCCCCGGAACTGGGCGCGATCGCCCCCACTTTGTGGGGCGCCCGGAGGAATTCGAAAAGGAAGCCTGCGTGACGCGCCAGGAGCATCTGTGTTGGTCCGCCTTTCTAAGGCATCGAAATGTAAACGGATTCATGCGGCCGCGGAACGATCAACGTCGCCAGAACTTCGGCCACCGGCTGCGCCGCGTCGCAACCGGCGGCGACCGCGGCTTTGACGGCGGCCACTTCGCCGCCCACCGTCACGGACACCATGCCACCGCCGATTTTCTTCCAGCACTCGATCCCCACGGCGGCCGCCTTGAGCGCCGCGTCGGCGGCGGCAAACGCCGCCACATAGCCGCGCGTCTCAATGATGCCGATCGCGCCGCGCCGCGTCTCTTCGCGACGGATGGCAGAGCCAATCAAGGCCGGGACCAGGCCCGGACTCGGAGAAGGGACGACCAGCCGGGCGTGAAGTTCGCCCGCGCCATCGGCCAGCGCGGAGACGCCCGCCCCCACGCCCGCCTTGATCGCCGCCACGTCGCCCCGCAGGATGACGGCCACCAGCCCCGAGCCCAGCGCGAAGAAGCCCTCGGTGGTCACCTGCGCGGCCTTCAGCGCCGCGTCGTGCGCGATAATCAGACCGGACAAACCCTTGGTCTCGATCAGGCCCAGCGCCCCGCCAAACTCGCCCTGCCCGTCATAGACGCCCCGCGCAAAACGGTTGAGAATCTCGCGATGCGGCGCGGGAATGACGTGGGCCCCCACCAGTCCCTTGTGGTCCTTCAGCTCGGCCAGACCGGCCTCCACGGCCGCCTGAACCGCCGCCACCGCGCCGACCGTCAGAATCGTCGCATAGGCGCTGCCGATCTGGACGGTGTCGAGCCGTTCGACGGCGGCGGCCTTGTGCATCGCGTCGGTCGCGCGCGTCAGGGCGGCGTAGCCGCGGGTCTCAAGGAATCCCAACGCCGTTTCGACGGCCGGCGGGGACGTCAAGGAGCGGTCGGCGGCCGCGCTGTTCTTTTTTCTGGGCTTGCCCATACGCAATCTGAAACTCCGAGCTGGCAACCGCTACTGCGCGGCCCCGCACACTGCGGCGGTCGCCGCATGAGGCGCGGGAATGATGATCGAATCAACGAACCGCTCCCGTGACTTGGCGACGGCCTCGGCGGCGCTCATCGCCGCGCGCACCGCGGCCACGTCGCCCGAATAGGAAATCGAGTTGTAGCCCGATCCGATGGCCAGCCAGTGGCCGGCGGCAACGTCCGCCGTGTCCAGCGCCGCGTCGGTGGCCTCCAACAAGGCGACGAATCCCATCGTCTCCAGAACGCCGACCGCCCGGGACGTCAGGTCGAAACCGTCGCGGTAATTGCGGCTGAAACTGCGGTGAAGTCCGGGATTGGGCGCCGGTATCACCGTCGTGCCATAGACCTTGGTGATGGGGCGGCACGCAGTCTCGGCGGCCTTGACGGCGGCGCGCACGTCCGACACCGACCCCTGGAAACAAGCGGCCATCAATCCGCCGCCGGCGCCCATGAAGCCGGACAGATCGACGCCGGCGGCGTCCAGTCCCTGCTTGGCGGCCTCCAAGGCGCCCACGGCGCCCTGCGTCTCGACGACGCCGATGGCCAGGCCGGCGGGGATTGCGTCCGGAGGCTGCTGTTTGGCCAGAAGCATCGCGAGCACGGACTCGTCGATGCGGGCGATGCTGTGCGACGCGACCACGACACACAACTTTTCCAGTTCGCAGCGGCCGGCCCGCACCGCCGTCTCAACGGCGGCGGCGTCGCCTTTGACGATGACCGAAGCGAAACTCCCTCCAATGTGGAACTGGCTGACCATTTCCACATCGGCGGCCTTGTTCATGGCGTCGGTGGCCTGGGTCAGCCCGGCGAAGCCGCGGGTTTCGATGAGTCCCAAAGCGGTGTATCGGCCCATGATCATCCAGCGCGCGCG
>Ga0073932_1005802_pt1 | contig 13113 bp, 11 predicted proteins | sample DewCreD2012metaG_FD_76967 | JGI IMG/M metagenome (GOLD analysis project Ga0073932, IMG submission 76967) | Hot spring sediment bacterial and archeal communities from British Columbia, Canada, to study Microbial Dark Matter (Phase II) - Dewar... ... | reverse complement strand
GTGCCTGTAGCTCAGTAGGATAGAGCGTTGGACTCCGAATCTAAAGGTCGGCGGTTCGAATCCGCCCAGGCATATTACCTATTATCCCTGTGGAGATGCGACTTCACAGGGATTTTCATTTTTCAGATTGTCAACGTAATTAGCATCCGCGTGCCGTATACGTGCCATAACATTTCCGTGTCCTGTGGCAAACGGCAGTTTCAAGACCTCTCGCTTGGAATGATCCTCAGATAAATGTGCATATTGCAATGTGGTCTCGTAAGTGACCTGCCCTTTAAAAACTGGACACATTGTTAAGAAAGTTTTACAATAAAGTGTCTCATAAAAGGGAGGTAGATATGCAACGTCGAAAATTCAAACCTGAGTTCAAACTGCAATGTGTCCTTGATACTATAAGTGGGAGAAAAAGTCCTGCACAAATATGCAGAGAAAACAATATAAGTGAATCTGTATTAAACAAATGGCGTCATCTATTCATGGAAAGAGCACCATCAATATTTGAGAATGGCTCATCAAAAATGAGTGCAGAATCTCAGAGAATATCAGAACTAGAGAGACTGGTAGGCAAACTGACCCTCGAACTGGAGGCTTCAAAAAAACTCTCCAGTTACTTCCCGTCACAGTAACAGAGAAAAAGGAAGCAATCAAAGTGCTGGCAGATACATATGACGTCAAAATGCTATGTGGGTTGATGGATATGCCAAGAAGCAGTTACTATTACGTTTCAGACAGACGTGATGACATGGAAATCAGAAATTCCATAGAACATGCTTGCCTGAAACATACCCGATATGGACATAGAAGGATAAAATCTGTTCTCGGAATAGGTGGAATCCATATTGGCAAAGAGCGAGTCCGGTTGCTTATGAAGGATATGGGATTGCAGGTTCGTCGACGCAGGCGCAAGATACGAACTACTGTCAATATTGGTTGTGCACCATATCCCAATCTGTTGAAGAACCTTGATATTGCCTATCCCGATCATGTTTGGTGTGGCGATATATCATATATCGGTCTGGCAGATGGCTCCACAGCTTATCTTGCCATATTGATGGACATTTACACGAGGGTGATTCGTGGTTGGTCATTGAGACGTGATCTAACAGAATTATTGGTTCATGAAGCATTAACAAAGGCATTACAGACAGGGCATGTACCTTTGATTCATCATTCTGATCAAGGGAGTCAATATAAAGCAAATAGTTATGATTCAAGGCTTTTAGAGCTGGATGTCAAGATAAGCATGGCAGGCAAGGGAAGGGCATGGGAGGATCCATTTGCAGAGAGTGTCATCGGTCATCTCAAGGACGAGGAAGTATGGCTAAAGGAATATGCTGATTTCCGTGACGCCTATACAAATCAGTGTTATTTCCTTGATGTTTTCTACAATTACGAGCGGATTCATTCATCGCTGGGTTATATGACACCATCTGAGTTTGAGTCCCAATATTGGTCGCAAAGGGAACAGAATTCATAATTAGACACAGAAAAACTTTCTTAACTTTGCCAATTTCGTGTCCAAAAAAAACGGGGCACTTCAAATACAATGGTTTAGGCATATTGGACTAACCTTGTAGCATTGTAGCAAGGAAGAGCTATGGATAATATATCCAAAATTATGAAATGACAATGAATTACCAACTAATACCCTTTATTTTGCTACAACGCTACATGATCTACAAAAACGCTATAAACATAGATTTTATAAGGGTTTGCCTATATATAATGTTGTAGCAATGCTTTGCGACAACTGCTACATGCTAATACTTTATTGTGTCAGAAAATTGCTGCAGGGCTACACCAACGACAAAAAATTATACATGCACAATATTGTTGACAGTTAAGACTGCATTTTGTAATATAACGGTGTCATTAATTTGAATTGACTGATGTAGAGCCTAATTTAACATTAAGGATTCCAGAATGCCTAGAATATTTGATAACATTGAGCAGAAACTCCTGCCAACGCTTAGCAGTTCACTTGAAATCTCTCACCGTTCTGACTTCTGCATAGGATACTTTAACCTTCGTGGATGGAATGAACTCAGCGGATATGTCGATAGCTGGTCAGGCGGAGACAATAACTGTTGCAGATTACTTATCGGAATGCACGTATCTCCACAAGAGGAACTCTCTGAATTGATGAGCCTATCCAAACGTAACAATGGCTTGGATAATCAAACCGCATTGCGTCTAAAGAGAGTATTGGCAGAGGAATTCCGAGAGCAATTAATAATCGGTGCTCCAACAAACCGTGATGAGCTTACATTGAGAAAGCTATCAAAGCAGATCAAGGATAAGAAGGTTATCGTTAAGCTATTCCTTCGACATCCGCTTCATGCAAAGCTATATCTGCTGTTCCGTGACGATAAGATAAATCCCATCATCGGCTATTTGGGAAGCAGTAACCTAACACTCAGAGGGCTTTCTCAACAGGGAGAATTAAATGTTGAACTGCTTGATACTGATGCTTGTCAGAAGCTTGCCAAATGGTTTGAAGATAGATGGCAAGATCGTTGGTGCATAGACATATCAAGCGAATTAGCGAAAATCATTGACGAAAGCTGGGCAAGGGAGGAGTTGATCCCACCATATCACATCTACGTCAAGATGGCTTATCACCTCTCAAACGAGGCAAGGTCTGGACTCGCAGGTTTTCGTATCCCAAAAGACTTTGGACAGAGACTTTTCGAATTCCAGACAGCCGCAGTTAAGATCGCCGCACATCATATCAATAAACGTAATGGTGTTATTATCGGTGATGTTGTCGGTCTTGGTAAAACGCTAATGGCTACTGCTATCGCTAGAATATTTGATGATGACTACAGCTATGATACATTGATAATATGTCCCAAGAACCTTGTAAAAATGTGGGAAGACTATAAAGAACAGTATCGCTTACATGCTAGAGTTTTATCAATCAGCCAAGTTATGAGAGAATTACCCAATATACGCCGTTATCGCATGGTGCTAATTGACGAAAGCCATAACTTACGCAACCGTGAAGGCAAGAGATACAGAATTATACAAGATTATATACAGCGGAATGAGAGCAAGGTCATTCTATTGTCTGCAACACCATATAACAAAGCCTACCAAGACCTTTCAAATCAGTTACGTCTATTCGTGCCGGAAGATAAAGACATAGGTATCCGCCCCGAACTAGCAATAAAAAATGAAAATGGTGAAATTGAATTTAGCCGAAAATACCAATGTCCATTACGTTCTCTGTTGGCATTTGAGAAGAGCGAATACGCTGACGATTGGCGTGAACTAATGAGGCTTTACCTTGTCAGACGAACACGAAGCTTCATTCAGGATAATTATGCTGAAACTGATGTTGAGACTGGAAGGAAGTATCTCACATTTGAGGATGGCACAAGGTCATATTTCCCTGTTCGCCAACCAAAGACATTGAAATTCAAGATTGACGATAAAGACCCAAATGATCAATATGCAAGACTTTATGCAAGTGATGTTGTGGATACCATTAACGCCCTTAACCTTCCAAGATATGGACTTGGTAATTATATAAATCGTTCACCTAAAAATCCACCAACACAGGCGGAGGATAAGCAGTTACAGAACCTATCACGTGCAGGCAAACGTCTTATGGGATTCTGCCGGACTAACCTATTTAAAAGGCTTGAAAGTAGTGGTCAAGCATTTATTCAATCAATAGAACGTCATATCCTACGCAATTATGTATATATTTATGCTATTGAGAATAACAAGCCTATACCTATTGGAACTCAGGATACGGCATTACTCGATACGAGATTTACCGATGCCGATGAAAGTGCTGAAGAATGGATAACAGACGAGAACGATAACGACAACGAAACAATACCAATTGAAGCTGTAAATATGACAAGCGAAGATGATTATAAAAAACGTGCTGAACAGATATATAATACTTATGAAACTCAGTATATAAGACGCTTCAAATGGTTAAGAGCAGACCTTTTGAGCAAGCAACTTGCCAACAGCTTGAGTAAAGATGCGAAATCACTGATTGAGATTCTAAATAAATGCGGTGACTGGAATCCTGATGGAGATACAAAGCTAAAAGCATTAATCAATCTGATAACAAAGGAACACCCAAACGAAAAGATTATCATATTCACTCAGTTTGCGGACACTGTGAATTATCTGGAATCACAACTAAAATCTTATGGCATATCAAAACTTGCAGGTGCAACTGGAGATTCTGAAGACCCAACTGGACTAGCATGGCGATTTAGCCCTGTCAGCAATAACAAACGGGACACGGTTAAACCTGAGAATGAATTGCGTGTTCTGCTCTCAACTGACGTATTAAGCGAAGGACAGAACCTTCAGGATTGCTGTATTGTTGTCAATTATGACTTGCCGTGGGCGATTATCCGCCTTGTTCAGCGTGCTGGTCGTGTGGATCGTATCGGTCAGCAAGCTGAGAACATCCTTTGTTACTCATTCCTTCCTGCTGACGGTGTGGAACGAATAATCAGACTGCGTTCCCGTGTTAGACAGAGATTAACGGAAAATGCAGAGGTTGTCGGCACAGACGAAGCATTCTTTGAAGATGACCTACCCGATCATAAGATTCTCGACCTATATAATGAGAAATCAGGGATTTTTGATGGTGATGCCGATGGTGAAGTTGACCTTGCATCCTACGCATATCAGATATGGAAGAATGCGATAGACGCTGACCCTAGTTTGGAGAAAACTATTGAGTTGCTTCCATCAGTTGTCTATTCCACGCGCCATCATCAAGCCAACAATAATGAGCCAGAGGGGGTGCTTGTTTATGTGAGGACATCCGAAGGCAATGACGCACTAGCTTATGTTGATAAGAACGGAGAAAGCGTTACAGAATCTCAATATACAATATTAAAGATCGCAGAATGTTCCCCTAATGAGCCAGCGTTACCACGTCAAGAAAATCATCATCTGTTGGTTCGTAAAGGGATCGAGGTTATTGTTGAGGATGAGAAGTCAGTTGGTGGACAATTGGGGCGACCCTCGGGTGCAAGATTCCGCACCTATGAAAAATTAAAGCGTTATGCTGACGAGATCAAAGGCACACTGTTTGAATCACCGGAATTGCTGAGAGCAATTGACGATATTTATCGCTATCCATTGCGTCAATCTGCTGCTGATACGCTTAACCGCCAACTCCGAAGCGGGATAGAGGATAAGGATTTGGCAAAGCTTGTTATCGCCATGCGTAATGAAGATAGGCTTTGCAATATACAAGAGGAAACACAATCACAAGAACCAACCATAATCTGTTCACTTGGCTTATCTGAAAGCAAAGAAGGAATATAAGACATGATAGATGATAGCCGATTGCGTCAATGTGTCAAAGACTTTAACTTTGAGAATCTATTTATTGAGGAACTCGGATGGGATCGTCACAGACAAAACCTTGATGTCACTATTGATAATCAAACTTTTTCGCTATCTGCTGTTGCAGAAAAACGTGGCATGGTCGCATTTATCTGCCAATGTAATATCCCGCTGTATGCAATAAGACGCAAGATAGAACAACAGGTTACAAAATCTGTCCATGAGCATATTATAATCTTCATTGACAATGCAAGGACTACTCAAATATGGCAATGGGTCAAGCGTGAAATAGGGAAACCGACTGCGTCTCGTGAACATCAATATTATCATACCCAATCCGGAGAGTCATTGATACAGAAGCTTAGACCGCTTGCCTTCAGTCTTGATGAGGAAGAGGAATTAAACCTTTTTGGAGTAACAAGCCGTGTCAGTTCAGCCCTTGACGTAGAGCGTGTTACAAAGAGATTCTATGAACGCTTCAAGACTGAACATGCAAAATTCCTTGATTTTATCAATGGTATACCAGATGGGGAAATAAAAAGACATTATGCGTCAGTGATGATCAATCGCCTGATGTTTATTTACTTTATCCAGAAAAAAGGCTTTATTGATAACGATACCAATTATCTAAGCACCAAGTTAGCGCAAAGCAAGCGACTAGACGATGATCGCTTCTACGCAAACTTTATCTGTCCATTATTCTTTGAAGGTTTCGCCAAGAAGGAAGAGGAACGTTCACCAGAGATACAAAAGCTTCTCGGCAAAGTTCCTTATCTCAATGGCGGAATATTCCTGAAACATCAGATCGAGGAACTACACGGAGAGCAAATCAACATCCCTGATTCTGCATTTGAGAAATTATTTAGCTTCTTTGGTCAATACAATTGGCATTTAGATGAACGCCCTTTGAGAAGAGATGACGAAATCAATCCTGATGTTCTGGGTTATATCTTTGAAAAATACATCAACCAGAAGCAGATGGGCGCATATTACACCAAAGAGGACATAACGGAATACATCAGCAAAAACACCATCATCCCATCATTATTTGATACAGCACAGAAGAAATGCAAGGTTGCCTTTACTCCTCCTACCGATAACTCACCTGATATGTCTGTATGGCGATTACTCCAAACCGAACCCGATAAATACATATATGATGCAGTAAAAAAGGGCGTTGGTTTGCCTTTACCTGAAAATATCGCAGTTGGGCTTGATGATGTTTCAAAACGGACAGACTGGAACAAGACCGCACCAGAAGAATATGCACTCCCAACGGAGATATGGCGAGAGGTTGTCGCTAGACGTAAAAGATATGAGGAAATCCGTTCAAAACTCGCCAATGGTGAGATAAATGATATTAATGACCTTATCACATACAACCTAAATATACGGCAATTTGCCCAAGACGTGATAGAAAATTGCGAAGGACCTGATCTACTACGTGCATTCTGGCAAGCGATAACACAAATAACAGTGCTTGACCCGACCTGTGGCTCCGGTGCGTTCTTATTCTCTGCATTGAATATACTTGACTCCCTATATGAAGCTTGTATTGATCGCATGGAATCGTTTGTGTCAGAACTTGATAGATCGGAAGGGAAACATCATCCTGAGAAATATAGCGACTTTCGTAAGACAATTGAGCAGATAGAAAAACATCCCAATAGACGCTATTTCGTCTTGAAATCCATAATCCTTAATAATCTCTATGGCGTTGACATTATGGACGAAGCGATTGAAATATGCAAACTAAGGCTATTCTTAAAACTCGTGGCACAGGTAGAAAGCGTTGATGATATTGAGCCATTGCCCGATATTGACTTTAACATTCGCGCAGGTAACACGCTTGTTGGATTTGCGACTTATGACGAGATTAAGAAAGCGATAACAAGTAATCTTGACTTTACTAATGCAATGGAACGGATTGAGGAAAAGGCACAGGACGTTGATCGCCTATCTGAATCATTCCGCAAACAACAGACTGAATATGGTGGCGAAATTACTCATATAGATAAACAGAATCTTAGAAGCCATCTGAAAGCATTGGAAGATGAACTCAATCGCTATCTTGCTGTTCAATATGGCGTTAATCCTAACAAAAAGGCTGATTATGATAAATGGCTTGATTCGCATAAGCCTTTCCATTGGTTCATTGATTTTCATTCTATAATGAATGAAGGCGGTTTTGATGTGATTATAGGCAATCCGCCTTATGTGGAATACTCGAAGGTTAGAAATATTTATGAAGTCAAAGACATGGATACATTGATGTCTGGTAATTTATATTCATTCATAATTGAAAGATCAATAAAACTGCAAAGGAACAAATCATATAACGGAATGATAATACCACTCAGTGCTTATTGCACTGATAGGATGGATATTTTTCAAGAATTTGAATTGATGAATTGTTCCAAGCTTTATTTGAGCAATTTTTCTGAAAGACCTTGTAAGTTATTTGAAGGCGCCGAAAGAAATTTAACAATAGCTTTATTTCAGAAAGATAAAGACTCTAAAAATAAAGCGATTTTTACTACTTGCTTATATAAATGGTATGCTAATTTTCGTGAGTATCTTTTCGATAATATTTCATATATTAATGCAAAAGAAACTCGTATTAAAGGAATTATTCCTAAAATAAGTTGCCCTGATGAGATTAGTATATTATTGAAATTAAGAGATATTAAGAAAAATATAGGGTATTTTACATCCAGATCAAAAACTAATAATATTCTTTATTATCGTAATAGTGGTGGAAGATATTGGAAAATAATTACAGATTTCCAACCAGCGTTTTTTATTGATAATAAGAAAAGTATTTCCTCACGCGAGAGCTATTTATATTTTGCTGATGATAATGCACTAAAAAATGCTGTTAGTATTTTTAATAGCACAATTTATTATTGGTATTATATAATGCATTCAGATGCAAGGACTAATAATCCATCTGATCTTAAAGATTATCCAATTGATTTTGTCAAAATGTCAGAAACTCATAAGAAAAAAATTAGTGAATTATGTGATATATTGATGGAAGATCTCGATCATAATTCAATCATGCAACCTGCTAAATATAGAACTGGAAATGTAGAATTTCAGCAGTTTTTTCCACAACATTCCAAGCCTATCATAGACGAAATAGACCGAGTCCTTGCCGAACACTACGGCTTCACAGACGAAGAGCTAGACTTCATCATCAACTACGACATTAAATACCGCATGGGCAGAGACAGCGAAGAGAATGAGGAATAAAATTATGGTTCCACAAAATTTAGAATCGGTGTATAACAACATAAAGAACGTGCTAGATGAAGCCCGTAATAAAGCATTCAGATCGGTTAATTTTGCGATGGTGCAGGCATATAGGCACATAGGAAGGCTGATCGTTGAGGAAGAACAAAACGGCAAGGAAAGGGCTGATTATGGAAAGTATTTAATCAAGGAACTATCAAGGAAACTTTCATCGGATTTTGGGAAGGGATTTGATGAAAGAAACCTATGGTATATGAAGAGTTTTTATCTTGCTTTTCCAAATGTGAACGCACTGCGTTCAGAATTAACATGGACACATTATCGTATTCTGCTTAGAGTAGAAAATCTTGATGCAAGAAACTTCTATCTGATTGAATCCATAAATAGCAACTGGAGCACAAGGGAACTTGAAAGACAGATAAACTCTTTACTCTATGAGCGGGTTGCTTTAAGTAGCGATAAAAATAAGGTCAAGGAATTATCAACCAAAGGTAATGTAGTTCAGAAATCAGATGATTTAATCAAGGATCCTTACGTTTTGGAATTTCTAGGGCTTGCGGAAAATAAAGCTTATCAGGAAAGAGATTTAGAACAAGCTCTCATTAACAGGTTACAGGATTTCATGCTTGAACTTGGTAAAGGGTTTTCTTTTGTAGGCAGACAAAAAAGAATAACCGTTGATGGCGATCATTTTTACATTGATCTGGTCTTTTATAACTACGAACTAAAGTGCTTTGTCTTGATTGACCTAAAGGTAGGCAAACTAACACATCAAGACATAGGACAAATGGATTTTTACGTAAGATATTTTGAAAAGGAAATAAAGCCAAAAGGTGACAGTCCTACTGTAGGTCTAATCCTTTGCGCAGATAAAAATGATACGATGGTAAAGTATACGCTTCTTGAAGATAGCAAGCAGATATTTGCTTCTCGCTATAAACTTTATCTCCCTAGCGAGGAAGAATTTAGGGTAGAATTAGAAAAGGAAAAGGCACTTTTAGAAATGGAGAAGAAACTCGATGATGATATAATAAATATCGAATAGACGAAATAGATAGAGTCCTTGCCGAACACTACCGCTTCACAGACGAAGAGCTAGACTTCATCATCAATTACGACATCAAATACCGCATGGGCAAAAACAGCGAGGAGAATGAGGAATAAAACAGAACCAACAAGGAATTAAAAATAAAGGAGACTGAAAAATGCGTATTATATGTAATACCTACATAAAAAAGGAAGGGGATATGTATTCCGCAGTATGTATTGAATTCGGAATCGCAAGCTGTGGATTGACAATAGAAGAAGCTTATGAAAATGTCATAGAAGCAGTAGAAATACATCTACACGACGCAAGAGAACTGGGAACGCTAAATGAACTGCTAACCGAAGCGGGATTTGAAATCCCCGAAGAGCTAACAGGTAACATAGTCATACAGCCTGAACTTGTTATGTTTGGAAGCCCATTTGTTGCAGAGGTAGCATAATGCCTTATGAACAAAGAATAACTCCGCAGGATTATAAGATGCTCTGTAAGATATTAGAAATGGATGGCTGTTATTTCGTAAACCAAGAAGGTAGTCATCTAAAATATCGCAAGCAAAACGAAGGTCGAACACTTACAATCACAGTTCCAAGATATAAATCGGTTCCGGTGGAAGTGATAAAATCCATATTACATCAAGCGAAAATGCCCCGTGAAAGATACTTTGAATTGTTAAAGGAAGTTTGAATTTATATATATTCATCGAGATAGACCATGTATTAGCGGAACACTATGGCTTCACAGACGAAGAGCTAGACTTCATCATCAACTACGACATCAAATACCGCATGGGCAGAGACAGCGAGGAGAATGACGAGTGACACGAGATGAGCCTTATTAAACATTTTCCGAAGTATGGAATAAACAATAAGCAAATAACAATTATGATTTTTATAGGTTGTTAATCCAATGAAAATAGTATGGACAGACTATCTGAGATTCAAAATAAAACAGCGTGGATTCGATTTTGACAAGATCGAAAATATTGTTAGATATTCTTCTGAACGTTATTCCGATATAGTGACAGGACGTCGTATTGCAATCGGTCAACATGGTGATAAGTTAGTTATGATCCCTTATGAAGCAGGTGAAGATTCAATAATACCAGTAACTGTTCATGCAACTACACGCCAACAAATAAATTTTCGGATCAAAACAGGGAGATTTACAAATGAATAAATTAAAGATGACATATTTCGACAAAGAAGACATATTATACCTAAAAATTTCTGGCGGGGAAGAAAGCGGAAGCATTGATTTAAGCCCCAACATTACAGTAGAGCTAAATGACAAAGGTGAAATGATCGGCATTGAGATTTTAAATGCAAGTGACTTCATCCGAGATTCAATTCTTGATTCGGTGCAAGCAAAAGTTCTTCAATTCGACAAAGCTCAGATTGCCTGATTTTTTATCTAACGTGAAAGACGAGGAACTTGGCTTTATCATCAAATACCGCATGGGCAGAGACATATATTAGAAATGGAAATATCTTATCTCAAACAGTATAATTCAAATTATCCGCTTGCTTTAACTCAAAGATTAAGTTCTAATGCGCCAGAATCTATCTCAGCCATTGGTAATCTCGATATTCTGCGCAACAGAAAGATCGGATTATTCTGTTCAGTCAAATGTCCGGGGCATCTAATCCTGAAAGCTTATGACCTAGCCCAAGCCTTGCGACAAGATAATATAACCGTCATTAGTGGATTCCAATCGCCTGTAGAGCGAGATTGCCTTAATATTCTGCTCAGAGGCTCACAGCCAATAATTATCTGTCTGGCAAGGAGCATGGAGAATATGAGGCTAAAGTCAGAATACAAAAAGCCATTGAGTGATGGTTGCCTTTTACTCCTCTCCCCCTTCATAAACAAGCCAATTCGCCCAACTACCGCAACTACAATATATCGCAATCGGATTGTCGCTTCATTAGCGGATTCCATTGTTATTATACACGCTGAACCCAATGGCAGAATAGAGCAGCTATCTCATGAGATTTCAGCATGGCAGAAACCGTTATACACATTTGAGAGTTCTGCCAATGATAACCTTATAGGAATAGGCGCAAAGTCTTTAAGTATAGATAAACTATCAGGATACGAATAATATCAAACTCACATGGCGATTTAGACATCTGCAATTGTTAATGCGACCAAACATGCCAAGAGCAATAGATAGATGTTAAATGCCGTCTTGCGTTTAATGTTTTAAGGAGTCATATGTTATGTCGTGCAGTGATGATTTACAGATAGAAGATTGGATTTCTGCTGTAATAAATGAGCAACGTCCAGAAAGAGATATATACAAAACCAAACTTGGTGCAATCATTGATAAAAGGATGAACTGCAATAATACTCTATCAAATGAGCAAAGAAGGCTATTTCAATTGGATGTAAAAGACTATCCCATGCTTATAAGAGGGGTTGTAGGCAGTGGTAAGACTGCGATCCTTGCTAATATGGTTGCACGATTATTGAGTCAGAAATTGAGCGAGTCAGATGATCTGTTTAATGGTGCTGTTCCATTGCCAAAAATCGCGCTTACTTGCTTTAATCGAACTATAGTTCCATTTATTAAAGAGAAAATTAAGATTTCATACAAACAGCAAACCAAGCATGATCTGCCAGATGGCGCAATAATCGTAAGACACTTAAATGGTTTATTACATGATGTTTGTAAAGCAGTAGGCTGGCCGCTTTCATATATTAGGATTAATGAACTCAAAATCTTTGAAGAATCTTATTTAGAATATTTGGAACCTCTTGGATCTTTTGAATCTTTATTAGAATCTTTAACATCCTTTAAATCTTTGGAATCTTTGGAACCTATTAAAAATGAAGATAGATTAGACCGCACTATGGCTTACATTGAGCAAATAAAGCAGCTGGCAGATTCAAATCGACGAAGATATGAATCTATGTTATTTGATGTCATATTCGTTGATGAAGGACAAGACTTATTGCAAGAAGAATACCAATTGATCTTGGATATGATAAAACCCAATCCAAAAACTAATAAAAAATCCCTGATAATATTCTATGATGATGCCCAGAATTTATATGCACATTCGAGACCTAAATGGAAAGAAATGGGGATTGATATGCAAGGTCGCTCAAAAGTGCTAAAAAGGTGTTACAGATGTCCGCTCGAAATAGTTGAATTGGGTTTTAACATTCTATTAGGCTCAAAAGCTAGCAATTCTCTAAGTGGTGCTAGAGAATTTGCTGATCTCAATTACCTAAAACATTTAAATCTAGTAAAGGAAACTGATGATTATTTCGAAATTAGTTTTGCAAAGCGGTGTTCTAGGAGACCTGATATACGCAAATTCAATTCAAGACTTGGTGAAATGAGATACATATCATCTTTTGTTTTACATCTAATAGAAAAAGGCTATGTAAGACCTGAAGATATATTAATAATGTTTCACCAATTTGAGGAATTTAGAGATTTGGTTAATATTATTAAACTTTGGACAATT
>Ga0073932_1005797_pt1 | contig 13123 bp, 8 predicted proteins | sample DewCreD2012metaG_FD_76967 | JGI IMG/M metagenome (GOLD analysis project Ga0073932, IMG submission 76967) | Hot spring sediment bacterial and archeal communities from British Columbia, Canada, to study Microbial Dark Matter (Phase II) - Dewar... ... | reverse complement strand
GCTGGAAGACCGCGCGGCGCGCACGGCGGCCGAACTGGAGCGTCTCGAGCTGGAGACCGCCTCGCTGGCGGAGAAAGAAGCCGCGCAGCGCACAGCGCTGGCGGAATCTGAAGAGCGGGTGAAGGCGTCCCGGCTGCAGCTTGCCGAGGCCCACGACCGTCGGGCTCAGATCGAGCTGGACCTGGTGCGCCGTCAGAGCGACCTGAAGCACCTGGACGAGAACTGCCGCAGGGATCTCGGCATTCCCGTGCTGGAGGCTGCCGCGCGATTCGTGCTCAGGCCGGCGGAAGCCGAGACTGAAACGCCTGCCGGAGAAGCCGCGGCCGAAGCGCCCGCGGAACAGGCCGCTCCGGCTGCGGAAGAGGCCGGTTCTTCGGCGGAAGCGCCCGCTGTGATCGACGAGCTCGCCGTGGCCGAAGCGGAAGAGAAGGCCGCCGACCTGCGCCGGCGCATCGAGGCGCTGGGCCCGGTGAATCCCGAGGCGCTGTCCGAGTATCAGGAAGCGCAGCAGCGCTACGACTTCCTGAACACGCAGCGGCAGGTTTTGCTCGATTCGATCCGCGACACCGAGAACACGATCCGGGAGATCGACGCGGAATCGCGGAAGCGCTTCACGGAGGCCTTCGGCGTCATCAACGAGAACTTCCGCCAGATGTTCCGCACGCTGTTTGGCGGCGGCATCGGCGAGATGCGGCTGACGGGCGAAGGCGACGCGCTGGACCAGGGCATCGAGATCGTCGCCCAGCCGCCGGGCAAGAGGCTGCAGAACGTGCTGCTGCTGTCGGGCGGCGAGAAGGCGCTGACGGCGCTGGCGCTGCTGATGGCGATCTTCCAGTACCAGCCAAGCCCGTTCTGCGTGCTGGACGAAGTGGACGCGCCGCTGGACGAGGCCAACGTGGGCCGGCTGGCGGCGCTGCTGAAGGACATGTCGGGGCATACGCAGTTCATCGTCATCACGCACGCGAAGAAGACGATGGAGGCGGCCGAGATGCTGTACGGCGTCACCATGCAGGAGCAGGGCGTGTCCAAGCTGGTCAGCGTGAAATTGCAGCCCGCCGCTGCGCCGCCGCCGCAGGCGGGGGAAACGTTGCAGACCGCTGCGAGGGCGTGAGCCATGCAGGGCGAGCCGGGCGCCGTTCCGTCGCGCCTGATCGGAATCGCAGGCCCTTCCTGCGCGGGCAAGACGGAGCTGGCGCGGTGGCTGGGCGCCCGGCTCTCCGTTCCGGTTCTCAATCTCGACCACTACTACATCGACCTGGCGCATCTGCCGCTGGAGGAGCGGGCCCGCACGAACTTCGACGAACCGGCGGCGGTGGACCACGACGCGATCCTTCACGACGTCGCCGCCCTGCGGCGCGGGGAAGCGGTGACCGCGCCGCTGTACGATTTCTCGACCCACGCCCGCGCCCGCGGGGGCGAGCGGATCGTGCCGCGCGGCCTGGTGGTGGTTGAAGGGCTGTTCGCCCTGCACTGGCCGGAGCTGCGGGAACAATTCTTCGTGAAACTGTTTGTGGACGCGCCGGACCCGCTGTGCCTGGCGCGCCGGATCGAGCGGGACACGCGGGAGCGCGGCCGGACGCGCGAGAGCGTGCTGGAACAGTTCGCCGCTACCGTACAGCCCGGAGCGGAGCGCTTCATCCGGCCGTCGAGCGTTTTCGCAGATCTTGTCCTGTCCGGCGAAGAGGAGCTGGAAATCCGCGGTCAAAAGGCGCTGGAGCTGATCCGCGTCCGCCTGGCCGCGCGGGTCCGGGAGGCGCCATGACACGCCGCCGCATCACAGTGCTCGGCGCCGGCCTGATCGGCCGCGCCATGGTCTTCGATCTTTCCGGCGAGCACGACGTCACCGTGGCCGACATCAGCGCGGAGAACCTTGCTGCCGCCGCCCGCTGGCCGTGCCGCCCCGTGCAGGCTGACGTCCTGCAGCCCGGCGTTCTCGAAGAGATTGCAGGACCGGCGGACATCGTGCTGTCGGCGATGCCGGGGGCGATTGGTTACCGTCTTCTGGAACGGCTGATCGAACTCGGCAGGAACGTGGTCGACATTTCGTTCACGGAGGAAGATCCCACGGCGCTTTCGGAGCGCGCTGCGGCGCGGGGCGCTACCGTGATCGTCGACTGCGGCGTCTGTCCGGGGCTGTCCAACATTCTTGCCGCGCACGCGGCGCGCCACCGTTTTCAGCGGCTGGACCGCTACGTCTGCTATGTGGGCGGGCTGCCGCGCACGCCGCAGCCGCCATGGTTCTACAAGAATCCGTTCGCGGCGGAGAGCGTCATCGATGAATACACGCGCCCGTGCCGCTTCCGCATCGGGGGCGAAGCTGTGACACTGGAGCCCCTGTCCGGCGCGGAGACGATCGAGTTTGCGGAGACCGGGCCGCTGGTGGCGTTCCACACGGACGGCATCCGCACGCTGCTGGCCTCGCTGCCGGAGGCGCCCACGCTCGTCGAGAAGACCCTGCGCCATGCGCCGCATTACGAGTTCATCGTGAAGCTGCGCGAGGCCGGATTCTTCGCGCCCGATGTCCTGCCGGCGCTGACGACGGTGGCGCGGCGCGCGTGGCGTTTCGAGCCGGGCGAGGCCGACATTACCGTGATGCGGCTCCTGTTCGAGGGGCTGACGCTGGAGGGGGGGCCGGCGCGCCTGCACATGGATCTGATCGATCACTACGACGCGGAGAACGGCCTGCTGTCGATGGCGCGCACCACGGGCTACACGGCGACAGCCGCCGCGCGGCTGGTGCTGGAAGGCCGCTTCCGCCGCCCCGGAGTGCATCCGCCCGAGGTATTGGGTTTCGAGCCGGATCTCTGCCGCGCACTGCTGGAGATGCTCGCGCAGCGCTCCATCCGCTTCGAATCGACAACCTTCCCGAACACTCCCGGCCCACAGACATAAGCGACCGGGAATTTCCGGGTGCGTGCGGCGAATTCACTCGGCGACGACGAAGCTGCCGCGCAGGCGGATGTCTTCCGACGACCGCCCGATCATGACGCGGAATTCGCCCGGCTCGACCACGGGCTTCAGGCCGCGGTCCAGCAGCGCGAGGTCTTCCGGACGCAGGATGAACCGCACGGTCTTCTTCTCGCCCGGTTTCAGTTCAACCGGCTCGAACCCGCGCAGCTGTTTCACCGGAGTGGTGACCGAGGCGAGCGCGTCGCGGATGTACAGCTGCACGACCTCGGCGCCCGCCCGCGCGCCGGTGTTGGCGACATCCACGCTCAACCGGACTTCTCCATCCCGCCGCACGCGCGGCGTGTCGATCCGCAGATTGCTGTACTCGAACGACGTGCAGCTCAGTCCGTGGCCGAACTCCCAGAGCGGTTTGGCGCTCATGTCGGCGTAGCGGCGGCCCCAGCCGCGCTCGATCCAGTAGTCTTTCGAGGGCGGGCGGTCGTAGGTGACGGGCAACTGTCCCGAATGGCGCGGCACGGTCACCGGAAGGCGGCCGCTGGGGTTGACGTCGCCGAACAGCACCTCCGCCACAGCGCGTCCGCCCTTCTCGCCGGGCAGCCACGCTTCGACGATGGCGGGGACGCTCTCCGCAATCCAGCGGATCGACAGAGGCCGCCCGTTGACCAGCACGACGATGGTGGGCGTCCCGGTCGGGTGGACCGCCCTGACGAGCTCCTCCTGGCGCCCGGTCAGATCCAGGCTCGCCACGTCGTAGCCCTCGCCATTGGTCGGATTGCCCACGGCCGCGTCCCAGGCGTTTTCGCCGACCACGACGATGGCTGCATCGGCGCGGCGCGCCGCCTGGCGCGCTTTTTCGATCTCGTTGATGCGCTCTCCCTGGATGTCGCAGCCGCGCACGTACTCGATGCGCGCGCCGGGCGCCAGCTGCCGCACGCCTTCGAGCACGGTGATCACAGGCTGCAGCACCTTGCGGGCGGTGTAATCGCCGAGAAGATTCCGCCAGTCGCCGGCGTTCGGCCCGATGACCGCAATCGACTTCAGATCTTTCCGCAGAGGCAGAAGGTTGCCTTCATTCCTGAGCAAAACGATGCTCTTCCTGGCTGCCTCGAGCGCCAGTTGCTGATGCTCCTGCGAATGCACCACGCGCTCCGCGCGCTCCGGATCCACATAGGGCCGCTCGAACAGTCCGAGGCGGAACTTGAGGCGCAGGATGCGGCTCACCGCGCGGTCGATCCATTCCATGGGGACAAGACCCTCGCGGACGCTCTCCACCAGCGGCTGCATATACGCGGGCTCATACGAGATGCCGACGTCGACGCCGGCCTGAAGGGCGAGGGCGCCGGCCTGTTTCTGGTCCGCCGCCAGGCCTTCGTAGATCAGCGTGGAGAGGCCGCTGCCTTCGCCCAGCACCAGCCCCTCGAAGCCCAGCTCCCCGCGCAGGATCTCCGCCAGGAGCCATCGGGAGGCGTGCGCCGGCACACCGTCGATGGCGGGATAGGTGGCCATCACGCCCAGAGCGCCGGCGCGCCGGATGCCTGCCACCCAGGGCGGAAGAAACACGCTGCGCAGCGTGCGCCCGGAGATTTCCATTGCGCCGCGTTCCAGTCCGCTCACCGGCTGGCTCTGCCCGGGATAGTGGCACAGCCCGGCGACGACTTTGTCTTCCGCAGAGATGTCCGCGCCCTGCACGGCGCGCGTGATCGTCTCCGCATAGCGCGCGCAGAACCACGGGTCCTCACTGTAAGCCTCCTGATTGCGTCCGAGCCGCGGGTCGCGGATCGGCTCCACCACCAGCGTGAAGAGCTGATGCACGCCGATGGCCCGCGCTTCGCGCGCGGCGGCCGCATAGACGCGCCGGATCAAGTCGAGGTCCCAGGTGCTGCCAAGCCCCGGCCCTTCAGGAAAGATCGTGCCGCCGGAGCACATGAGCCCGTGCGTGCCCTCTTCGGTCTGCAGCAGCGGGATGCGCAGGCGGGTCTGTGTGAGGGCGATGCGCTGCAGTTCGTTCAGGAACCCGGCCTGCCGCCGCGGCCCCTCGGGCAGAAGATTGTTCGGGAGCGTGAAGAAGCCGCCCCCAGGCCCCAGTCCTTTCTCAAGCGTGCCTGCGGCGAAGCGGCGGCTGGCTTCGATCTTCGCGGGGATGTCACGCCCCAGCTCGTTGAGATAGCCGCAGGGCATGTTCATCTGCCCGACTTTCTCCTCGAGCGTCATGCGTCCCAGCAGGTCGCGCACGCGCTCCTCGACCGGGAGCCGCGGGTCCAGATAGGGCTGTGCATGCGCAGCAAGCGCGAAGGCGAGGGCGGGCAGGATGCGCTTCAGCATGCATCCATCACAGGAGCGGCGGAACCGGCGGGCAGGCGGATTGCGCGCGGGGCGCTACTGGCCGGCGGCGCGATAGAAGGCCAGGTACGGAGAACCGTCCGCCAGCCGCCGCGCATAGAGCGCCGCTTCCAGCGCGTGGTAATCGCCCCACATGGACGATTCGCTGCGCGGAACGCCGCTTGAATCCGGCATGCGGTCCCAGCCGTTGGGGCGGTGATAGACCGAGTGCAGAATCAGGCCTTCGTGGTGCGCACTCGTGGACAGATAGGGTTCGCCGAGCAGAGTCTCGAGCACGGCGAGGCCGGCGCGGAAGTAGCGGTCATCGTTCAGGTAGCGGCCCAGGCGCATCAGACCCTGCGCCGCGATTGCCGCCGCAGAACTGTCTACAGGTTCGTGGGGGTTGAAGGGGTCGGACGGACGGCTGCGCCAATCGCCCAGTTTTTCGAGACGCGGCGCGCCGGTGTCCCAGTAGGGGATGCCGTCGGCGGCCGTGTTTTCGATGTAGAAATCGCAAGTGGCCTGCGCGGCCTTCAGCCACTCCGCGCGGATTTCCGCTTTGCCGCCGAACCCGGCGAGTTCTTCTTCCGGCAGAGTCTCCAGAAACTCGAGCTGCTCGGCGAAGCCCAGCATGGCCCACGCCAGCCCGCGCGTCCACGTCGAGAACGGGGAGTAGCCCTGCTGCGAGTTCGGGCAGCGGTAGCGGCCGTCATTCGTGTTGAAGACCGACTCGTGCGCCACGCGCCCGCGCACGTCGTAGTGGTCGCGGCCTTCGCCGTAGTAGACCGAATAGCGCGCCGTGGCGCGGGCGTGGTCCACGAGGCGGCCGAGCAGCGAAATGCGCCCGTCGTTCTCGCCCATCAGCGCGTGGCCCAGACGGTGGGAGACAGCCAGCGCGCGCAGGGAGCGGATCGTGTCGACAAACAGCGAGTGCGGACCGTTGAACGAGTAGATGTAGCCTCCCCCGCCGTGGATGCGCGACCAGCGCGCCGCCTGCACGGCGCCGCTGACTTTGAGCGCGAGCTCGTAGAAGCGCCGTTCCCAGGCGTTCTCTTCGATGCGGCCCTCGTTCATCAGCCGGAGCAGATTGCCGTAGGTGGAGACGTTGTTGAAGCCGTGGTCGTGCACGCCCGTGTGCGTCAGGTGCGGCGCCATGCGCCCGACGGTGCGGCTGCGGCCGAGTTCGAGCATGGCCGCGTCGCCGGTGGCGTCGAAGACAAGCAGAGGCATGCCGAACTGAAAGCCCTGCGTCCACTCGGTCCAGCCGCGCGCGGTGTAGCGGCCGTCCACAGTGAATACGGGCGAGCCGCGCGACGGGTCCCAGTTGCGATCCAGCAGGCGGACCTTCTCCGCGGCCAGATCGAACAGGCGGCTGATTCTGTTCTGAAACGAAGGGGACTCGGGGGAGAGCGAGGACTGAATGATCATACGGAAATCACTTTTCCCGTGCGGGCGGCCTCGTGAGCGGCGAGCGTCAGTTCGCAGACGCGGAAGATCTCGCTGTGCGGGAGAGTGGTGGGCTTGCCCAGGTAGACATGATCGAGAAACTCGGCGAAGAGAGAACCGGCCGGGGGCAGCTCGACGATCTTTTCCGGCTTGCGGGAGGCGGTGAGCAGAGTGACGCCGGTGGCGGCCATGTACTCGGCCACGCCGCGTGTGCCGGCCAGCCGCAGACGGTCATCGCCGTGGGAACCTGCGGTGGCGGGCCGGCAGTAGTCCATGTGGAGGCACGCCGTGCCGCCGTTGTCCAGACGGAAGGAGGAGGACGTGGTCGTCTCCATCGCGCCCTGGCGGAGATCGCCGGCGATGCCCTGGAATCCGCTGACGGCGCGGAACTCGCGTCCGCTGGTCCACCGCATCAGGTCGATCATGTGGATGCCGATCCAGAGAATCGTGCTGCCGAAGGTGGAGCGGTCCTGCATCCACTTCGGGCGCTGGCCCAGGACGTAGGATTTCTGCGCCGAGATCTGGATCACCTCGCCGATGTCGCCGCAGTCGACGATTTTCTTCAATGCCAGATAGGGCCGCTCCCAGCGCATCGGGAGCAGCATGCCCAGCTTGACGCCGGAGCGTTTCAGTTCGCGCCTGATCTTGTCGAGATCGCTGGACGTGAGAGCGAGCGGCTTCTCCGCGACGACGTGGAGGCCGCGGCGGAGGCACTCGAGGATGGCCTGGGCGCGGCGTCCATTGTCGTTGCAGACGCCGACGATGTCCGGCTTCGTCTCGTCCAGCATTCTGCGGGGGTCGGAGAAGACGCGCGCCTTGCCGCGGGCGTATTTTTCGGCGGCGGCAAGATCGTGGTGCTGCACGCCGACGATTTCCACGTCAGGGTAGCTGGCCAGGGGCCTGGTGTATTCGCCCGAATGGCCATCCAGCCCCCAGACGGCGACGCGCACTTTTTTGGGGAGCCGGACAACCTCCGGCGCCGCGGCGGCGGGAGCCGCAAGCAGAGCCCTGCGGGTTAGGGCCGGTTCCGCAGATACTGACATACCAGTATTCTGTCAAACCTCCGGCGAAAGGCGCGGATCGGCCACCGGGTCGCCGACGGCGAAGTGATAGACCACCTGGCGCGGGCCGCGCGGATCGAGTCCGAGCCAGGCATGGACGTGATCGTCGTAGAAAGCGCCAATGCCCGTTCCGCGGAAGCCGAAGGACTCGGCGGCAAGATAGAGGCGCTGGCCCAGCGCGCCTGCTTCGTGATGCACGAAGCGGCAGGCGCGGTCCGCATGGAGCGAGGCGGCGCGGCCGAGATCCGCGATGAAGCTGACCGTGAAACAGGAGTTGCCGGCCAGGTCCTGCCCGAGGCTGAGCGCCGCGGCGACGACGCGCTGATCGCCCGGGCGCACGGGTTCCAGCACGCCGCGTTCCAGCCTGTAGAGCCCCTGCGGGACATCCTCGATGCGGTGGACGAACAGATACGCCGTCACAAACAGGCCGCCCCAATCGACGGCGAGCGGCTCCTCGAGCAGGGCGCACATCGCATCGAACGCAGGGCGGGGAAGAACGCGGCCGTGCGGAAGGAAATCCAGCGCGGAGCGGCGCCGGCGCGCCAGAGCGCCGTAATCGCCGAGCCGCCACCGCACCACCTGCGGCGGGGGCGCCGGCGCCGGAGCGCAGGGCAGCGTGGCCGCGTGCATGCGTTCGATGAGCGGATAGGAGACCGGCTCGCCGGAGAGGGGATTCGGTTCGCCCGGCGTCCATTGAACATTTCCCGGTGGACGTGTTTCAGACTCCGGCCACAGTTCGACGAGCAGCATCGGCTGCTCGTCGGGGGCGGGGCGGATGGCGGAGGCAAGCTGAAGATCATCGAACAGCCCCCGCACGCGCGAGGGCCAGCCCAGCCCGCCAGCGGCATACTGCAGGGCGAGCATGGCGTGGCCGAGATCGTGATTCACATACCGGTAGGCGCGGGCGCGGTATTTCCACGCCTCGCGCCAGAAGATCGACGTGAGGATCACGGCGAGAGGCGCTTCCGAAAGACCGCCCAGGACATCGCCGCGCGCGCGCTGTTCCGCTTCGTGCGACGAGGGCCGGTAGTGGTACAGCCCGTCGTCCCAGCCGGGCAGTCCGCGCGTGTGGAAGTGGAATTCCGTCGGATGCAGGTTGCCGGACGACGGATTGACGCGCAGGGCGTAGCGGTAGCCGGAAGGCGCCTGTTTGGTGGCGCTGATGGCGCAGGAGCAGAAGAAAAGCGCCGAGATGGCCTCTGCGCCGGTGATGCCGGGCTCCAGGCGCGGGTCCGCGGGCAGATCCACGAGCGGCGCGCCTTCATAGTGGCGGAAGGGCGCCGGCATGTTGGCCCAGTCGAGGAAGTGGCGCGAGGCGCGGAGGCGCTCGGGTGTGTGTTTGGTGGCCTCGTGGTATTCGACGAGCGCGGAGGGGAGCATGGCGGGGCGCGTTCAGGGACGCGGCTCGTAAAAGCTGAGCGAGTTGTCGCCCTGGCTGAGGATGCGCACGCGCTTCAGTTTTCCGCAGGCGTCTTTGAGATGGTGCGTGAATTTCGAGGCGTGCTGCACGATGACCAGAGGGCGCGGCTGTTCGCCCAGCGCCTCCAGGCACAGCTGGTATTCGCGCTCGCGGGGATAGGGCGGATCGAGGAAGACGATGTCGGCCTCGAATTTCGTGATGACGGGCGCGGCGTTGCCCGGATGGACTTCGCAGCGCGAAGCGATGTCGAGCATGCGGATGTTCTCTTCGAGGGCGCGCAGCGCGGGGCGGCTCTTTTCGAGGAAGATTGCGCGACGGGCTCCGCGGCTGAGGGCCTCGATGCCGACGCTGCCCGAGCCGGCGTAGGCGTCGAGAAAGACCGTGCCCGCGATGCGCGGGGCGAGGATGTTGAACAGCGCTTCCCTCAGACGGTCCGGCGTGGGGCGGACCGAATCGCCATGCGGCGTCTTCAGCCGCCGGGAGCGGAATTCACCACCGATGACTCTCATTCGTGACTTGCCGTTCCTTTCATGCCGCGTCCCGGGGTTTCAGCCCACCAGCGCCAGCCCGTAGCGGTGCTGCCAGTGCTCGCGCACGTAGCGCATGGCGCGCTCGAACTCTTCTTGTGAAGGAGGATGAGCCGCGAATTCGGCCGCCTCGCGGCGGGCGGCCTCCAGAATGTCATGATCGCGGATCAGGTTGCCGATGCGGAAGACGGGCAGGCCGCTCTGCCGGGTTCCCAGAAACTCGCCGGGACCGCGGAGCTTGAGATCCATTTCCGAGATGTAAAAACCGTCGCTGGACTCGACGAGCGTGCGGATGCGCTCCTGCGCGGTTTCAGAGAGCTTGTCGGTGACGAGGATGCACCAGCTCTGGGCGGCGCCGCGTCCGACGCGACCGCGGAGCTGGTGCAGCTGCGCGAGGCCGAAGCGCTCGGCGTTCTCGATCACCATCACGGTGGCGTTGGGCACGTCGACGCCGACTTCGATCACCGTGGTGGAGACGAGGATCTGCAGCTCGCCGCGCTTGAAGGCGTCCATGACGCGCTCTTTTTCGTCCGCCGGCAGGCGGCCGTGCAGGAGTCCGATGCGCAGGTTGGGGAAGACGTGCTGCGTGAGTTCGCGGTATCCGGCTTCAGCCGCCTTGAGCGCGGTGGCTTCGTTTTCCTCGATGGCCGGATAGACAATGTAGGCCTGGCGGCCGGCCTGGATTTCGCGCAGCAGGAAGCTGTAGACCTGCTCGATTTCGAGCCGCGTCTTGTGGATCGTCTGGATGGGCTTGCGGCCCGGAGGGAGCTCGTCGATCACGCTGAGGTCGAGGTCGCCATAGACCGTCAGGGCGAGCGTGCGCGGGATGGGGGTGGCGGTCATCACGAGCACGTCGGGTGCAAGGCCCTTCTGCTGGAGGGCCTTTCGTTGCAGGACGCCGAAGCGGTGCTGCTCGTCGATGATGACCAGTCCGAGGCGGGAGAAGTTGACGTCCTCTTCGAGAAGCGCATGGGTGCCGATGACGATGCGGGCGAAGCCGGTGGAAACGGCGCGCTTGTTCAGTTCTTTTTCCTTTTTCGTCTGCGAGCCGAGCAGGAGGACGATGTTGTAGCGGAGCGGCTCGAAGATTTTCCGGAAGTTGAGATAGTGCTGGGTGGCGAGAATTTCCGTCGGGGCGAGAACCGCCGTCTGATAGCCGTTCTCGACGGCGATGACCGCAGCCTGGGCGGCGACGATGGTCTTTCCGCTGCCGACGTCGCCCTGCAGGAGGCGGTTCATCGGGACCGGCGCGGCCATGTCGCGGGCGATTTCGCCGAGCACGCGCTTCTGCGCCGCGGTGGGCTTGAAGGGCAGCATTTTCTTGATCTGCTCGCGCACGCGGTCCGTCAGCTGAAAGGAGATGCCCGCGGCGCTGCGTTCTTCATTGCGCTTGAGCGCGAGACCCGCCTGGAGCCAGAAGAATTCCTCGAAGATCAGCCGCACCTGCGCCGGAGTCCGGAAGGCGTTGAGCAGGCGCAGGTCGGTGTCGGGGGGAGGGAAGTGCAGGGCGCGGAGGGACTCGGCCAGACCGGGCAGATGCATTTTCCGGCGGACCGATTCAGGCAGTGGATCCGGCGCATCGTCCAGCGCCGCGGTGAGGCGGTAAAGCACGTTTCGGAAGACGCGCGTGGAGATCTTTCCGGCGGCTTCGTAGACGGGCACGATGCGGCCGGTATGCAAACCGGCTTCTTCGTCTTCTTCCTCGCCGCGCAGGATTTCCAGCTCCGGATGCAGCATGAGGAGCCCGCCCTGATAGGGATCGAACTCGACTTTGCCGTAGAGGGCGGCGCGCACGCCGGGCTGCAACAGATTGGCCAGGTATTGGGCGTGGAACCAGCGTGCGGCGAGCGGCATGCGGGAGCCATCGGTGAAGATGGCCTCGATCATGCCGAGGTCGCGGCGGCGGAAGCGGGGCGCCTGGACGCGCACGACCGTGGCAATGACGGTGGCGGTCTCGCCGGGCGCGAGGTGGTTGACAGGCTTGAGATTGGAACGGTCTTCGTAGCGGAACGGGGCGTAATAGAGAAGGTCGCCGGCGGTTTCGATTCCCTTGGCGCGGAGCTCCTCAGCGCGCTTCGGGCCGACGCCCTTGACGTATTGCACCGGCGTGGAAAAATCGAAAGGCACGGCGAGAGACGGTGGAAATCCCAGTGTACGAAAGGGGGTGGCGCGATGGCGTGCGGCCGGCAAAGCCCGTTACCATGGCGATGATGCCGCCGCGCACGCCAACGCTGATCCAGCTTCTCGGCCTGCTGGTGACGCTGGCCGCGGTGGGTTCGTTTTCGCTGTTCACGCTGCGGCAGGTGGAAGAGCTCCGGAGGCTGGGGTCGGACATTGTGGACCGGAACCGGCGGGACTCGCTGCAGCTGATCCGCATCCAGGACGACGTGGCGCAGCTCGGGCTGGCGCTGCGGGACATGGCGGAGGGGGCGGAGCCCTACCCGATGGAGGCGTACCGGCCGCAGTTCCAGCGGCTGCGGGAAGATCTGGAGAATGCGCTGGCGCTGGAGGCGAAGCTGATGCCCGCCACGCGCACGGAAGCGCAGCAGAGGCTGCTGGAAACGGTGTTCGCGCGCTTCTGGGGCGTGCTGGACGAACTGTGGCAGCTGGCCGCGGAGGGCCGGCAGGAGGCGGCGCGGGCGCTGATCCGCACACGGATCGAGGCCGAGCGCGCCACGCTGGCCACGCTGATTTCGCGGCTGCTGATCCAGAACAACGAAGCGGAAGCGGCGGCGGTGGAAGAGATCCAGGCGATTCACGCGCGGGTGGAGCAGAACCTCTACTATCTCCTGGCCGCCGTGCTGGCCGCTATCCTGATCACCGGCTCTCTGGTGATCTGGCACGACCGACGGATGTTCGCCCAGGTGTCCCTTCTCTCCGAGCAGCGCAAGGAGCTGGCCGGGCAGGTGATCCGCGTGCAGGAGGATCTGTTCCGGACGCTGGCGCGGGAGCTGCACGACGAATTCGGGCAGGTGCTGACGGCGGTTGGCATGATGCTGCTGCGGGTGGAGAAGCGGCTGCCGGAGGGCTCTCCGGAGCGCAACGATCTGCGCGAGGTCCGCGAGATCGCCAACCAGACGCTGGACCGCGTGCGGGGCATGTCGCAGATGCTGCACCCGCCGGTGCTGGACGATTACGGGCTGGAACGGAGCATCGAGTGGTATCTGGGCCAGTTTGAGAAGCAGACCGGCCTGAAGGTGCATTACGAGAAGAAGGGGGTGGCTCCCTGGATCGGCGATTCGGTGGCGATCCACATGTACCGCATCCTGCAGGAGTCGCTGAACAACGTGGTGCGGCACGCGCAGGTGAAAGAGGCGTGGGTGCGCGTGAGCTACGCGCCGGAGAAAATGGAGATGGAGATTGAAGACCACGGCGCCGGGCTGCCGGAGAAGCCCCAGGAGAGCGGGCTCGGCATGATCGGCATGCGCGAGCGCGCCGAG
>Ga0073932_1005790_pt1 | contig 13134 bp, 9 predicted proteins | sample DewCreD2012metaG_FD_76967 | JGI IMG/M metagenome (GOLD analysis project Ga0073932, IMG submission 76967) | Hot spring sediment bacterial and archeal communities from British Columbia, Canada, to study Microbial Dark Matter (Phase II) - Dewar... ... | reverse complement strand
GCCAGGGCATCGCTGGCCATCTGGCAGCGGCCCAGGTCGATCTGCCGGTACCCCCAGACGCGCCAGACGCGGTAGCCGCGGCGTTCCAGCTCGCGCAAGGCGGCTTCGCAGGCCGGCTCGATCCGCTCAGCCACCGGTACCAGAATGGCGCAGCGCTGCGGATCATCGCGGTTGGCCGACGGGGCGAGGTGCGGGCTGGGCGAGGACGGCAGCGGGCGATGGGCCGGCGGGTCGGACCGGGGCCTTTCCGCGGCCAGAGCGTCGCCGGTCGTAGCACTCGGTGCAGCCGGCACACCGGCCCGCGCATCGGCAGGCACGCGGGAGGGCAGGTCGGCCGCCGGCTCTGGCTGCAAAGCGCGGTAGCCCAGAGCTTCCGCCAGGTCAGCCACTTCCGCCGCCAGAGGCACCAGATCGTCGGGGGCCAGCGTGGCGACGGGATGCGGCCCGCCGTCGGACGGATTGCTGCGGATCGCCGCCTGGGATAGCTCGAACCCGACGTACTGGCGAATCTGGTCCCAGCCGCCGTGGTCGAGCTGTTCATACTGCACCACCAGGCCGCCCAACGCCTGGCCCGCAGCGAGGAAGCTGCCGGCCAGTTCCCGCCAGTGCCGTCCGAAGAGCTGCGGCGTGATGGGATGCGTCGGCCAGCGGTGGAACCACCGCCAGCCCTGCTGGCGGCGGGCCACGTAGGAACGGAAGGCATCGTAGGGGTTGCGGATCAGAAAGATCAATTTGGCGCGGGGGTACAGCCAGCGCAGGAAGGTCGCATGGTCCGCACTCAGCCGCACCTCCTTGATGCCCCACCGCGGCTTGCCTGCCGCGCGGGCCGGCCGGGCGAAGAGGGCCTCGAACCAGGCCAGGTAGGCGGCCACCAGGTGCTCCATCGGCGGGTAGAGGTTGGCGATGAACCGCTCGGCGAGCTGGTCGGCCGGCTGACCACGATACAGGAAATGCGGCTCGGGCCAGCGGTCGGTCACGGCCCGTAGCGGGTCGGCCAGATGCTCCAGAAGCCCGCCATGGCCCAGTGGTTCTCCCCACACCAGGCACTGAGAAAACAGGGCTCGCTGCACCAGTGTGGAACCGGAGCGCCAGCCGGCGGCCAGTACGAACACCGGCTCCTCGTCGCTGGTGCTTTGCACGTGCGGCCAGCGGCGGACCAGGGCAGCCAGCCCGGAGGCGATCGTATGCGGGGGATAGAGGTCGTCGATCATCAAGCAGGCTGCTTTCCCATGCGCGTGCGGCCGCCTAGGGGCTCTCCTCGATCCGCACCTTGGGCCGCTGGCGGTCGGCCAGCCAGCGGAACAGATACACGGCCACGGCCTCGCGGAGTTCCGCCTCCGCCTCCTGCCAGGTCCGCTGGCCGGGCTTTTCTTCCAGGACGGTGATCAGGTGCAGGCCCAGCGGCGTTTCCACGGGCTCGCTCACCTCGCCCACCTTCAGGCGGAAGGCGGCCTGGGAAAATGGTTCGCTCATCGGGCGGTGCCGTTCGATCCAGCCGATGTCGCCCCCGTCGCTGCGGCTGGGCGCCTGCGAATGCTGGCGAGCCGCGTCGGCGAAGCTCTGCCGGCCGGCGAGGATCGCGGCCCGCACTTCTTGGGCCTGGGCCAGGGCTGCCTTGCGCGCGGCTTTGCGTGCGGCCGGGTCCGATTCCGGCGGCAGCTTCCAGAAAATCTGGGCCACGCGCAGCTCGGTGCCGTCGAATTGGCGTCGGTGCTGCTGGAAATACTTTTCCAGATTCTCTGGCGTGAGGTACCGCTCGCAGTACCGCTGCCAGGAAAGGCTCCAGGCCAGCGCGCGGCGAACCTGCTCGACCGACAGCCCGACCGCCGCGCAGTGATCGGCCAGCGTGCGATTCAGAGCTTGCAGTTGTTTCTCGAAGCGGGCCAGGGCTAGATCGACATCGGCCTTGCTCGCCGCCAGGCCGGCCTCGGTCAAGGCCAGCAGCACCAGTTGCCGGTCGATCAGTTTCTGCCGGGCCGCTTCCCACAGCGCCGGCCGCTGCGCCGGGTCGAGCGGCGCGTCGCCCAGCACTTGCCGCAACTGCTGTTCGACCTCCGCCGCATACACCGGCTGCCCCCCGACACGCGCCACGACGCGATCGTCGCCGGCGGACGCGGCCGCCGGCGCGACGCCGCCGCGACCTGCCGACGGGCCGCGTGGCGGATCGGCCAGCTCGCCGCGCTGGGGCTGGCGTTCTTCTTGCCCCATGAGCCTCCCTGGCACAAGCCCTGGCACGCTGGCCCACACGCCCAGCGCTAGGGCCAGAGCCAGCGCCCTGCACCAGCGCCCCAGCGGTCGTGGCTGGGCTACAATGGCCCCATGAAAACGACTGGCATTCATCTGCTGCTCGACCTGCTGGCCGCCTGCGGCGTGCGGTACCTGTTCGGGAACCCCGGCACCACCGAGATGCCGCTGAACGACGCCCTGGTGGACGACCCCCGCTTCCAATATATCCTCGGTTTGCAGGAAGTGCCGGTGATGGCGATGGCTGACGGCTACGCCATGGCCAGCCGGCAGGTGGCTTTTGTCAACCTGCACATCTCCTGCGGGTTAGGCAACGCCCTGGGGATGCTGTACAACGCCTGGCGGGAAGGCACGCCGCTCTTGGTGACGGCCGGCCAGCAGGACCGCCGGCTGGCATTCGAGGAGCCGATCCTCTGGGGCCAGATGGTCGAGGTGGCCCGCCCCTGGACGAAATGGGCCTGCGAGGTGACGCAGCTCGCGGATCTGCCGGCGGCGGTCCGCCGCGCGGTACAGACGGCTCTCACGCCGCCGACCGGCCCAGTGTTTCTTTCCCTGCCGGTCGATTTGCAGATGGAGCCGGTGCCCCAGCAGCCGCTGAAGGACGCCGGGCACTTCGTGGGAACGGGGCATCCCTGGGCCGTGATGCCGCCTCCGCTGGATGCGCACGTGCGACCGCCCGAGGCGTCGATCCGGCAGGCGGCGGCGCTATTAGCTGCGTCCAACAGCCCGGCCATCCTCGCCGGCAGCCGCATCACCGATCGCGAGGCGATGGCGGAGCTGGTGGCCGTGGCCGAGCTCCTGGGGGCGCCGGTGCTCACCGAGAGCGGCACGACGCACGGCCGCCTGGCGTTCCCCAGCGACCACCCGCTCAACGGCCAGGGGCTGCCCCTCTGGTCGCCGGAGGTGCGCCGGCGTCTGGAAGAATTCGACACGCTCCTGGTCGTGGGGATGGACCTGTTCCGGCAGTACATCTACTTCGAGCCCGCCCGTCCGATCCCCGAGCATTGCCGCCTGGTGCAGATCGACGAAGACCCCTGGCAGCTTCACAAGAACTATCTGTTGGACGTGGCCGTGCTGGGGCACCCCAAGTGTGCGCTGGCAGAGCTGGCCCAGCTTTTGCAACCGCTACTAGCGCCCAAGCGAGAGGCGATCGCCCAGCGCGCCGCCCGCCACGCGCAGCGACACGCCGCTGCCCGGAAAGCGCTGGAAGACCAGATCGCCGCCGAAGCCGGCCTGCGGCCGATGACCCCGCGAACGCTGATGGGCACGCTGGCTCGCATCCTGCCGGACGACGTGGCGGTGGTCGAGGAGGCAGTCACGACCACGAACACGGTGCTGGAGCGGCTGGGGGCGCTGAAGAACACGACCGGCTATTTCGGCCACCGCGGCTGGGCGCTGGGCTGGGGACTGGGGGTGGCCCTGGGGGTCAAACTGGCCTGGCCGCAGCGGCCCGTGCTGGCGCTATTGGGCGAAGGGGCGGCCGCGTATGGCATCCAGGGGCTGTGGTCGGCCGCCCGCTACCGGATTCCGGTAGTCTTCGTGATCTGCAACAACGCGCAGTACCAGATTCTCAAGGTTTGCGGGCAGGGATTGAACTTGCCCCGGGCGAAGGACGGTCGTTTCGAGGGGGTCGATCTGGTGGGACCGGAGCTGGACTATTTGGCACTGGCCCGCGGCTTTGGCGTCGAGGCACACCGCGTGGCCGAACCGGAGGAGCTGGCGGTGCGGGTCCGCGAGGCCTTGCGGGGGGACCGGCCCGTGCTGTTCGATGTGCCGATCGCCCGGCAGTTGCCAGGACGTCTGAACTACGGCTAAAGCACGCAGTGGATGCCCGACGCACCGGGCCAGGCTGCGTGCCCCGCGCATGGCGAACCTACGGCCGGGCGGGGCGCTGGAGCGTACCGCGACGCGAAGGGCGGGCGGCGGTGGTCCGGCCACTGACGAACGGATTTTCCGCCAGGAAGAAGCGGAGCAGCCGTTTTTGGGCCGAGCTGATGCCGATCCGGCCGGAGCGAGCGATCTTCCGCGGCAAGTCGGTCGCCGGCCCTTCGGCGATCCACAGCCCCTGCCCGCACGTCAAATCCCAGTGATTGAACTGCCGGTCGATGGCCAGCGCTTCGCACAAGCGGGCCGGCCCACGGGCCAGGTCGCGCAGCACGTCCGTGCCCCGTCGTGTTTGCATCGCTTCGATACCCCACCACGGCTCGATGGCGCGGATCAGCACGGCACTGGGCACCCCCTCCGCTTCCGTCACGGCATTCAGACACCATCGCGAATGGATCATGTACACATACGCCCGGCCAGGCGGTCCGAACATCGCCGCATTGCGCTGCGTCATGCCACGGGAGGCGTGGCAGGCCGGATCGTTGCGGCTCAAGTACGCTTCCACTTCCACAATCAAGCCGCCGCACAACCCCTCCTCCGCTTCCCGCAGCAGGACCTTGCCCAGCAGCTCCTGAGCCACTTGGGCCGGGTCGCGGTCATAGAACGCCCTGGCCAGAGGAGCCAGCCGCCGCGGGTCGTCGGGCACACGGACAAGGAAAACTGATGCCGTCATCGACTAAAGGTTCATCGTGGAAACGAGTTGCCGGCATGGGCCGGACTGCTGGGCATCCACAATATCCAGAGCCCCCTATATCGGGGGACCCAGGTACAACAGTCCCAGGCAGACCATTTTATAATCAGGGCCGTTGGCTGCGCTGGACGCATGTGGCACCAGCCCCGGCAGATGACCACGCGATGGCAAGCGGCGGGCCAGCGGGCAATTGGATCCATGTTCTGGCGCGTGCACGGCTCGCTCGACCATGTCGCGAGGTTCGGAGAGCCCGGAAAGCACGTGACTTTTGGCTGTTGCGCCGTTAACGGACGCGACGGTGCCAGTCCCTCCTGGATTGCCGGTCGTCGGTTCGGCCTTCCCATGGCTTCGCTCGGCAGTGCAAACGGAAACACGGCAATGAATGGCGACTTGCACAGCGTCGAATCCCGGCGTGTGGGTCCCCTGGCGTGCTGGCTGGGGGTGGCTGGTCTGGTCAGCCTCATGGCCGTCATGATCTGGGCGGACATGGCGGCGGGGGCTCCGCGGCGTGGGCGCAGCGCTGCCCAGCATCGCCATTCGGGCCAGCAAGCCCGCCAGCAGGCGATGGTGCGTGCAGCCCAGGCCCAGATCCAGGCTGCCCAAGAGGTTTTGAAAGCCGCCCAAAGCAAAGGGAATCAGGCCCAGGCGGAGCTTCGGTCGGCCCTGGCTCGCATGCAGAGAGCCGCCGATGAATTCCGCGATGCCCAGAGCACCGTCCGCCACCTCGCCAAGGAACTGGCCGAAATCGAAGCGGACATCCTCGACCAGCAGCCGCCCGATTCGCCGTTTGCCAAGGCAGCCCAGCGCGTCTCGCTCGCCCGCCAGAAGCTCAACCAGCTCGAAGAGCAGATTCTCTCGCAACCGACAGTCGCACGCGAACTGGAATCCCTTTCCGGCGCGGCACGGGCCGAGCGCCGCATGGCCATCCTTGCCGCCAACGCCGACTACGCGGCTGTCAAGGATGAGCTGACTCAGGCCGTCGAGGAAATGGAACGCATCCGCCGGAAGCTGTTCCAGGACGACCCCGACTGGCGGGAAGCTGCCAAAGCCCTCCAAGAAGCTCGCGAAGAAGAAAAAGCGGCTCAGGCCAGCACACGGTCGGCCGGTCACGACAAGGCCGAGGCGGGCCAATCGCTCCAAGAAGCCGACCGGGCCGTCGCCGCGGCTCGCGCGGCGATCGCCCAGGCCGAAGCCGTGCTACGTGCCGCACGTGCCAATCCCCAGGGCAAAACCTCGCCCAACAAAAAACCAGGCAACAACGACAAGAACAAGAAAAAATAGAAAGTCCGTGCGGTCGGGAGCGATGGTTTGAGCTTTCCCGCAAGGCACCCGCTTTTGCCTAAACCCTCTGCCTTTACCATCTTTTCAAACCACCACAAGCGGAAAAGTCGATTAAACCGGCAAGGTTTCCCAGGCCGATAAACGGGCAGCGACAGCTCCCGCTCCGCGCCAGGAACTTGCCATGTCTCGCACGACTTCGTTAGCGTTGGCTGGGCTTGCGGCGGTGGTCGGCATTGCGGCCCTCGTCTCAGCCCAGGAATCGTCTCGCCGCACGGCCAGCAAGTTCCGGCCGCCTGAGCCCGCGACGCTGCCCGCCCCGGAGACTCCCGCCGCCGACGTGCCGTCGGCCGTGCCAAATAGTCTCCCATCCCAGTTGACTCCTGCGCCTTACGGCGAGCCTGCGGCCACTTCTCCCGGAGGGGCGGCCCCTTCATCGGAAGCCCCTCTGGCAACCGCCGACTCCGCACAGGGAGTGCAGGGGGCAGCTTCGCCGCAACCCATTGTGACATCAGGACTTGCAACATCAACGGCCGCCAGTGACGCCGAGGGGCTGCCTTCGGTCTTGAAACGCAGCCGGCCAGCCGCAACGGCAGAGCCTCCTGGGTGGGCACCGGCTGCCGAGGCATCCATCACGGGAGCTCCTGCTGATCCCGAATTAGGGCAGGCCAGCGCAAATCGATCGCCGGCGCAGGGGCTGGCACCAACCCAGCCGACAGGAGCAACGGTCCTGCCACCCACCCCTTCGAGGGGATTGCCGTCGATGAGTGGCGCTTCGGGGGCATCGATGGGTCCCACCTCGGGGCCGTCGAGGAGCACCCAATCTGGAGGGGTGATTGGTCCGTCGCGCAGCGGCCGTTCGATTCAGGATTTGGCGCTGCGGGGTCAGTTGCCGCCGCTGCGGGTCGAGATCGCCGGTCCGCACGGGGTGACCATGGGCAAGCCGGCCACCATGGTGATTAATCTGCATCACGATGGCGAGCAAGTCGCGGAAGAGGTGCAGGTGCGGATCGCGGCTGGCGCGGGCGTGACGCTGCAGCCGAGCAAACCGAGCAGCGGCGAGGTGAGAGGGCCGGCGGAAGGGAGCATCGCCGCCAGCGGTTTGCCGCTCCTGTGGCACTTGCCGCGGGTTGCAGCGCGTGGCCACGAGCAACTGAAAGTGCAGCTTGTGGCAGGCAGTTCGGAACCGTTCGAGCTGGCCGTGGAATGGACGTGCAAGCCGGCGGCGCTGCGGGCCGCGATCGTGGTGAAGCAGCCGCAACTGGAGCTGTCGCTGGCCGGTCCGGCCGAGATGACCTTTGGCGAAGAAAAGACGTTCACTTTGACCGTCAGCAATCCGGGCAACGGCGATGCGGAGCGGGTGCTGATCGCGGTGGCGGCCGGCGAGTCCCCGCCTCAGCAACTGGAGGCCGGCACGATCCCGGCCGGGTACAAAAAAGAGATTCCGCTGGTGGTCACCGCCGCGCAGGCCGGCTCGCTGGAGTTGAAATGCACGGCCAGCGCGGAAGGCGGTCTGACCGCACAGACAGCGGCCCGCATCCAGGTCCGCAAGGCAGAGCTGGCCGTGGCCCTGGATGGCCCACCGCACAAATTCGCGGGGACGGAGGCGGTGTATCCGCTGACGATCAGCAATCAGGGGACGGCGGTCGCGGAAAACGTCGAACTGACGCTGCATCTGCCGGCAGGGGCCCGCTATCTGGGCGGCATCGAAGGCAGCACCGCAGGACCGACAGCCGTCCGCTGGAAGCTGGCCAGGCTGCCGGCCGGCATAACGCGGAGTTACGAAGTGCGATTGATGCTGGCTGCGCCCGGCACCAATCTCGTCCGGGTGCAGGCGCAGGCTGCCTGCGGCGACGCGGAAGCCAGCCTGCCAACCGAAGTCGAAGCCGTGGCCGATCTGAAGCTGGTCGTCAACGACCCGACCGGTCCGCTGCCGGTCGACCGCCCGGCGGTGTATGAGGTGCAGGTGGTCAACCGCGGCAGTCAGGCAGCGCATCAGGTGCGGATCGTGATGCAGTTCTCCGAGGGGGTCGAGCCGGAGGCGTTCGAGGGGTGCCAGGCCCGGATCGTGCCCGGCCAGGTGCTATGCCAGCCGCTGTCAGAACTGGGGCCTGGCGAGCAAGTCACCCTGCGGATCAAGGCGAAAGCGCAAACGGCCGGGGCCCATCGCTTCCGGGTCGAAGTCACTTCTCCTGATGCCAGCGGACGCCTGGTCACCGAGGGCACGACCCGCTTCTATGTCGAGTCCGGCCGTACCTCGCCGGCCGCCCGGACGGCCAGCCAGCCGGCCGCAGCCGGCAGCACCGTTCGCTAAGGGCGTCGCGTACCCCTTGATCGCGTGAGGCGAACCTCGAACCTTTGGACTTTCAGCGCGCTACCTGTCGGGCAGCAGCCACCGGCGGTGCGATGGCTTTTGGTGTGGCGGATCGCTTTTGGTGCGGTGGCTGGTTCCACGCCCCGGGGCAGCCGCGGGTGCCCCCACTCTCCCACCGCTCCCGCCACCGCCAGTAGAATCAGTAGCCACCTGGCCGTGGCATCTGTCGCGGCCGCCTCGCCTCCATCCTTCCCCCCTGCCTTGCTCTTCAGGAGCCTTTATGCCTCGCTGCTGCCCATGGTTTTCTCGGTCCAAGGAAATGGTTCGTCGCGGCTGCGTGCGCTGGTGGAAAGGGCTTCACGTGGCGGCCGTGCTGTGGGCGATCGCAGCTACAGGCCTTCGCGGCGAAGATTGGCCGGCCTGGCGAGGACCGCGCGGGGATGGCACGAGCCTGGAGACGGACCTGCCGATCCACTGGGATGGGACGACCGGGCAGAACCTGCGATGGAAAGTGCCGCTGGTCGGCAGCGGGCATGCCTCCCCGATCGTCTGGCAGGACCGTCTATTTCTGGTGTCGTGCGACGAGATGCGGCAGGAGCGGCTGCTTTTATGCTACGACCGCCGCGACGGCCGGCTGCTGTGGCAGCGCACCGTGCTGAATAGCCCGCTGGAAAGCAAACACGCGCTGAACAGCTACGCTTCGAGCACGCCGGCCACCGACGGACGACGGGTGTTCGTCTCGTTCCTGGAAGTGGACGGACATCTGATCCCCGCACCGAACGTCGGCACGCCGCGCGACATCACGCCGGGCCGGATGGTCGTGGCGGCGTACGATCTGGATGGGAACCGGCTGTGGATCACGCGACCCGGACCGTTCATCAGTGCACACGGCTACTGTGCGAGCCCGGTGTTGTTTGAGAACCTGGTGATCGTCAATGGCGACCACGACGGGGATTCGTACCTCGTCGCGCTCGATCAGGCCACCGGGCAGATCGTCTGGAAAGTGCCACGCCTGCACAAGACGCGGAGCTATGTCACGCCCCTGGTGCGGACACTGGCCGGGCGGACGCAGCTTCTTCTCTCGGGCAGCCGGCATGTGGCCAGTTTCGATCCCCGCACGGGGCAGCTCCTCTGGAAGGTCGAAGGTCCGACCGAGCAGTTCGTCTCCTCGCCGGTGGACAACGGCCAGCTCGTGTTTTTCACCGCGGGCTACCCCACGTACCATGTGCTGGCGATCCGGCCGGACGGCGAGGGCGAGGTCACGCACAGCCACGTCGTCTGGCACGAAACCAGCGCTAAGTGCTACGTGCCCTCGCCGGTGGTCGTCGGGCCGCACTTGATCGTGGCGGACGATCGCGGCACGGCCAACTGCTTCGAGGCGGCCAGCGGGCGCCGGCTGTGGCAAGCGCGCCTGGGCAGCCACTTCAACAACTCGCTGGTCACCGCGGGCGGCCTGGTCTATCTCACGGCCGACGACGGCGTGACCAAAGTGATCCGCCCCGGGCCGGAACTGGAGGTCGTCGCGGAGAGCCCCTTGGGCGAGCGGTGCGAGGCCTCGCTGGCGCTGGCCCACGGCTGCGTCTTTATCCGCGGCGAGCGGCACCTGTTCTGCTTCGGCCGGTCAGAGTGATCGACGGCGCGTCTGCTTCGGGTGCTGGTTGCGCGCCCATTCCCTCGGCATGCGGCGAAGCGCCCTCCTCACCACGGCGAGGCCGCCCCACGGCCACCTGCCCGGCCGTCACGCCTTCCGCAGCAGCTTTGCAACTACGTGCCGTTCAGCGGTGGCCTGGGGGATCGGCCGCAAGGTCCACAGGCTCGATCAGCGACACGATCGACAGCCGGTAGCGGTCGGCCAGTGCGACCACCTCCGCCTGGTCCACGATGATCGTGCGGCCCGCTTCGATGGCCAGCACGCGTCCGCCGGAGGCGGCCAGCGTCTGGATCGTCCCCACCCCGATCGTAGGCACGTCGAACCGCATGTCCTGCTGCGGCTTAGCCACCTTGACCACGGTGAACCCCCCCTGGGCACAGAGCTGCCCGGCACGCTGGATCATGGCGTCGGTCCCCTCGATCGCCTCAACGGCAAGGACCGCCCGCCCCTTGACCGCCACGCTCTGCCCGATGTCCAACCGTCCCATCTCGCGGGCCAGCGTCCAGCCGAACGCCACATCGGCCCACTCAGCACGGCTCACAGGCCGGCGTGTGAGCAGACCTTCCGGCGCCAGAAGCTGCGGAGCGAAATCGGTAGCAGCAGCCATGGTGATCCCACTTTCGGCATACGCGTCCACGACGGCCGACAACAGCGTGTCGTCGCGGCGGTCTTTGCGACCAAGCACAAATAGCGGAAAAAACACGCGGATCGTCCGCCAGTCCGGCCACAGCGCCAGCCAGCCGCCTCGACGGAATAGCACCTGGTGCTTGAACACCTTGCCCGCCAGCGTGGCCCACCGCACCTTCCGGCGACGAAAATAGCGAATCTGGGCGCCCAGTCGCGCGATGCCTTGAACCACGAAACTGTCGCACAGCTTCGCAAGCTGCGGGTCGACATGGCCGGCCAGACCCACCGCGTGCACTGGATGCCCACGCTGTTTCAAAGCCGCCGCCACGACCAGCGGATAGCGACCCCATCCCGCGACCAGCCCGATCGGCTCGCCCGGCTTGGGCTGGGCCGGTGTGTGACGCGAACCCATTTCCGGCAGGCAAGCCGCCGCGGCCGCCACCACGCCCGGCCGATCCCGCTCCCCAGACGCGCCCCGTCCTTCAGCCATCGACGCCCCGGCGGCTCCTCCCGATCCCTTCGCCCACGCCTCACGCGGCATCCGCCTGGGAAGAGGGAGGCACGTCGCCCGCCAAACGGATGATCGCCCGCTGCGCCTCATGTAGCTGCCGCTTGAGCTCCGGAAGCTGCTGGATCAGCGAAATGCTGCGGAAAAACTGACGCTCCTCGACGGCGGGAGCGCCCAGGTAGCGCTTGCCCGGCTGGGCGTCGGTCATCAGCCCCGCCTTGGCGCCGAGCACCGCCCCGTCCGCCACGTGCAGATGGTCCGCCAGACCCACCTGCCCCGCCATGACCACATAATCGCCCGTGGTGCAGCTTCCAGCGATGCCCACCTGGGAACAGATGAGGTTGTGCCGGCCGATCCGGCAGTTGTGGCCGATCTGCACGAGGTTGTCGATCTTCGTGCCGCTGCCGATCACCGTCGGTCCGTAGGTGCCCCGGTCGATCGTCGTGCCCGCCCCGATCTCCACCTCGTCTTCCACTTCGACATACCCGAGTTGCGCCCCGCGCTGGTGGCGCCCCTCGACCTGCGAATAGCCGAACCCGTACGCCCCCAGCACTGCGTTGGCATGCACGATCACGCCTCGCCCGAGGACCGTATTCTCATACAGCACGGCATTGGGAAAGATCACGCAGCCAGGGCCGAGCTTGCAGCCGTCCAAGAGCCGGGCGCCGCTGTGGATGATGCACCCCTGGCCGATCTCGACCTCGGCCCCGACGAACGCGTGCGGGTGGACCTCCACGTCGTCCGCCAGACGGGCCGAGGGGCTGACGTACGCCGCCGGGCTGATTCCGCCCAGACGCGTCTTGCGCGGCGGCCGGAAATAGGCCACCACCCGGGAAAACGCCCCGTGCACATCGCTGACGGTAATGTACGGGCGGTCCGTCGGCTGGAGCGTCGCTGGCACGATCACCGCCGAAGCCTGCGATCGCGCAAGCTCACCGGCCAGCCGCGGGTGGTCGGCCAGCGTGATTTCGCCAGGCCGGGCCACGCGCAACGTCGCCGCCCCGTGAATCCTCAACTGGCCGTCTCCCGTCAGGCGGCCCTCGACCATCTGGGCGATCTCCGAGAGGGCCAGGCTCATGCGCTGCGTCCTTTCCTCGAGGCAAGGCGGCATCCAGGCCAAGCGGCGAGGCATGGTACTGCCGGGCGGGCACACCAGGCAAGAGCGAAAGAACACCCCACCGCAAGGCTGTTTTTATGATTTTATTGTTATACACCAACCTCTTTGCGGGCATTCAGACGCCAAGATCTTGTCAGGCAAGGCAGCCCCGGGCGGCCAGTGGCCAGACATCCACGACCCGATCCCCTTGGCAGACCCAGAACCGGTCGTGCAGGACCGTCGTGAAATCGCTGTAGCCGGGGATCAGCTCCAGCCGCTCGCCGATCCGCAGGTCCTGAGCCGGGGGGGCCAGCTTGAGGATGCCGTGCTCGGCTGACATGCGTTCGACGGTGATTCCGGGCCGCCCCACGACCAGGGGCGGGTGGAAGTCGCCATGCATGGTCTTGCGCCCCGCATCCATGATCGCTCGATCGCTTGCCGGCCGGCTGACCACCGTGGCCAGGACGAACAGAGCGTTCTGGTAGCCTTCCAGGTGGCAGCGATAACGATAGAAGGCATCCATGAACACCACGCCACCGGCCTGGACCTCGGTGATGCCTTTCTGCCGGACGGCGCAGGGCAGCGATCCGCTGCCGCCACAAGAGACGATCGGGCAGGGGAAACCTTCCCTGCGCAGCGACTCGGCCGTTTCCACGAGCTGCCCCAGCGCTTCGGCGATCTTCTCAGCCTTTTCCACAGGATCGGCAATTTGCAGCAAGTGCCCCTCGTATCCCATCACACCCGCCAGCTCCAGCCCTTCCAGGTCGGCCACCTTGCGGGCCAGCTCCAGAGCCGGCGTGCCGGGCAGCACCCCCGCGCGCCCAAGGCCAATATCGACTTC